>Ga0224723_1000059_pt1 | contig 67031 bp, 64 predicted proteins | sample Balambano_FR2_Me_FD_161647 | JGI IMG/M metagenome (GOLD analysis project Ga0224723, IMG submission 161647) | Freshwater sediment microbial communities from Lake Towuti, South Sulawesi, Indonesia - Balambano_FR2_MetaG | ecosystem: Environmental > Aquatic > Freshwater > Lake > Sediment | place... | reverse complement strand
CTCAATTTTACTGCCGCTTTGATTCCAAACCCATAACGCTTGCATTGCATAAGCGGTTTCCTCAGCAGTAGGCATATAAGTTCCCCACGCGCCATTGGCATGTTGGGTAGAAAGAAGCCAATCTACAGAATCGGAGACCAAATCATTATCATAGCCAGCACAGGCAATGATGGCGTGACAAGTTGTGTAATATGGCGAGGAATGCCATTTATCTAACCAAAACTTGCTATTGCCTTTCACTCGTTTTAAAAAGCCCAATGCTTTTTGCACAGACGGATGTTTGCTTTCATAGCCTGCTTGGCGTAATGCACCCACCACATGAATGTTTGCACTAATAGATGTATTCGCTTCGAGCGGATAACATCTAAAATATTCTTCTTCTTCATACCCTAAAATACTTTCAGCATCTTTTTTATACCCGTATTGATAAAGTGTGTCGAATACTAAACTGGTCATGTCACTATCTTTGACGGAGTACTGTGTGGCGAACCCGATGCCGAGGTTAGGTATCCATGCGTCCGATAGTGTATCAAGCAGACACTTGATATGAGGCGTGGCTTCAAAATCAGGAATCATTTTCAAGTTCCATAATGTCCACGAAATTTCGAATGCATCAAACGAAGCGACATTTGGAAAGCCACCATCTTCTTTAACATTGTTTGTCAAATAATCAAAGGCGCGTTGATTTTTTGGGTTGACATACAAAGCATAATACGCAGTGGCTGATGGGCTGTGACCAATAGAACCGTTTGACTCTTGCAAATTTTCAACATCGAGCATGTGCAAACCATCTTGACCGGCAATTTCAGCCGAGAACGCCATAGTGGTTTTGCGGTTGATTAAACTTCCTTTGATTTTAGAAAGTTTCAGTTTACGTAATTCATCTAAAGAATTTAAGATTTTATCTCCGTGTTGTTTGATGATGCCCAACGTTTGCGCTTCAGCGACTAAGGTCGGAATGAGCATTTCAAACCCAATCGTTACTTTGTTGGAATCATTTAACACATCTTTGGTTACGCCATTAACGATATTTTCTAATGCTCTCACGCCACGTTCTACTTGATGTTTACTTTTGATTGGATCATATTTTTTTAACGCAATCATGGCAGATAAAGTTGAAATCACTCTATCGTAGTAATTGATTGGGAACTCTGCACCCCAAGACCCATCTGGGAGTTGATGCGTGTTTAACCAATCTAATGCGCCTTCTGCAATGGAAGGTGATATGTCAGATAATCTTGCACCCCAAGCAGTGTCATACGCAGTGCTGGGCATTTTGCCCGGTCCGATATTTTCGATGAGGTTATTGATGATAGTGTTCATAATATTTTCTTTCTTCTATGATGTAAGTTATATAGATGGAAGCCAAATGTTTGAAGTTAAGGTTCCTGTACCTAAAACAACATCTTGCTTGGTGCGATAGTATTTTTTGATTTCATCAAATGCTTCAGCAGAAAGCGAGAGATAATCTGGCTCTTCTACTCGTCGTGTATATAAATGGTCATGCAGAATCATGCGCAGTTGTTTCTCGTTCATATACAAAGACGGTGCCACTGTGAAATACAAATCTTCGCCGCCCCATCTTAAGAATGGATAATCAAAGACAGACAGGCGGTCGAAACCGATAAAAATATCGGCTTTTTCAACATATTCACCATAATAATTTTCGACAATCATATTTCTATTCGGCACCTCGCCTTTCATTTGAAAATAATTCACTGCAAATTTTGCAGTGTCTTCATCGGCTTTGCGTTCATCAGCAAAGACTCCGAAAAACAATTTTGCGTTTTGATGATGTTTCGTCTTTTTTGTTAAATCGTCAAACAATGTGACGATGTTTTCATACGGCGTATTTTCTAAAGCATGGCGATAGTCACCATAAAAATTGACGCGCACTTTATCTTCTTCATAAAACGATAAAAAGTCAGCGCGTGTAGCAATGCTGGCTAAACCTTCCGCACCAATTTTTTCCATATAGTCATCACGTGTTTCTAAAACTTCTGCACCGATAACAGGCGTGATTAACGTATCAACGCCATGCTCAAAAAATAATTTATAAATCTCAATATGCCTCTTAATCACAATATCGGTATAAGCCTCAATGGGGTTATCAAATTTTTTATGCCCATGTTCCAACATGAACCAACGGCGAGTGCCGTTGATAGGGAATACAACCACTTTTGAGCCACTTGCTTTAACAAGTTTTGCAACTTCTGGTGTAGATAGTTTTAAGAATTCTGGTAATGAAATCATGTTTTCCTTTGGCATCGTTGAATTAAATTAAGAACTCCCCTCTAGGTAAAGAGAAATTCTTTCAGAGGAGTAATCCAACTCCCAGTAATGAAAGTAATCAGGATATACACTAAACTCAATACAGGTGCGTCAAATGTCAGATGCGAAACTTGGTAAGGAAGAAAAGTTTTTAATTTTTCTTTCGACTGTAAAAAAGCAATCACAAAAACAATCACACAACCTAAAAAAGCAATGGCATAACCAGTAGTTGTGCCGATACAAAACATCGCTAACAAAATCGGGATGAGATACGCCGCCGATGCAGATGTGGCGATTCCGTACCCAAGCATGTTTGCTAAATTTAATAACAACAACAATGCGATTAAAATCCACGCCGCTAACCTAACTTGATGGTTGAGTGCCAACCCGATACATCCAGCCAGCCCAAGCATGATTCCAAACATAGCGAAAATTGTTTTTACAGTTTCAAAACTTTTTGTCACCAACCAATATGCAACCAATAAAATCATCGCCACACTAATCGCAAGCGACGTGATAATCACTACCATTGCAGATGCTTGGTCAAAAATTGAGTACGATGAGGGCAGGAGAGTGGCTATTTGGTTGATGAAAAACAAAGTGGCTTCCTTGCTAACTAGAACGAACCAATAAACATTTGGGTAACTGATTGCCAAAAATACCTAAAGATAGGCTTCAAAATGGGCTTCAAAATCAAAAGATATGTAGGCGGATGGCTGAAGCATCTTTTCCCCTCAATATGAAACATGGCTTTCAACCATTGCGGTTGTCAGTGACAATTATATAGACTTCGATTAATTTGTGTTTTACAAATTTGTAAGGACAAGTTAACATCTTGCAAATTATTTTTCTTACTTAATTTCTCTTATGTCGTAGGGAAATCCTGTAATCATAAAATCCCCTTTGCTGGTTTTAACTTCAGCATAAACGGACAAGAGTCTGGCTGACGCCCCTGTATTTGGATACCAAACCCGATTTTCGATTGGCAAAATCAGCAAACCGTCTTCGTCACCAATTGGGGTGAAAGTTTCATTGAAATCTTGTCTGTAAACATCCACGCCTAATGTTGAACATAAATCTTTTGCAAATGAAATCACATCTTGTGAAGGCAATCCAATTTCGCTGACTTGTAAAATATGTTTGCTGTTGAATGATTCATCTGTCGCATTCTTTTGGTCGTGACGAGCAATGAACTCTAAAATATTGCCTGCTGAATCTTTGAAATAGATTGAAGATGAATTCCATGAACCACCTGTAAATTCATCATTGCCTTTGTCATCCTTCAATAAAGGAATCTTTGCTAAAGTCCATGCTTTACATTCGGTAAATTTATTTTCAGGAATATTGAAGCAAAAATGATATGCGCCATCAAAACCTTTTTGTACTTTGAAAATTAATTCCGTTTTGCCTGCTTGCACAAACAAAACATTATTATCAAGTTGAACGGGTAACTCTAAAACTGAAGAATAAAATTCTTTTTGAGCAAGCAAATTGGAAGTCAGTAGTTCGAGGCGCGTGATAACCATAATCTAATCTCTAGTCTCCAATCTCCAATCCTCTAATCTCTACTTTTCCAAATTCCCGACCAAATCTAATTCAGGTGCAATTTTTCGCATGGCTTGAATCACATTGCCAACGTGTTCCCAAAGTTCCACACCAAATTCTTTGGCGGCGTGTTCCATTTCTTCACGATTTGTTCCAGCGGCGAAGGCTTTGTCTTTCCATTTTTTCTTGACTGAACTTGCTTCCAAATCATACAGTGATTTGGATGGACGCACCAACGCAACGGCTGTGATTAACCCCGTGATTTCATCACACGCACAAATTGCTTTTCTTCTCAAGGTATCACGCGGAATATTGAGATGGTCTGCATGACTCAAAATATCTTGAATGATTTCTTCGCTCACGCCTCTTTCTCTTAATATGGCTGACCCATCTTGCGGATGCTGTTCAAGTGTGGGATGAATCTCCCAATCAAAATCGTGGAGCAGACCAATCAATCCCCATGTTTCAACATCCTCATTATATTTTTCGGCGTAAAACCGCATGGCGGCTTCCACCGATAACATGTGACGAACTAAACTTTCTGTTTTTACAAATTCACGTACGATTGCTAAAGCAGTTTCACGATTCATAATATTCTCCATTTATACAATTTTATCTCGCAAAAAATAAAATGACCAACATTTTTTTCCAAACTCTACGGTTATAATTTATTGTTATGCCCATTTTAGATAAACACATGCTCGAATTTGTCAGTCGCAGTCCCGAACAAACGCGGCGTATCGGAATGCGCCTCGGTGCTTTGTTGCAGGCTGGTGATGTAATTTGTTTGCAAGGAAATCTCGGCGCTGGCAAAACAACTTTTACGCAAGGCATCGCGCAAGGTTGGGGTTCATTAGATTCAGTTTCAAGCCCGACTTTTATTATCGTGAATCAATATCGGCGTGCTGATGGTAACTCAATTTTTCATTTGGATACCTACCGCCTCGACTCTACGGGTGAAGCTGAGCAACTTGACCTCGACAGTTATCTTAATGAAGGTGCTTTGATTATCGAATGGCCCGAGCGATTAGGTGAATTAATTCCGCCAGAAAATTTGTGGATTCATCTTGAACATGTGGCTGAAGAACATCGTCAGATGAATTTTCATGCGCATGGCAAAAGATATGATGAAATGCTAGATAACATTCGCGATTCAATGTTTGGAGGAAAATAAAGAATGTTATTAGCAGTAGATACCTCTACAACTCAGGTTGGTTTGGCTTTATATAATGAAAATGAAGTGCTGGCTGAAATGATTTGGACATCCAAACAACATCATACAAGTCAATTGGCTTCGGCATTATCTGATTTAATGAAGAGATGTGATGTCACAATGGATAAAGTGGAAGCATTAGGTGTTGCCATTGGACCAGGTTCATTTACCAGTTTGCGAGTTGGATTGTCTTTAGTAAAAGGAATCGCATTTGCAAGAAATATCCCCGTCATTGGAATCCCTACATTAGATGTGATTGCATCTGTACAGCCTTTAGATAAAAAGCCTTTGATTTCAGTCTTGCAAGCCGGGCGCACGAGACTCGCTTTCGGTGTATATAAAAGTGATAAGAAGCAGTGGCAAGCAGAAGGCGAAGTCCGAAGCGGAAGCGTGGATGAGTTGCTGAGTCAAATTGAAGAGTCAACAAATGTGGCAGGTGAATTAACATCTGAACAAAGAAAAAAAATATCAAAACATAAAAAAGTTTCTTTGGCATCACCTGCGAATTGTGTAAAACGCCCAGCAGTATTGGCAGAATTAGCATGGACTCGTTTGCAAAAAAATCAGGTGGATGACGTGGCAACACTTGCGCCAATTTATTTGCATGTAGCAGGAACACCTATTACATGAGACCTGACAGGTCTTAATTATGAATTTTGATAATAAAAATAATTTTGGAGACCTGTCAGGTCTTTTGATTAGAAAAATGATTATGAGCGATTTGGAACAAGTCGTTGCGATTGACCAAGTTTCTTTTTCATTGCCATGGCCCGCGCGTTCATTTCAATTTGAGTTAACGGATAACCCTGCTTCGCGTTGTTGGGTTGTGGAAAAACGTCCCGCAGGTTTGATTGAATCTCAAAATGTTAAAGAAGAAACCTGCGGGACGGTGAATTATCAAATTATTGCGATGATAGTTGGCTGGTTAATTTTAGATGAATTGCATATTGCTACAATTGCAACTCATCCTGATTTTAGGAAACAAGGCATTGGAAAAAAATTATTAACCTATGCGTTGAAATCTGCACGAGATGAAGGTGCGACGAGGTCTTTTTTGGAAGTAAGAGAAAGTAACAAAACGGCGATTAACATGTATACAAGTTTTGGCTTTGTAGAAGATGGTCGCCGAAAAGAATACTACAAAGATAATCACGAAGACGCAATTTTGATGACCTTAAATGATTTGAGTCATCTATAATTGTAGAGAAAATATATGTCTGCTGAACAAACCCTTGCCCGCATTGCCAAAGAAGTTGCAGTATGCACAAAATGTGCATTACATGAATCTCGTAAAAAAGCTGTGCCCGGCGATGGGCCTGCAGATGCTGAAATTATGTTTATTGGTGAAGGTCCAGGCTTTCATGAAAATGAACAAGGCAAGCCGTTTGTGGGAGCATCAGGAAAATTTTTAGACCAATTGTTAGCTCAAGCTGAATTAACACGAGAAGATGTTTTTATTTGCAATGTTGTCAAATGTCGCCCGCCATCTAATCGTGACCCACATCCAGATGAATTATCTGCTTGTGATGAATATTTAGAAACACAAATTGAGGCAATTAATCCGAGTATTATTGTGACGCTGGGCAGAATTTCGATGAGTAAGTTTTTCGGAAATGTAAAAATTAGTGCAGTGCATGGGCAAATGCAAAAAGTTGGCGAACGGTTTGTGATTCCGATGTTTCACCCTGCGGCGGCGTTACATCAACCAGCACTGAAGCCATCTATTTTGGCTGATTTTGCAAAATTGCCGAATCAATTAAATGAAGCGAGAAATGCTTTAGGAAGAAAAGCAGTTGTGAAGAAAAAAGAATCAAATTCAAACATGGTTGAAAAGCCGAAGCAGATGAGTTTGTTTTGAATTGGAGATTGCTTCGCTTGGTCTCGATACGCCTTTGGCTACTCGACCATCGCTCGCAATGACATAATATAAAAGAAGGAAAAATGTCTGTAAAAGAATCGTTAGTAAAAAAGTTAAAAGAAAAAAATGCAAATGTTGCTGTATTAGGTTTGGGGTATGTCGGCTTGCCGTTAGCAGTAGTTTTTGCCGAGGCGGGGTTTAATGTCACAGGTGTAGACCCAGATGTCCGCAAGATTGAAGCGATTAATAAAGGTGAGTCATATATTCCAGATGTGAAAAGTGAATCGCTGGCGAAATTAGTCAAAGATGGAAAATTATCAGCTACGACAGATTTTTCTGTGTTGAAAGAAATGGATGCGGTTAGTATTTGTGTGCCTACGCCTCTTCGTCAGACGGGCGACCCAGACATGTCCTTCATTATTTCCGCGGCTGACGAATTGTCAAAATATATGCACAAGGGAATGGTTGTGGTTTTACAATCAACAACATACCCTGGCACAACGCGTGAATTGCTTTTGCCAAAACTTGGGAGTGAAAATAAAGTTGGTGAAGATTGGTTCCTTGCATTTTCTCCAGAACGTGTTGACCCAGGTCGTGAAGATTACACAACGAAAAATACGCCGAAGGTGATGGGCGGAATTACAGAAGCGTGTGGTGAGGTTGCAACTGCATGGTATGAAGGTGCAATTGATATTGTTCATCGAGTCAGTTCGGCAGAAGCGGCGGAGATGGCGAAGTTGTTGGAAAACACATTTCGCATGATTAACATTGGCTTGGTGAATGAATTAGCAATTATGTGTGAACGCCTCGGTGTGGATGTATGGGAAGTGATTGATGCGGCGGCAAGCAAACCATTTGGTTTTATGAAATTTACGCCGGGACCTGGTTTGGGCGGGCATTGTATTCCGATTGACCCATTGTATCTTTCGTGGAAGATGAAATCATTTAACTACAATGCCCGTTTTATTGAACTCGCCTCTGAAATTAATACCAACATGCCACGCTACGTCGTCAGCCGTTTAATGGAAGGCTTGAACGATAGAGGCAAAGCCTTGAAAGGTTCAAAAGTTTTAGTACTTGGTGTTGCTTATAAACCTGATATAGATGATGTTCGTGAATCTCCTGCATTGGATGTGATTGGCTTGTTACGCCAAAAAGGCGCAGATGTTGAGTATCACGACCCGTATATTCTACATATTCATCATGAATATGATAATTGGCACATGGATAGTGTGAAAGATATGATGAAATCTGTCAAAGAGGCTGATGCGGTAGTCATCGTGACCAATCATAAAGTTTATGATTTCAAGTTGATTGTTGATTCTTCTCAATTTGTCTTTGACACGCGCAATGCCACAGGAAAATTTGCAAAAGAAAACAGGAATGTTGTAAGGTTATAAATGAGATTGCTTCGGGCAAGAGCAAGAACGCCCTCGCAATGACATACAGGATATTTTATGGCAAATTATTTAGTCACTGGTGTAGCAGGATTCATTGCCGCACGAACCGCAGAATTGTTAATGGCAGATGGTCATAGCGTTGTTGGTGTAGATAATATTAACGATGCTTATGACCCAAAGATAAAAGAATATCGCTTGAAGAGATTACAAACGAATAAAGGTTTTACATTTCATCAATTAGATATATCTGACAAAACCATCATTAAAAAACTCAAATATGAAAAATTTGATGCTGTGATTAATCTCGCGGCACGGGCGGGTGTGAGATACAGTGTAGAGAATCCGTGGGTGTTTGTGGAAACCAACATGATTGGTACTTTGAACATGCTTGAAATATGCAAACAAAATGGTGTAAAGAAATTTTTAGTTGCATCCACATCCAGCATTTATGGAGAAGACCCGCCCTATCCGACTCCAGAAAATGCGTCCAGTAGTGAACCGCTTCAACCTTATGCGGCAAGTAAAAAGGGGGCTGAGGCGATGTGTCATGCGTATCATCATTTGTATGGAATAGATGTCAGCATTTTGCGTTATTTCACAGTCTATGGTCCCGCAGGCAGACCTGACCTGGCACATTTGCGTTTTACACAATGGATTAGTGAAGGTAAACCCGTGCGCGTGAATGGTGATGGCAATCAATCACGTGGCTTTACTTATATTGATGATATTGCGCGCGGAACCATTTTGGCATTGAAGCCGCTTGGTTTTGAAATTATCAACCTCGGTGGGCATGAAGTCATTTCAATTAATGACTTAATCAAAATTATGGAAGATGTGATTGGCAAAAAAGCGATTGTGCAATATGGTGCGCCAAACCCAGCCGATATGATTACGAATCAAGCCGACGTAAGTAAAGCAGGTGAATTGTTAGGATGGGAACCGCAATTCAATATGCGTCAAGGTGTGGAAAAACTTGTCGAGTGGTATAACCAAGAACGTGAGTGGGCGAAAGATATTTTAACGCCTTGATTTTTACGCATTATGGATTACACAATAAAAATCGTAATTCGTAATGCGTAATTCGTAATTATGAATCTCCTTTCTAAATTTACATCCGACCCGCTGTTTATAAAAATTCTTCGTTCAAGTAGTTCGTTATTAAGCAATAACACGATTGCCTTAGGATTAAGTGTAATTCAAGGCATTATGGCAACGCGCTTGCTTGGTCCCGCAGGCTTTGGTCTGATTGGTGTGGTGATGGCGTTTGCTTCCACGGTCAATAGCATTTTTTCATTTCGGATGAGCGAACTGGTTGTTCGATATGGCGGCGAATATCTAAATCAAGAAGATAAAAAAACCGCTTCTGCCTTAATCAAACTTGCCAGCCTGACCGAAGCATTTGTTTCCCTTTTGGCTTTTTTTGTTGTCCTTGTTACAGCAACTTTAGCAGAAAATTATTTAGCCAAAACATCTGACGTGGCATGGATGTTTACACTTTATGCAATTGGCTTGCTTGCTAACTTCAATACTGAAACAGCAACGGGTATTTTACAAATCACGGATAAAATTAAATTACAAGGCACAATAAATTTAATTCAATCTATTTTTACGACAATTATTATTGCAGGTGCATTTTTCATTGAAGGTTCAATTGTTACTGTATTAATTGCATACCTTGTTGGAAAATCCATTTTGGGTTTGGGATTATTTATCACTGCACAAATTCAACTGAGAAAAAAACTTGGTAAAAATTATTTTCAAACACCAATTTCAACTTTGGCAAATATAAAAGAAATTATCCGTTTTGCATTTAGTTCAAACGTCAGTGCCACAATTATCAAAGTATTTCGTGAAAGTGAATTGATTTGGGTTGGACTTTTCCTCGACACAACTGCTGTTGGATATTATCGAGTGGCTCACACAATTACGCATTTCCTCGCCATCCCTGCTGACCCATTAATTGCAACCACATTCCCAGAAATTAATCGCTTGGCAGTTGAAAAAGCATGGGGTAAATTAAAGAGTTTCTTGAAGAAAATTACAACCTTTGCATTTACATATAATATTTTTCTAGGCGCGTGTTTAATTATCTTTGGACGCTTTATTATTTCAATTTATTCAGGTGATGAATATCTGAATGCTTATCCTGCACTGGTTGCATTAACTATTGGACTTGTTTTCAATTACATCTTGTTTTGGAATCGTCCGCTATTGCTTGCACTAGGTTTGCCACAATTTCCAGTGTATGTCACATTGATTATCGGTTTGATAAAACTTGCCTTATCATTTGTATTAGTTGAAAAATATGGCGTTGTTGCTGCTGGAGCATTGCTTTCTTTTTATTATATTTTTTCAGTTGGGATTATGGTTATACGAGGAGTAGTTGAGATAAAAAAGAAAGAAGAAAAAGGTGTCACCCTGAGCGATAGCGAAGGGTCTCTGAGATAATCGTAGAGATTCTTCGCCGCAAAAAGCAAGAACGCGGCTCAGAATGACACAATAGACAAAATGAAAATAGCACTCATTACCAATTCTCGCATCCCATCGTTGACTGCCAATTCGATTCAGGCTATGAAAGTTGCTCAGGCGTTGATGCAATTGAAGCATGATGTCAGAATGTTTGCGCCAAAAGAAACACCAATTACCAATTACGAATTACTCCTTACGCATTACGGATTACGCATTGCTCCACCAATTGAATTTTTACCTTCTATAAAACAATTGAAGCGATTAGATTTTATTCTCCATGCCCAAAATGCGGCGAAAAAATTTGGCGCGGATTTAATCTATACATGGCTTCCGCAATCGGCTGTGTTGGGATTATGGTCTGGTTATCCTGTCATTTTAGAAATGCATGCGGATAATTCTGGTCTATTAGGCGTGTGGTGGATGAAACAGTTTTGGAAAGCAAATGGGAAAAAGTTGATGACAGTCACAACTCAGGCGTTGAAGAATGCTTTGGAGAATTCGAGCAAGTTGAAATTAAGTAATGAAGCGGTGGTCATCGCGCCGAATGGAGTCGAGTTGGAGAGATATGTCAATTTGCCGAATCCAGTTGAAGCAAGACATCAATTAAATTTGAAACAGGGATTAACTGTTGGATTCACAGGTCATATTTATGCAGGTCGCGGCGCGGATCTGTTATTTGAATTGGCGAGGCAAATGCCGAATGTCAATTTTTTGTGGGTGGGTGGCACGCCTGAGTTGGTTGAGTTTTGGCGAAATAAATTGAATGAAGCCAATGTGATGAATGTGGCGATGGCGGGTTTTGTGAAACATGATTTGATTCATTTGTATCAAGCCGCTTCGGATATTTTGTTGATGCCCTATTCGAGTTCGATTTCTGCGAGCAGTGGGCAGGATATTGCGGAGGTGATTAACCCGATGAAGATGTTTGAATATATGGCTTCAGGACGTGCAATTATTTCTGCGGATTTGCCGTCGATTCGGGAAGTGTTGAATGAGGGGAATGCGGTGTTGATTGGGGAATTGGGGAGTGGGAGAATTGGAGATTGGAGATTGGAGATTGAGAAATTACTTGCGGATGAATCGTTGCGGGTTAAGTTGGGAAGTCAGGCGCGGAAAGATGTAGAAAATTTTAGTTGGGTGAAGAGGGAAGAAAAGATTCTGAATTTGATTGGTTGAAACCTATGCATAAGATTGGAATATTAAAGCTGCAAAAAATAAGCAACCAAATATTAATATAAGTATTAGAAGAACACCAAATGCTTTCAAAACAGGTATTTTTGAAAATAGTAAACCTGCTAAAAGCCCATACACTAAACTCGAAAATATGACTAAAGTTAGGTTTGATGTTAATAATTCAAAATCTAATAGACGTTTTATTAGATAGCTTGGAGTCAATAACAAAAGTGAAAGTGAATTTTCTGTAGGCTCATCTAAGTTTATAACTAAAAAATAATGAATAAAAGCAGCAACAAATCCTGCTTTGAGTGGTAAATTATTTTGACGCTTGAAAAACTCGAATAATGGATTGATATTCATTATTTTTTTCCTACCATCAAAAAGAAATTCTCTCCAAACTTCTCCACACTGACTTCAAATCCTAAACCTACTAACTTTTTCTGCAAATCTACCAAATCATAAAACACTTTGATAATCGTAAATTCTTGTCCCGCCAGCGGGCGTTTGGCATAAATCTCTTTTTCCGCAATGGCTTTATCTGCATCACTTGGCGCGTGTTGGTCAACGAAAGTAATGGCTCCATTTTTACGAAGCGATTTTTTTACTTTACTTAGAAAATCATCTACTGCATTTGGTGGAACATGTGAAAGCCAATTTGCAAAGAAAACCAAATCGTATGCTGCGTCAGGATTCCAATTGAACAAATCCATTTGTTGATATGTGATTCGTTCATCACCGCATTTTTCTCTGGCAATCTTTAACATCTCAGGTGCGGCATCTACGGCTGTGACATGGTTTCCCATTTTTAGCAGAGTCTCAGTCCAGATACCTGTTCCGCAAGCCAACTCAAGGATTTGGTCAAATGTGCCGAGTTTGGATAATAAAGATTTGCCTGTTGCGAATGTTTCCAATCCGCTGGAGATAGATTCGTCATATTCATCCGCGCGTGCGCGGTAGTAGTTGATTTGGTCAGTGAGAATGTTTTGCATAAGTAAGTTCATCAGCCACAGAGCGCACAGAGGTCTTTGAGAAAAGATTTTTAAGACTCATTTTTCTCTGTGGTCTCTGTGGCAAAGACTTCAGAATAAGTTTATTATATGAGAATCTAAATTTTTGTGGTGGTAGAATTTTCTGTATGCTTTCAAAGTTAACTTCCAATCAAAAAATATTACTGATATTACTTGCACTTATTTTGTTGATTGGAATATCCATTTGCATCGCCTCAGTTTTTTTCTTCACGCCTGCATCCACAACCGAAGAACCCACTTCCGGGTCATATCTCACAATTCAATATTGTGGAAGTAACCCGAAAGAATTATGTCTCTTAAACTTTGGGCGTGATGGGTATGGAAATGCCATCATCCATGTTTTTATCCCGAACGATGAATTTCCAGAATTTTATTTAAGAATCATTCGCGCCACAGACGAAATTATTTACGTGTGTATCAAAAACGAGGGTGCAGCAACCATTGTCTGCAAAGGCGATGCGCTTCTATTAGGAGAACGTGTTGAAATTTACATCACCTCTGCCGAAAGTCATCAAATCATTGCGCGGGGGATATTTATCATAAAAGCGATTTATATCTTGCCTCCAGAAGCTGAGGATAACGAAGCGCCTCAAACCAACCTGCCAACTGCTTCTCCGACCTCAACCTCTGTCTTAAACCAAACACCGTCAAATGGCACGCCAACCTCTACCCCTGATGTTTCATACCCTAGTTACCCATAAATGATTAACATTTTGTCAGATGGTTTTTCTAGTTTTCAAAATTATTTTTTGATTATATTTTGCATTTTCCTTATCATCATTTGGGGGCAAATTGTGATGCAAAAAATATTATCCAAAATTTTCGGAAACCACTTCACACAAGCTGAATATTTTGCACTAGCCTTATCAGGTTGGATATTCCCAGTCTTTCTGTGGGCTGGGATATATTTCTTAGTCAACATTCTGTTTGGGAAAATCATTGCGAATATTATTTCAGTCATCATTTTTATCATTCCATGTTTCTTTATAAAATTAAAAAAAATATCTATAACAGTTTTTTCTTTACTTTCATTTCTGCTACTTTCTCTTTTCCTTCGCCTTGCATTTTTAGAACAAGCCATTTTCCCATCTTATTTTGATTCTGCCGAACATTATCGAGTTATTCAATATTTCTTGAACATCTACCAACATGAATCATTGCCTACCAATTGGTTTTTAACTCATTACTATCATGCAGGTTATCATTTCTTAAGTGCTTCCTTCATTCATCTTTTTCAATTGAATGAAATTAAATTTATGCTTGTTTTCGGTCAAATCGGATTAACTCTTTTACCGATTTCTTTCTTTTTTTTGCTGAAACAAATCACACCATCAAATACAGTTGCACTTTTTACCTGTCTCATCGCCGCCTTTGGATTTCACATGCCTGCTCACTTAATCAACTGGGGAAAATATCCCGCCTTGTTGAGTTTGATTGGCTTACAATTTGTTTTTTGCCTAGGATATATAGCCGTTAAACATCATTCGATACACAAGCAAAAACTGTATTGGCTGATTGCTTTTTCTGTATTAATCACTACTTTAATTCATACCCGCACGCTGATTGTGTTTGTTTTATTAATCCTTGCTTTTTTTATTTCTTATTACATAAACAAATTATCAATCCGTTTTCAATATATTTCTTTTGCTTTCCTTTTTATGGTGTTAGGATTTGAATTTTTTTATATTTCCCAAGCCTCTGTTCTATCACCTCTAATTACTGGCTACACCCAACGCGATTTATGGATGTTGGTTTTCCTTTTATTTCTCATACCCTTCTCTATCAAATCTTTTCCAAACATAATTTTTTTCCTACTCACCTTTATTTGTCTTTTCATTTTGCTACTATTCTTTCCTATTTCTTTCATTCATTACGGAACCCAAACATTGCTTGATAGACCCTTCGTACAAATGCTCATCTACTTTCCATTTTCTATCATGGCAGGGCTAGGGGTTTCAAGCATAACTAAATTTTTACATGAATCCCCCAAAACGAGATTATTTATTTCTTTTGCACTGTTTAGCCTCTTAATCGTTAATGCCAAATACAATTATTCTTTTTATCCGTCCGATTGTTGTAAGCTTGTCAGCCAAGATGATTTATCCGCCATTGCCTGGATAGAACAAAACCTCCCCATGGATTCCAAAATATTAATTGCCTCTAGCCGTTTATATGTCACATCGTTTGAACCGATTCACTCTCTGACAGGTGCAGATGCAGGCATTTGGATTACTCCCCTGATTAAAAGGAACACAATCCTTGCCCCTACAGAATTAAACTTTGAACTTGAAAACACTCATATTGAAATCTGTTTACAAAATATTCAATACATTTACGTTGGCGGTACACCCCAAAGTTTTAATCAAGCAAATCTTGCAAGCCATCCAAATTGGTATCTCCCAATATTTCTGTTGCCTCATGCGCAGGTCTATGAAGTAATTGGATGCAAATAAATTTTGAATTTCATGGTAAAAGTGGAGATATGAAATATATCACCACCAAAGATTTTTATTGGATACTTCCAGTATCCATCTTGCTTGGCGCATGTTTATCTTCCATTCAAAATGGCGGCTGGATAAGTTTCTCTTTCCTCTTTTTGCTTTCCTTTATTCTTTTAACTATCACAACTCGTTGGGCAAGTAATCACAAAACACTTGCTATCATCGTTGCATTCGCATTCATCTTCCGTTTTGGTGGTGGAGTTACAACCTATCTCACACTCCCAATGTATGGTTATCCAGATGATGAAGACCAAAGTGCAGGTTTCGTTTATACCGATGCCCATCGCCGTGATACACAAGCATGGGAACTTGCACAATCCACCCAACCAATTCTCAACGCCTTCAACGAACAATTTGCCTACGACCAATACGGCGGTCTGCTTGCATTCAGCGCCTTTATCTATCGTTACTTTTCACCCGATGAACATCGCGTTTTATTACTTGTCTTGATTTCTGCTTTGATGGGAACAATAGGCATTCCATTTTTATGGAAAGCGTTAAATCTAAAATTTGATGAAAACATCGCTTCTGTTTCTACGTGGATATTTGCTCTGTATCCCGAAAGCATTTTACTTGGTGGAAGCGCCATGCGTGAGCCATATCTGCTAGCATTTAGTGCCTTCACATTCTGGGGATTTGTTGATTGGCAAAATAACAAAAATACGAAATCTTTATTATGGCTTGTCATCGGAATTGGCGGAATGTTATTGGTTTCGCCGTCCATTGCTTTAATAACATTAATCATTTTAGCAGGTTGGTATTATTTCGATAGCAGACGTGGTCAAATTTCATGGTGGATGATACTTATAACTATCATCATATTTTTATTTGGCTTATTTATTCTTTCATCCGCTTTACAACGTGGAAGTTTAACAGGCAACTCGCCGTTAGATGTGATTAACAATTTTGTGCGCGAATCGCTGAAATGGAATGTATTCAAAATAGAAGAAGGCTCAGGTTGGGTACAAAAATTGTTTGATGAAATGCCCGCATGGATGCAAATGCCATTTGTGATGATTTATGGATTTTTACAACCCGTTTTACCTGCGATTTTGATTTACCCAACAACGATAGTATGGAAAGTGATTGGAATATTACGAGCATTCGGGTGGTATGCCATGATTCCCTTGATGATTCTGTCTCCGCTGGTGGGGGCAACTTTCCCCGATGTTAAGAGGCGCAAAGTCATCTTGTGGTTAAGTTTTATCATCATTGCTTGGATTCTTTTTACAGCCTTACGCGGCGGCGGCGACCAATGGGATAATCCGCGTTATCGTAATATTTTGTTTTTGTGGCAATCTATTTTGGCGGGGCATGTGTGGCTGTGGTGGCGCGAAACAAAAAATGCTTGGTTGCCACGTGTGGTTTTGATGGAGTTGGTTTTGGTGTTGGTGTTTGGAAACTGGTATTTAGAAAGATATGTGTATATCGGGATTGAATTGCCGTTTCAACAAATGGTTGCGATTATTTTAGGCGCGTGGGCTTTGATTTTTGTGTGGGGCATTTGGCGAGACCGTCAGCAACATCGTGTATAATTCAGCGACTGAATTTTGAACAGGAGTTTTCATGCCCACTGCTTTATTAACAGGAATTACCGGGCAAGATGGTTCGTATCTTGCTGAATTATTAATCAAAAAAGGCTATCGTGTGATTGGGGTGGCACGCCGCTCTAGCACGGTGAATTATGAACGCATTCATCATTTATTAGATGATATTACGGTTGTGCAAGGCGATTTACAAGACCAAGGTTCACTGCTTGCCATGCTGGAAGAATATAAACCAACTGAAGTGTATAACTTAGCGGCACAATCGTTTGTGCCAACTTCGTGGAATCAGCCTGCCTTAACTGGTGATATTACGGCGTTAGGTGTAACTCGTATGCTTGAGGCGATTCGTTTTGTAAACCCAAAGATTCGTTATTATCAGGCATCATCGAGTGAAATGTTTGGTAAGGTGATGGAAGTGCCTCAAAGTGAAGAAACACCGTTTTATCCGCGTAGCCCGTATGGTGTGGCAAAAGTATATGGGCATTGGATTACGGTCAATTATCGAGAGTCGTTTGATATTTTTGCAGTTTCAGGGATTTTGTTTAATCACGAAAGTCCGCGCCGGGGAGTTGAGTTCGTCACGCGAAAAATTTCAGATGGTGTAGCAAAAATCAAAACTGGCAAAGCCAAAGAATTGCGTTTAGGAAATTTAGAAGCCCAACGTGATTGGGGCTTTGCAGGTGATTATGTAGAAGCCATGTGGTTGATGCTTCAGCAAGAAAAGCCAGATGATTATGTAGTTGGCACAGGTGAAACGCATTCAGTAAAAGAATTTTGTGAAATTGCTTTTGCTCATGTCGGTTTAGACTATAAAGAATTTGTTGTGATGGATGAAAAGTTTTATCGTCCAGCCGAAGTAGATTTGTTAATTTCAAACCCAGCCAAAGCCCGAAACCAGTTGAAATGGGAGCCACAAGTTTCATTCAAAGAATTGGTCACCATGATGGTAGATGCGGATGTAGAACGTCATCAAAAGAGTTGAATCAAGTTTCCCCTTAAGCATGAAGCGTTTTTTTGATACAGTCCAAGAAAAATTATCTCATCCTGCTGTACCGTTATGGTTGGCAGGGTTGGGTGGGCTTTTTTATTTAATACAAGCGTTGATATATGCTCACACCACCGTCAGTAGTTTGGATGAAGGTTCATACTTAATTAAAGGTTTGTTCTATCTCAATGGAATCTATGAACCATTTGAGCCGTATGGTCCACTCACTAATAAAGCACCATTTGCCTTTTTGATTCCAGGTTTTGCAGAATATTTGTTTGGCGCAGGCTTACGAACAGGCAGATATTTTTCCATTCTGCTTGGCTTCTTAACTGTAGTGGCTACATGGGTTGTTGCTCGCCGTTGGGCTGGTAACTGGCTTGCCACACTCACAGTTTGGGTTTTTGCATTAAGCCCCATGATTATTAAACTACATGTGCAGGCTGTTAGCGAAGTCATCATCGCTTGTATGCTAGCGTGGGTATGCGTTTTCATTTTAGATAAAGAGCGCCCATTATGGCAAATTATTGTTGCCTCTATCATTTCTGCTCTTGCAGTTCTTACCCGCCAGAATATGGCTATTATTCTGCCACTCTTGGTTTTATACGTTTTTTGGCAACATGGCAAACAAAAAGGCTTGTGGGCATTCATTACAACCACTTTTGTTTTCCTGCTCATTCATGCTTATTACTGGCCGCGCATTGTAGTGATTTGGGCACCTTGGCTCCCCGAAGCACTCACTCCTTTTCTCAACCAATTTCGCATTCCCGGCGAATCTGTTCCAGTTTGGGACCCCAATATTGATATTTGGAATCGTCTCAACTCTTTTTTTCAAGGGATTCGCTATCACTTCATTCCGATTATCGGAAGCCTATTCGCTTTGATTCTCTTCCCGCCTCTTCCTCAGTGGAAGCGTGTTTCTGCTTTTCGTGCGGCAGTTTTTTTAGCCTCAACATTTTTTATTTTACTGCTCCTACATGGCTGGGCTTCATTAGCCAGCCAATACGAAAGTTACAGTTGTGTTTTTTGCTTTGCAAATTACCTTACATTTTTCGACCCGCTTGGAATTTTATTTTTTATCCTTGCCCTTGCTCAGGCTTGCAAGCGTAACCCAAACTTTATAACAAAAGCATTTGTTATCGTTTTCGTAATAGTGCTTTCAACGGGCATTGGCTTTTCATTATTTGAACAAGTCGGCAATTCATTGCTTAACTTCCCCATGCCGCGCTTTCGCGATGGTCAATTCCTATCTGGCACCACAACCTTAGAAGCCATTCTAAAATATGGCTTCAACTTTGAAGTTGTTCAAACCAAACGATTTATTAGTTCCTCTATCGGTTTCATGCTAGGGCTTCTCGTCCTTCTACTCGCCTTCTTCGCTTGGCGAAAATCAAAACAAACCAATTACGCGCTCACACTCATCAACTCATTTCTTATGGCTGGTTTTCTACTCTCTCCTGTGCTTCATCTTGGTCAAGGAAAAATAGATTGCCATACCGACATCATCCGCAACCATGAGGAATTAGGAGAATATTTATCATCTATCATTCCGCCTAATAGTTTCGTCTATTGGGATGGCGGCAATGCTTTTACGCCTATGGTGTACGTGACTCATGCTAAAATTTTCCCGCCACAAATCAATAATGGATATACTTACCATATCGGTGGCGACCCAGATGTTTTATACTACTTTAGCCACTGGAACGCCGAGTTAGATTCGCGTTGGCGAAGCGAGGCTAATATATTTATCATCGAAGCAAAACGCTACAACAACTGGAAAGATTTTCTAACCCCACAAGAATTTCAAGAATTTCCCAAACCCACAGCCTCGCCGGCTTGTAGCGAAGGCGCAGAATTAAGGATATTTCAAAGAATCCCATGAACCTTTCACTGATTGTCCCTGTCTATAACGAACAGGATAACCTCCCACTTCTATTTGAAGCAGTTTACAACATTATGAATCCTCTTGGTAAAACATGGGAAATGATTCTAGTAGATGATGGAAGCCATGATAACAGCCTTTCGATTCTAAAAGAATACGCTGAAAAAGACCCAGAACATATTCGCGTTGTCTCTTTTCGCCGAAATTTTGGACAAACCCCAGCAATCGCCGCAGGCATTGACTATTCACAAGGTGACATTATTGTTCTGCTTGATGCTGACCTACAAAACGACCCAGCCGATATCCCCATGATGCTAGCCAAACTAGACGAAGGCTACGACCTTGTTAGCGGCTGGCGTAAAAAGAGAAAAGATAACGCCATCACACGCAACTTTCCATCTATGGTTGCAAATCGCCTTATCTCATGGGTTACAGGTGTGCATTTACATGATTATGGTTGCACACTCAAAGCCTATCGCCGCGAAGTACTAGAAGGTTTTCGCTTATATGGCGAAATGCACCGTTTTATTCCCGTGTTTGCAAATTCCGTCGGCGCAAGAATTACAGAAGTCGTTGTCAATCACCAACCACGCAAATTTGGAAAAACCAAATACGGGTTAGAAAGAACCGTCAAAGTCATCTTAGATTTATTTACAGTTAAATTTCTCGTTAGTTATTCTTCCAAACCCATTTATCTTTTTGGTGGCACAGGTGGGCTCTTAATGATAATTAGCACCGTGATAATGTCTTATTTATTGGTCAGGCGTTTATTTTTTCTTGTTAGTGTTACAGGCTCGCCACTTTTTCAAACCAGCGTCATGTTTTTCATTCTGGGTTTTCAATCTATACTCATGGGTTTAATTGCCGAATTACTAGTTCGCACATACCATGAGTCACAAAAAAAACCAACTTACACAGTTCGCACTAGGATTAATTTAAAAGATGATTAAGTGGCTTCGTGAAAACCGCCAAATGGTCGCGCGCGGCGTAGGAAGCCTGCTGGCGTTAATCCTCTTAATCATCCTTATTGAAGAAGAAGGGGATGGCGAATTATTTTCTGCGTTACGGCGTGTTTCTTTGGAATATTTTTTATTTGCTATCTTGGCTTTGTTCATCTCGCGTTTGTTTGCCGCCGCACGCTGGCATATTTTACTAAAATCAGCAGGCGTAGATATCTCTTTCTCACGCGCTATGATGTTAACCTTTACAGGAAATTTCTCTTCCAACTTTTTGCCAACCACCATTGGCGGTGATGTTGTGAGATTAACTGGTGCCATGCAATTAGGTTATGACCGTGCCATTTGTCTCGCCTCACTCGTCGCCGACAGATTAATAGGTATGGTAGGTATGGCATTCGCTTTGCCTTTGGGTTTAATTCCTGTTTTATCCTCAAATCATACAGCCTTGCAATCTATTGCGATGCCTGCACTGTTTCAAAAAGCAGTTGATTTTGTGAAACGAACTCTTGAGTCATTTTCTATTTGGTTAAACAAACCATTTGCATTAATTTCATCCATGCTGGCTACATTTGGCAACATGATTTTTATTTACTTTGCATTATATTTATTATTGCTAGGAATTAATCATCATGTTGCTTATTGGCTAGTTGCAGGGCTATATACACTAACTTATTTTGTCACACTTATTCCAATTTCAATCAACGGCTTAGGGGTGCAGGAACTCTCACTCACTTTTTTACTCATAGAATTTGGCGGGTTGACTTCTTCTGAAAGTGCCACAATCGCTTTATTAACTCGTTTATTATTTGTTATTACGAGTTTGCCTGGCGCATATTTCTTACCAACTATCTTGGCGGCAATGAATAAGGAAAAAGATGTTTAACCCCCCTTCAATAAAAATTTTTTTACAAACTTTTTTATGGTCTGTTTTATTGGTTGGCATCCTTGCTATCCCAGCCACAATTACACAAGCAGATAAACTTGAAATTATTTTCTGGCGTTCTCGCTGGGTACTTATTGTTGGCGCGTTTGCACTTGTATCTTTGATTAGTTTGATTCTGATATTCTCCCCGCTTTTGAATCGCATTGCAAATAAATTAGATAACCTTGAAAACCAACCGCCTCGCTCTACACTGGGAGTTGGTTTAATGCTTTTCGGCTTTTTGCTTGTCTGGATATTTCGTTTATATATCTTTGGCAATACCTTACCTCAGGTTCAGCCGATATTCTGGATATTTTTATGGGCAAGCCTTTTACAACTTATCGGATTGAAATTAATTAAACCTTCTATACAATGGCATATTGGATTTGCCATCATTTTGCTCTTTCAAGGGTTTATCTTTCAAACACTCGGGCTATTCAAAATTGTTTCCGCAGACCCATTTTCAATTGGTTATTCTGAAGCAGGTCGCTTTTATTACGCCTCGTTATTTTTTTCCGAATCATTATATGGAACGAAATTTCCACTCCCATTTTTACATCCTTCACGTTATTTATTATTGTCCATTCCTTACTTAATAGACGATTTACCCCTCTGGGTTCATCGTTTCTGGCAAGCCCTGCTTTGGTTTGGATTAACACTAACCGCATCTTTTTTTCTGATTCGCCGTTTCAAACTTAACAAATGGATGACACTCTTGGCTACCATTTGGTTATTTTTATATTTTTTTCAAGGTGCAGTTTATTATCATTTACAAATCTGTGTGATTTTGATTTTTGCGGGCGTTTCGATTAAACATCCTTGGCGTTCTTTATTTTTTATCATTCTCGCTTCTCTATGGGCAGGCATTAGCCGAATCAATTGGTTTCCAGTACCTGCGATGTTAGCAATTGCAATTTATATTCTCGAAACACCAATCAATCCCTCACCCCTAGCCCCTCTCCCAAAAGGAGAAGGGAAATTTAACTGGAAATATTGGATGACTCCTTTTGTCTGGGGAAGTGCTGGAACTGTTTCTGCTTTCGTTGCTCAACTTGTATATATTCAAATCTCAGGCAATGCAGATATTTCAGCATTTGGCTCCAGTTTCACATCTGATTTAATATGGCAGCGCTTATTACCAAATGAAACTTACCCAATGGGTATTTTGCCGGGCATTGCATTGGTCTCTTTACCGTTATGGTTAGGAATGTATCAAATGTTGCGCGGAAATTTAAATCATATACATCCATTACGTTGGTTGGCTTTACTTGGCATGGTATTAATTTTATTTATTGGTGGAGCCATCGTCAGCACAAAAATTGGCGGCGGTGGTGATTTGCACAACATGGATGCCTACCTAACCCTGCTTGCCCTGATGACTCTGTATCTTTTGGCGAATCAGGTATCCCCTGAGAGGGAGGCGAAGATACGTTGGGGAAAATTCAGTTGGGGAGTGGTATATCTTGCAGTGCTGATTCCGCTTTGGTTTGCACTTCCAAAACTCGGTTTGTTTCATCGTTACAATGAAACATTAGTGGAAAAAGATATTCAAGCTCTTCAACAAGCAGTTTCAATCGCTGTAAATAATGGTGGTGAAGTATTGTTTATCACCGAACGTCAATTGGTTACATTTAATTTAATTGATGGTATTTCACTTGTACCAGAATATGAACAAATTGAGTTAATGGAAATGGCGATGTCGCGCAACCGCGATATGCTTGAAAAATTTTATCAAGATTTGAAAAACGGACGTTTTACATTGATTATTGCCGAAGAACAAAAATATTCGCCGAAAAAAAGAGGTTCGTTTATTGAAGAAGACCAAGCCTGGGTAACTTATGTTGGCTCGCCACTGTTATGTTATTACAAAGCCTTGGAATATATTTCATCAAATAATATTTATTTTTTTGTTCCCCGCACTAGAGAAGCCGATTGTAAAAATCCATTTTCTGATGAATAGTGTATGCGTATCTTAACGGTGATTTATGAATTCCCACCGATTGGTGGTGGCGGTGGTAGAGCCGCGTATGATATTTGTAAAGAACTTGCCGCGCGCGGACATGATGTGACCGTGTTAACTGCTCATATGCAAGGCTTACCTAAAAAAGAAATACAAGATGGCATTCGCCTTGTGCGAGTTTCTTCTTTTAGAACAAAACCTTTTGTAGCAAGTTTTTCTACAATGCTGGCATTTATTTTGGTAGGGTTTTGGGCTGGCTTGTATTTAATTTTATCTCACCGCCCACATATCATTCATACTCACTTTGCTGTTCCATCTGGCGCATTGGCATGGATGCTCTCTGTGGTAACAGGCATTCCATATCTTCTTACTGCTCACCTTGGCGATGTGCCCGGCGGCGTGCCTGAAAAAACAGGGAGTTGGTTTCGTTGGTTAGAGCCGTTCACAAAACCAATTTGGAAGCGTGCTAAAAAAATTATTGCTGTGAGTGAGTTTACTCGTCAGCTAGCATTGAAACATTATGATGTAAATATTCAAGTGATTCCCAACGGGGCAGATGTATTACACTTGATTCCGAATCCGCTAAAATTGAATCAACCGCCACGCCTCATTTTTGCAGGGAGATTTGTTACCCAAAAGAATCCACTTGCTATTGTACGCATTCTTTCTCAACTCAAAGATTTAGATTGGACTTGCGCCATGCTGGGGGATGGACCTTTGTTTAACGAAGTAAAACAAGAAATTGAAAAGCATGACATGCAAAAAAGATTTTATTTATCAGGTTGGGTTACACCAGAAGATGTGATAAAAGAATTTTCTAAAAGCGATATTTTATTTATGCCTTCATTTTCTGAAGGCTTGCCCGTCGTTGGCGTGCAAGCATTAGCAAAAGGGTTGGCGGTGGTGGCGAGTCAGATTGGCGGGTTTATGGATTTGGTTGACCATGAAAAAAACGGCTACTTAATTGAAGTCCATAATGAAAAAGCATTTGTGCAAAGACTAAAAAATTTAATTTCAAACCCCACCCAACTAAAAAAATTCCGCGAAGCCAGCTTAGAAAAAGCAAAAAGTTTTGATATTCAAAAAGTTGTTAATGCGTATGAAAAAATGATGCAGGATGTTTGCAATGGCGAATAAAGTTGTTGCCACTGTGGTTGGCGCACGCCCGCAATTTATAAAAGCGGCACCTGTCTCACGCGCATTACAAGGTTCTTTTCAAGAAATTTTAATTCATACTGGTCAACATTATGATTATGACATGTCGGATGTTTTTTTTGAAGAGATGGAAATGCAAAAACCAAACTTTCACCTTGGCATTGGTGGTGGAAATCATAGTGAGCAAACAGGTAAAATGTTAATTGAACTTGAAAAAGTTCTTAATGCAGTAAAACCAAACCTGGTGCTTGTCTATGGTGATACAAATTCCACATTGGCAGGCGCGCTCGCCGCGGCAAAAGCAAATATCCCCGTCGCGCATATTGAAGCGGGTTTAAGGTCATATAACCGAACGATGCCGGAAGAAATCAATCGTGTGCTAACAGACCATCTCTCCACTTTTTTATTTTGCCCGACAGAGATTGCCATCAAAAATTTAGAAAAAGAAGGAATCATCAACGGTGTACATCAAGTAGGTGATGTGATGTTTGATGCGCTTCTTCATAACCTGACGCTTGCTCGCAAAAAGTCTGACATTTTATCTCGCCTCAACATTTCTAAAAATAATTATGCACTTGCAACCATTCATCGCGCCGCAAATACAGATGACAAAGACCGAATGAAATCCATTTTAGATGGCCTGGCAGGTTTAGAAACAAAAATTATCTTGCCACTTCACCCGCGCACCCGCAAGATGATGAATGAATGGAATTTGTCTGTAGAAAATAATATCAAGTTGATAGAGCCCGTAGGTTACTTCGATATGCTTGTGTTAGAAGAAAATGCGAATTGCATTTTGACTGATTCTGGCGGGGTACAAAAAGAAGCCTACCTTTTAGGTATTCGCTGTATTACATTACGAGAAGAAACAGAATGGGTAGAGACGGTGGAAGCAGGTTGGAATCAATTGGTAGGCGTAGATTCACAAGCCATTCAAGATACTTTTGCAAATTGGTTTCCGAAAACGAACCGTGTAAAGTTTTACGGAGATGGGGATGCTTCACTAAAAATTGCTCAAATTTTAAAGCAACTATAGTTTCATAAAACTCTAACTTGACAGGGCGGTATTTCTGTGTGAGAATTCAAAAACTGAATGCTCAACTTATGACTGAAATCAAAAACCATGAATACGCTTTATTAAATGAAATTGCCAATGACTCGCTTGTTACCCAAGCCAATTTATCGAATCGTTTGGGAATTGCGGTTGGAAGTGTCAATTGGTATATCAAACGTTTAATTAAGCGTGGTTGGGTCAAAGTTTCTCACTTAGACCGCACTCGTTTGAAATATGACCTCACCTCAGAAGGTATGAAAGTGTTTACGCAACGCGCTTTATCTTATGCAAAAGACTCTTTGAAAATTTATAATCAATTTCGTGAGAAAGCACGCAAACTTGCATTGGAATTAAAACAAGAAAATGTAAAACAAGTGTACTTAAATGGTAACGATGAAATGATGGATATTTTGCGCCTGACTTGTATTGAAGCAGGCATTGAAATTTTAGATGAACCAAGTGATGTGATATTAGAATCAAAAGGGCAAGAATATCAACTTGTAAAAGCTAAAAATAAAATAAAAGGAATATAAATATGAGTGTCCGAATTCATTCAACTGCTGAAGTTTCTGAAAAGGCTGAAATTGGCGAAGGCTCTAGCATTTGGCATCATGCACAGGTGCGCGAAGGAGTAAAGATTGGAAAAAATACCATTATTGGTAAAGGGGTATATATAGATGCTCATGTTCCAATTGGCGATAATGTTAAAATTCAAAACTATGTTTCGGTATATCATGGTGTGGAGATTGAAGATGGGGTATTTGTTGGACCGCATGTGTGCTTTACCAACGATATGCGACCACGCGCTGTTAACCCAGATGGCTCTCTTAAGGCAGCTGATGATTGGACACTCAGTAAGACGGTTATTAAAAAAGGTGCGGCGCTTGGGGCAAATTCAACAATTCGGTGTGGCGTTACCATAGGCGAATGGGCAATGGTTGGTTCTGGAAGTGTAGTGACAAAAGATGTCCCTGCTCACGGCTTGATGTTTGGCAACCCTGCCAAATTGCGTGGGTTTGTTTGTGCGTGTGGCGCGGCCTTTGAGAAAGAAAGCCAATCGGCTACTTTTGTGTTATTGAAATGCTCAACCTGTAAACGGGCGCATGAAATATCTGTGCAAGAATGGGAGATGATTAAATGATACACATGGCAAAACCCCAAATGGGGGAAGAAGAAAAACAAGCAGTCCTTGAAGTACTTGATTCTGGCATCATTGCCCAGGGTCCGCGTACAAAAGCATTTGAAGAAGAGTTCGCTAACATGTGTGCTGTGCAGTATGCAATCGCCACTTCTTCTGGCACAACGGCTTTGCATTTGGCTTTGTTAGCCCATGGCATAGGCAAAGGGGATGAGGTCATAACCTCTGCTTTTACTTTTATTGCCTCTGCTAATAGTGTTTTATTCACTGGTGCAAAACCTGTTTTTGTAGATATTGACCCCAAAACCTTTAATCTAGACCCCTCAAAAATTGAGGCGGCAATCACAAAAAAAACAAAAGCAATCTTACCTGTACATCTTTACGGGCTTGCGTGTGATATGGAGCCTATTATGAAAGTTGCTGAAAAATATGGTTTGATTGTTATTGAAGATGCCTGTCAAAGCCATGCAGCAGAATACAAGGGAAAGAAAGTTGGCTCATTTGGAACAGGAACATTCTCCCTATACCCCACAAAAAATATGACCTCTGCTGAAGGCGGCATGATTACTACTAACGAGACCAACATAGACGAAAAATGCCGTGTACTTCGCCAACATGGTATGCGAGTTCGCTATTATCATGATGAGCTTGGTTATAACTTTCGTATGACGGATATTCATGCCGCAATAGGGTTGGCTCAACTTAAGAAGTTAGAAAAATTTAATACCCAAAGACAATCCAATGCGCAATTCTTAAGCACTAATTTGAAAGGTGTTCAAACACCGTTCGTTCCCGAAGGACAAACTCACGTTTTTCATCAATATACTATTCGCGTTCCCAACGGAAAACGAGATGACTTACGCACTTACCTCAACAAAAACGGTGTTGGCTCTGAAGTGTATTACCCCGTCCCTATTCACCAACAAAATTTTTATGTAAAACAATTAGGCTATAAAGATAAATTACCAGAGACCGAACTCGCCGCAACTGAGGTTTTATCTCTTCCTGTGCATCCTGCATTAAGCGCCTCTGAACTTGAGACCATTGTCGGTAGCGTAAATGAATTTATGGAGAAAAACGGATGAAAGTTGCAGTGATTGGTGTTGGAACAATGGGGAAACACCATGTTCGTGTTTATAGCGAGTTGCCTGAAGCAGAACTTGTTGCTGTTTCTGATGCCAACCAAGAGCAAGCACAAGCGACTGCTCGCAAATTTGGAATTCGCGCCTACACTAACCATGTTGAACTGCTGGAAAAGGAAAAACCAGATGCGGTCTCAGTGGCTGTACCAACCGCCTTACATGAACAAGTCGGTATAGATGTTCTTGAAGCCGGCGCACATATCTTAATTGAAAAACCAATTGCCGCTAACCTTGAAGAAGGCAAACGATTAATTGAAAAAGCAAAATCGGTAAAAAAACAATTAATGGTAGGACATGTCGTGCGTTTTGACCCTGCCCTACAAGCACTCAAGCAAAAATTAAATGCTGGCGACCTAGGACGTATTTATCAAATCTTTTGTAGGCGAGCAGGACCATTCCCAAAACGCATCCATGATGTGGGCGTTGTGATTGACCTCGCCCCACACGACATAGATATTATGCGCTTTCTTACTGGGATGAACCCCATGCGTGTTTATTCTGAAATTGAACAGCGCATCCATACTGATTTTGAAGATGTACTTTGGGCGACGCTTCGTTTCCCTGATGGAATAATTGGTGGGCTGGAAATCAATTGGCTGACCCCAACAAAAATTCGTGAGGTGCTTGTACTGGGCGAACGTGGTATGTTTCGGGCAGATGCCCTTACGCAAGATTTATATTTTTACGAAAATTCAGATGCCAATGTGCAATGGAGTATGCTTCAAGCCATCAAAGGTGTGAGCGAAGGCATTATGACCCGATATGCCATTCCACGCTTTGAGCCGTTAAAAGCCGAATTACAAGCTTTCATAAACGCCATTCAACATAATCACCCTGTGCCAATTTCAGGCGAAGATGGCTTAGCCGCGTTAAAAATTTCGCTTGCCCTGATTCAATCCGGGCAAACCCATCAAACTGTTGAGTTAGCATGAATCTAAACGAATTACATCAAAAAATTGAAAATAAAACCGCTCAGCTTGCCGTTATCGGGCAAGGTTATGTGGGCTTACCAGTAGCCGCCTTATTTGCACAAAAAGGTTTTTCAGTTAGCGGAGTAGATATTCGGCCTGATTTGGTTGATAAAATTAACAATGGTATTAACCCCATTGAAGGAAAAGAACCGGGCTTAGCCGATTTATTAAAAGAAGTGACAGCATCTAAACAATTACGAGCAACCACCAACTACAACGAACTGAGCCAACATGATATTTTTATCATCGCAGTCGAAACCCCAGTCGATGAAAATCATATTCCACGCTATCAAGCATTAAAAGCGGCACTCACCAGCCTTGCTTCTGTTATGAAACATGGTGCATTAATTATTGTTGAATCTACCATCGCACCACGAACAATGACAGAATTTGTCTTGCCTTTGTTAGAAGAACAAAGCGGCAAAAAAATCAATGATGGCTTTTTTCTTGGCAACTGTCCAGAACGAGTCATGCCTGGTAAATTACTGAAAAACCTGCAAACCATGAATAGAGTAGTGGGAGGGATGAATCCAGAAACAGCCAATGTAATGATTTCGCTTTATAAGCACATTGTTCAATCAGACCTTGACCCAACCGATTGCATCACTGCTGAACTGGTAAAAACAGTGGAGAATGCTTATCGTGATGTTCAAATCGCTTTCGCTAATGAAGTTGCCTTAATCGCCGAAGCCGTAGGTGGTGACGTTTGGAAAGTAAGAGAATTAGTTAATAAAAGCCCAATGCGCCAAATGCACTTACCAGGCGCCGGGGTTGGCGGTCACTGTATTCCAAAAGACTCATGGCTATTAATATATGGAATGCGTGATAAAGACAAAGATATGCACCTTATCCCTGCCGCACGCAAAATTAATAACTCTATGCCCATCCACATGGTTAAATTGCTTAGCCATGCGTTAAGTAAAGTAAATCGTACCCTATCCGACTCAAAAATTGCTGTTCTAGGATATTCTTACTTAGAAGATAGTGACGATACACGCAATACCCCTACCCAAACACTCATTAAAGAATTAGAAGCACTAGGTGCATCCATATCCATTCACGACCCTTGGGTAACACAATATAATGGCGATATATATGAAAAAATTATGGGTTGTGATGCAGTTGTTGTTATGGTTGCTCATAGTGCCTATAAAGAACTAGACTTAAAAAAAATAAAATTAATGTTGCGCACCCCAATTTTGATAGATGGCAGAAATGTATATAGTCATACTTTAGCAGAACAAGTGGGAATAATTTATTCAAAAATTGGTCAAGGTGAATGAATAATGAATACTATAAAAGGTAATCCTTCATGAAAACATTAAAGAACAAACATATTCTTATTACTGGAGGGGCAGGTTTTATTGGTAGCCACCTTGCAGACCGCCTAGCGCAAGAAACACCTGCCAGCCTTGTAGTGGTAGATAGTTTTTTCCTTGGGCAAGAAGAAAACCTAATGGAAGCACGCAAAAAATTTCCGAATCTAAAATTATTTCGCATGGACGCTTCAAACCTTGCCGCAATGCTTCAGTTGGTTGTTTCAGAGAAAATCGAAGTCGTTTTTGATTTAGCCGTTGTTCCCTTACCTACATCTTTAGATTTCCCAACATGGACTATCGAAACAAACATTGGTATTGCTTCCACCTTCTGCGAACTCGCTCGCCGAGGGCATATTGAAACACTAGTACATTGCTCTTCTTCAGAAGCCTACGGCTCGGCCATTCAAATTCCCATGAATGAAGACCATCCCTTAATTCCATTTACGCCTTATGCCGCCAGCAAAGCCGCCTGTGACCATATCGTCTTATCCTATCGTGAAACGTATGGAATTGATACAGTCATTATTCGCCCCTTTAATAATTTTGGACCCCGCCAAAACCCCGGCAGTTACGCTGGAATTATTCCAATCGTGGTTAAGAAAATAATGAAGAACGAACCCATAGAAATATTTGATGATGGTCAACAAACCCGCGACTTTGTCTTTGTGCGCGATACCGCTAACGCAATCGTAAAAATTTATGAAAACGAAAACACCCGTGGCAAAATCATCAACATTGCTTCAGGAAAAGAAACCTCCGTAAACCACCTTGTTGACCAACTCAAACATGTAATGGATGTCCCAAACCACCCTGTTTTTCACTCAGCCCCTCGCCCAGGTGATGTCCGTCGCCATTGCGGAGATATGACCCGCTTAAAAGAACTAACCAACTTCGAGCCAGGCACCATCTCACCAGAAACTCTTTTAGAAACCGTTCAATGGTACAAGAAAGTTCTATAACTATGATGCGATTAAACATTCCATTTACAAACAACCGCGAACTAGAAGAAATAGCCAAAGTACTTTCTACGGGCTATTTCACGCAAGGACCAAAAACCATTGAGTTTGAACAACAAGTGGCAGACTATATCGGCTCTAAATTCGCCTTTGCCATGAGTTCCTGCACAACAGCCTTACACCTTTCACTCGTAGTTTTAGATATAAAACCTGGTGATGAAATACTAGTATCCGATTTTACCTTCCCAGCCACTGCCAACGTCGTCGTACAATTAGGCGCAACCCCCGTATTAGTAGATATTGACCTTGACACATTCACAATAAATGTGGATGATTTGCGAAAAAAAATAACACCGAAAACCAAAGCCATCATTCCAGTAGATGCCTTCGGCTGTGCCGCTAATTACGATGCCATCAATACCATAGCCGCCGCACACAACCTTCCCGTCATTGAAGACGCGGCAACCTCCATTGGCACAAAATATTACGACCGCTTCTGCGGCAACCTCACCACACTAGGGTGCTTCAGTTTTCATCCTCGAAAAGTGATTACCACAGGCGAAGGCGGCATGATAACCACCAATGATGCCCACCTCGCTGAGAGAATCAAATTACTACGCAGTCATGGTGGCGTGCGTGCTGGCAACTGGTTTCAATATGAAGAAGCAGGATTTAATTACAGATTGAGCGACATCCTAAGCGCGATGGGCGTTGCTCAAATGGAAAAACTCACCTGGCTTGTCGAAAGAAAACGTGAACTCGCCTCCTCTCTTTCAGGACGCCTGCTTCACATCCCCGGCATTCGCATACCCCTAGAACCCAAATGGGGTGGGCATATCTACCAATCTTACGTTATTTTAGTAGATGAAGGTATCCATCGCAACAAAATTATAGAAGATATGAAAGCACACGGTATCGAAACAACACTTGGAACATACGCCCTACATGACCAACCCTTCTTCCAACGTGAGTTTGGCTACCAAAGTGGTCAATTACCAAATTCACATGTCGCCTTTACCCGAACTATCACCCTGCCACTCTACCCTCAAATGACCGAATCAGACCTCGACCTTGTGGCTTCCACCCTTAAGGAAGTTATATAAATTTCTTTCAAAATGAAAAAAATCGTCATTTTAGGCACTGGCGGTAATTGTGTGGATATTCTAGATACAATACTAGATATCAACGATAAGCAAAACAAAACTGTTTATCAATGTATTGGTTTTCTAGATGATAACCCCGAAAAATGGAAACTTTCTTTTCAGGGCGTAAATGTGCTAGGACCACTTCAAAAAGCAAAAGAACTAAACGATTGTTTCTTTGTATTTGGTATTGGCAGTACATCTAATTATTGGAAACGAAAAGAGATTTTCAAAAAACTACAAATCAATGAAAAAAACTTTGAAACGATTATTCACCCGTCTGCAAGTGTTTCTCGGTTTGCTCGTATTGGCACAGGCAGTATCATATTTCAAAACGTAACAATTACCTCAAATGCAAACATTGGTAAATTCGTATATGTTTTGCCGAATAGCGTAATTAGCCATGACACTCTGATAAGCGATTTTACTTGTATAGCAGGTGGCGTTTGTATCTCTGGTAATGTGCAAGTTGGAGAAGGATGCTATATAGGTTCAAACTCAACTATCAAAGATGGCGTAAAAATCGAAGACGCTTGCCTAATTGGTATGGGAAGTGTTGTTATTCGAAATGTCCCTGAAAATACGGTTGTTGTAGGAAACCCAGCAAACTTCCTCAGAAATTCACATTTATAAAAATATTGATTGATAGAGTATATATGATAGTCATTATTGATTACGGCATGGGCAACCTTGGCTCGATTTTGAACATGCTCAAAAAAGTCGGCGTGCGCGATGCAAAGATTTCATCGCACCCAAAAGATATTGAACAAGCAGATAAGTTAATCTTACCTGGTGTAGGTGCATTTGATACGGGCATGCACCATCTACGAGAAACAGGGCTGATTCCTTTATTAAATGAAAAAGTTTTGAAAGCAAAAACACCAACCCTAGGCGTATGTTTGGGAATGCAACTGATGGCAAAAGTAAGTGAAGAGGGTGAGCTACCAGGCTTGGGGTGGTTTGATGCGGAAACCATCCGCTTTCGCTTTGATTTTAAACACACAGGTTTGAAAATTCCTCACATGGGTTGGAATACGGTTAACATCAAACAAGCGGGAACATTATTCAAAGATATGTATCCCCAAGCACGATTCTATTTTGTGCATTCATTTCATCTGGTTGCACATGAAGCAACAAATGTATTAACGACCACAGAATATGGTTACGAATTTGCCTCAGCCATGCAACGGGAGCATATTATGGCGGCACAGTTTCACCCAGAAAAGAGCCATAAATTTGGCATGAAACTGTATAAAAATTTTGTGGAGTATGCCTAATGTTAATGCCACGCGTAATGCCTTGTTTATTGCTTAAAAATGGTGCGCTGGTGAAAACTGTTAAGTTCAAAGACCCTGCTTACATCGGTGACCCTATCAATGCTATTCGTATCTACAATGAGAAAGAAGTTGATGAATTAATTTTTCTTGATATTACAGCCACACTGGAAAAACGCGAACCACCTTATAAAATACTGTCTGAAATTGCTAGCGAATGTTTTATGCCTGTCACATATGGTGGTGGCGTGCGCGATGTAGAAACCATCCGAAAAATCCTTAGCCTTGGCATAGAGAAAGTGGCTATTAATAGTTATGCAGTTGAAAACCCAGAATTTATACGCGCCGCGGCAGATAAATTTGGAAGTTCTACAATTGTCGTTTCGATAGATGTGCGAAAAAAAATGTTTGGACGTTATGAAGTGTTTATTCACGACGGGAGGAAAAGCACGGGGCTTGACCCATTGGAATTTGCTTCTACAATGGAAACAATGGGCGCCGGGGAAATTTTGTTAACAGCCATTGACCGCGATGGCACACAAGAAGGCTATGACCTTGACCTCATCAAAAAAGTGGCGGGGGCAGTGGGCGTGCCTGTGGTTGCTTGCGGGGGGGCTGGCAAGGTTGATGATTTTCGTATGGCAGTGAAAGAGGCTGGTGCTTCGGCTTGCGCCGCTGGCAGTATGGTCGTTTATTTTGGGCGCAACCGTGCTGTGTTAATTACTTTCCCTGAAAGAGAAAAACTAGAAGAAATTTTGAAGTAGGAGTTTTGATGAAACGTTGCTCAAGATGTTTATATGATGAAAGCGTGCCAAACATCTCATTTGATGAAAATGGGGTATGTAATTATTGCCACGTCCACGACCAATTAAATCAAGAGTATCCTACTGGAGAAGAAGGGAAGAAACATCTTGAAGCACTGGCTGAAAAAATTCGCAAAGAAGGTCGCCGCAAACCCTATGATGTAATTGTTGGCGTAAGTGGCGGTGCAGATTCATCGTATCTTGTATATTTAACCAAGCAATTGGGGTTGCGTCCATTGGCTGTTCATTTCGATAATACATGGAATTCAAAAGTTGCCGTTGAGAATATTCACGATGTGTTAAAAAAATTAGATGTGGATTTATATACCTACGTTGTAGATAATAAAGAATATGATGATATTTATCGTTCTTTTCTAAAAGCAGGTGTGCCAGATACAGAAGCACCAACTGATATTGGGTTGGCGGCTGTGTTGAATATGGCGGCAGAAAAATATGGCATTAAATATATTTTTGAGGGTCACTCATTTCGCACTGAAGGGATTGCCCCGTTGGGTTGGATTTATATGGACGGCAAGTATATCCAAAGTGTGCAAAAGCAATACGGCACGTTGCCGTTAAAAACATACCCAAATATGTTAATGCCTAGCTTTATTAAATGGACGGCTGTGCTTCAAATTAAGAAAATTCGTCCGCTGTATTACATTAATTACGTTAAGAAAGATGCGATGGCGATGTTAACGCAAGAACTAGGCTGGGAATGGTATGGTGGTCATCATTTAGAAAATCGTTTTACGGCATTTTGGCATACTTATTACATGCCGAAGCGTTATGGAATTGACACGCGCTTACTGGGTTATGCCGCTTTGGTGCGTTCAGGTCAAATCACACGCGCAGAAGGGCTAGAGATGTTAAGCAAGCCACAAGAGTATGACCCCGAATTGTTTGAAGTGGTAAAAAAACGACTTGGTTTTACCGATGAGGAATTTGACCAAATTATGAATTTACCACGCCGTACCTACCGTGATTTCAAAACGTATAAACAAACTTTCGAGCGAATGCGCCCGTTTTGGTGGCTGATGTATAAACTCAATCGTGTACCGAAAAGTTTTTATATTAAGTTTTGCTTTCCAGACCGAAGCGGCACATGAAAGACGAATGAATGCGAATTTTTCTTGGGCTTCATGAAGTTTGCAATATAACTTATACCTATGCAAAAGCATTTAAGGCTCTAGGGTATGAGACCTTTACTGCTGTGGCTAGGCAAAACCCTTATTATCTTGATTCTTCTTATGATATTGTGCTGGGTGAGCGTGGTCAAATTGGGCAAAGGCTGATGAGATGGTTTCCACTGGTATATAAAGCAATCACAACTTGTGATGTGTTTGTTTTTACTTTTGTGGGGTTCACTCCATGGTTGATAGAATTACCTTTATTGCGTGCTATGGGGAAAAAAATTGTTGTAGTCTTTTGGGGCAGTGATGCTCGTGAAATTAACATCTTTGAAGAGCAAATGCGTGGCTTGGGCATTTTGGATGAATACCTTCCATTTATAAAAGGCGTAAGAGAACAGAGAGGCGAACCGCTTCACACGAAATTGAATCGTATTCGCCGGGCGGAAAGATATGCCGACCTTATTCTTTCACAACCAGGGTATGCACAATTACAAAATAGACCATATATGAGAGCCAATGTGCCTTTAGACCTCTCTTTATTTAATTACCATGTTCCCTGTCGAAGCAAACCGCTTATTATTCATGCACCTTCTAACCCTTTGATAAAAGGCACTAATTTTATAAAAAGAATTATCAATGAATTAGCCGAAGAAGGAATGTCATTTGATTTTCACCTAGCCGAAAATGTACCCAATTCGGAATTGCGTGCATTGCTTTCCTCTGCCGATATTGTTGTAGATGAACTTTACGCAGATACTGTAGGCGTATTTTCTACTGAAGGAATGGCTACTGGAAACGCCGTTCTCACACACTATCCAGCAAAATTTGCAGGTGTTCCTGGGAGTTGTCCAGCAATTAATGTTAATGAAAAAAATTTAAAAGAACAATTACGCCATGTTATTCTTAATGTAGAAGAAAGACATCGTTTCGCGCAGCGTGGTCGTGAGTATGTTGAAACATATAATGACAGCCTAAGAATTGTTAGCGACTTGATGATTTGGTTAGAAAATAAAGACAACCTACAATATAATTTTTATCCTAGTGATATGTACAAGCCATCAAAGAGAATTAATTAGGAAACCTAACAATGCCTGGAACTCATTTGTTACTGAGCAACAATCCATTAAAAGATGTAGATGCCAAACTGGCAGACCTTCAACTAGACTCATCTTATACTGTTGATATTCTTTATAAAAATGACCATAGTATGTTAGCCACATCAAGGTATAAAGGGTATCCCATACAATCATGGCAGTATGATGGCGGGATAATTTTCGTAGAAGGTATGGTATATAACCAAAACCCCCATGATTTAAAGAAAACAATCAACACCATTGCCCATCGTTTTAATCGGGGCGAAACTTCTCGTGATTTAATTCATTCTTTTGTAAATACTGCTGATGGAGAATTCATTGTCAGTATTTTTTCTCAAGATAATCGTTTGCTGGTTTTTAATGATTATTTTGGACGCTTACCATATTATTATTATGCCTCTGAAAAAATGTGTGTGTTTAGCAGAGAAATTAAATTTATCTTAAATTGCCTCCCTGAAATCCGCTTCAACATGATAGGGATTATTGAGTTTTTAATGTTTGAACATTCATTATATGATGATACATTTTTTTCGGGCGTTCGTTGGATGAGACCTGCTACAATTCTGGAAGTTGACAGTACTCCTACTATCCACTTAAAGAGTAATACTGCCTCTGTGCAGTTTGATTGTGTGTTGCGAGATGGATTTAGAACAAAACGCCAAAGTATTGAAGTTTTGCGAGATGGTTTCTACGAGGCGTTAGAAAACCGCGTTAACTATTTAGAGCGCGAAGGATATTCAATTATTGCCGACTTAAGTGGCGGGTTTGATAGTCGTACAGTTTTGGCTGGGTTGCAAAAATATTCAAAAGAGATTACCTACTACTCTGTCAATCTTTCAACAAATTACCCTAGCCAAGATGAAACTGAGTGGGCTGAAAAAGTTTTTCGGTCGTTCGAATCACCCGGTAAGTTGGTGAAAATACATAATACTTATAATTTTTCTCCACTAGATTTAGGTCCGCTTATCTACAAAACTGATAGCATGGTTAATCTTGAAACAACCTATGTTTGTTATCAAGATATTCAAACTATGCGGGTTCATGAAATGAACAAGTCAGCAGTTCGAATGCCTGGCATTGGTGCGAGCGACTATATTCGAAAATCTCCACAGTATTTTTCTAAATCAATTGCCCACGGAATAAAATTAGGACTTTATTCTCGTTCTACCCTTCACCCAAAACGAATATGCCACCTAGTGGATTTTCCTCTTGAAGTTTACTTTGACCATATTAACGCATATCAACAATCTTACGAAGAAAAAACGGCAGGAGACCAATTGAAGCGATATTACTTTGATTATCAATTTCATTTTGCACAAGGCGCTCCAGAAGACCGCGAACGCCATCACTTTTGGACGTCACCCCCAATGTGCGGATTGCCTTTCATGCGCACCATACTATCCCGTTTTCCCAATCATTGGGCAAGCCCAACTTATTATATAGAGTTCATGCGCGCGATAGAGCCTCGCTCACTCGATACACCATTATATGGAATGAACCTAAACCTAAAATCAAAAATAGATGTTTGGCTACGTGGTTTTTACCCTAAACTACAAAGTGCTCAACACAAGCTAGCATCTGTATTCCCTACCCTTGCCCGAACAGGAAAAAAATTTTTTTTCCCTGCCACATCTCAACGGTTGCTAAATGTTGACTTAATCAAGTATTTATACCTACAACTAGGCTTAACAAGCCAACTTATTAAGCTCAATGCTATTTTACAATACTTAGAAGTAACCCCCGACAGAAACTTATGGTTAAGGGTAATAACATTATTTTTGTATCTAAAAGAACTTGAAATTCGATTCTCTCAAAAGATAAGAATTTGATTGATTCCTACTTTTATCAGTATTGATACAAAATTTTATGAGTTTGTTTAATAATTTCGGAATAGGAAAACTTTTACAATATCTCACCATAAAGGACAAAATTGTTAAAACGACTTCTTAAAGATGGTGCAATATATGGGTTTGGTGCCTTATTAGCTCGTGGCGTAAATATCCTTTTGCTTCCTCTCTACACTCGCTTGCTTTCCCCAGAAGATTTTGGAATTAGTGAACTAGCCGCCACGTTAGCTTTGTTATTGGGGATAGTCTTTCCCTTAGAAATCTCACAGGGTTTGACGCGCTTCTTTCCAAGTGCAAAGACTGAAGATGAGAAGACGGAATATGCTTCTACAGCAGTTATTTATATCATGGTGATTTGCTTAATTTTTGTTTTAATTTCTCTACCATTTGCTAAGCCACTCTCGCTTTATTTTTTAGAATCTGATGACCAAATGCTAATGGTACTAGCCTTGCTTAATTTCTTTTTTTTAGCAATCTATAACTTATCTGCCCAATTATTGCGCTGTCAGTTTCTTGCACTTAAGTTTAGTATTGTCAATATAGTGTTTAGTTTAGTTTCGATTGTTGGGTCAATATTTACCGTTGCAGTGCTTCAGATTGGCATTCGAGGCGTTTTACTAGGAAACCTCGCTGGGTATATTGCTGGCTCAGGCTTAGCTCTGTTTTTTGCGCATCAAAATCTTGTATGGAGATTCAATTTTAAAAAATTGAAAGAGATGCTTGCCTTTTCTGCTCCATTGGTGCCTTCTGCACTGGGTTATTTTGCTACGTTGTATATCAATCGTATTATGCTTAAATTTATGCTAACAATTACTGACGTGGGAGTATACAATATAGCATATCGAATAGTCTCCCCAGTTAATTTAGCAGTAGCAACATTCCTTAGTTCAGTTACACCTTTAGTTTATGAAAAATATGCAACAGAAAGTACACCATTGGAAATTGCACGAATATTCCGAATGTTCTTTTGCACAGGACTGGTATTGATAATTACTATATCAGTTTTTTCGCAGGAAATTCTTTTTATACTGACTACGAAAGAGTTTTACAATGCTGCCACTATAGTTCCAGTACTAACTCTTTCTGCCTTATTATCAGGTATCTATGGTTTTAACTATGGTTTGTATATTGCCAAGAAAACAGGGTTAATAGCTTTGATTAATATTTTTTCTGGTTTAATCAATATCTTGTTAAATTTTCTCTTTATTCCTATGTTTGGTGTAATAGGGGCGGCTTGGGCAACCTGTCTATCTATTTTTTTAAATACATTTGTCTCATTGTGGTTAGGGCAAAAATATTACCCAATTCCATTTTCAACCTACAAAATCCTCACTTCTTCAATAATAGCTCTAACCATACTGTGGGCTAGTTCTTTTATAACTGGAACAGGTATTTTGTATATTGTTGCAAAAAGCATGCTTGTTATAGCTTCAATAATTTTATTTATCCTAATTGGGCTTATTACCTTTGATGAAGTTAAATCATTTTTGGTTCAGGCTCGTTTACTGTTGTTTCGTAAATAAACTTGAGGCGATAAAAATAAATGCGGATTGCATACGTCAGCCTACATTGGGCGCGCACCAAAAATTCTGGTGTAGGCAAAAAAATTCAAAGCCAAGTGAACATTTGGAAGGAGATGGGGCATCAAGCGCGTTTGTTCATGCACACCTCAAAGCATGAACCGCTTAGTGAATTAATCGAGGCGGAAATTTCCCCTTATCAAATACAAAGCAAATTTCAAACCGAATTGAATCGCATTCGCGCCGCAACACAAATGGTCAAATCTATTCAGGCGTTCAAGCCAGATATGATTTACTTGAGATACGGCATGTATGTTTACCCTACCCATCAATTAATGAACATTGCGCCCGTGGTGGAAGAAATCAACACCAATGATTTAACTCAACATGAAGGCTTAGGCGGGATATATAGTTTCTATAACTGCCTCACACGTGGAATTTTTCTGCGCCTCGTTTCTGGACTTGTAACAGTTTCACAAGAATTAGCAGTTTCTTCTGCTTTTGCAAAATATCAAAAACCGACTTGTGTGATTGCAAATGGCATCGAGTTAGAGAAATTCTCTACCTTACCTCCTGCTTCAAACAGTGTGCCACACCTCGCCTTTATTGGCAGTCCCAACAATCATTGGCATGGAGTTGATAAAATTATCAACCTAGCCAAACAAATTCCCGATATTGTTATAGACTTAATTGGTTATGGCGAATTACCTGAATATCATCCACTGCCTAAAAATATTCAATTGCATGGATACCTTTCTATGGAACAATATCAAACCATCCTTGCTTCAGCAGATGCCGCTATCAGTTCGCTCGCCTTACATCGTGTAGGCTTAGAAGAAGCCTCGCCGCTTAAAAGCCGCGAATGCCTTGCTTTTGGGTTACCACTTATCATTGCCTACAAAGACACAGACCTAAACCGCGAAGATTATGATTTTCTATTGAAAATTCCAAACAAAGAAGATAACATTCAAACTCACGCACAAGCCATCCGAGAATTCGCCTATCGTGTCAAAGGTCAGCGTGTGAAGCGAGAACACATTGCTACCTTAAGCCAAATCGCGAAAGAGAAAATCCGTATCCAATTTTTTGAGGAAATCTTAAAATGAGCAAGCCTTTAGAAAAAATTATTATTCTTGGACTGTACATCTATCTTGCTGTAAAAGCCTGTTTGGCGTTTCAACAAATTGCCTCTGGCACAGACCCAAACCGCTGGGGTGGGTATTCTTTAAGTTGGGGAATGGCTTTTGCATTCCTGATTCTATTTTGTGTGGCAATATTTATTCTAATCATAGTTGCATTATGGAGTCCTGAAGCCATTAAGTTGTATTCCCAAAAAATAATTGAATCGCGTGAACGACTTGGAATTATCAAATGGATACTGGCTGGAATTTTATTGCTATTCCCCGTTTGGCTATTGCAATACACCGCTTGGGGGCTTGTGTTTTATGATGTTTATCTACGCCTTTTCCTATGGGTGGCTATTGTTATAAGCATAACGATTCTTGTAAGCAACAGAAGCGCTTTGCTGGAATGGGATACATTAATCTTAGCTGTTGTATTTACCTCTAGCGCATTCGTCATTGCCCAAGCATTCTTACGAGTAACAGACTATCCTTTCTCTTTAGCCTGGTCTGAAGGCAACCGTATGTGGGACTACTCCATGATGTTTGGTAGAGAATTATATGACTACCCACCCGACCAACCAGTTTTTGTATTGCTTGATATTGGGCGGCAATTTATTGGCGGAATTCCTTTTCTCTTCCCCAATGTCAGCATCGAAGCCGAAAGAGCTTGGATTGGCTTTACCCTATTTGCTCCTTATGTATTACTCGGCTTTTCTCTATTTCGCTTTTTTTACAAACAACCCATCCTATGGCTAATAGGCGCATTATGGACATTGCTCTTTCTCAAACAAGCCTCTATGCACCCGCCCTTGCTCGTTAGTGCCGCAGTGGTAGCCTTGCTATGGAAATCTCCGCTTTGGGTAGCCATTCCACTCATTGCTATCACTGGTTATTTCACAGAAGAAAGCCGCTTCACATGGGTATTTGCCCCAGGCATGTGGATTGGGATGCTAGAACTCGCACATACCGAAACACAAAAAATATCACGTCAAACATGGGTTCGTGCCATCTCATTAGGCTTGGCTGGTATGGCAGGCGGTTATTTCGGAGATAAAATTGTAGGCATCCTCACGGGGAACGCTGGTGCTAGTGTTGCAGTTTCTGTTGAAAGCGTAACGAGCTCTATTCAAGCACAACCGTTACTTTGGTATCGTTTGTTACCTAACGCTACCTACGGCATAGGGATAATAGCAGGTTTGTTAATTGCAGTTTTGCCTTTAATCACCGTACTATTTTATTTAATATCAATCAAAAAACTAAAGTTTAATCTTTGGCAGTCTTTAGCAATCATAGGATGTTTATCTGCTTTTCTCATCGTTGGTTTAATTGTCAGCACAAAAATTGGTGGCGGTGGCGACTTACACAACTTAGATATGTTTATGATTGGCTTATTATTCATCAGTGCAATTGCATGGTATCGTCTCCAACATCAACCGCTTAAAAATTTTACAGATGCCCCGTTATTCATTCGCGTTTTTTTCCTTTTGATGTTCATCATCCCAGGCATTCAACCGCTTTCCTCGCTTCGCACCTACGAGTATGCAGGCAACCCCAATTGGTTATTTACTTTAACCGATACAAAATCAACAAAAGACTTAGACCTTCTTCCTTCACCGCAAGTTACCCAAGAATCTTTACAAATCATTCAGCAAGAAGTTGAACTGGCTAAACAAAATGGCGAAGTATTGTTTATTGACCAAAGGCAACTTCTTACCTTTGGCTATATCACAAATGTACCTTTTGTTCCTGAATATGAAAAGAAAATCCTAATGAACGAAGCACTCAGTAGTAGTATTTCATACTTCGGAAATTTTTATGAAGACCTTGCCACAAAAAGATTCTCCTTAATCGTTAGCGAACCATTACGCACCCCCATCAAAGATAGCACCTTTGGGTTTGGAGAAGAAAACAATGCTTGGGTTGAATGGGTCTCTAACCCTGTGCTTTGTTATTATGAAGAAAAAATATTACTCAAAGAAGTTGGCGTACAATTGCTCATCCCCAAGGCAGAACCTGTAAATTGCAATGCCCAACTACCAAAGGCTTTTCCGCTTGAACCTTAAATATATTTTTCTTCGACTCATTCGGCATTTTATGCCAGAGAAACTTGCCCGCTTCTTGCTTAAGCGACGCTGGTTTATTCGCCCTGGGCTTGAATCTACCAACCCAACTGCGGCTGTAGAACAATATCTTTTGACATTATCTGCTCATGGAAAATCTATTCAAGGGAAAAAAATTTTGCTGTTCGGCTATGGCGGGCGTTTTGCTGTGGCAGTGGAATTGTTAAAGCGTGGTGCTAGCCATGTGATTTTATGCGACCATTTTGTGTTGCTAGACCATGAACGGAACGCGCAACTGCTTCCAGTCAATGAGATGTATCTGAAACAGAATCAAAATGAAGTCCAGCCGCGAAGCGAATTTATCACGCTTTTGCATGGTGATATCCGAGAGTCCTCTCTTCCAAAAAAAATTGGGCAAGTAGATTACGTTCTCAGCACTTCGGTATATGAACATTTAGACGATGTGGATGGTATTACAAAAGCATTGGCTACATTAACTTCACCGCAAGGGGTTCATTTACATTTTGTTGATTTACGAGACCATTATTTTCAATATCCATTTGAGATGCTGAAATTTTCAGAAAAAGTTTGGAATCATTTCTTAAACCCCAGCAGTCATTTGAATCGTTTTCGTTTGAAAGATTATCAAAAATTTTTTTATCAATATTTTCAAACGGTTGAAATTAAAGTGTTAGAGCGAGATGTAGATGAATTTCGCAAAGCCGAAAAACAAATTCGACCAGAATTCAAAACTGGTGATGAAAGTATAGATGCCGTTACCCTGATTTCTATATTTACGAACCAACCCAAACTTGTATAACCCATGCCAAAAAATATAAACGCCTTTTTCTCTCGATATGAATTTTTATTGCCCCTTTTTATTTTCATTTTATTCTTAGGGGCATCTTTGCCTGGCATTGAATGGGGTGCGCCAGCTTTATGGAATCCTGATGAATTGGTATGGCGCGTTAACAACGCTTTGCGGGGCGAATTAATTTTTGACGAAACCGAACCCGATTGGAATTACCCATCACTTCCAAAATATGTGATGTATGCCATTGGCTGGTTGGTGAAATCTACTGGGCGTTCTGAGTTTGCTATCATCGTTTCTTTGCGGATGTTCTCAGCATTCTTAGGTGCGTTGAGTGGTGTTTTGATTTATTACCTTGCCAGAAATATTGGAGCGAATAAAAGCGTTTCTTTACTGGCTGGAATATTTTATATCGTCAGTGGCATTGCGGCAGAAAATGGGCGGTTGGCTCATAATGATTTGTATTTGCAATTATTTTCCGTTTTATGCGTGTTTTTTGTAATCAAGTATCAACAAACAAAAAAACTGGCTTGGTTGTTTGCTTCTTTCTTTTCGGTGGGGTTGGCGGCTTCAAGTAAATTTACGGGCGGAAGTTTCATCTTGCTACCCATTTGCGTTTTTATCATTGAGCAGTGGGGTCCGATTCGTTCACGCTTGCTCAATATCTTTTTAACCTTACTGAAAGGCGGTTTTGTTTCATTTTTAGGATATGCACTTGGCACACCGAAAGCCTTATTTTCACCTGTTTATTATTTTACAAATGTATTTGTTGCCTTAAGAAATTATCCGCAATATGGTTTTAACTCGGGTGCGCCAATTGGTTTATTCGGGCAGTGGGGTAGTTTTGAAGATGCAGTTGGTATATTCGCTTATTATCTATTTTTGTTTTCACTTGTATGGTTTCTGATTCGATATATGGCTTGGAAATTTGGAATTGGGCAAATAGAGCAAAATCAGGCTCAAGCCGTTTTTATTTTGATGTTAGCAGTGTTGATTTTTGATTTACCTTTCCTCATGTCTATCAATTACATTCCGCGTTATTTCATTCCGTTTGTGCCGTTTTTATCTATCCTTGCCGCTTTAATGGTTTATGAAATTTGGACTTTCTCAAAACAACATCAAATGAAATTTATCCCTCCTATTCTTGTTGTAATTCTTGTGGTTGGTGTTTCATACTCAACGCTTCGTTTGGTGAGTATTGCGTTGTTGTTTATGAACGATGCGCGCATCCCAGCCACCGAGTATATTGCAACCATTCGAGGCTATCAAAAAAGTATTGAATACACGTTATACCCGCCTGATATTGAAAAAAGAAAATTTGAACGCGCGCATAATTACCCAATTTATTTTGTCAAATACCCAAGTGATGTGGTTCCAACTGGTGGGCGCTATGAGTATAACCAAGGTGAACAAGGCTTGTTAGAGCGCGACACTGATTATTTTGTGATTGACAGTTATACCTATGACCGTTTTTTTACTGAGTCAATTTGCGTCACCAACCCAGTGGAATGTGATTTTTTCAAACGCTTGTTAGCCAACGAAATTGAAACATTCCGTCTTATTAAAAAATTTAATTACACTTTGCCAGCGTATTTACCTCGAGTGTCTGTTACGGCAGTTAATCCAGATATGTTGATGTTTGAGCGGATTCGTTAATTATTTTATAAAATTCCCAACGGTATATACAGCCCCTGCAATGGGTGGCGTGCTTTTCATCTCAACCACTTTGCCTGACGAAAATGTTTGATAACATGCCGCGGCAATTTCTCTTTCAGTAGAAAAATGTTCATCGCGAATGTTATGCCCAAGTAACTTAAACATAAACACCATAAACGGTTTTTCGACAGGCGTTCCATATACCATTTGCCCACCTGGCTTAAGCACCCGCTTCACCTGTGCGCATGCTTGTTTCAACTCCTGCGGCTTTAGGTGTTCCAGTATGCTGATTAATAAAACTGTATCAAAATAATTATCTTCATAAGGCAGGCTTAATACATCACCTTGCTTAAGAAAGAGTGGAATCCCGATTGGCTCAAAAACAGATTTCACCGCTTCAATATCAGCCGTTAAGTCTATGCCGTGAATTTCTTGATACAGTTCATGCAAATTAGGGAAAGCCAACCCCGTTCCAAAACCAACCTCAAGTACACGTTCGCCACCTGAACATTGTTCTAAAGCCAACTCTACCCGGCGGCGATACATTCCGCCAAAAATAGGAAAATAATAATATTTAATTGGGTCTAAATTGTTAACGCCTTTGTATTGTTCAATTGGTAATAATTTAAGTTTAACAGTCATAGCATTTCCTTTTACACAAATTTAATTCTTCTTGCCGCAAACAGGACCATTCTCAATAACAGCAATCCATGTTTCCAGCGTGATATATTGGTTGTGCCATATACCCGTTCACGATAGCGGATTGGTAAATCAACTATTTTTTTATTTAATTTTGCCGCGCCGAAGATTAAATCAAAATCTCCGAAAGGGTCAAAGTCTCCGAAGTAAGAACGGTTGGCGGCTATTTGTTCATAATCTTTTCGCCACATCACTTTTGTGCCGCATAATGTATCTTTAATCGGTTGACCTAACAGCCAAGAAAATGCCATGCTAAATAATTTGTTGCCGATGAAATTCAATGTTCGCATGGCTTCTTTTTCCATTGGGTAAACGAGACGAACGCCGTTGATAAATTCCCCTTTTCCTGAAACAATCGCTTCATAAAAACGGGGCAAATCTTCTGGCGGAACGGTTAAGTCTGCGTCCAGAATCATCAAAATATCGCCAGAGGCTTTCTCGAAGCCGAGTCGAATTGCGTCGGCTTTGCCAATGCCTGACTGCTGAAAGAGCAGGCTGGGGGTAGAGGGGTGAAGCGGAATTTCATCAAGAATAGTTTGATAAGTATTATCTTTAGAATGTCCTTCGACAAAAATCAATTCAGTTTTACTTCCCATCTTTGGCAAACGCTCAAAAATATTTTTGATGTTACCCGCTTCGTTGCGTGCCGCAACAACCACAGAAACGCTTGGCTGATTTGTAAGCATTGGCATAGGACGCGCCACAATAAAATTTGAAAGTGCGAAAATACTAAACGGAAAAAGTTTTACAAGATAACGATTCGCCAACCTGCCCAATGGGAGGGGAAATAAAATTTCTTGCCAGTTGCGAATGGTTTCAAAGCCAGAAAGGTTTAATAAGTTTTGCACATCTTCTACGGTTAACCAATTTTGACTAAGCAATGGCGCGGCAAGGTTTAATCTTTGTGCAATGTTAAGTGGAATTTGCCACAGATGGCTATAAAAGTTTAAGATGAGGCGTGTACTTGGCTTGCAAAACTTTTTAACTTGTTCCAACGCGCGTTGCACATCCCATAAGTCATTAATCGTATCTGAAAAAATAATAACATCAAACTTGCCTTCGAGGTTTGATAAATCATGTGCATCGAGTTGATGATATTCGATGTTTGAGTTTTTCTTCTTGGCGCGTTCAAGCATCTCTTGAGAAAAATCCACCCCAACACCGTGAGATGGATTCAATTGTGAAATTAAATCACCTTGCCCACAGCCAATTTCAAGAATGCGTTGATTTGGGCTGACCAAAAATTTATAAATCTCTGTTAAGCGTTTGTGATACCACTTGCCCATCCCCTGCCAAGTATCGCGTTTGATAGCAATTTTATCCCAATGCAATATACGGGTTTGCTGGTAGGTTTTTCCTGCCTCGTCAAAATCTATCGTTAATGTCATAGCGCAGTGATTTTACCTGAATATTTTGAAGATTAAAAATACAGGTAAAATATCTCCATGCTATCTGCCTTAATCAAAACCATGCGTCCACGTCAGTGGACAAAAAATCTTTTTATCTTCGCCGCGCTTGTCTTTGATAAACAACTGTTTGTCGTTAATTCTTTTTTGCTAACGCTGGCGGGCTTTATTTTATTTTGTTTAATTTCTTCATGCGTTTACATTTTGAACGATATTATGGATGTGGAAGCAGACCGTCAACACCCTCAAAAGAAAAATCGTCCCATTCCTTCGGGCAAATTACCTATCCGTGTGGCTTGGATTGTGTTAATTATTTTTGTCGTTATCGTATTTATAGTAGCAGGTTTTCTCTCGCCCGCATTTGAAGCAGTTATCATTTCATATTTTGTTATCAACATTGCTTATTCAAAATGGCTCAAGCACATTCCGATTCTCGATGTATTAATCATTGCTTCGGGTTTTGTCTTGCGTGTTCATGCAGGCATCACATTAATTGAAGTAGAAAGATTCTCTCCATGGTTATATGTGTTGATGACATTGCTTTCTTTATTTCTCGGTTTTGGAAAACGCCGTGCCGAACTTGCCTTGCTTGCACATGATGCAGGTTCACATCGCAAAGTTTTTGATGGTTATACACTTCCATTACTCGACCAATACATTATGATTGTTTCAGGCACAACCATCGTTGCTTATTCACTGTACACTTTTTCCGCGCCAAATCTTCCAGCAAATCACAGTATGATGCTCACCATTCCGTTTGTGGTCTATTCCATCTTTCGTTATCTATATCTTATTCATGTTGAACACGCAGGCGGCACACCCGAAGAAGTTTTATTATCCGACCGCCCGTTTCAAGCCTCCTTAATTCTTTGGGGTTTGGCAGTTCTGGCTGTTTTCTATCTCTCGTGAAATCATCCGCGCCCGGCAAAATTATTTTATTTGGTGAACACGCCGTTGTTTACAACAGACCTGCGCTAGCCGTTCCCGTTAATCAAGTGCAAGTGGATGTAGAAATTTTAGAGTCAGATTCCACTGGCATTTGGATTCACGCCCCCATCATTGACTTGCACGCCGAACTTTCTTCGCTTCCACCTGACCATGCAATTGGTTCGGTTATTCTGAAAGTTTTATCTTCACTTGATTCATCCCCCTCTCCCTCAGGGAGAGGGGCTAGGGGTGAGGGTGGAATCACCATAAATATTTCTTCAAGCATTCCAGTAGCATCAGGTCTCGGTTCTGGTGCCGCCGTTTCTGTTGCATTAATCCGCGCTCTTTCCTCTTTCCTCTTTCTTCAACTAACAGATAACCAAATTAACGAAATGGTTTTTGAATCTGAAAAACTTCATCACGGCACACCTTCGGGAATTGACAATACAGTCATTACATTCAACAAGCCAGTTTACTTCATCAAAGGTCAACCGATTGAAACATTTACAGTAGGCAAACCTTTTACGATTGTGATTGCTGATACAGGAATTCCTGCCCCCACAAAAGAATCAGTGGGTGATGTTCGCAAATTATGGCAAAAAGATAAAAATACATACGAATCTATCTTTGATGAAATTGCACAAATCTCTTTAATCGCCCGTCGCGCCATTGAAAGCGGACAACCTGAATTACTTGGCGAGTTGATGGATCATAATCATAGTTTGTTACAACAATTAACAGTCTCTTCACCTGAATTAGACAAACTCGTTTTCGCCGCACGTGATGCTGGTGCATTAGGTGCCAAACTCAGCGGCGGCGGCAGAGGCGGAAATATGATTGCGCTGGTGAACCAAGCCGAGGCGAATCAAGTGGCGGAGTCTTTAATCAAAGCGGGCGCGAAGAATACAATCATCACAGAAATTTCGTAATATCGAATCAAGAAACTTGTTTCTTGATAATCAAATGGCAAGCCATTTGACTCCAAAATTAAAAATTTTCTCATCCTTGCGTAGAGAAATCGTCTAGTGCGCGTGGGTTAAATTTAATTTGGGTGTTGTAGGATGTGTGAGGAAGGAGATAACCAATGAAGCCAAAAAAATATTTAATACCAATAGCAGTGATAATAATTTTATTCAACTTGATTTTAATCTCATGCCAAAGTGTACCAACTGAAGAAATAAAAATTGTTGAAAGTCAAACCATAAACGGAGTGACAATCACAATTGAAAAAATAGTAGCAGATGCAAAACGAATTTCTTTTGATTACACGATTGAAGGGTTGCCAAATGTACCCAATGCCTTAGACTTGTTTGGAAACATTCAATTGATTGAAAAATCTGGCATCGGGGAATTAGATTTGGGGGGTTATTCACGCATCACTCGTGTAGATGAAAATTCTGGCGTATTAAAAGGTTCTTGGAGTGCTATATTCATACAACCATTTTCACAATCTATGGCAAGTTTTGATTTATTCATTACTTTAGGAGATGACTCAACAGGTTATGATACAAATTATGTGATTGCTTCTTTTCCACCCTCTATTGATGCAACTCCATATCCACCTAATGTATTTCCTCCAAAACTACCTGAAAATCAAATAGGTGTATATCATTTTGAATTTGAAACAGAAATTTCACCCATGACAGTTCTAACTCCCCATGAAACTGTAACAGTTAATGGGATTTCGATGACTTTAGAAAAATTAGAAATTACAACTTCTTTTACAACTGCAACTCTATGTTATACAAAACCTTCAAATGCAGATTGGATGCTGGCACGTTCTTCACTGGTAAATCCTGAACAAGAAGCACTTAATAATACTTACATGCTAATTTTTGATACAGAATATGGCGTATATCAAGGTGATGATGCTCTAAAGATAGAAGATGGGCGTTGTGTGCAACTTGAATTTTTACTTGGTCATGCAAATCAATCTGCACCTATTCAGTTAACCATCCCTAGCCTTGAACAATCTATTCCCGAAGCAATTCCAGAAGATCAAATTGCCATAGCACGCGAAAAACTTTTGCCACAAGGCATTGACATAGGCTGGCAAGTCACTGCTTTTGCTGATGGTGGTGGTATGTCTGGTCCCGTTTACAACCAACTTCCCGAAGGCATGAGCGAAGAAGAAGCATATCAAAAATTTATTGAAGCGTTAGGTTACGTTCATCAGGGTCCATGGGAATTTACAATAAATCCATAAATCAGAGTTCTTTTTTTTTCAAAACAAAACTCTCCCAGAAATTAATTTCTAGGAGAGTTTTACTAATCTCTAATCTCTAATCTCTAATCTCTAATCTCCAATCTCTAATTCTCTAATTCTCTAATTCTCCAATTCTCCAATTCTCTAGTCCTCTAATCCTCTAAAGTTCCTTCGCCCTTCTCCCAATTCTATCCTTCACTCTCGCCACAAAATCACCCAGCGAAATATTATTTTCTTGCGAGCCATCTCTCACACGCAATGAGACTTGCTCTGCTTTCATTTCATTATCACCAACCACAATCATATATGGAACTTTCATCAACTGTGCCTGACGAATCTTAGCATTCATACGTTGAGATGATAAATCTGCATGGGCACGGATTCCTTGCTCACGAAGTTGCTTTGAAATTTTTTCAGCATACTCATTTTGAGCATCTGTGATTGAAATCACACGCACTTGTTCTGGTGATAGCCAAACAGGGAAGTTGCCTGCATAATGCTCAAGCAAGAAACCAACCATACGTTCATGCGTTGAGAGTGGCGCACGATGAATACAAATTGGAACTTCATCCTGACCATCTTTGTTCGTAAATTTCAAATCAAAGCGTTCAGGCACAGCAAAGTCCACTTGATTCGTAGCCAGTGAAAACTCACGCCCAATCACGCTCCAAATTTGCACATCAATTTTCGGACCATAAAACGCGGCTTCATCTTCCACTTCCACAAATGGCACATTGCCATTCAACATTGCACGGCGTACCATATCTTCTGTTTTTTCCCACAGGCGGACATTATCAACATATTTTTTGCCAAGCCCAGCTTTGCTGTGTAAACTTAATCGCATCACATATTTTTCAATGCCGAACAGTTCAAAGTATTTATGATACAAAGCAATCACGCCCATAAACTCTTGCTCAAATTGGTCTTCACCACAATAAATGTGAGCATCATTCATTTGCATAGAGCGGACGCGCATCAAGCCGAAGAGTTCACCAGATTTTTCGTAACGGTAACATGTTCCGTACTCAGCGAGGCGGATGGGTAAATCGCGATACGAACGACCCTTCGCACCAAAAATTTTATGATGCATTGGGCAGTTCATCGGCTTCACATAATACTTCACGCCTTCCAATTCCATGGGCGGATACATGCTTTCGGCATAATATGGCAAGTGACCAGAACGAATGAATAAATCTTCTTTCGTTAAGTTGGGCGTACGCACACGCAAATAACCTGCTTCTTCTTCCATTTCTTTAGCAAGTTTTTCTAACTCTTCAATCATGATGCCACCATTCGGCAACCACAACGGCAAGCCAGGTCCAACTTCATCATCAAAGATAAAGATTTCCAAATCTTTGCCGAGTTTGCGATGGTCACGTTTCTTGGCTTCTTCCAATTGGTGTAAATATTCTTCCAATTGTTTTTTATTTTCCCAAGCCGTGCCATAGATTCGTTGCAACATTTTATTGTTTTCATCGCCACGCCAATACGCACCTGCAATAGACATCAACTTGAAAGCATCTTGTTTAATTTCTTTCGTGTTTTCCACATGCGGACCACGACACAAATCTACAAATGTATCTTGCTGATAAATTGAAATCTCAGGCTTTTCTTTAAGTGGATTGCCATATTCATCCATTCCACCTTTTTCAAGCCCTTCGATTAATTCCAGCTTATATGGCTGATTTGCAAAAATCTTTTTCGCTTCATCCGCGCTGACAACTGTTTTCTTAAATTCATGTTTGCCTTGTACTATCTGACGCATTCTTTTTTCAATGGCTTGCAAATCTTCTGGCGTTAAATTGCGTGGCAAATCGAAATCGTAATAAAACCCGTTTTCGACAGGCGGACCAATTGTCACTTTGCCATCAGGGAACATCTCCATCACTGCCTGCGCCATCACATGCGCGGCTGAGTGACGAATTTTATATAAATACGAATCCTCATATTTTTCTTGTTGATTTAACATTCTTACATCCTTTCTTTTTTTAACACAAAGGACACAAAGGTCACGAAGGAATTAAGAAAAAAACTTTGTGTACTTCGTGTCCTTAGTGTTTAAGAACAAAAACTCTCATCCACAACGGGACGAGAGTTTGTACTCACGCGGTTCCACCCGATTTGTACAGCAAGATTAATCTTGCTCTACATCTCATAGACTGATAACGAAGTCACCCGTTTTGCATACTCGTAAATTACCAATTACTATTTACTTTCTGCATTACGCTCGCAAGTGGTTTTCTGTAAAACTTTCTGGAAGAAACTCTCAACCAATCGTTTCTTCTCTCTGTCAGAATACTTTTTACATACTCGTCTTGGTCAACGCATTTATGATTGATTGACAGCATTATAATCACAACTAACTAAAAAGACAATGTTAAATTTTGGGAGTAACTATGAAAGGTAAATCTGACAAAAGGCTACAAGCAGAACAACTTCGTCGTGAGTTGGGATATTCTTACAACGAGATTTCACAACAAATTGGAGTCAGCAAAAGTACATTATCTCACTGGCTCAAACAAATTTCACTAACTTTGGAGCAAGAACAAAGGATTCAACAAAGAATTGAAGATAATCAAACGGCGTTTGTAGCAAAGGCTCGAAAAACAAATAAAGAAAAATTTAAGAAAGCCAGACAAGTTGCATATCAAAAAGGCGAAGAAATTGCATCACTTGTTCCTGATAATGATGCTGTCCACGAATTAGCCCTTGCAATGTTATATCTTGGCGAAGGAGATAAAACTGGAAATCGAGTCCAAATTGCAAATACAGACCCAGCCGTATTAAGATATTTTTTATGGGCGGTTGAAAAATTGTATAATATTAACAGAACAGAAATGTCGTTAAGATTAAACCTAATCGAACTCGCAAAACCACGCGAAACTGAAATGATTAAATGGTGGGCAAATGTTTTAGATTGCGCTGTTACGCAATTTCAAAAAACTCAATTTGATACTCGTTCCAAATATAAAAATATCACAGAAAATTATCATGGCGTTTGCACTATCACATACAGTGACACTTATCTTTTTGAAAGAATTACTGGCGTTTATTCCACCTACTTCAACAAAGCAAAATAAAAACCACCTCTAAAGAAGTGGTTTGTGGACGGAATAGGGCTCGAACCTACGACCTCACGCATGTCAAGCGTGTGCTCTAACCAACTGAGCTATCCGTCCAAAGAGTGGACATTATACCGATTGTACCAAAAAATGACAATGCCTTACATAAGGTATAATCTCGTCGCGATGGCAAGAAAAAAAATCCCCGAAGAATTATCTGTCGAAGAACTACGCAAGCTTCTCGTCGAAAAAAGACGCGGTGCGCGTAAAGAAAGACTCGAACATTATCGCCGTACTGGACGAGTTGTATCCGTTGCTCCAGATTTAGATTTTGACTCGCCTCAGTCCGCGCCTGTAATTGATACTGCTTCGGGAACAGAATCATCACCCGAACCTGTGCCTGCAAATCCGCGCCGAAAATTTTTAGACAGGCTTTTATTAGGCGTAGAAATTTTAGCAGTGGTTGGTTTGGTTGCGATTATCTTAAACGGCGTTGGGTTATTGCAAACCTTAAACAATGAAGTCGTTGCGGCATTGAACCCATCAACGCCAACACCGACTCCATTGGTAATGGCAGTTGTACTTCCATCAGGTCACACACCGCCAGATGCAAACGGCAACACGCGACCAAACGAAGCAGAAATTCCATCACATTTGTTGCCAATGGTACAGTCGTTAGCAAACGTGCCAGTACCAACCGCCGCACCTGACCAAGCCGTGCGGATTCAAATTCCAGCCATCAATGTAGATGCGCCTGTTGTGCAAGGTGATGGTTGGGAGCAATTGAAAAAAGGCGTGGGGCAGTATATTGGCTCTGCCGCGCCCGGGCGTGATGGTAATTTGGTTTTATCGGCGCATAATGATGTGTATGGTGAAATTTTTCGGTATTTAGACAGGCTCGTGCCGGGCGATGAGATTATTATTTACACACAACAACGTCAATTTGTTTATATTGTAGATAGGACTGTTTTGGTAGAACCAACGGCAGTGGAAGTGATGTCACCCACCAGCTCACCAACCATAACTTTAATTTCGTGTTATCCGTATCTTGTCAATGACCAACGGATTGTGGTTTTTGCAAGGTTACAGAATTAAAAAATTAAACACAAAGGACACCAAGTACACGAAGGATGGAAAATTATTAACTTTGAAAATTAATTCCCTTTGTGACCGTTGTGTCCTTCGTGTTTAAGAAATAAATAGGAGAAAAAAATGGCTAAGAAAAATAAACGACCCGTTCCGCAGGCAATGACAAATAATCCGCCTCAAAGATTTGACTTCAACCCTGATTACAGCATGGTCAAGAAAGACCTCAAACGTATTGGGATTTTGGCAGGTTTCTTTATCACGGTCTTAGTGGTGCTTTCATTTATTTTGAATTAGGTCTCGATACGGACTTCGCTCTACTCGACCAACCATAAATAAAGAAAGATGAAAGAGGAAAGACAATTTAAAGTCTTTCCTCTTTTTTTGTTGAAGTTATAATGCTTCTATCGTGTCCGATTCAATTTTTGAAATTTCACTTGAAAAACTAACATACGGTGGCGAAGTGATGGGCAGACTCCCAGATGGGCGTGCTGTATTTGTTCCATTTGGATTACCGAATGAAATTGTAAAAATAAAATTAACTCAAGAAAAACAAAACTTTGCTCGCGGGGAAATACTTGAAATAATCAAATCATCTCCTGAACGAATTACTGCAAAATGTAAGCATTTCATACAATGTGGTGGATGTCATTATCAACACCTATCTTATGAAAGTCAACTAAAAGCCAAAACCGAAATTTTAAGTGACCAATTACGAAGAATTGGGAAAATTGAGAATCCGCCAGTAAATTCAATGATTCCTTCACCCAGTGAATGGAATTATCGTAATCATATTCAATTCCACCTAACCAAAGAAGGAAAAGTAGGGTTTATCAATTCAAACGGAAATTCTGCATTTGCAATTGAAGAATGTCATTTGCCTGAAAAAGAAATTGATATCTTCTGGAAAGAATTAAATTTTGAATCAAATTTAAATCTTGAACGTGTAGCGCTTCGTTCTAGTGACGAAAACGATTTAATGCTCATTCTTGAATCCGAATCGCCTGAAGCACCAGAATTAGAAGTCGAGGCTGATGTTTCGGTAATTCATTTGTATGAAAATCATCCTGTCATGATTGCGGGGCAAGACCATATTTTTATCAAAGTTTTGGATAAAGATTTCAAAGTCTCTGCTGATTCATTTTTTCAAGTCAATACAAAAATGACAGAGAAAATGGTGGAGCATTTACAAATTCATTTACCTGTTTCCCTGTCTACCTGTTTACTGGATATTTATTGCGGAGTCGGATTATTCAGCAAATTTTTTGCAGACAAATATCAAAAAGTAATTGGGATTGAATCATCTCCATCCGCTTGTGAAGATTTTGTTTTCAATCTCGATGAATTTGATAATGTAGATTTATACGAAGGTTCAGCCGAAGAGATTCTCCCAAAACTTGAAATAACAAATCAAACGCATGTGATTGTTGACCCACCACGTGCTGGCATTGATAAACATGCTTTAGATGCCATCATAAATCTCAAGCCGCAAATCATTGCATATGTTTCTTGTGACCCATCTACATTAGCGCGTGATGCGGCACGATTAATGAATGGTGGTTATAAACTTAAACAAGTCACGCCGTTTGATTTGTTTCCACAAACCTATCACATCGAATCGATATCCATATTCACCGCCCCGCAGGTTTGAGTGTGAAAACTTCAATCAAAAAAATAAACCTGCGGGACGTTTTTCTCACAACAAAACCACTTGGCGATTCTGCACTGCTGGTTGAATTGGGAAATGAGATTGACCCAATTATTAATCAATGTGTACATACGCTTAATGCCTTGTTGCAAAATACAAATGGCATACTTGAAACTGTGCCTGCTTATTGCACTTTATTAATTCATTATGATTCGTTAAAATTTTCATTTCATCAAATTAAAATTTTGGTGGAAGAAAAAATGAATCAGCTAAACAAAATGAATCAGGAAACAAGGCACAGACATGAGGTCAAGGTGCGATACGGAAATGAATCGAATTCCGATATTGAAATTGTTGCATCATCAAAAAATATTTCAATTGACGATGTGATTCGGATCCATTCAGAAAAAGAATACCGCATTTATATGATGGGCTTCACGCCGGGCTTTCCATACATGGGGATTTTAGATGAACGCCTGCACATGCCGCGTTTACAAACACCTCGGACTTTGGTTAAGGCAGGTTCTGTTGCGATTGCTGGTTCTCAAACTGGAATTTATCCACTTGATTCTCCCGGAGGTTGGCACATCATTGGTTGGACTCCGCTGAAATTATTTGATCCAACAAGTGACACACCATTTTTATTTTCGCCCGGTGATGTTGTGAAATTTATTCCAGAGGAATGATGTTAAAAGTTATTGACTCTTCTGGATTGATTTCATTTCAAGATTTGGGTCGAAAAGGTTTTCAAAGTTTTGGCGTACCTGTTTCAGGTGCAATGGATTGGTTTGCATATCAAGTTGCAAATGAACTTGTTGGAAATTCAAAAAATGTAGCAACGCTTGAAATAGGGTTGGGAAAAATTACGCTTCACGCATTACGCGATACAACTTTAACAGTGACTGGCGCAGGTTTTGAAATCCAAAATTATGTGTGGACGTTCCCGTTATGGACTTCGTTTTATGTGCGGGCGGGTTGGCATGTGCAAATCAAAAAAACAAGCGGAGGAAATTGGGCATACCTAGCAATTGCAGGTGGATTTGATGTTCCACAAGTGTTAGGTTCATCTTCGAGTTATCTGCGTGGTGGAATTGGCTCCGCAATTCAAGTTGGAGATATTTTACAAAGCGGAAAACCTTCGACAGAATTAACCAAACTTGCCGCGCGAGATTTTCCTGTGCAAAAATATATGACATATAGTCAAACACCAACGATTGATGTCATTGCTGGTCCACAACGAGAAAGGTTTGATAATACTTTTTTTGAAAATGAATATATATTAAGTAAATCTTTTGACAGAATGGGTTATCGTTTGGAAGGAAAAGAAATTGAATCAAATGATAAAAGTGAATTAATTTCAGAAGGGATGACAATGGGAAGTATTCAAATTACAAATCAAGGTCAACCGATTGTGATGATGGCTGATTCTCCAACCACAGGTGGGTATCCTAAAATTGCGAATGTGATTCGGGCAGATTTGCCTTTGTTAGCACAATGTGAAGCAGGAAATAGTAAAATTCGATTTCAAGAAGTGAGTGTAGAAGAAGCGCAAGAAAAATATCGTGTAATGATGAAAGGAATTGAAAATGGAAAATAATGAATCTCAAGGAAATTTATCTCAATTTCTTATAAAAGTTCTGGCTGTAACAATTGGCTTGGGCATTTTGGCTTTTCTGCTATTTTTGATTTTCAAGTTACAACTTGGTTTTGCGATGTTTCTTGTTTCTATAGTGACAACATTGATTGGTTCTTATTTAAGAACACCCACTATTGCTTTGCGCAGAATAGATATGTTGATAACAAACAAACCAAATGAAGTCCGTGAGAAACATGCCGCAGATATTCAAGCGAATAAAGCGCCAACTTATGGGACTCAGAATTTACTATTTTTTTCAGGAATACTTGGTTTGGTATTTAGTATGCCGTATATTTGTGGGTTGATGTTTTCTTAATTCACATTGCAATGAGATTGCTTCGCCACAAAGTACAAGAACGCGGCTCGCAATGACATAAATAAATTATGAAAATAGATTTAAATTGCGACCTCGGTGAAGGCATTGGAAATGATGAAGCGGTTATGCCTTTCATCACATCTGCAAATATTGCTTGTGGATTTCATGCTGGGGATGAAAAGACAATGCGAGAGACGATTCGACTCGCAAAAAAATTTAATGTCAATGCAGGGGCACATCCAAGTTGGGAGGATAGAGAAAATTTTGGTCGAAAAGAAATGAATCTTTCAGCAAGTGAAGCGGAGAAAATTGTTCGGTATCAAATTGAATTGTTATCTAAAATTGCAAAAGAAGAAAATGCTAAGTTGACTCATGTCAAACCGCATGGGGCGTTGTATAACCAATCCGCGCGGGATGATGAATTAGCAAGAGCCATTGTCCATGCCATAAAAGGTGTAGGCGAAGATTTAATTTTAGTTGGGCTGGCAGGTTCAAGGTCAATTGAGGCGGGCATCAAGATGGGATTAAAAGTCGCAAGGGAAGGTTTTCCTGATAGAAGATATAACTCTGATGGCAGTTTGATGTCAAGAAAGATTTCTGGTGCAGTGATTGAATCTTCAGATGAAGTTGCGCATCATGCTTTGACGTTGATTCAGGGTGGCACGTTGGACACTTTATGTTTGCATGGAGACAATTTGAATGCGGTTGAAAATGCAAAGTTGTTGCGAGATGTTTTGGAAAAAAATAATGTTGAAGTAATGGGGGGTAGATAAGAAATTTTTTATCTTTTGGTAACATTGGGGGTAGTTGATGTGTCTATGTAGTGAAGAATACCGTCCCGCAGGTTTGAACGATGAACTTAAACCATTTATAAAAACCTGCGGGACGTTTATATAAATGAGGTGACTATGTTTGGCTTTGAAGGTTTGGACAGACGAAAAGAAGAAGAGCGCGTCCGTTCGGAAGGGCGACTTCCACCGGGGCAATCTTTGACTTTGAAATTCCCCGTTTTGCATTATGGACCTGTGCCATCGTTTAATCCCACCACTTGGGACTTTCGCGTGTGGGGTGAAGTGGAAGAAGAAAAACGCTGGAGTTGGGCTGAGTTCAATCAATTGCCGCGTGCAAAAATCAAAATGGATATTCATTGTGTGACGCGCTGGAGTAAATTTGATACAGAGTGGGAAGGTGTCTCTGTAAAAACTTTAGTGGAACAAGGCTTCTTCAAAATCAAGCCATCTGCAAAATATGTGATGCAACATGCCGAGTATGGATTCACGGTCAACTTGCCATTAGAAGTTGTTTTGCAAGATAATTTTTTAATGGCGACTCATTTTAATGGTGAACCCATTGACGCTGACCATGGCTATCCGTTACGTGGCGTGGTGGGATTCATCCCCGGTCAAGAAGTGGAAACGCCGTATTTGTGGAAAGGTGCCAAGTGGCTTCGTTCGATTGAATTTATGCCCCGTGATAAACGCGGATTTTGGGAACAGGCGGGTTATCACAACCGCGCTGATGTGTGGCGTGAAGAGAGATTTGGTTAATAAAAAACTCCGAAGTCTAAAAGGCTTCGGAGTTTTTTTTAACAAACATCATCAACTTGATGCGTACTTAGATGTGCTGTATACTTTCCCTACAAAATGACAAAATACAAAATTCTTACAGGTAATTGTCTCGAATATTTGAGGAAACCCAATTCCATGGGAGAAGTTGATTTAACTTTTCTTGACCCGCCTTTTAATCAAAACAAAGATTATAAATTTCATAATGACAATTTATCCGATGAAGAATATTGGCAAATGATGAAAGAAGTTTGTCAGAGCATTCTTCATATCACGTCTGACGGTGGGGCAATTTATTTCATGCAACGTGAAAAAAATACAGAGCAAGTATTATCTTGTTTACGAGAAACTGGTTGGACGTTACAAAATTTGATTATATGGAAGAAAAAGACATCGGCAGTTCCTGTACCAAATAAATTTGGAAAACATTATCAAATTTTAGTCTATGCAACGAAAGGTGAAAAAGCCAGAGTATTTAATCGTTTAAGAATATCTCCACCTCTGCCGGCAAATTACAAGTTTGAAAGAGAAAATGGTCTTTATGTAACAGATATTTGGGACGATATACGAGAGTTAACCTCTGGTTATTTCGCAGGTGATGAAGCGATTCGAGATGAAAATGGCGAGCGTTTTCATAAACAACAGTCTCCAATTGCTTTGTTAATACGAATTATTTTGTCATCATCTCAAGTAGGCGATACCATCTTTGACCCTTTTGCTGGAACAGGCACAACTCTTGTTACTGCTCATCAATTAGACAGACATAGCCTTGGCGTTGAAATTGACCCTAAAAACGTTGAAATGATTCAAAGTCGTTTAGAAGATATTCGTGACTCTGATAATATAGAAAAATATTATGAAGAATATATTTATACAGAAGGTTTGTCCAAAATTTGGAATGGGTCTTCTGCAAAAACAGTGATAAAGGCAAAATCAAAACAACCGTCTTTATTTGGGTAAACCATGTATTCTATATTTCACTTTTGGAAAAGTTTAGTTGATACCAAATTAAAATTTAATAAAGTTGATAATTTAGATAAATTTCCTTTTCAAAAGAGTATGTTTTCTTGCGAAAATAAAGGATTATTCCCTGATTTCGCAATTAAGTTGAACAAAAACAACCCGAATTTTTCAGGTGGTGAACTACTTGAATTGAAAGACAGTAAAGCCTACAATGTTTCATCTTTTAATTCCACAATTCCCACAGGGAAAAAGAATATAAAGGATATTGTTCTATCCCCAAACAGTAAAATTTTCAAACAAATGACAGCATCTGGGGATGACATATTTTCTCTGGAAATAAGGGATGTTTATTATTTAGTGCGTGGTAAAAAGAATCACAATCAGAAGATTTGTTTAGTTTATGGGAGTTTTTTTGAAACCATCCCAGCAAAACAACTTATTGGGGAAGCATTTTCCCAAGTTTTAGACGAAGCTGGTGCTAATGAAATTGATGAAGATACAAAAAACAAATTAAAAGAGATATTTTCAAAACAAGATAGTTTTAGTAGTGTAAGAAATATAGAAAAAGCCTCAGTCAATTTAAGATTCCGTGTAATGACTGAAGTAAAGCTTGAAGCAAATATACTTAACTCAACACAATATCCTGAAATCTCAGATAATACATTAAATCTTGTTTACCCATTTTATTCTGATGATGAAAAGCAAAGTCTAATGTCAAAGATGGAATTAGCCATTGGAGCAAGACAAATGAATGAAATTAAGGTTTTTCCTATCAAACACCCGCTTAATGGCTGGTTTCTTGTGTTTCAAACGAACTTATAAAAAGAGACTGTCTGATGACAGTCTCTTTTCTTTTACGGTCTTTTGTCTAATGTCACTGTCACATCTATAGGTTGATTATCTCTCAATACAGTTAAAACTACAGTATCACCAGGAGATTTATTTGTAAGCAGATATGCCAGCATTTCATCAAATGTGCGGGTGGGATTGCCATCAATGGCGATGATTAAATCTCCACCGGCAAGTAGATTTGGAATGTTAGTGGGTCTTGACCCTGCAATGATGCCTGCTTGTTCAGCAGGTCCGCCGGGTACAACGCCTGTAATATAGGTTCCAGTATATTGACTTAATTCTAATGCTTCTACCATTTCTAAACTAAACAAATCGGTAGAAGAAATGCCTAAAAATGGATAATCATAACTTCCTTGTGAAATTAAGGATGGCACAACTTTTTTGACGATGTTGATTGAAATGGCAAAGCCAATTCCAGAATTAAGCGGTTCGCCAGTTTCTGTAAAATTATTTGTACGAATTGCGCGATTGATTCCAATTACTTCACCATTGACGTTAAACAATGGTCCACCTGAATTACCGGGGTTGATTGCCGCATCGGTTTGGATGATGTCACCGGCACTAAATGAGGCACCATCCGGGCTAACGCGCATTGATTCTAATGTGCGCCCAAGTGCTGAGATGATACCGACTGTCATTGTGCTTTCTAAGCCGAAGGGATTGCCAATGGCTACCACTGTTTGACCAACTCGAAGCAAGTTTGAATCGCCGAGTGGGAGTGGAAAAAATTCTGACGCGGGTGCATCCACTTTCACTACGGCAATGTCTGAATCTAAATCAGTTCCAATCACAGAACCATACGCCATGTAACCAGATGTAAAACGCACTTCAACAACATTCGCGCCTTCAACGACATGATAATTTGTGATGATGTGACCATTGCTATCATATACAAAACCAGAACCAGAACCTGTATCCGTAAGAATCGCAACTGTGCCACGACTGACATTTTCATATAACGAGACCAACGTTTCTTGTTGACCTGTAGATGGATTCACTACTTCTGAATTGGCAGGGATAACAGTCGGTATGATTTGTGGTGTAACTTCTGCGGGTTGATTTGCTTGCCCAAACGATGTTTGGCAAGCAAGGCTTACTAAAACCAAAATAAGAAATGCAAATAAGATTCGTTTTGTTTTCATACAACACCTTTAAAATTTAATTTTTGATGCTTCTTCAATTAACTCACGTTGCTTGGTGGTTAAATATTTTGGCACTTGCACTTTTAACTTCACATACAAATCGCCTTTTGTTTTTGTATCTTTTAAATTTGGCATTCCACGCCCTGCCAAACGGAAAACTTGTTCAGGTTGTGTGCCGGGCGGAATATTTAATTTGACTTTGCCAGCCGGTGTTTCAACATCGGCATCGCCGCCTAAAATTAAAGTAAATACACTTACTGTGGATGTTGTGGTGAGATTACTGCCATCTTGCTCAAAGCGATTATCTGCTTGCACATCAATGACTAGATATAAATCGATTCCTTCTGGACCTGCACCTGCCACGCGAACCTTCGACCCTGTCTTAACCCCAGCAGGGATTTTGACATTCAGTTTCTTTCCATTCGTTTGTAGTTGGCGGGTTGTGCCATGATAGGCTTCATCAAATGAAATTTGCGCTTCTTGTTCATACCCTTGCGCCGCCTGATTTCTGACAGATGAACGCATGGCTTCACCAAACATCATGCGAAAGAAATCCGAAAAGTTATTGATTCCACCGCCGCCGAAAACATCGTCAGCATTGGTATACGTTCTGCCGCGTTGCTGGCTTGCATTTTGATTAAACCAATCATCCCATTGAAAATCGCTGGCATTGCCGCCACGTCCACGAAAGTTAGTATAAGCACTGCCAAGTTGATCGTATTTGGCGCGTTTTTGGTCATCACTTAAAACCTGATAGGCTTCGTTGATTTCTTTGAATCTATCCTCAGCCTTTTTATCACCCTGATTTTTATCCGGGTGATATTTCATAGCGAGTTTACGATACGCCGAGCGAATCTCATCCGCACTGGCTTTTCTATCTACACCTAGAATTTTGTAATAATCCTTATAGTCCATAATAGGCTATTTTTATCTCTGCGAGGGGTGAAAGTCAAGCATACAACAGTCACGCTAACAGAACTCTAACCTACCATTCTTGCACATCTCTAACAGACGTTGACTTATAATATCTAATGTCGAAAGGAGATTCTTATGATGATTAGCCCCACACTCACAAAAGCAATGAATCAACAAATCGGAAACGAATTTGGCGCTTCTTTACAATACCTCAGTATTGCTGGTTATTTTCAAGAACAAAAATTGACCTTGCTTTCCAAATTGTTTTTTGAACAATCGAATGAAGAAAAAGAACATGCTCTCAAGTTCGTGCATTACGTTTTAGATACACAAGGTAAGTTAGAAATTCCATCAACCAATGCACCGAAAGCAACTTTTTCATCGGCTGAAGAGGCAGTCAAAGCCGCATTGGCTTGGGAAAAAGAAGTGACCGAACAAATCAAAAAATTGATGGACATTGCCAACGAAGAAAATGATTATCTCGCTCAAAATTTTTTGCAATGGTTTATTGATGAACAACTGGAAGAAGTTAATAAAATGGATCAATTGTTGAGCGTGATTCATCGTGCAGGTGAAAAGAATTTGTTAATGGTCGAAGCCTATCTTGTACATATTAGCAAAGCGGATTAACGACCGTCATTGCGAGCAAAGCGAAGCAATCTTACAATTAAGTATGAGATTGCTTCGTCGGATTTAATCTTCCTCGCAATGACATATACAAAGAGGATTTATGAAATCCATCTGCGTTTTTTGCGGTTCATCCGATTCGGTTCATGCGGACTATAAAACTGCCGCTTTCAACCTCGGCATGATTCTCGCCTCAAAAGGGATTCGGCTTGTGTATGGTGGCGGAAAAACTGGTTTGATGGGTGAAGTGGCGAATGGAGTTTTGTCTGCTGGTGGTGAAGTGACTGGTGTGATTATCCCATCCATGAATACATCAACATTGGCTCATAGTGAACTGACCACAATGGAAGTATTACCCAACATGCATGCTCGTAAAGCAAAAATGCACGAACTTGCAGATGGATTCATTGCCTTACCCGGCGGATTCGGCACATGGGATGAATTATTTGAAACGCTGACTTGGGGTCAAATTGGGAATCATCAAAAACCTGTTGGTCTCTTGAATGTAAAAAATTATTACGACAAACTGATTTCTGCTATAGACCACGCAGTGGCAGAAGGATTTATTTTTTCAGAACATCGTAAGGGCATCGTCTGCGAAGCCGAGGCAGAGACTCTGTTGAGGTTGATGGAACAGTATCAACATCCGCACGAAGCGGTGAAGAGATGGATGAAGGAAGAGTAATTATAAAGTCAAAATAATCGGCTCGTTTTTGGTGACGATAATCGTATGCTCAAATTGCGCGGCGATAGTTTTATCTGCTGTTTGTAAAGACCAACCATCTTTCTTTTCTTGAATGCGACCCTTTCCAGCGGTAAGAAAAGGTTCAATCGCAAGAACCAAGCCTTCGTGAATCATGCGGCGGTCTGATGGGTTATGAAAATTATGAATGTTGGATGGCTCATCATGTAATTTGCGCCCAATGCCATGCCCAGTCAAATCATAAATCACACCATAGCCTTTACGAGTGGCTTCATCTTGAATTGTTTTACCAATTGAATTTAATAACGCGCCTGCTTTTGCAACCTGCAATGCTTTTTGCAATGCCGATTTTGTTGCATTCAAAAGTTTTTCAAGTTCTGGATTTTTTTTTGCAACAATCATTGATGCACCTGTATCTGCAAAATAACCATCGAGTTCAGCAGAGACATCAATATTAATTAACTCGCCTTCTTTCAAAACATATTCATTTGGAATGCCATGCGCGATGACGGGCGAAATGCTAATACAAGTTGCACCGGGAAAATCATACATGGTTTGTGGCGCAGACTTCGCACCTTCTTTTTCAAGAAATTCTTTGCCGATGTTATCTAACTCAGCAGTGGTGATGCCGGGCTGTGCATGTTTCATCATTTTTTTCAATGCACCTGCTACCACACGCCCTGCGGCTTTTAAATATTTGATATCAATTTCTGATTCTGCTGTCATTGTTTATTTTCCTAAGAAAGTGTCTGAAAAGTCATAGTGCGGCTAGTCTGCGAAGCATAAGTCTAATCATCGCAATATAGATGAAAGCCTCACTTGTTTCAGGTAATCGTTCGTAATCTCTAGCAAGCCTTCGTTGGCGAACCAACCATGCAAAAGTTCGTTCTACAATCCAACGCTTGGGAAGAATGTGAAATCCATTTTGGACTTTGGGTTTTTCAACGATATCGAGTTTCCAACCAAATGTTTCTTCGACCCAAGCAATCAATTCACCACGATAACTTCCATCAGCCCAGATGAGTTGCAATCTCTTGATGACATCTTGCTGTGTGCTAATTTCTTCCAACAACGATTTTGCACCGTCACGGTCTTGGGCATTCCCAGCAGTCACCACCACTTTGAGGATCAAGCCCAACGTATCCACCAACGTATGCCTTTTTCGACCCATCACCTTCTTGCCAGCGTCAAAGCCACGCTCTGAACCGCCTTCTGAGGTCTTGGCAGTTTGGCTGTCCAATATACTGGCACTCGCTTGACGCTTTTTTCCAAACTTCAATCGTACTTTTTCACGCAGTAAGCGATTGATTCGTTCCCAAGTACCATCTTTTCGCCACAGCCGAAAATAATGGTATACGGTTTT
>Ga0224723_1000058_pt1 | contig 67463 bp, 92 predicted proteins | sample Balambano_FR2_Me_FD_161647 | JGI IMG/M metagenome (GOLD analysis project Ga0224723, IMG submission 161647) | Freshwater sediment microbial communities from Lake Towuti, South Sulawesi, Indonesia - Balambano_FR2_MetaG | ecosystem: Environmental > Aquatic > Freshwater > Lake > Sediment | place... | reverse complement strand
AACTGGATCGTGAGCACCTCGTCCACGTTGTTCTGGCTCATGAACGCGTCGATCAGGTCGTCGATCGACTGCTTGTTGCTGGCAGTCTCAAAACTGGCAGTCTCAATGCTTGTGCAAAGATCGCGCACCTGCTCCGGCAGACTCACGTAGAACGTCCAGGACTTAGTGGCCTTCGAGTAGCGACCGCCATACTGCGCCAGCGTCTGACGGTGCGCGTAGGTGTGGTCGTTGGCCGGAATGACCCAGTTTTTGCCGATTTGGTGTGCAATGATCGCCATATTCTGCTCCTAGCAAACATTATGTCAGTAAATAATTATTTTGTCAATCCAGCGCCAGACGCAGGATGCGCGCCGCACGATCGAGCCGGGTTTCGCTGAAGTGTTCCAGCGTTCCCAGGTCGATAAAGGTGTACCAGACCGTAAGACGATGGGTGATGTCCACGCGGATGTAGAGGTCGCCGCGAATGTACCAGGCGTTTGCGGGCACGGCCTGACCCTCCTGGTAATAGATGGCGACCTGGCGCAGAGAGGACAGCAGGGCGTCGGCGTCCATAGCGTCGAGGTCTTCGACAGACAGAGACTTGACGTTCAGAGCAGCATTGGCGATCATGGGGATGACCTTTCCTGTGTGTGATTTCGTGCGACATAAAGAAGTATAGCATATTGCTATAGATGTGTCAAGCCTGAAAGGAAAACTGGATGGAGCCGAATTTTAATCCGGTGCAGCTGGCTTACTGCGGCCAGACGCCTGACGGCGACTGGGAAGGCTTTTCGGAGCACTATGATTTTGTGGAGGACGCGGAAGCCGCCGCCGAGCAGCAGTTCGGGGCGATCGAGTGGGTACGCCTCCACGACGATGCGGGTCAGTGGATCGTGTCGATCGCGCGCCTGGACTGCGAGCAGGGCGGCATTCGCTATGAGTCGGTAACCGTCGTCGATGTCGAGACGCTTACTCGCCGGCCTTCTGGGCGCGGCTCCGGCGACCGCTTCCGAAGCGATCCGGATTGGCCTCCCGGAACGCGATAAAGGCGTCCAGCTCTTCACGTCGGAAGATGCGGCTGTTGGTGACGATTTCCCCGTACAGGGGCATCGATTCATCGTTCAGCCATTTATAGAACGTTCCCTGAGACGTGCCCAGATAGCGGATCGCTTCCTGGGCGCTGTACAGTGTTTTCATTTGACCTCTCTTTTTTTTTCAGGTGCGCTGCATCATGCCAGCAGCCTGCTGCGCGATCGAGGTGCAGGCCTGCTCGACAGTAAAATCGTTCTCCAAAACGATGTCGGCGGCGCTCGGATCGGCCACCTTGCCGATGGCGACGACCAGGTCGCAGTCCCACCGGCTGCGCGCCCAGTCGACCGCGTGTCCGCCGTCCACACTGAGATGCGCCGATTCCCAGCGCGCCCGGCGCTGGCCCTGCAGACTGCCCATGACTTCGGCAGCGCGTGGGTCGCGGCGGTAGGCTCCGGCAAAACCGCTGCTGTAAAATTCATCACGGTCCAGGGCGACCGCGTAACACTGGAGCGGCGTGAACTGCCCCGGCTCGTGCAGGATGAAGGCCAGCTGCGCGCGCTGCACGCTTGCTGATCGAAGCGCGAACCGGTTCCACATGGGTTTCTGCCCCTGCCGGATATGCCCCTCTGTCAGCGCGGCGGTGACTTCCGCGCCGATGATCTCGCACGCCCAGGTGACGGCGATCGTCAGCATCGTGATCCGCGCGATGAAGCCCGGATCACTGTTGACCTCGTTGACACCGGCAGATGCCACGATGCCAACGCGCGGCAGGTCGAGGCTCAGCGTTTTGCGCTGGTAAGGCCGGATCACCTCGACATCAATCGACCCCTGGCGCAGACCGATGCCGACGGCGTGCCGTTTGCGCGGGTCCAGACTTGCGCCGACCGGCAGATCGCGCACCAGGCGGATCCGCTCGACCAGCTCACTGAGGCTGTCGGCGATGATGCGTGACGCGCGCTGTGCCCGGTTGCGCAGGTCCTCAGGAAAGTCGACGCGGGTGGCCGGCATGTCGCGGATATGGAGTTCGCTGGACAACGCCGGCAGGCCGTCGCCGGTGGTGTAATTCTCGAAGCGGAATGGCGCCATGGAGATGGACGCTCCTTCGTGTGATTTGATGTGACGCGAGAAGTGTACTATATTACTATAGATAAGTCAAGCCAACGGCGCGCGACGGCGGGATTTTGGAACGTGTGTGCGATAGCGCGGGATTTCGGGGCGGCGGGTCTGGGATAAGCACAGGATTTCAGGCTGTGAGGTGTAATGCGATTTGAAAGATATGCGGAATAACGCGGATGCGCGCGGCTGGATGGGCCGGTTTTCGCACGCGACCTTCTGCGTGCTGATCGTTAAAGCCGGGGTTGACGGCTGCCAGCCCCGGCGGATACGATCTGATGCGGTTGTTGTTTCGTTGTCCATCAAGGGGGCAGGGCAGATGAGGCCCCGCCCCCATTTTGTCTACTGGACGATGATCGTCCGGCGCAGTGAAGTCAGACGACGAAACAGGTTTGTCAGGCCGTAGGCTGAGACCACCAGCGCTTCCTGATCGCGTTCATCATCTGCCGCCAGCAGCACATCAACGAAGTAGACCGGTCGATCCGGGTCGCCATCCGGCTTGATTTCGTAAAATTCCTCGGCCCGTCCCACCTGGATGGTGACGGCCCCGGTGTTGATGTAAATCTGGCCCGCACCACGCCCGGCGTTGGCGCTGCTATCCCAGGTTGCGCCGGTGATCAGGTTGGTGGCGTTGGGCGCATCGATGGTGTAAATCGTTCGGCTGGTAATGTCGGCCTCGATTGCGCTGCGAGGCGCTTTAAGACCGGCTGCCGCCAGCGTCTTTAATTCCGCCGGATCGCAGTAGGCGATCACTTTGGCCCCGTCAATATCGATCAGCCGGGCGCTTTTGATCATCGCCCGCATTTTGGTGAACTGAACCGGAGTGAGGACGGCGCGTATGACGTCCTCGCTTTCCTCCGCCGCTGCCACTGCGATTCCGATCCGATTAAAAAGTGCCTTCAGGGTAGGGACGTTGGACATGATACAAGACTCCTTGCATACGCGGGAATTGCGCCGCGCGCGCCGGTCAGTGATCCACTGACAATTAAATTGTACCATATTACTATAGTTTATGCGAGGAAAAGCATTAAGGCCGATGTGAGAGTTAATCGAGGTTGTACTTCCCCTCAGATCGTTGACAATTCATTGAGATAACCCATTATGTTAACGCTTTCTGACGAGGCCGAGTTCTATAACCGAACAGTCAACACGCTCACAAATTCTATAGAGAATGCGCTTACCTGATTGGGCAATTCTTTAGAACATCTGTTCATGAGCCAGGACGCGCCAGGACGCGATTCCTGCAAGAACGGACGTTCGGTTTTTACAGAATTTATGTTCTAGTAAAATGCGTTGATTGATCACAAAGTATCGCACCCGACGCGCCAGGAAACGCGCCACGCGATTTATTTTTGCAAGACGTATCATCCTACGCGCTATCGAAATTTGCGCGTTCTGGGACGTTTCTTCATTCGCTGATTTGCGTAACACAACGTTATAAACCATGTGTATACGGATTACTTCGCACAATGCGAATTATACGAAATGATTTTGGGATATTTTAATCGCTTTGGATATAGGTCAAATGTTCTCTATAATAGAGCCTGAATGATAGCAGCGTTGAGGCCATGCGATGACACAAGACTCCTATCGGCCCTTATCCGCGTTACGGATTTGGGATGACAATTACAACCGGGGCGATGTCGAAGGGATTGCCCGCAGCATCCGCCGGTACGGGTTCAACAATGCGCCGCGTGTGTGGCGTGAAGGCCAGGTACGCGGTGGCAATCACAGCGTCCTGGCCCTGCGTCTGGTCAAAGCGCAGGGGCCGCGTCCAGAGATAGACCTGGCATGGCCGCCCGCCAATGTCGTGGTGCGTGATGATGACTGGTATGTCGAGTGTGTGGACATCGCGCATCTGTCGCCTCTCGAAGCGACGGCCTTTGCCATCGCCGATAACGAGTATGCGCGCCGGGCCAGTATCGAGCATGAGAAACTGCTGGCGCATCTGGACGAGATTCGGATCGATCCGACGCTGATCGCAGCCACGGGCCTGAATGATCAGGCCATTGACGACCTGCGGCGGTTGGTCGACCAGGCCGCGGACGCGCAGCGCGCCCAGCAGACGCCGGGCGAAACCAGCCAGCGCCGGGCCGCCGAACTGCTCGCGGCCTTTCCGGTACAGCCGGGGGATGTGTGGTCGGTCGCCGGGAAGCACGGCCAGACGCACCGGCTGATCTGCGCCGATGCGACCGAGCCAGCGGCCTACGCGCGTCTGCTGGGCCGTGATCGGGTAACGCTGACCTTTACCTCGCCGCCTTACAATGCCGGGACGAGCGAAACGTTGTCGAATAACAGCCATACTACCGACAGTAAGTATGTGCTGGGCGCGGGCGACGATCTTAATGTGAGTGATTATCTGGGTCTGCTGTCGGCCTTTACCCAATGCGCGCTGGACGTGAGCGACTGGGCGCTCGTCAACCTCCAGATGCTGGCGGGTAATAAAATCGCGCTGGTGGAATACTTGTTCGCCTTTCGCCACCGGCTGGCCGACATCGCCATCTGGGACAAAGGCGCGTCACAGCCGGCCATGGCTGAGCGGGTGATGAACAGCGATTATGAATACCTGCTGATGTTCAGCCGCCGCGAGCATCCGTCCCGCGCGTTTGGCAACAAACCGTTTCGCGGCACGGTATCCAATGTGGTGGATATTGCGCCGCAGCGTCACAATCCGTACCCGGAACTGATCGCGGCCACCATGCCGGATGAACTGCCGGTCTGGGCCTTGTCCACATTTACGTCGCCGGGCGATGGCATCCTAGATCCGTTTGCGGGCAGCGGCACGACGATCGTCGCGTGCGAGCAGATGGGCCGCACCGGATACGGCATCGAACTTGTCCCGGCGCATCTGGCCGCGACGCTGGATCGTCTATCACAACTGGGTCTTGAACCGATTAGAGAGGATTCCGCATGAGCAAACGTCCCTGGGATCAACTGCCGGACGAACCCGATATGTGGTTCGATCGGTTCGACCGCTTCAGGCTGATGGGATCGAGCCGGTCACTGAATGCGATTTACAACGAGGAACGCGCCAAAGTGGGCGATCCGCCACTGAGCAGCGTGCCGCCGTCATACCGTGAATATGCTCAGAAGTTCCGTTGGCGCGAACGGGCGACGGCCTACGACGAGGCCCTGCGCAGCGAGGCGCAGCTGATGGCCGACAGCAAGCGTGAGGCGGCGCGCAGTATGCGATCCACCACCATTGATGCGCTGACCGCGCTGTTTATGCGCCTGCTGGCCGAGGTCTCTAAAGTCGAGAAAGACCCGAAGAAGGCCCTGACGCCGCGCGATATGCAGCATCTGGCCTATGCCGCGTCGCTGGTTATGAAAGAGTCGCGGTTAGAGTATGGCGATCCGACCGAGATCACCGACATTCAGAGTAAAGGCGAGAGCCTGAATGCGCCTTCGGTCGACGATCTGACAGCGGTCTTTCAGCAGATGCGTAAGCTGGAAGCCAAAGGTCTTCAGCCGGATGCTGGTGAGGACGGGTTGCGCTGGAGCGGCGATGAGCGACCCGTGGATTAGAGATGAACTGCTGCGCTGCGCCGCGTCGCCGCGTTATTTTATCGAGACGTACACGCAGATTTATGATCCGCAGCGGCTCGATTGGATTCCGTTTACGCTGTGGCCGGAGCAGATTGACGCGCTTCAGGCTATGCACGAGAACCAGCAGACGGTGGTCGTGAAGGCGCGCCAGCTGGGGATGTCCTGGCTGGTGCTGGGTTATATTGCCTGGCAGATGATCTACGCGCCGATCGCCACCGCGCTGATCTTCAGCAAGCGCGATGACGAGGCGATCTATATGCTCTCCGACGAACGCCTGCGCGGCATGTACCGGCGTCTACCGGACTGGATGAAAGCCCGACAGGTGACGGTCGATGCCGCCAAGCAGTTCGCCCTCTCCAATGGATCGACGGCGCGGGCTTTTCCCACCACCGGCGGCGACTCGTATACCGCCACCATCGTGATGGTCGATGAGGCCGATCTCGTGCCCGATCTCAACCGCCTGATGCGCAGCGTTAAGCCCACCATCGACGCTGGTGGCAAGCTGATCCTGATCTCTCGTGTGGACAAGAGTAAGCCGCAGTCCGAGTTCAAACGGATTTTTCGTGGCGCGGTGAAACAGGAAAATGGCTGGACGGGTATTTTCCTGCCGTGGTACGTTCGACCGGAACGCGATGAAGTCTGGTACAAAGCGATCGCATCCGACATCCTGGCGCGCACCGGATCGATGGACGATGTCTACGAGCAGTATCCGGCCACGGTCGAAGAGGCGCTCGCACCGCGCGCGCTGGATAAACGCTTCGCGCCGACGTGGGTGATGACGTGCTACGAGCCGAGACTTTCTCTTGAATATGCCGGGCCTGCGATCCCCGGCCTGCGGGTGTATGCGCTGCCGGAACACGGCCGCACCTACGCGCTGGGCGCCGATCCGGCCGAAGGCAATCCGACGTCCGACGACAGCGCGGCGGTGGTGCTGGACACGCTCACCGGCGAGGAGGTGGCACTCCTGGCGGGCAAGTTCGAGCCGGGGGTGTTTGCCGGATATATTCAGCTGCTGGCGGAGTTTTACAACGAGGCGACCATCCTGGTCGAGCGCAACAATCACGGTCATGCGGTGATTGCCTGGCTTCAGGACAATACCCGCCTGCTGCTGGCCGATGGCTATGACGACAAGCCGGGATGGCTCAGCAACAGCAAGGGGAAAACACTGTTATACGATGCGGCGGCTGAAGCGCTGCGCGATGGCAACACGGTCATTCATACCGATACGCTGTATGAGCAGCTTCTATCGCTTGAGGGGTCGAGCCTGCGCGCGCCGTCGGGTCAGATGGACGACTGCGCCGATGCGTGGGCGCTGGCCAACCGGGCGACGTTTGCCATCCAGAGCATGAGCGTGATGTTGCAGGCTAAGGTCAAGGGTCGCTAAACGCGATCTTGATCCTGCCGCAATTGTGTTATACTAGAGCAGATGTTCGATTTTCCCCCGATCCGCTGGTGCCCAACCGGCTGATCACCGCTACCCGGCGGGTCAGAAACACGCTCCGCGACATGGTCGGCAGCGTGCAGCGCAACCGGTTGCGCGCCGATCTCCGGAACCAGACGACACCCACGCGCGATGTCGGGACGACCGACTATCTGTTTTGGCGGCGCGCGTTCCTGGGCAAGGCCAAGGGGCTGGAGCTTTCGGGACTGCTGCTCAAACCCCTCGCGTCAAAGCTCGCCTCGTGGGTGCTGGGCCGCGCGCCGCGACTGGCGTTTGAGAACGCCTACACTCAGGAGCTGGTCAACCAGTGGTGGTCGGGCAGTCACGATCAGATCGTGCGCGCCTATATGAATGCGCACAAGGAAGGCGATCGCTACCTGATCCTCAACGGCGACTTTACGATCACCGTGATGCAGCCGGAAGTCGCCCGCCCGCTGGTGGATGCGTCGGATTTTGGACGGATCATCGGCTGGGAATTTACCGAAGTGTACCCTCACCCGACCGAACCGGCGCAGACGCAGACCATTACCGATCGTTATACCGCCACCGAGCGGGTCCGCACCGTGCGCACCAACACCGCGCGACCGGTGACGACGATATACCCCAACCCGTTGGGCCGCGTCCCGGTGGTTCACATCGCAGCCAACTGCGACGACAACGAACTGTTTGGTCGCTCGATCGGCGAACCGCTGCTGCCCGCGCTGTACAACTACAACGAAGTGCTGTCCTCGGCTACGTCGGGCAATATCCGGCAGGGCCGATCCACGCCGGTCATGAAAAAAATGGGCAACCTCCAGGCGGTAAAAAAGTTCATGGAGGAATTTGGCCATTCCCGATCGCGTACCAACGCGGATGGCACGGTTGAGCAATGGACAGAGATCGAGTTTGACGCCGATCGGCTGGTCACGCTGGCGGGCGAAGCCGATTTCAAATGGGAGTCGCCGCAGCCTTTTATCACCGAAACGGAACGGCTGCTCGGATTGTACTTCTACCTCTACATCGAACATGCCGAGATTCCGGAATTTGTGATGGGTAATGCCATTGCCTCCAGCAAAGCCTCGGCTGAGACGCAGCTGCCGGTTTTTGAACGGGTGATCGAGATGCATCGCGCCCAGGCTGCCGGCTGGGTAACGGAACTGATCGGGTTGGTGGTGGCGCTGTATGCCGCCGTGGATCGCCGTGTTCGGGAGACGGATCGCCCATCCATAGAGTGGGAAACGTTGACCAAAGACAACGGCGAATTGATCCTCAACGCGCTGCGTCTGGCCCGCGAAGAGCAGGCGATTGACCGTGAAACGCTGCTGGAAAAACTGCCCATCAACATCAAGAATCCGCGCGATGCGATCGCTGCCGCCGACGAAGAGGCGGCCCAACTGCGCGATCCCTACGATACAGCGCTCGATGATTTGTTGATCGAGCCGGACGCCGATGATACGGCGACGGAAGAGGACGAGGAAATTCAGGCCGCATAGGAGGACTTTATGGCCAACGGAACGTATGTGAAATTTGCAGAAGCGCTGCTGAAAGGCGATATCGATTTCGATGTCGCTGATATCCGGGCGATTCTGGTCGATAATGGTCAGTACACGGTCAATCTGACCACCCATGATTTCCTGGATGATATTCCGGTCGGCGCGCGTACTGCGGTAAGCGGCACGCTTGGCGGCATCACCGTTACGAATGGCGTTTTTGATGCCAACGATGTGACGTTTTCCAGCGTGTCCGGACCGCAGTCAGAGGCTGTGGTGCTCTATATCCACACGGGCACAGAAGGCACCAGCCGACTGATCTGCTATTTCGACACCGCTACCGGACTGCCGGTGCTGCCCAACGGTGGCAATATCACCGTCACCTGGGACAACGGCACAAACCGTATCCTGAAGATCGGTTAGTCCAATGGCCTGGGGAAGTACGGTTACCGCTACTCAGTTAACCAGTATCACGACTGAGCAGTTATTCAACCAGACGCCGATCCTCAATCCAGGAGAGTTGGCCCATGTGACGGTGGACGTGGATTTTCCGTCGACGCCCACTGATCACGGAGACGTAAGCGTTTACGGAACCGTCGACGGCACGAACTGGGACGATGTACCGTTTATCGCGGTGCGCGTGCTGAACACGATCGATCCTTGCCAGGTGACGTTTATCGTGGAGGGGGTATATCAGTTCCGGGTCGGCGTCAAACGCTCCGGCACGACGGATACGCTCACGTCCGCAAATATGCGGTATCGCAAGAACGGGATCAATCTGTAATGATCGCCCGGATCAAGCCCGCGCGCGGTGCCAGGCTGAATGTCGATCACCCGCTTGCGCGCGGGTTGGTTTGGTTCGCGGCGCCAGGGCCGGATCACGTTTTTGAGTTTCTGCATCGCGCACCGCTGCAACTGCTCGCCAGCGGCTCGATCACATCCAACTATCACACCGCCATGGGAACGTCGCTGCGATCCAACAGTACATCCACCGGCGGCGGTTATTACAGCTTTTCGCCGCGTCTGTTGGAGATCAAGCGCGACCTGACGATCCTGGTGTGGGCCTGGATGCCGGGCATCACCTCATCTGGACGTGTCCTCACTGTGCCGTATGCCAGTGGCACATGGGTGACCCCGCTGGTTTCAATCGGTCTGGGCCGCGAAGGATCGGGCAGCCAGGGTGCGTTTGAGTACGCAGCCAACAGCTCCCGAATTCTGACCACCTCAGACAGTGGCTTTATTTCCGTCAACGATGGGATGACGCAGTATGCCGTCACCCGGTCGGGGTCGTCGGTGATCTTTTACCGCAACGGCGCGCAGCACGGCGCGGCCAAATCCGCAGCCAATGGCGATGTGGATTGGGGCGCGCAGCAACCGATCACACTACTGAACCGTTCCAACAGTTCGACCGGAACGGGCGCCTCGGGATATATGGTGTTGGCCGCGATCTGGGCGCGGGCGCTCACGGCCGATGAAATTCGTACCGCCTACGAAAATCCGTTTGCGCTTATGGAGCCGCCGCGTCGTGCGGCCGCGTCCGGCTCAACACCGCCCAACACGCACACATTTAATCCCGGTGATGATGTCCAGGCTGTGATCAATGCTGGCTCCGGGGGAACGACCTATATTTTTAATGCGGGACTGTATCGTCTGCCGGGCGGGAATATCCAGCCGAAGAATGGCGATACCCTGCGCGCAGCCGCTGGCCTGAACCGCGATGAGGTGACACTCTCCGGCGCGAAAATCCTTACGGGTTGGATATTCGAGTCAACCAACGGGGGTCGCTGGTACGTGACCGGTCAGACGCAGGAGGGCTTTTTTTACTCCGGTGATCCGCTGGATCGCGCTCAGGCTGGCTACGAGCGGGCGATACGGCCAGAGGATCTGTTCTTCGATGATGTGCCGCTTCGTCACCATACCAGCCTGAGCGCGCTGGCGACTGGCGGATGGTACTTTGACTACACGGCCGATCGCATCTATATCAAAGATGATCCGAGCGGTCACCTCGTCGAGACCTCGGTGGTCAATTCCTCAAGTGAGGGCTTGATCCGTGGTTCGGCCACGGGGGTGACCATCGAAAATCTGACCGTCGAAAAAGTGGCCGTGCGCGAACAGCGCGGCGGTATCCACGGGGATAACACGTCCGCGTGGATCATTCGCAATTGCATCATCCGGCATGTTCACGGGACGGGGGTAAACATCGGCCCGTCGATGGTGATCGAGGACTCACTCATTACCGAGTGCGGGCAGATGGGCTTTGGCGGCACCGGGGACGATTTCATTATTCGGCGCTCTGAAGTCTCCTGGCACAACTACGCCAGATATGATGCAGGCTGGGAAGCGGGCGGCTCGAAGATCAAATACTCCAACAACGCCGTCGTCGAAGACTGTTACGTGCATCATACCGGCGCAAAGGGCATTTGGTACGACATTGATAACCGAAATGGGATGATTCGTCGGAATCTGATCACCGATTGCTCGTCGCCGGGCATTCAGTACGAGATCAGCTACGGCACTACTTATATCGAAGATAATATTCTCTTAAGAAACGGGAAAGGTTACGATAATTGGCTGTGGGGATCGCAGATCCTGATGCACTCCGGTCAGGGCTGCATCGTGCGGCGGAATCTCTGCGTCGTGGATTCCGATGGCGGCAACGGCATCGGCGTGGTCAATCAAAATCGCGGCTCTGGCGCTTACGGGGTCTGGACAGGAAAGAACAATACGATCACGGACAACGTGATTATTTACAAGGGTTCCGCTGGTGCGTCAGGCGTGGTGACAGATTTTGACAACGCCAATTTCTGGGCTACGCACAACAATGTATTTAACCGCAATATCTACCGCGTGGTCTCCGGGCAGACCGGGCAGAGCCGGTATCGCTGGAATGACGCCAACCGCACCATCACCTCGCTGCGGTCAAACGACAGTCAGGAACTGGATGGATACGAACTGCTCGGCGTGGCAGCCGATCTTGACAGCACGCGCTGGAAGTCCATTCAGTGGCGTGCAAACTCGGTCGGGTATCGCGTCAACGCGGGTGGATCCGCCTCCGCCGCGCTGTTACAGGTGGACGGCGCGCAGAACTTTGCGGCTGACGGTTCGTCTCCTTCAAACCTTCACAGTCCGGCGGGAACCTTTAACGGGGATAACAGCTATACCATCAGTCAGATTCATTCGAGTGTGCGCAGTCGCACACCGATGGCGCTGTTTCGATCACGCCGGAATGTCAGCAGCCCGGATGACCTGACGTGGACGTTCCCATTTGCGACAGACGGGTATCCGTCAGGCAGGTGGGAAATCTGCCTGTACTGGATGGCAAATGAGTCGGCGGGGTCGCGCGTTTTTAACATTCTGATCGAAGGCGCAACGGTGGAAAGCAACTTTGACCCGGCCAGCTTCGCGGGCGGCACTTTGCGGGCCTGCGCCAAATACTATACGGTGACGGCTGATAGTCCGTTGACTGTGCTGCTAGATCGTGTCACAGGCGATCCGTATGTCTCCGGTATCGAGGCGTGGTACGTCGGGCCGGTAGCGACCAGTCCAGGCAATCAAACCAGCAATCGCGGTGCAGTGATCGACCTGCCTGTCTCAGCAACCGATCCGGGCGCCGGACTGATCTTCAGGGCTCAGGGTTTGCCGCTGGGTCTGGATATCGACGACTCAACCGGCGACATCACAGGCACGGTCTCGATGGAGGCCGAGGATTCGTACAGCACGGTCGTTTACGTCTATAACGCTGATTATCCCAATGTGGCAAACACGCTGGAATGGACGTGGACGATCTCCGGAGGACAGACCCTTTCGCCATCCGGGATCGCCGTATCCGTAACTGTTGGCGCACCCGCGCTCACGGTTGGCGCGGTAAATGTTGCGCCATCCGGGATCGTCGTGCCGATCGGCTTAGGTGCAGCGACGATTGTCCCTGGCGAACGTGTGCTGTCTCCGTCTGGAATTGCTGTGTCCATTGCCATGGGCGCGCCTACCATTCAAACGTCGGCGGTCATTCAACCTCCCGGCATCGCTACTGCTATCACTCTCGGCGCGCCTACCGTGACACGGGGCGCTGTTGCGCTCTCACCTCCCGGCATCGCTACTGCTATCACTCTCGGCGCGCCTACCGTGAATGTGGGTGCAGCGACCATTGCTCCGTCAGGTCTGGCTGTGCCTGTCATGTTCGGTACACCTAACCTCACACCGGGTGATATCCCCGTCGCACCGCCCGGCATTGCGACGCCTATCGCGCTGGGCACGATCGAGGTTGTGCCTAATACCACCTCGATCTCCCCGCCGTCGCTGGGCAGCATTCTGACGATGGGCACACCGACAGTGACTGTTGGCGCAGTGACCGTTGCTCCGGCCGGACTTCCCGTCTCGATTGCGATGGGCACACCTGTCGTCACAACGGGGAACGTGACCGTCATGCCCTCATCGATCAGCGTGCCGATGGCGCTGGGGTCGCCTTCCGTCACGGTTGGCGCTGTTTCCATGACGCCCACGGGGGTTGGTATCCCTGTCGCGTTCGGGAATTTCACAACCCAGTACGACGCTGTGCAAATCGCGCCGCCTGGTATCGCTGTCCCGGTGACGTTAGGAGGGATCGTCCTCACGCCACGTTACACCATCACCGAAGTGGGCGGATTGGGCCTTCCGATTACGCCTGGCACTCCGACGGTGACTCCCGGCGCAGTGCAGGTCGCGCCGCCTGGTATCGCTGTCCCGGTGGTCATTGGCGAGCCAACCTTGAATGTCGCTGGCGTGCAGGAGCTGGAGATGACCGGGATTGCGGTGCCTATCGCGCTGGGCGCACCCGTCATCGCTCCTGGGCCGGTAATGATTGCTCCCGGTGGTATTCATGTGCCGATCACAATCAATATCCCGATCGTTCAGCCTGGCGAAGTGGCAATCACGCCCGTCGGAGTCAGCCTGCCCAGCAGTTTGGGCAATCCAGCAGTTGCGCGCGGCGCTGTGGAAATTACCCCTCCTGCACTGTTACTTCCAATAACGTTGGGCGCGCCCACGGTGGGTGTGTCAAACGTAGTGATCGCGCCTGTCGGACTGAGCCTGCTGCATATGGGTGTGCCGGCTTTAATTCCGGGAGCGGTTGATATCCGTCCCCCAGGTTTTCAAATACCGATCGCCTTTGGCATTCCAGAGGTTGGCGACTGGCGGCGTCCGGCATTGATACGCGCCACCGACAGTATCGATGAGACCATGCCCGCGCCCACCCGGCGGCGGGTAAATGTCTACGATCCCGGCGACTTGATCTATCTGCATGTGACTTTTTCCGTTCGCGGACAGGCGCGCGATCCTGAAACAGTACGACTGCGACTGAAATTCCCTGACGGCGTCACGCTTATGTATACCTTTGACCAGGAACCCAGTTTGGTTCGTGTGGCGGTGGGCATCTACCGAATGCTGCTGGTTCCAATGCAGGAAGGCGATTATTATTACCGCTGGGAAGGCACGGGTCCGGCCACCGGCGCGATCGAACGTCGTTTCCATATCCGCGACAGCGTATTCTTCTGATGCCTAAAAATCCGATCAACACCGGACGCATCCTGGGCCGACTGCAAAAAGATGCTGAACGGGAGATCAAGGCGCAGTTTACCGGCGTGGCCGATACCGTCAACGCGGCGGTGCGGCGCGTCTCCAATAACGGACGCATCAACCCCAACGACTCACGCGCCATCGCCAGCCTACGGCGATCAGCGGAAGACGCGGTGTACGGGATGTTCGTCGATCCGGCCACCCGCCTCCCTTTTGGCGCGGACGGTGTGACGGCCCGGTCGCCCTTTGCGCAGACTCTTAATCGCAGCTATGCACGTGCGGTTATTGTCACCGTGGCTGCTCACCATAAATATCTCCAGCAGCATGCGCCGGATGAGGTCTACACATGGCTGCGAAATGCCAATCGCACCGGCACGGTGGCCGAATCAGTGACCGATCGGACCCGCGCCTGGATCGACGCGCTGGGGCTGTTCATGCCCAACCCTCTGGCGCGTTATGAGCCGATGCACACCTGGGTTGATGCCAACGGTTACCGGTTGTCCGATCGTATCTGGTACACGTCTGACCGCACGCGGCGAATGCTGGATCAACTGCTGACGGAGTTGATCAATCAGGGTCGCGGCGCGGAATACATCGAGCGCCAGGTCAGCCGGTTTCTGATCCCCGGTCGCGCGCAGCTGCGAACCCGCCGCCCTTACGGACGCGATGCGAGTTTCGATGCGATGCGCCTGGCGCGCACGGAGATCAGTCACGCCGCGGCGCAGGCGTCGTTTGCCGCCGGGCTTCTCAACCCGTATTCCGTCGGCATGGACTGGTTACTCTCACCCTCGCACCCGAAACGCGATGTGTGCGACGATCTGGCAACGCTCGGCATGGGCCGGGAGCGGCTGAAGGAGCCCTACCCTTACGACAGCGCGCGCATCCCGCCCGCGCATCCGCACTGTCTGTGCGGCGCAGCGTCGGCGATGGCCGATAACCCGGCGCAGATCACGGCGGAGATCCGCCTGATGCTGGAAGACCCCGGCCTGATGCCCGACACGCCGCACCTGAACCCAGCGGCTGGGCCGCGCTTCGCCGCGTGGCTGCTCGGCGCGACACTTTCGGCCGCATTCGCCAACGAATTTGAAGGGGTTTTTGCCGCTTGAACGAACTTCTTAAACCAACGGTGATTCATGTGGCGATTGTCACCATGAACCGTCCGATAGAGATCATGCGCTGTCTGTCCACCATTGAACCGGCCTGCAATACGACGAAGGCCAGTATTCATGTCCTTCAGCAGGAGTATAAGCTGGCGTATAAAGGCCGCTATATGCAGCGCTGCCAGTGGTATCACAGCAAAAAAAATCTGGGCTGCGCCGGCGGACGCAACTTTCTGATCGACAGGATCAAAGCCAGCGGGTTGGAGGACGACCATATCATCGTCTTCCTGGATGACGACCTGTGGGTCGCTCGCCACTCGTGGCTGTTCAGCCTGGCCGGGCCGATCGCGCGCGGGCTGACAGACATCTGCGGTGTTGAAGGCCGTTACGTGACCGGGGATTACCATACGCTGCCGATCCAGGGCGCGCAGACACCGGATTATGTGTCGGGCGGCTGGATGGCGGTGGCCGGGCGCGTCTTCAACACCGGCCTGCGCTTCGACGAACGGTTCAATCCCAACTACTGGGAGGACGTGGACTTTTGTTATCAGGCCCGCGCGGCAGGTTTCCGTCTGCGTGCGGCGGGCGACATCGGCCTGGTGCACCCGTCCCACCCGGTCAATCACGACATCGCCAATGCCAGTCGCGCAAAATTTATTGAGAAGTGGAGGGCGTCATGACCTGGAAAGAGACGCTGCAAAAGATCAAGGATCGCCAGCCGCCGACGGCTGAACTGATCGAGGTGCGCTGTCCGTACTGCCACAAGATGGCCTGCAAAGCCGCCGCGGGCAGCGTACTTGAAATCAAGTGCCCGAACCGGCACTGCCGCAGGCTGTTTACCTGGCCGGATAATCCCGGAGTATTAAGGGAAAATCGGCCCTGAATTGACAGAACATAAGTTCGTGCCTTACAATGCATGGCTGAATACATGAGCGCCCAGAGTGCCTAACTCTGGGCGCTTTTTTTGTTTCGATGAGGCAGGAGCGTGCCGAAAGCATATTTCTCGATCCCGCTGCCAAACCACCCGGCGCTGGTGGAGGCACAGAATTTCCTCAGACGGATCATGCCTGAAGGCACGAGATTTGTTGATCCTGCTGAGTTTCACATCACCCTGCTGTACCTGGAAGACGACAAGGGTCAGGACCTGACCGATATGCGCGTGCCGAACGATCGGGTGGCGCTGTTCGGCGCGTCTGGCCAGTACATCACGAGTTTCTACCACGATGATGAAAGCGCGGTCGTGCTGCTCATGCAGTATGTGCCGCCGCTGATTTATCTCCAGTACAGCCTGTACTACGAAGCCGTGGCGCGCGGCCTTACCATTGGAGCGAGCAGCTACCCGATGGCCTACCGCCCGCACATCACCCTGGCCTATGCGCCCGGTCGGCAGGACCTGTTTGAGGTCATGTCGCCCATTGGCGTCGAGGCCAAGGCCGTGACGCTCACCGCGGAGGGGTCATTTGACGCGGTGCAGACCTGGCCGCTGCTGGAAAGCGTGCCGGTACAGGAAGCGATCGCCGCGGGCAAGTCACCCGCGAAGCTGATGTACACGCTGGCTGAAGCGGTCAGCGGCTATGCCGTCCCGGACATCCCGCTGCCTGAAGACTTCAATCTGGAGGCGCTGCGCAGCGCGATCGGCGAAAACCTGATCTTCGATACGCGCCCGATCGGCAAAGCGACCATCAGCCGCAACGGTCACAAGTACAGCCAGGAAGCGGTCATGAGCCTGGTCAACCAGGTCAACAAGCGCCGGCCAGAGGGCCGCTGGGGTCACCTGGCCGATTACGAAATGGGGAGTAAATATGAACTCCCCGCGATCCGCTGGGTGGCGGCGGTCTGGGATGAAGCGTCCCAGATGGCGTGGGGCAAATGCTTCACCTACACCCGCGAAGCGCGCATCCACCTCGAAGCCGCCAACGCAGCCAACGCGAAGGTGGGTACCTCGATTTTTGGGATAAACCCGGTTTACGAAGGCAACGAGATCATCGACTACACCCTGTGGACGATCGATCTGGCCAACGCCGAACAGCTGGGTCTGCCCGACATGGCCTCTGTGCCAGTGCCCACAGCGGAAACCTTGAATACGTCAACATCCCCCAATACTCAGTTGGTGCCGGCGAAGGAGGACGTTATGCCGGAAATTCAGGAAGTCCAGGCTGAGCGCGACCGGCTCTCCACGCTGGTCGAATCCCTGGAACGTCAGTTGAAGGAGCAGAGGCCGCTGCTGGAAGACCTCCAGAAGATTGCCACCCTGCTTAACGTCGAGACCGATGGCGCGTACAAGGCCGTCCGGTCACAGCACGAACAGAACGCCGATCTCCGCAAGGAAAACCGCGAACTGCTCGACGGATTTATCAGGAACCAGATCGCCGATGCCGTGAAGCTGGAGTCTCAGCGTCCGGTGATCGCGATGCTGGTGGCGGCGGAAAAACCGGCCACCCGCGCCGAAGCCACCCGCGCCGTTGAAGGCGTGCTGGACCGTCCGGAAATCAAGGCACTACTCGCAGCGGCAATTGCCTCCGAGATGGGACCCGCCCGCACTCGCCCGGTCGTCGTGGCTCCGACGAAAGTGGAAGCCGACTCGCCGTTCATCTTCCCCAGTGAGGAGAAGAAGTAATGCCTGTCAACGTAGGTAACACGTTCAAGGAATCGGACGGCAAGGCCGTCACCCTTCAGTTGGTGGAGGATGTCGATGCGCCGACTGTGATTCACGCGCGGTCGTTTTTCGGCGTGACCATGGCCAGCGGCAAGTCGGGCGACTTCCGCGCGATTACCATCGACCGCTTTGAATATCAGTTCACGGTTCCCGCCGGGCTAACGATCGCCAGCGCTGGCGTCAGGGTTTACGTGACGCTGGCTGATATCACCGCCAACATCATTCCGGACGCGGCCTATTCGACGACTGGCGGCGCGGGCAAACACTGCCTGTTCATCTCGACCGGCCCGAAAGATAGCAATAACGTCGTCACGGGCATCCTGAACCCGGAGGGCATCTAAAGCCATGCAGTGGATCAGTAAGTCCATTCTGCTTGAAAAGCAAGCATCAAAACCGCAGGTGAAATTCCGCGAGGGCTTCAACCTGCTCGATCATTTCCGTGTTTACCGCTCCGGCGAAAACATGATGGCGGAATTTCTTTCCACCGGCACGTTTCCGGATGAGTGGTTTAACCGTCAGCGATATGAGGTTGAGGCAGGCAGGCAGGAAGAACCTATTCTGTACGACAGCCTCTACCAGACCGTTCAGGATGCCGGACTGCCTCGGAACGTTACGATTTACCAGATGCGTGAAGGCGGCCTGATCTTTGAACAGATTCAGGAAGGCGGCGAGGTCAAGATGGGCACGCTCAACAGCGGCAGTAAATCGGTTTCTCTGATGCACCTCGGGTTGGGCATCGAGTACACCGAAGACCTGTTTCTGTTCAACGAGTATGTCAATCTGCCTCTCATTGAACGGTGGGCCGGTATCGCATACAGCGCGATGCTGAACCATTACCACTTCGCGCCGTTCCTCAATTACACCTACACGTCCGCTAACCAAACGGCGGCGACCGATGTGGTGTACAGCTCCAAGGAAGAGCTGCCGGCACGCTACCTGCGTCTGCTGGAAAAAGCGGTGGTGAACGCGACCGAAGATACGACCAATCCGCGCCGTGGGCCGTACACGCTGCTGATTTCGCAAAGTGATGTCTTCAATGTGCATCGCGCGTTGACAGCGGTGGCGCAGCAGGGCATCACGCTTCAGGGTGATGTGCTCAGCATGATCGATCGGGTCATCGTTTATAACGGGTGGGCCAGCCAGCGCGGCAAGCTGGTGCGCAACTATCCTGGCGTGACCGCAGGCAAGGCGTATCTGATCGATATGTCGATGCGCATGTCGGACTTCCAGAGTTGGGTGAAGCTGCCTTTGCGAGAGCAGCGCGGCGATGGCGACATGAGCCGGTTTGTGATCGACAAGGTGATCTGGGACACCTACTTTGGCGTGTACGCCAACATCGCGGCGACCACCGAAGAGATTACCTGGCCGACCCTGGCGACGGCGACCGCCAACAGCTAATCCGTGATCAACGTCGCGGCGTTCAACTGGGAGATCGAAATCTCCTACGGCCGCCTCGCTTTGGAACTGGCGGGCCGTCTCGAACAGATGGGGCTGCATGTGAATCGCATCGGTCAGGAGGGCGCGCATCTCGTGCCCTGTACCGGTGGGGTTCTGCTGGGCTACCCCTCGCACTTCGAGCATTTCGGCCCGCTTGTTGCCAGCACCGGCCCGCGTGTGGCGATCACGATGTTTGAGGGGACGGTGCTGCCGCCCGGGTGGGTGGAGACGCTCAATCAGATGGACGCGGTGATCGTCCCCTGCCGCTGGAATGTCGAGGTGTTTCGCGCGGCGGGTGTGACGGTGCCGGTGTACTGCGTGCCGCTCGGCATCAGCGAGACGTTCCAGTATGTGGAGCGACCGCTGCATCGCAAGCCGTACACGTTCCTGGCCATCGGCGATCGGGCCGAACGCAAAAACTGGCATGTCGCGATGTGGGCGTTCGTGCAGGCTTTCGGCGATCGGGATGACGTAAGGCTGATCGTGAAAGCACAGCATTTCCCGGTCAACGTGCGCAACGCCAACATCGAGATCATCCGCGCCACCTACAGCGAGGCGCAGATGGCGGCGTTATACACGCGCGCCGACTGCATGGTATTCCCCACCAGCGCCGAAGGCTTCGGCTTTCCGCCGCGCGAATTCGCCGCGACTGGCGGACCCGTGATCGCCACCGACTTTGGCGGCACGGCGGACGACCTGATGCTGTGGGGCTGGCCGCTCCGGTATACGCTGGGCGATGCCTGGACGAGCGATCCGGAATGGCGCGGCATGGGCCAGTGGGCGATTCCCGATCAGGATCACCTCGCTGAACTGATGACCCGGATGGTCGAACGTCAGGAACACGCACAGTTCATGGCACGCATCGCCAGCCGGTATGTGCGCAGCCGGTACACCTGGGACCGCTTCGCACGGCAGGTGTACGGTATTTATCAGGAGGCGTGCGACCGACATGCCCACCGAGCTACAGCGTAACCGTGTCCGGGCCGATGTCGGGGCTTCGCCGGAGTCGTTATCGGCGGCGGAGATTGACGATTTCTATGTCCGCGCCGCCGCCGACTACCCGGCCAGCGCAAAGGCACAAGAGGAATACGTGCGCATTCTGGCGCTGGAGCAGTTCCAGGCGCAGGCGGTAGCCCGCGTGGATTACACGCAGAACGATTCGCAGCGTAAAGCCAGCCAGATATTCGCGCACTTCGGCAAGCTGATCGGCCATCGTCAGGCCCGGCTCAACAAAATCCTGGAAGACGAGGGGATGGGGGAATCTGGTGCGCGCTGGTTCACCCTGAAGGGCGGCAGCCCCCGCCCGGAAAAGGAATTCCCGGATGCCTGACCTGGACGCTTATATCGACTCCAGCTACACCGGCGCGGTAGCGATCGCGTCTCAGGCCGGTGACGCCTGGCGCTGCATTCAGGATGTCCCGGCGGACATCGTTCTCGTGCGCAGCGGCGTCGCGCTGAATTCGCAAACCGTGCGAATCGAGATCAGCAACACACACCGCCAGGTCGAGGGCGAGAGTACGGTGCAGTCCGGTCGGCAGGAAGCGGTGATCTTTGGCGTGCGGGGTCATCCCGACGTGGAGGATACCGACATCCGGGCTAACGATCGCTTCGCTCACAACGGCATCCAGTACCGTGTGATCGCCATCGTCACCCAGCCCGGCGAAGTGCAGGCGCGCTGTGAGGCGCTGTCATGAGTCACATCGAATGGCGTGGCGATAGCGCGATGATCACCGCCATGCACACCTATGAAGGCCGGGTGTACGACGCGATCGACGCGGTCGCCACCTATTTCGCCGGGGTGTTTGAGGCTTACGCCAAAGCCAACGCGCCCTGGACCGACCGTACCGGCAACGCGCGTCAGTCGCTGTATGCCTTTACGCAGCGGCTGGGCCAGGACGTGGTGGCGCTTTACCTGGCGCACGGCGTTGATTACGGGATTTATCTCGAAGTTGCCAACGAAGGCCGCTACGCTGTGGTCTGGCCGACCATTCAAGCGCATCTGACTGCGATCGCGCAGATGCTGGCCGGGATTTTTGTCTGATGGCGACGTTTCGCGAGTCCCTGTTGAACGCGCTCAATACCAATGCAGGGGTGATCGCTGCGCTGCCTGGCGGTGTGAAGGATCACGATACACTCCCTTACGACGGCGGCGGCGCGACCGCTGCGCCACGTGCATCAGACGGGGTGACGCTGCTGCCTTATGCGGTGATGAATTTCGGCGAGTATGCGCGTCTGGCGCCCCAGAGCGTGCAGGCGTTTCAGGGCTTTATCGAGATTTACGTATATGCCGAGACGGGTATCAGCGCACTTCAGGCCGGCGCGTCAGCGATTGGCAAAGCGCTCGATAACCAGTACTGGCATACCGACGACGTGGCCCTGGCGCACACAATCGAAGTCGGCGGAACCCGCCGCTTTACCGCCAGGGAAGTCGGGCGACCGACTCAGATGGTCCGCATTCAAGTAGTACACGTGAGGACATAATCCATGCCGAAATATGGCGACGTGATTTACAACCCCAAAGCGGCGGTCGTCGCGGCCATCACCGCGACCGACCCCGACATCGTTTACGGCACGCCCGTTTTTGTCGACTACATCGACCGCGTCTCGTTTGAATTTGAGGCCGATAACGACGAACTCAACAGCGGCGGCCAGACGGTAGAGGCGATCAGCATCATCAAGAAGGGCACAGGCACGCTGATGCTGGGGTCGCTCGACCTGACTGGGTCCAGTGTCCCGATGCTGGGCATCACCGCACAGACATATGGTACGACGCCAAATCGTTATACGATCGCCAAGCCGAAAACCGGCGGCCAGGGTCTACCCTACTTCGGCATGATTGTCGAGTACGCGGCGCTCAACGGCGCGAACTGTGTCGTCGCTTTCCCCAAGTGCCTGCTGGAAACCTACCCGGCCTTTGATGTGGAACAGAACCGGTTCCGCCGCGGCGAGGCAGCGTTCAGCTTCTTCTCGCCATCCGTGATCAAACGCGAACTGTACCTGCTGCGCACCAATGAAACGGCCGCCGCGTTGCCCGCTACGCAGCTGGCATTCCAGTCGTATCTGGAAGACCTGTGGGATTGACCATGAACCGCGCCGTAACGCCTGCTGCGCTCTGGAAGCCCGTCACCTTTGAGGAAGTGCTGCCGTCGGGGAAGGTCGCGCGGCTGAAGAAGCCCGACATCGTCGGTCTGGTGATGTCCTCCGATAACGGCGATGTCCCCGACTGGCTGACCGGTATGGTCGCCCGCGAGATCACCGGCGAGCATCGCGACGTGGAGATGTTCACCGGCAACGACAGCGAGGATCGTAAACGCCTGGCCGGGCTGGGCACGTTCATGGAAAAGCTGGTGCGCCTGGCATTTGTGGAACCGCGCATCGCGCCAGCCAGCCGCGAGCCGGACTACGAGGCGGGCGAAATCGCCTACAGCGACCTCGACTCGACGGACAAAATGTGGGTGATGAACTGGTCGATGCCGCGCGGGAGGGACGCGGCGGAGGCGTTTCCTGCAGAACAAGCTGGCCGTGTGGACGCTGCACCTCACAGCGAAGGACTACGGATCGAGGCCGAGCCTGCTGCTGGCGATTGAGGATCCCTGGCTGGCCTTTATGGTCGACCGGGCCGTGGGTGTCTATGGCCGTTACGTCGAGCACAAACTCGACGAACGCGACAAGCAGGGCAAACCGATGTTTACCCTGGAAGACATCCTGGAAGGGCGGGCGCAGATCGGCGCGCGCAGCGGGGTGATCTCGCTGACCGCGCTGGCGCTGGCGCAGGGCAGAAGCACACTTGTCATGTGACGGCGTAAGCGGATCGCTTCGCCGTTTGTGCATAGAACGACTGTGCTATAATTGAGATAACCTGAAGCGCGCCAAGAGTGTGTCAACTCTTGGCGCTTTTTTATTTAAGGATACTGGCCGATGTCGATGGACAGCGGCGCGAATCTCGGAACCGCCTACGGGCGTGTGGTCATTGATGCCAGCGGTGTACGCGCGGGGATGGACGAAGCCCGGCGCGCGTTTTCCGCTGGCCTGTCCGGGATTGGCGACGGTCTGCGCGGTGTCGGTCAGCAGTTAAGTGGGTTGGGATCGCAGCTGACCCAGACGTTTACGCCGTTCGCGGCGGGTCTGGGCGTAGCCACTCGAAGCGCGGTGAACTTCGAGGAATCGATCGCCAACATTGCCGCGGTGATGGGCCGTCCGCTGTCCGAAATGCAGGCCATGTCCAACGAACTGCAACGGATGGGCGAGGAAAGTCGTTTCGGGCCTCAGTCGGTCGCGGACGCGATGTACGATGTGGTCGGCGGCGTCGCGGATGCTTCCACCCACATGGACATCCTGACCAACGCGATCGCGCTGGCCGAAGCGGGTAACGCCAACCTCGGCGGCGCCACCAACGCCATGATCTCCATCATGAACAGTTACGGGTACAGCGCGGATCAGGCAGCGTTTGCTTCCGACGTGCTGACCCGAACGGTTGGGATGGGTGTCGGCACGATGGATCAGTTCGCCTCCGCGCTGCCGCAGGTTACCGGGCTGGCCAATTCCATGGGGATCAGGCTTGAGGATTTGGGCGCATCGGCGGCCTACCTCACCACGCAGGGCAATACCGCATCTCAGGCCACCACGCAGTTAGGCGCGATGATGTCCGCGCTGCTGAACCCCAACGAGCGAATGCGGGCCGGGTTGCAGCGCCTGGGCTTCGCCAGTGGACGCGCGGCAGTCGAGCAGCTGGGGCTGGTCGGCGCGTACCAGGCGCTGGCCGGTGAATTCGGTCAGGACGCGATCGCGCCGATGGTCGGCTCGGTGGAAGCCCTGCGCGGCGTCACAGCGCTGGCCTCGGAGAATTTCACAGAATTTTCTGAAACTTACGTTGATGGCATCGACGGCGCGACGACGGCGGCCCGCGAAATTCAGATGGAGAGCGCCGCCGCGCAGTTTGACCTGCTGAAGTCCAGCATCAGCGGACTGGCGATTGAGATTGGTCAGGCCATGCTGCCCGTGCTGAACGATATTGTTGGCGCGGTGCGTCCAGTCATCCGCGCCATCACGGGATGGGTGCAGGAGAACCCCGGCCTGGCGCGCACGATCGGCGTGGTCGTCGCGGCGCTGGGCGTGCTGGGTCCGATCCTGATCGGTATCGGCGGGTTCGTTACGGCGGTGGGCACAGCCATAGGCGGGCTGGGCGCGGCTTTTGGTTTGCTGTTCAGTCCGATCGGGCTGATCGTCGGCGCGATAGCAGGATTGTACGCTGCATTTCAATCTAACCTGGGCGGCATCAGAGACCTGGTGCAGCCGGTGATTGACACGTTATCCAGGGGATTCGAGCGGCTTGTATTTGCGATTGACACGTTTTTCGCCTACCTCAGAGATTTCGGATTGCATGAAGCCATCTTAGGAATTTTTGGCGAAGGCACAATGGACGAGACCATGCAAAGCACGCTGGAGGGCGTGCTGGTCAGCTTCGGCATGGCACGCGATCGGGCGATCGCAGTCGTGCAGAGCTTATATCAGGCGACGCAACGGGTGGTCAACACTGTGCGCGGCGTCTTTGAGACATTGGCGACGTTCATCACACAAATCGTGATCCCTGGCTTTCAGGCACTGGTCAGCTGGTTTGTGTCTGAAGGTCTGCCCGCGATTGTAAATTTTGTAATCGACGTGGCGCTGCCTGCTATCCGCAGTTTCTTCGAGTGGCTGGGGACGGCCTGGGAGACGGTGATCCGGCCTGGGCTGGAAGCGATGTATACCTGGTTCGTGGTCGATGCGCTGCCCGCGATCGCCGCGTTCATCACCGGGACAGTCATCCCCGCGATTCAATCCTTCTTCCAGTTCCTGGCGAATGCCTGGGCGGTGGTCGCTCCCGCGCTGGTGCAGATCGCCAACTGGTTCCTGACCGAAGCCGTGCCCGCGATCGTGGCGGTGATCCGGGATCAACTGCTGCCCCTTATTCAGACGGTCATCAACACGCTGGCCGGACTGTGGGCGGTCGTCGCCCCCGCGTTAGCAGCACTGGCTACCTGGTTCCTCCAGGACGCGCTGCCGGCGATCCTCAACTTTATTTCCGGCACGGTCATTCCCGCGATCGGCCAGTTCATCAACGTCCTGCGCGGCATCTGGGAGGTGGTCGGTCCGATCATCACCTTCCTGGTCGACTGGTTTATTACGACCGGACTGCCGCTGGCGCTGGACTTTATTAACAACGTCGCTATTCCCATTATTCAGACCTTCATCGGAATCCTGCAGGACATCTGGAACCTGGTCAGCCCGGTCATCCAGGGTCTGATCGATTGGTTCACCACCACCGGCTGGCCGATCATCGAAGGCGTGATCACCGGGGTCATCACACCGGCAATCCAAGGACTGATCGACATCCTCGCTGGTATCTGGTCAGCGGTGTCTGTCGGCATTAATCTGTTCCGGGATTCGCTGTCGGCGGTTTTCAATTTTGTCAGTACCAATATTATTCAGCCCGTGATCGACCTGATCGAGTCGATCGTCGAGGTGGTGCAGCGGGTGGCAGGCACAGTGGGTGATGTCGTGAATGGAATTAGCAGCACCGTCGGCGGCGCGATCAATGCGGTTGAAGCGGCCAGTCCGTTCCGGAGCGGAACGGGCGTGCTGCGCGGCATAGACAACACGGGCGGTTTCCTGCGTGATGTCGGGCGCGGTATCTCTGGCATCTTCAGAGACAGCGGCGGTCCGGGATGGGCCGGTCAGGCGTATATGATTGGGGCTGGGGCACAGCCCGAACTCTTTGTTCCCTCGACAAACGGTCAGTTTATTCCCAACTTTGACCGGGTGTTGAGCGCCATTGCAGCGGGCAGCCAGCAGCAGTCGCCGTTGGTGGGTTCGATGAACGTCTACGCCAACTCCTATGAGGAAGGTCAGGCGGCCGGACGCGGCGCGTGGGATCAAATCGAGCAGTTAAGGAGAGCGCAGGGATGACGCAGATTCTGTATTTCCGCGCAAAGGGCAACCAGTACACGTTTCCGATCTATCAGGAAGCGCTGACGACCAATTTCACGCAGGTGCTTCAGCGGATGCAGCGCGCCGTTGGCATGGATGGCGGCGTGGATCAGGAACAGGATCGGCCTTATCGCAAAGAAATCGGATCGATCTCGCTGGACTTTAATCTGCGGGCGTATTTACGCGACGGCATGGACGATCTCCGCCGCGATGTGAAACGTATGGAACGTTGGGGACGCGGCACGCTCTGGATGAAGCCCGCGCACGCCACCCGTCCGGCGCGCTTCTGCGTGTGCAAGGTCGCCAATATCGGCATGAACGAGCAGTTGCACAAACACACCGATCTGATCCAGCCGGTGCGCATCAATTTCAGCGCGGAGGATCCCCGCTGGTACAGCCGATCAGGGTGGGAGTGGGGCGACGGCACGCTGTGGGGTGAAAACAACTGGGCCGCACCGCAACTCAGCACCACGGGAGGCGACGGCGATACCTGGACGCTGACCAACAACGGCGATACCGATACGCCGATTCATCTGACACTGACGGCGACCGGTACGTCCAGCAACATTCGGATCGCGCGCATAGAAAACGGACGTGAGGTCGATGGCTTCTTCTGGCGCAGCAGCCTGGCGGCCGGGGATAAATTGATCATCAACGGCTGGGATCTGAGTATCACTCAGTTCACCAGTACTGGACTGGTTAGCGCCTACCACCTGACCGATGTCATTGCTGGAACCGGATACCTGCGCCTGGAGCCGGGCGCAAACACCCTTCAGCTGAATGGCACGCTGGCCGCACCCGCTGCAATCCGCGTCGGTTTTTATGACGCATGGAGTTAAAAAATGCCTGACTACTATACCGTAATCCCGGATGGGATCGCCGATAACGACCCGCTCAATACCAATTTTGCGGGTCTGGAAACTGCGATCAAGAACATGCAGACGGGCGTTATCCCGACGAGGCGCCTGGTCAACGGGCCGTCCCAGGCCGGGACCGAAGTCACGCTGGATGTCAACGGCGCGTTTACCGCGACGCTGAGCCAGCACATTCTGGACACATTTGGCCTGGTCGGATCCGACGATCTGGTTGCCATCAACAGCATGGTTGACGGCCAGGTGATCTACATTCGCATCAAGAATAATGCGCGCGTTATCACCGTGAAGCACCTGGCCGTCGGGGGCAATATCTACCTGCAAAACCAGCAGGATTATGTCCTCAACGACACGAACAAAGTCCTGGCGCTTTACAAATTCGCAGGACTTGCGAATGTGGTCGGCATCGCGCAGGACATGTCGTTCCGCCTAGTGACGCAAATCCCGGCCGCAAATACCAGCATCACTGATCTCGTCGTTCCGTCGCGCAGCCTGGTGACGGTCGGCAGCACGCGGCGGCTGGACGTGCTGCCGGGTTTCGCGCGACGCCGGTGGTGGGGGTATCAGTCGTCCAATGCCGGTGTCGTCCCTCTGGGTGCGGAGGGCGCAACGATAGGAGGCACAGCCACATCATCTCATCAGTCCGACAGCCACTACACAGCCTATGCAACCCCTGCATCGGCTGGCGGCCTGGCATTTGTGCTGAATACGCTGCAAGCGGTTCGCATTGGTCACAGCCCTACATTCGAAGCTGTGATTCGCACCGGGGCGGACATTTCAGCAGTTCGCATTTATGTCGGCCTGTTTAATACAACCGTTGCCAACAGCGATACGTTGTCAAATCCTTACCTCGGTTTCCGTTATTCGACAACGGCTGGCGACGCCGGCTGGCGGCCAGTCACCTGCACCGGCGTGGCGCAAACCCTGGGCGCGCCGATTGGATCGATTGCAACCAACACGAGATACCTGCTGCGCGTGCGGTACGACGCCAGTATGGGGCAGGCTTATTTTAGCGTCAACGACAGTACCGAGACGTCGCTGTCCGCCACCCTGCCCGCCGCGACGGATAACCTGTCGCTGGTGGTGATCGCCTATACACAGGCGGCAGTTGCCAAATCCATATTGATCCGCACCATGATGGTGGAAAGCGACTGATGAATATCCTGGCGGATGTATATACACCTGGATGGGTGAAGCACCCGGACGCGGAAGGGCCGATCAAGATTCTCTCGGCCAGCGTCAACCGCAAGCTGGACGGTGCGGGCACGATTCAGATCGACGTGCCGGTCGGGGATGAGCGCACGATGCGGTTTTTTACAACCGAAACGCGCGTGCAGATTAAGGTCGAGCAGAACGGCCAGTACCGCGAATTCTGCCGGGGCACTATTCAGAAGCTGCGCAAGAATGTCTCCACCGGCGGCAAGACGCGCAGCGGCACAGGCACGGATGCGCTGGCCGATCTGAAACATGTCGTGAGCTTTGCAGTCTTTGACGATACGCTCCTTAACGTTGCGGCCAACCAGGTCGCGGCCCGCGCTGGCTGGCGGGTGGAACTGGAAGCGGGTCTGGAAAACGTCACGATCGACGGGCGTTACACCGGCGCATCCAGCCTGAAAATTCTTCAGACGATGGCGAAGCAGTTAGGGCTGCACCTTCGAGAGAAGCTGCCCCAGCCGATGCTGGGCGCGCCGGTGCTTGAGATGGGCCGGTTTGCCACCGACATCAATCTCACACTCATGAACATCAATTCTGCTGTGCCATACCAGAACGATAATGCGGACGTGGCGTTTATCACCTCGATGCAAATTTTGGCCGACAGCGAAGACGTGACCAATGCGGCGTTTGTGTTTGGCAATGGGGAGGGTACAGCAGCGCTGACGTTGAAATACAGCGACGACCCCGACGTGAAAAGCCGCGTGGAAGATGACGGCAAGACCTACTATTACATCGAGGACGCGGCCAGCATTGCGCGCTACGGACGCCGGGAGATGGCTGTCACATTCAAAGAGATCACGCAGATCAACAACTCCGTCGAGGGCAAACGACGATCATCCAATGCGCTTTTGCAGGCTGGCAGGGAATGGATGGCACGGGCCGCTGTTGAACAAACCACCTACCGGGTATCCGTCACCAAGTGCGCCAGGACGGTGCGTACCGGCGACATGATCCGGTTGTGGTATCACGGCGATGTACGCAGTGCATATGACGACGTATTCGCTGACGAGACCGTCAGCGGGATGTTCTATATCACCTCAGCAAGCGAGCGTCTGTCACCAGACGGGCTGTCGCTGGATCTGGAGATCAGCAACGTGGATCGTCCGCACCAGGACACCATGAGCGCCGTGGTGCAGACGATGGAGGATGTAAGACTGATCCACCGCGAACCGAAGAACACGGCTATATGGAGCGAGAACACCTGGACAGATACCATTATGAACGATGGGAACTTTGCTTTTTCTGATCACAAATGGGCTGTCTTTAAGTTAGAAATTGACGAAGAGATCACCGAAATTGATCGGGTGAGGATCAGATTTAAGACGCGACCATTGGACAACACATCAAACTTTTTATCATTTGTCGAGGTTCCGCCGCCTGGGATATCTTATGTCGCGGGTTACTGGCGCTGCAATATTCACACGGAGTATCCGTCTGATCTCAGGTTATTCATCAACGGAATAGAATATACAAATCGACTTGGCGGGCCGTGGGCAAGTGGCGTTAATCAGTCGATCAATGTGGAATGTGACATTACTGATATTTTGTTTGAACAAACCGGTAGTATCTACCGGGATCATTCAATTGAGTTTCGCTGTGGTCAACGTAATGCAGAGGTCGGTATTAATCAATCTATGATCCAGGCTTGGGGATCTCAGGGAATTATCGAATTGAATGTCCGGGTGCGTGGTTCATGTCTCGCTGCGCAAAGATAGTGCTGATCTTTCTCAGTTTATGCCTATTGCTAATATCGATTGAAGTCAATCGGCAATTGCACACTTGTGATGGAAGGTATCCATATGAACTCGTGACAACCGATGTCTATCTCATTCGAGATGGCGGTTGTTTGATCAGTGGAGAATTTCACAGACTGGAAAATGCCAGTCAACGATGGTCGCGTCAATTCTGTTTAATGAATCGTATTGATGATGGACGCATCGTCGCCGGTGGTCGTGGATATTGGTGGCAATGTGAGATCAACGCGCTGATTGCAAGCCTTGGATCGATGGATCATGTCTGAAGTCAATGATACAATAGACGAGTAAGTGGAACATCTGTTCCGTTAGCAGGAGAAAATGGCTGAGACCTTTGTCACCAACCCGACGCTCGCCGGGGTAGAACGCGAGCAGTCGCCCTTCGGGCGTAACCAGGCATTTCCACCCGGATGGGACATCATCACGCAGGACAACGCGGCAGAGGACAATCCGCCACCGGAAGCGTTCAACCTGACCCCGTCCGGCAGTCGCTTCCATGTGGCTTACCGGCAGTTTGAGCGCGCTGGGTATCTTCAGCGCAATATCAGCCTGCCTGCTGGCCGTTATGTGCTGGCGGCGCGGATTGCTCGTCAGACCGCCGGGCCGATCCCCGATCTGGGGTGGGGCTTTGAAATCACGCATGAGGGCCAGCGCTACAGCCACACCGGAGCAGACGCCCGGTTCGCGCGCAACAGCGAGGGCGAGGAATCGCTGGCAGTGATCCAGGTTGTGGGGCCAGAGCCGGTCATCATTGATTTTGGGTTGATGTTTGACTCATTGTGGAAATCCAACGACGGCTTTGTGGATGTGCTGCGTGTGACGATCGAGAAGGTCGCGCCCAGTTACGGCGCACCGGCGCTGATCCTCAAGAAAAACGCTGCGCCAACACCTGCACTTGATCCCGATCCGTTGCCAGAGCCAACTCCCAATCCACTGCCAGACCCTGACCCCGAACCGGAACCGGATGAGAACCCGCAGATCACCGTCACGATTCTCTGGCGTGGAAACCTGATGGGCACTCTTGGCATTTACAACATCGGCTCGATGACCGAAGCAGCGAGTATGCTGCGGCTGCTGGCGAACGCGCTGGCGGATGGACTTCAGGGCCATTAGGCCGTGTGGCGGCGGTGGGACTCCATCGTAGGCCTGTGGCTCGCAACGCTGACGTTCACGATGCTCTACCGCCTGCTCAGGCTGATGACGGTCGACCGACTGACGGAAGCCGAGAAGGATTACCTGATCGCCATGCTGCGCACGCGGCTCAATCTGGTGGAAGCGCTCTACCAGAAACTGAAGGCGCAGACCTTGTGACTGTACCGGATACCGGGCCGCTGTCGTCCGAAGAACCGCTGCTGGCGAATATTCGCCGCATCGTTGCGGAAGAGATGGACACGCAGATTCACCGCATTCTGGACAGCCGTCATTTTGTGACGCAGGCCGATCTGCGGTCGGCATTGGATCAGCGTGACCAGCAGATCAACGCCATAAACGAACAGGTCGCAGCGGTGGTCAGTAAATTCGCTGCGATCCAGACGCAGTTGGCAACGCTGAATCCGTCAGTACAGCAGCTGGCCGAAGGGCTGGGTCAGATTGAGGTCAAAGTCAAGGGCATCAGTTCGCAGTTAACGGGTCTCGATGACAGCATCGAGGCCCGCGATGAACTGGTGCGGGATCACACCCGCCGGATTGGCGACATCGAAAGCGATATTCGCTACCGGCTGACAATACTGACAGATAATCAAATTCAAGCCGCCGCCATGATCGAGAATTTCAACGGTCGCCTGAAGATATTTGAGGATGAATTTAAGGGTGACGCAACCGATAAATCACGTCCTGGCATCCGCACCGCCATTGCGCTCAGCAAGGAAGAAGTGAAAGCCGACATCGCTCAGCAGAGGGAACTTCTCATGACCGTGTTTGAGTTTATGCGTGCCGAACAGCGCAAACAGGAAGCGCGGCGGCGACGCTGGTCATTGCTGGGCGGGTTTCTGCTGAACACTCGTTTTGGTGAGGCGCTGCTGGTGGGCCTGCTGATCGGTCTGCTGACCCTACTCAGTATCAACCTGCCAGGCATTATCGAGTTTGTCCGTCAGTTTTTTCTGGATTAGGAGGACTCTATGAACCGACTATTGTTCGCGCTGGCGCTGGTGCTGCTGGCTCTGCTCATCCCCGGCCTGGCCTTTGCCCAGGAAGCCACCGCTGAAGCGACCGAGGTCGCGGCGCCGGTCAGTCCATCCCCTGCCCCGATCGTCGTCACGGTTGACGAAGAGGCGGAGCCGCTGCGTCTGACGGACCTGGCCGTGTTCGGACTGGTGGCATTGGTCGCATGGCTGCTGCACAGCAGCATTCCGGCAGACAAGATGGAAAAACTTATTCCGTCGTTAATGCCGGTCGTCGATCCGGCGCTCGACCTGTACCAGCAGTTTACGCGCCTCACACCGGGCACACTGGACGATAAACGCAGCCAGCAGCTGCGCGACCAGTATCAGGAGTTCCTCGCGTATCTGGAACGTCAGAAGCAGCCACCTGCTCCCGTGGCTGCATCGACACCTGCCCGGACGGATACGCCGATCTCCTGGAACGATGACGACGAGCCACAGGGCTAGACGCTGCACGTAAATGAAACGTCCCCGATGATGGGGACGTTTTGATTCAGGTGGGGAGGTTCTTAGAGGGACGAATGTGAAGGGTTGTGCTATAAGACGCATCACCGATCTTTACGTCCCATCCCGCTTCACGCAGGTGACTGGCGATCGTTGACCGATGTATCTGCCAGAGTTTGTATTTGCGTTTCTGGTCGATGTCGTTTTGCCAGAATGAGTACGGCACCTTGTAGTTGTAACGCAGCACTTCGTTAGGGTTCTTTCGCCACCTCTTCGCGTTATTTTCCAGCCAGATGCCAATGCGCGCCATGGTGTCACGTTCCCAGATCGCGATTTCTTCTGACGTAATATTCGCCAAAAGCGAGATTTCCAGATCGTCAGGGGTTGGCAAACTCATCTGTCCTCCTCAGCTTGATAATCCGCTGACAGTTCAAACCGCTGATCCATCACTCCACCCTCTCTAATTCCGCTTCTCTCCGCCATGTGGACCAGCCAGCGGAGACCTGAACACGATACCAGGTGCCGTCCTCATCCGATGAATCAACCCTGTCAATGACGCCTTGTACATTCTCCGGAGTTGTGGTGATCCGCACCCGATCCCTGGGCTTGAACTTCAGCTTTGCGGATTCCTTCAGTTTGGGTTTGGCGTCAACGAGATTGAGTATCCACGCCAGTAACTCCTCCGTGCCGTTCGGCGCGTGATTGCCGGTCGCTAGCCGACTCTTGATAATGTCCACGACCGCTTCCGGCGTATGCAGTAACCTGTATTTTTCCTTAAGGTCTTCGTAATCCTGCTCAGTCCATGCCTTGCTCATCGCTTCCCTCCTCACTCTAAACCGTCAACTCTTCGCCGACGCGCCAGCGATAGATAAAAAATATTCGGTTGTGCTTCCAGTTGCGCGCCTTCCACATGCCATCCTTCTGAAGTTCCCAGGACAGAACTTCGTCAGCCTGCGTCTGGGAGAATGCCGCCGCGTCGTCAAAACTTTCGTGCAGTACGATCGGGTCGTCTGACCTTTCGTCCCAGTAAAAGCACTGAGAGACGTAGACCGTCAGTTTGCTCATAAGTCGCCTTCTAGGACTCGCTCTCAAAATCGCTTCGCGCCTGACCCACAACTCGGACTTCAATATAGTAGGTTCGTGAACTTTCCCGGCTGCGACCTACCCAATGCGGATCGTCTGGCTCCTGCTCCCATTCAAGCTGAAAATCTGCATCTTCATCGCACGCGGCCTGCGCTTCTTCGAGCGTCCAGAACAGGCCCACGATCCCGTCCTTCTGGCCTTCCAGGTCGGCACACTCCGCGCTGTACAGCGTCGCCTGACGCAGAAGCAGCAGCACGTTTTCGGCCTGCTCCGCCAAGAGTATGTCGCTGTCGTCCTGCTGCACCGGGATACGCATCCGAAATTTTGCACGGCCAACGGCGATGTCAGCAATGTGATCGATCGCCTGTTGTGCGCGCTGGGCCATGCGTTTGTGGGTGGCCGTGTCGAGTGTCTGGTTTTCAGCCATAGTCTGTCCTCGATGGATTCATGAACAAACAGCCTGTCGATCTCCGGCGCATAGACAACTACAGATTGACGTGGAAAGTGGCGCGATTTGGATGAACGAGTTAATCATGAACGTCATCCAGGTCAACCGTAAATGTCGGTCGAATTTCATGTGATGTGATAGTCGCTATCACCGTCAGCAACGTGGACGCAGGCGGCCAATCGCCCGTAATGGCGGCGACTGGATTGCTGGAGCAGGCCGGACACAGATCGTATAATCCGCTCCGGTGTTCATACTGCGTCCATCCGTCTGCGTCCGCTACAGTGCGGGCTTCCGCACTGGTTGCTCTGGGATCAGACATATCACCACAAACATCACAGTGAATTGCCACAATATTGATGATTGCCATAAGTCCATCACTCACCCCCGCGCGCGTCGATAATTGAGATACGCCAATGCCACCGCCCGCGTCATGTCCGAGTCGTACCCGGCCGTGCTATCGTCCATGTACGGATCATCCAGCGTAGCGTGCCACCCGATGAACAATTTCCGCAGCGTGAGGATTTCACCGTTTGCTTCAATCAGTCGCAAGGCGGCTTCAATCTCCCCAGCGTAGTTTGCAGCCGGTAGCCCAAGCGCTTCAATCGCAGCGTTAATTTCCTCGTTGCTTAGTGCTTCGTCCATCACTCTCCCCTCGCCTGACCTGCGTTTTTTACGTGTTGATCATACCACACTGCCATATGGCGAATGACCGCCAGCGTCATGCGGCAATCCCCCAGGGCGCTGTGGGCGTCCTTGATGGGTAGGTCGCACTGCGCGATCGCGTCCGTCAAACGCTGCCAGCGGTAGGACTGGTGATAGCCGTTCCAGTCCCCGTGGAAGCGCGCGTACTGAAGCATCGCGCACATCGGGTCCAGGCGCGGCGCGGCCAGGCCTGCGCCCCGGAATGTATTGCGGATCACCCACGTATCATAGCTGGCGTTGTAAATCACCAGCGTGCGACCGGCGATCGCGCGGGTAAAGTCGTCCGCGACCGCGCCAAAGCCCGGCGCGTTGGTCAGCGCCTGGGCGTCAATGCGGTGGATGGCGATCGCCTTTTCGCCAATCGCGCAGGTGGGCTTCACCCGCCGATTGAACAGCGTGTTACCGTCCTGGTCGATGACGGCGATCTCCACGGCCTGATCGACGCTGGGATCAAGGCCGGTGGTTTCGGTATCGAGAATGGTGAACCGGCTGTGTATCAGGTCATACGCCCAGCGAGCGGCTTCAACTTGTGCTGTAGACATAGGTCTCCTAATCATATTTCAAAGGCGCGCCGAAGCCGGGCAGCGGGATCTGCACATCGCCCGGCATCCGCCAACGCTTGAGCGGTGGCAGAAGATTGCGCGCGTAGACCTCTTTCTTGCGGTCGGTGGTGTAACCGATCCAGCGGAATCCGCTGGCGCGGTAGGCCGTGCCATCGTGATGCTGCAAATCGCAGTAGCTCACAATGACCTCGATGTGATACGGCAGTTCGGGGTAACGCGGCGGATGATGGATGAGCCAATCCTGCTGCACGCGGCGGATGGCGAGGCCGACCATCTGCGAAAAGGTGCAGGCGGCATGACCATCCTCGCGTTTGCGCTGCAACGTTGGATGCACCCACACCCGCGCCAGATCGAGAACCTGCCAAGACGTGGGCAACCCTGAATACCCGAACAACCCGCGCTGCTGCTGATGCTGTGGTTTTTTAAACACCACCACCCCGAACGGGCGGCCGTCTTCCGCGCAGTGCCCTAACCCTTCTAGTGTCGGGATGAGCCGATAGGCGAACGGCAGACTGCGCGCGTCCGGCCAACGCTGGAGGTAATGATCTTCGACGATGACCTGCTTCACCCGGTCGCCATCGTCGCGGACAACCCGCCACGATTTCACGCGGCGGGCAGATAAGCGCCCAGGTCGGACGGACTGAGGGTGACGCTTTTGACCGTGACGGTGTCGAGGTCAACGAACGTCATGAAGCTGGTAATCGGCTGGCGCAGCAGCAGCTTGTATACGTACTGCATGGCGACCGTGGCGATCATATCGTTGATGAACAAATGCTGATCGCCCTGAGCGACCAGGTCCGCGCACGACAGTTCTACCGCGCGCGGTGGTTCCGGCTCCAGCAATTGAGGGAAGACCAGCGGCGCATACGGCAGATTAAAGAACTTGCCGTCTTTGGGCTGCACCGACTCCGCGCGCGCCGTCGTTCCGAGGATTACCTGCCCGCTGGCGAAGTGGTTGCCGCAGTCAATCCACGGCAGGTTCATGATGGATAGCTTATCGTGAATCGCCTTGCGCGCCTCGTGGTTATCCACACACCCGATCACGAGAGTGCGATACTGCGCGCCGTGGAAGGCTACATTGGAGAAACGAATCGGCAGGCCCAGCGCCAGTGAGAAGCGGTTCGCCAGCACTTCGGCCTTATACCGTCCGACATCTGCCGGCGTGAACATCTGGCGTCCTACGTTCTTGGCTTCGACCCGGTCAGGGTCCACGAAGTGCAGCGACGGAATGTGCAGGCCGCGCGACTTCATGTCATACAGCAGCCGCGCCAGCGACCGTCCGACCTGAGAGCCGGTGCCGCCCAGTCCGACGACCATGATCGAGTCGATCCGTTGACTGTATTCAAAGGTCCAGGTCATGACTCCTCCATCTGAAGCAGTTTGGCCACGGTCATGTTGGCAGACACCAGATCGCTGACCGGGTAACGGGTTTTTCCTTCAAGCGATACGTACATCTGGCGGATGTCCGTCCCGTACTTCAGGCTTTTGTAGCCAACGTTGTGGCTGCCGAACTCGCTGCCGAGAAGCAGCTCCCAGTCACGTGCCAGGCTTGTCCCCTTCAGGTGCGCGTCGGACGGTTTGGCGACCGTCCCCCAGCACACGCCACCGTGGCCGACATTCGGAAGCGGCGCGTTGAACAGCGGATCACTGCCGACCCGTCTGTCCGTGAGTTCAGGCCGCCGCTTGATGGCGAAGACTCGATAGGACGGTGTGCCGCCGGTGACCACGCGCTCCATGATGAGCGGCGGAAGCGGGACGCGGATAGGCGTTTCCGATCCTTCCAGCCACAGGCCGGTGACCTGGGCGGGACGAAACTCGACCACGCGCTGACGGGCGCCGCGCTGCGACACCAACAGCGTATTGCCGCCCAGCAATCCGGTGGACATTTCCATGTCGCCTGACAGCGCGGCGATCACGTCCTTGGGATCGACCGCGTACTCGACGTTGGCCGACTCGGCGGGCCGCCGGACAATGGCGGCGTGTTCGTAAATCGTCAGGATGAGCAGCGGCTGAAGGGCCATCGCCAGCCGCAGCGCGTCGTTCGTCGGGGAAAAGGCTGCCGATGTCGGGCCAGCCAAATTCGCAACCATTGCGTATCTCCTCCACAGCGCCGCGCAGCCATGCGGCGTAAGCCTCATTGTTTTCCATCCAGCCGCAGGCCTTCAGCGCCTGGGCGTGCATCTCTTCGGCCTCTTCGATAATGGCGAGCATGTTGGCCACCGCGTCCCGGCTCCATCTTTCATACACGCCAAGTTCGGCCAGCTCTTCCTGCGTCGAATCCAGCAGCGTGTTACCCGACATCGCAAACACCCAGCCGATAAACGCCCAGGTTTCGCTGTACACATCATCATTGAAGCGGGGGCGCAGCTGCTTCATGAACCGATCGACCAACTCGTGATTGAATTCGCCCTCGTCGATATCGCCGTCGAACAGGTCGATCACATCGCGGATGCCGTCGCGGGCGATGGCGCCAACGCCGTAATCCTCTTTTAGCCCGAACGTCCAGCCGATCCCAAACGTGGGATGCGGAACACCGAACGCGACAAAGTCAATATCATCGAGATCGTATTCGGTGTGGAAGATTTCGTTGATGGCGGCCACTAACTCACGCCCGATCTCGTCCTGGTCGATGCGTTCATGCACCATGCGCCAGGCGATCTGGCCGTACTCAGACCTCAGGTAATCGCGGACGATGGACAACAGTAGGTCGGCGGGGTCGTCCATATCCAATTGACCCATGACCGCCACCGGGTCAAACAGCGCCATCGCCTGCAGGATTGCCTGAAGCGGCGCGCACGGCGCAAGCGCGTACAGCATTTCGCGCCGGGCCACTTCGAGAGACAGCGGATCGCTCACAGCGCGAACGCCTCGACCATGCGGGGATCCATCACAGGCACGGCGGCCAGGTTGCTCATCAGGTTGGCCATGTCTGCGCACCGCTCGCCGTAGTCGAGCAGTTCAACCGTCGCTTTGCGAGCGTCGTCTACGGTGTACACGGTGCCCAGCAGCCGCACCGCGGCCAGGCTGACAGGCTCGACCGCGGCGATGAGGATTGCGAGTTGTTCGGGGGTCATTCGGGCACCACCGATCGAAGTTTCTTGACATCCTCGGCAAGCATCAGCAGATAGACAGGTGCGATTAGCGCGTAACGGCTGTCGCGGTTACCCACCAAAATGGCCGCGCCTTTTTCATGCGCCAGGTCAACTGCTGGCACAAAGCTCAGCTGGATCACAGGCTGAAAGTAGTACGCAGCCCGAAGACGACGAAGAAAGGATGATGTGAAGCCGGTTATGCCGGACCCGGTGACAGTCCAGCCGTCAGGAATGTAGGTCGTCCCGCCCGCATAAAAGTGAGGCCGGTTGTTACGCACATCCAGAATGCAGTATTGACCGTCAATCTTCTCCAGCACGGTATCCAGCGCCTCGGCTTTCATTTTCAGGGTGACGACCTGGTGCGCATCGTCATGCCAGTTCAGATACATTTCCACCCGTTCCCGAATCTGTTCGCGCCGATAAATCATCCCCTCATCCCACGGCCAGGAATGCGGCAGCTGGATGGCCTGCGTGCCATCCGGAAGCGTGGTATAGGTCTTTGGATTGCAGACCACATGCAGCGCGTATCCATCCGACGAGGCAGCAACCCGTCGGCGGGCGTCACCCTCCCCGACCTCAAACACATAGGCCCAGGTCATTTCCTGGCGATGGTAATACGTCTGATCGGTGGCGTCTTCTGACTCAAGTAGGGGCTCCGGCTGGACGGTCGCCAGCGCCAGAAAATCCACATCGTCCTTAAACTGAAACGGGTTAACCATCGTTTTGCTCCATATCGACCACGCGGGAGAGATACGCGACCTGTTCATGCAGGCAGCGGTTCTGATAAGCCAATGCCGCGATCAGGGCCAGCAGGATAACCACCAGGTAGATCATCATCCGTGATCCTCCATGATGGCCCGGATTGCGTCCAGCGCGGCGATCAGCTCCGGGGCAAGCATCGCAATCTGGTTCGCATAAGCAACCGACCAGGCGTCCAGCGCCGCGGCTGTACGGGCGCAGATGACGCTGATCTCGGTGAGGTCCCAATCCGCCATGCCGTAAAAGGGATCCCGATCATCGACGTAGATCGTCGGCATCTCCGTCACTTCGAGGATCATGCGCTCAGGCATCGATCGCCTCACCTTCGAGGGTGATGAACGCCGCGAGCCGGGCGAGCATCTCATCCTCTTCCATGAGGCCATCGTTGGGGTGACCGACCGCCACCACCCAGACCGGCGGCGCAGCGACGGCGTCCGGCTCCTCCGGCGTACTGAAATGCAAACGCAGCACGCCACCGCGATAGCGGATATAAAGCTCACGGCCATCGGCCAGCTGCCCCTCCCACTGCGACGGAAACGCGCCGCATGTCTGGCGCAGATCGACGATGCGCGCGGGCGCGGAGGTTGCCCGGCTGGGCAGCATTCCCCATTCGCGGTAATCGTCACCCAGCTGATCGAGGTCATACACGTTCTGCTCGAACATCGCCATGCGGTAGGCGAAGTCCCGCATCGAAGCGGTCTGCCAGCTTTCCTTCAGGAGCTGGGTCGGGTCCTGAAGACCCGCTTGCAGGTAGCTCGTCTTGATCATCGAGCCACCACCTCGAAGGCAGCCCGCAGCGCGGCACGCGCTTTCGGCGCGTAAGGGCCATCGGCGTTGTCCAGGTAATCCCGGACTGCTGATGTCAGGTTGTTAAAGCGAATTTGCAGCGCATCCATATCGAAGCTCTGCGCGTCCAGCAGCCGCATCGCCGCGTTTCGTTCCGCGATCAGGGTCACCCCATCCGGGACCGCGTACGGCCTGCCGCTGTATCGCTGGTCCAGGTCCTCGATTACTGCGCGCAGCTGGTGGTAGGCGATCACCTGATAATCCTGCTCACTGGTGCGAAGCTGCTCCATCGAGTCGGTCAGCAGGTGATGGTCAACGATGAGGCTGAAGAACACACGCAGCGCCTGATATTCCGGCTGCGCAACCAGCACCATCTTTTCTTTCAGTGTGCCCTGCACGGCGTTCAGCCTTTGCGCCCCGGCTGAGGGAGGAACTCGACGAGAGTGTGCTCGCCTTCGGTCTTTTCGCGGTGGGTGGCGTTGGCAATTTCCGGGTAAGCCGCCTTCAGCCGCGCCTTTGCGTCATCAATCGACAGGCCGCGCAGCGACTCGTCCTCGACGATACGCGCGGAGCCGATCTTGAAAATGCGGGTGGTGGGGACAGGCGCGGTCTCTTCAGCGCCGTTGACGTCCTGCATGTCGGTCATGGAACGATCCTTTCTGCGAGAGCATCGAGCTTATATAAGAGTCCGATCTGCTTCGGGGTTTTGTCCCCGATCTTTTCCGTTAGCGCCGCCGGGTCGATCCGAATGGGGGTGACGCCGTCCCAAAGCCGCGCTTCGATCAATCGGGCGGCCAGCTCCAGCGCCGGGGTATCGCCGGTGAATGCCAGCGCCTCGGGCGCGACCTTCACCTTTTTTCCGGCGACATCCAGCAGCCACGGCTGAGGCTTGGGCGGCGGCGCGGGCCTGGGGTCAGGTGTGGATTTGGCAGCCGACGCGGCGCGGGTCGGTTCGGAGATGGTGATCTCCGGCGGCGGCGCGGCTTCCAGTGCGCTCAGGCGCGCATCGGCTTCCTGGAATATCGTCAGATAGTCGGGCGTGCCCACTTGCCGAAAAGTCATCGTCGTCGCGAGGTCCCCGCGCCGGATGACGACATGGCGCTCGGTGTTGGTCTCATAATCCTCCGGGATTATAAGAGTGATAATTGTCTCAGGCATCAGATTTTACTGAAGGCAAATAAAGTCATCTGATAACTGAGGTCCATAAGCCGATTTTTCTCGGCGAACAGTTCGTCCGATTTGGCCGGACGAAACAGGCAGGCGGGCCATTCGCGCTGCACACCGTCGATACACAGCGTGCGCAGATACCGCTCGCCATTGTCACCTTGAAACACTTCCAGCACCTGCATCACCTCCAAAGGATCAGAAGCGCTGCCTGATTCCAGCAGCTTTACCCAGTCCCCAACGCAGAACGGATACGGCTCGCCGATCACTTCGAGGTCTTCAATCCGAAATACGCGGCCAGCATGTCCTTCAAGTGCGACACTGGCATTCCCGACTTCTTTGTCAAAAAGCGACGCGACGCCGGTCATGCCGTCATAGCCGCTGCTCAAATGATGCGGCATATGCAAGGCGCGGGCGTTCTCTCGGACGCGCACGACACTGCCGGTTTCAAGTTTCGGTTGTCCAGTCATTGAGGTCTCCTTGCATTAACAGGTATTTGCCGATCGTGCAAACATCAATCCGGCGACCAGTCCTCGTCCCGGAGGAACGTCCAGATTTTCTGATACCGCGCCGTGTTGGCGCGGCTGCTGACCAGATACGCTGACAAAGCGGCCACAGCGCTGGCCTCGTTATCGAATACAGCCGGAATGACGTATAGCAGCAGATGTTCCTGCATCCGGGTATCCGGCTCGATGTTGAGCCGTTCGGCGCACAGGTCCTGCATTCGGATGAACAGCCGCGACGTGCCCTCATCCTCTTCATGTATTTGCATATAAGCGGTGACGACCGCAAAAGCGTTCCGTCGCATTCGCGGACTGAGATGCGCAAGCGCGTCCAGCAGCGCGTCGATCTGCCAGTTGTGAGCTACCAGTGAGGCCGTTACACCGATCTGGAAATCACCATTGGACTGGCGCACCAGGTTCAGGAAGCTGCCGCGCAGCTTGTCGCTGACCGTCATCGCGTCACCGGGAACTTAAACTGGATGGCCTGCTTGGCGATCTTGAGCGCCGCGTGACGCTCCTGCATTTTGTCCATGCCCCAGGCCGCGTAATCGCTTTGGCGCTGCGCCAGCCGGGCGATCCGGTCGCGCAGATTGTTGGACGGCGCGATCCCGTACATGTCGAGCGCGGCGTGGGCCAACTGGATCTGTTTCTTGAGTTGAGCCAGTTCCCCCTGACCGCTTTTGAATTTCGTGCCGAGGGGTTCAGCTTCATACGGTTTGATGTTATTCATGACGTTTCTCGTAGTTTTCGTGCCAGGCATTCCGGCGGTCAATTGCTAGGTTGATAGCTGCTGCTGACGCTGATTGTGACAGCAGCAGCGTGCCGATCCAGATTATTCACTCGGCCAGCACCGTTCTTGCGCCATCGCGCGTCAGGATGGCGGTGATATAACCCTCATTGTCAAAAACGCTGAACAGTCGCCAGCCCTGCGCATAAGCCGCGTTAAGTTTATCCTGCACGATCTCCCGATTAGGATCCCAAACGACCAGGACGTGATCCGGATCCGCTTCGATCGGGGCCTCACGGGGAGGTTCAATATCGTTCAGAGCCTCGACCGTTGAGCCTGACAGATGGGCCTGCATCACGTCACTGTTGCGCGCTCGTGCGTGCTCTGCCCAATCGTCCAGTTCGTCCAGCGTATTAGCCAGGATCAACGGGTCTAAAACCGGTCCGTCGATCCAGATATAATGTTCGACCTCATGGCGATACTGAAACAGGTCTACGCCATCCGGTAGAGTCTCAATGGCAATTGCGTCAGGCACAGCGCGCGAAATTCGCAGCGCGTCACGGTAATCGCGGGTTTTCTTCGAGAAGGTATAGCTGCCCAGCATCACTTTATCGTCGCCCGGGTCTTCGACCGGCAGCCCGGCAGCCTGCAACAGGCGGGAAACATATTGACCGCGCTGGCGTGCGTATTGGGCTCCGCGCGCGGCGTCATGCTGTCGCCGCGCCTCTTCTTCTGTCTCGCGCACCTGACGTGCAGCATTGAGCTGGTCACGCCAGTTGGTCTTGGTCGGTTCGGTCAAGGCATCCTCCAGGGGAATAGGGGTTAAGAACAGTTCGGTCGGCGAGTCGAAATCAAACATCCCGGCCAGCAGGTCAACATCGTCGTCGCCGTCCGGGATCAGCCAGGTCACATCAGGACCGGGCAAGTTTCAGTTTCCATGCTTCGCGGCGGCGGGCCGCTTCGTTGGTGCTGACGTATTCCTTGCGGACGGTCACGGTCGTCCGACCGCTCGGCTCGCACGTGCAGGTCACCTGGTGCAGGTCGAAGGTCACAGCCTCCTGGACAAACACTTCCAGTACGCGGTTGCAGTGTGGGCAGATATAATGCTTGCTTGGCATGGGCTACCTCCATAGCTCGTGCTGCGGGCGGGGGGAGGGACTAAGCTCCCCCTGCCCTGTTACAGATGCGACATTGAGATTATCGCGCAAAATAATTATTTTGTCAAGCCGTTACGCTTGAGATTTCACCATGGCAGTCTCATCTGCTGCGTGCGCGGCGTCCACGGCTCAGAGGTTAGCGCCGGGGTTGGTTCCGGTTCCGTCGCGGTAATGTCAAGCCGGTTGACATAAGGCACACGCCGCGTCAGGTGCGCGATACGCTGGTAGTACGCTTCGGCCAGCGCCGCCGCGTAGCGGGTATCGTGATCGCTATCTCTGTAGCAGATGCGCTCGAAGTGGACGGCCTTCTCTATCGCCTCATGCAGCGATACGTCCTCGCGGATCGATACGTCAGGCTTACTCTCGTCGGTATCGCGAGGACGCGGGCTGCCGGGCGCGCGCGGCTCCGGTTTGTCGCGGTCGATCTTTTTGCCAACTTCGGTCATGAGTTCTTCGCGCAGCGCGTCAGTTTCGCCGGGGAAGCGTTCCTTCAGCATGTCCAGTTCCGGGAAGGCCAGATCAGGAAACAACTCGATGAACAGCCGAGCGTACAGCGCCGCCGCCTTATCCTGGGTGGGAACGACCAGCGAAATTTTCTGGATCGCGGCCAGCAGTTCGGCGCGTGTCGGACGCTGATAGTCCTCGCCGCTCACTACCCGGTCCAGCAGTTCGGCGCAGTGGGCCCGGTACAGGCGGTCAGGCATCGGCATGGCGGGTCTGAGCGTCATGAAGGAGCCGTACAGAAGGTCCTTCTTTTCGCCCTGCACGGGCATCCGCTGCGCGATCATCTCATCAGCGATCGCAGCCTGGTCGAGGATGTCGGCGAAGTCACTTGGCAGCGTCAGCAGCGAGGGATCGATCGCCGTCGCGCGCGGTTTCGGCTCGGGATCCGGTGTGAGTGCGACAGTCGGCTCTTCACGGAACCAGTCGATGACCTGGGCGCTGGTAGCGAAAAACAGTTTACCGTAGCTGGGATCGCCATTCGCTCCGGCAGTATAGGGCCTGACTTTCCATAAGCTCGATACCGGATTGTATGCGCCCAGATGGACGAACTCCCCACTCCGGCCCAGGTGCGTGCCTTCGCGCAGAAGGAAATCGACCGGATCGCTTTCGTCAAAACTTGCCTCCGACGATATGCAAGCCTTGCGAATCAGCAGTGTATGGGTAGCCACAGCAGTGGGCTTTTCGCTGTCCCGGAACGCATCGCGGTCATTCATGTAGTTCATGACGTGATCGGTCTCCAGCGAGACGAGCCAGTCCTGAAACGCCTTGCGTTTGCCGACGGTCATCGTCAGATCACCGCTTGGCAGGATGGCCACCAGCCGCCCGCCCGGTTCGAGCAGGTCATATGCATGGCGGACATGCGCCATCGCCTGACCGTTCTCGAACGGCGGGTTCATCAGGATGACGTCGTAGCGTCTTTCGTAGAAGGTCATGAAGTCGGTAGCGACGATGGTGTAGCCCTGGGCTTCGAGGATGCGCCGTAAGGACACGTTAATCTCGATCACATCCAGCGTGACCTGCTTACGGATAGCGCGCACGGCAGCCGCGATATCGCCGCGTCCGGCGCTGGGTTCCAGCACTCGATCGCCGTCCCGGATGTCGGCCAGGACAAACATGCGGTCGATGAGAATCGGCGGCGTGGGGAAAAACCCGGGGATGGGCTTGAGGAGAATTTCACGTCGCAGCAGATCGATTTGATCCGCTTCGGTGAGATCGCCCGATGGCAGATCGAGCGCGGCCACCGCCGCCCAGACCTGATCCGGATCGCCGACCGTTTCGATCGTGGTGGTGCGCACCGGGCGGAGCACCGCCTCCAGCTGCGCCTTCGTGCCGATTTTTCTCAGCGCGTCGGGAACGGCATCCTGGTCCCAGAGGTCAGCCAGAGTGTTGGCCAGGTGCGCGACTTTCTCCGACTGCTGGCCGAAGGGACGCAGCTTGTGGGCGGCGTCCTTCCGGTAAGTCTCGGCCAGCTTGCGCAGCATCGGACCGGCGAACCGGTTCACCCGCGCGCCTCGATTTTGTCGGCCATCCTGCAGACCGCCATGTAGGCCACCATCGAAAAATTGAGACCGGACTTCGCGGTGAAGTCCTGGTTTGTGAAGACATCCTGATTGTACTTACGGAGATCTTCCCCAATCTCCATCAGGCCGTTCAGGATTTTGTCGTTGTAGTACACGTTTTTCTTCACGTCGGCCGAAGCCTTACGATAGTAGGTGTATAACCTCTCCACCTCCCGCCGTGTCGGCGGGAAACCGTTCCGGATGTCGGTCAGCCACTCCTCGACGGCTGCCTGGACCGCGTCGCTGTAGCCGCTGTGATTTTTGGCTTTGGGCTGGTACTCGATAGCCTTCAGGACCGTGTCGACGGCCTCCACAAACCGCCCTGAATAACGCATGTTGTGCTGCCGCCCCACGATAATATACCTCATATTCTGTTGTAACACAGGCGCCCCTTTTCTCTGTGACACATTATCACAGAGGCTAATTATCTGGTCAATATGGCAAGACATTAAGGGTTATAACATCCTTAATCGTCATCACGTTCGCCGGACGCGCGCCGGCGGCCGTCCTGGTTGAGCGGGATGATCTTGCGCGCCGCCCTGGGCTTGGTCTCCTCTTCCTCGATGTAATGGCTGCCGTCGCGGAAGCCGCCCGAAATGGGATTGAAGTCGAGCAGCACGGTTCCGAGCCGGTAGTTGGCGCGGTTCTTGGGCACGATCGCCTCGGTCTTGTTGGGGTTGTCGGCGTTCTTCTGATAGAAGCCGGGCCGGTGCAGCAGCACCACCGCTGACGCGTCTTCTTCCAGGTTGCCCGATCCTTTCAGATGTTCTAGACCGGGCCGACCCGTTCCGGTCGCGCGGTTGAGCTGCGCGCCAACATGCAGGCTGACATTGGCTTCCTTGCTGCTGGCCAGCTCCTTCAGTTTCTTGGAAACGTAATTGATTTCCTTGAAGGTGTCTCCGTGAATCTCCGGCGCGGCGATGCGCTGCATGTAGTCGATGCAGACCATATCCAGACCGTGCTCGTGCTGAAGCGCGCGCACCTTATTGCGCAGCTTGGCGATCGGGATGTTCAGTTCGTGGTAGACATAGAGTTTGAGGTTGCTGAGGCGTCCGATCGCCTCGACATAGAGCCGGTACTGCTCCGGCGTTTTGAAGCGACCATGCTGGATATGGTCCGCCGGCATATTGATCTCCATCGAGATCAGCCGGTTGATGATGGAGGCTTCATCGCCGTCGGAGACGTTGATAAAGGCTACGCGCGCGCCCATGCGCGCTGCTCCCAGCGCGACGGTGAGCATCGCGCCGGTCTTACCCATGTGGGTGCGACCTGCCCAGAGATAGACTTCGCCTTTGCGAAACCCTTTGAAAAATGCATCGACATTGGCAATCCCGCAGGGGTATCCCAGGATGTCGTTATCGGTCGGGTTGGCGACATACTCCTGATAGGCGCGCTCGACCTCCGCGAAATTCTGCTGAAGGCCTTCTTCGAGCGTCAGGATGTTGGCAGCGGCCGTTGGCGCGGTCGCGCTGGTGAAAAGCGCGGTGGCTTCGTCCACAACGTCCGGCAGGGTTTTACTCTGGTCGGCGGCCAGCGCGCGAATTTTTTCGGCCTGCTCCATGAGTTGACGCCGGACGGCGGTCCGCTCGACGATCCGAGCGTAATGTTCGGCGTGGATGGACGTAGGCGTAAAACTGATCAACTGCGTGATATAGGCCGGGCCGCCGATCGCATCGAGTTGTCCGACGGATTGTAGCCGATCTACCACGGTGACGTAATCAATCGCCGCCGCCGCATCATGCAACGCGAGCAGCGCGTCATAGATATAGCGGTGACGGACGAAAAAGAAATGCTCGCTGGTCAGCCAGGCGCGAATCGGGATAAGCGCCCTGGGATTAACCAGGATCGCGCCCAGCACCGCTTCCTCTGACTCCTGACTGTAAGGCGCAGTTTGATTATCCATGACCGTGATCCTTTCCCGGTGACATTCGCGCCAGCAGGAACTGCATGTTGCGCTGCACCGCGTCGTAGTATTGGCCCGGCCCGGTCTCTTCGTCGGCGTCCGGACGGAATACTTCATGCCACGGCGCGCTGGCATCCTCATTTTCATCCTCGTAAGGATTAAAGGTCCCGTTGCGCAGGTCGCGCCGGCAGTCCGCGGTCCACTTCGCGAGCGCGTTCGGGCCAAAGGAGTCGAACTTGCGCGCGCAGTACGTATGCAGGATCGCCACTTCGTCCAGCGCCACCCTCAGCTTCCGCAAATCCTTCGAGGCTTTCGCGATCTCCCCCCACTTGCCTTTGGCAATATCCTCAGGCTCCCACTCGAAGGCCGACACGATGGCATTCATCATGTCCTGGTGCGACACGTCGTAGGCGGGCGGTTCGTCGGCTGGCGCTGAGGCGTCGGGTAATACAGGTGTCTGCGCAGCAGACACGTCCGGGATCGATTCTTCCCGGATGATGGAAGACCCAGAGGCGTCCGACGATTCCGCGGCGATCGCGGGAGGTTGGGGATCCGCGTTTGTGTGCGCGCCGTCAGGCGCAAAAGAAGAGTGTGTTTCTAGTGTGTTTATGTGTGTTTGATTCAGTAAATGCCATTGACCAGGATCGGTTAATGGCATTAACTCCTTCTGGTTAATGGCATTAACCGGATCGGATGGGTGGTTAATGTCATTAACTGGTAAATGGGATTGACCAGCAGCGGCGACCTGACGTCTGGCGCGCACCGGCGCCATCTTCTGACGCGCGTTGGACTTCTTCCCCGCTTTGCGGCTCTGGAGCGCAGCCACGTCGGGCGACTCGCCCAGCCCGTAACACTGCCCGTCGGGGCCGGGATCCCCAATGGCTACCAGCAGCCCATAGGTCACCAGCTGCGCCAGGCATTTGACGATGGTGGGACGGCTCAGTCCGGTGCCGCCAAAGTGCCGGCCGTCCTGCGTCAGAAAGCCGTGCTCGAACATCGTCAGGCTGATGCAGTGGCTTTTCTTCTTGAGCGAATCCTGCCATCCGAGGATGTGCCGGGTGGCGAAATTGAGTACCTTGAACTCGTCGCCGGTGAGATACTGCATCACGTCATCGACGTGCGCGTTCGGCGTCTGGAATGAATTCGGGACGATGACAGGTTTGGGTTTCATCCCCTGGACAGCTGCCGCATTCATGGCTGCGTCCACCAGGGAACAAGACGGATGATTTTTAAACCGCCCTCCGCCGGGCGCTGGTCGCGATGTTCAGTGTTCATTGCCTCCATGCCTTTACAGAACGCTCATGTGACCGGCAGCGGGGAATACTTGACAGCACTCCACCGCTGCGGTAGACTGAGCATAGTTGGTCGGGCGCGTGGGGACGTGCCCCAACCATGTGTGAAAAAAAATGTGACAAGCAGTTAAAAGCCTATCGTGGCTTTTTCTGCTTATAGGGCCATAAGCACCTCCTAGCATAACCGATCGACTCATGTTGCGCAAGCCTTTACGACGCAGAGTTTGTTTTGACGTCTGATTCCGGTGCGGGTTCCGGAAGTTTCGACCAATGGATCACCGGCGTCAGCTGCTCGCCGATCCTGGCAGGCATCTCCGCCAGTGCCGGTGCGATCTGCTTCGTGCCGTCGCGCTCGACCTGGTTATTGACCAGGAGTTTATAGAGCGCGTCCATGTCGATGCTCAGCACCTGCCGCGCGATGACCGGCGCCTCACGGATCAGCCAACCGATCAGTGCCGCCTCATCCGGGACGATGGCGGTGACCCGGCGCTGCACGCCGAAGTACATGCCCAGATCGTCACCCCGCTCGGCGGCCTCCGCGATCTGTTCGCGGGCCTGCTTTTCGATCATCTTCTTCTGGTCGGACGCGATGGTTCGCGCCATCTGAATGGCGGCGATCGGCGCGCTGGCTTTCCACTCCGCTTCAGCCTGTTTGTACAGGTGTTCCGCGTATTCATGCGCCTGTCTGGCGACGGCCAGGCGCTCGGCCAGCAGTTGGAGTTCCGCGTTCATCAGAACGGAATGTCCTCGCTGGCGACCGCCTTGGCCATGAAATACGTGCCGTTAGCGCCGGGCTCGAAACTCATCACCCAGACCGGGCAGTACAACGTGACGGGCTTGCCCGCCTCCCAGGCATCGACATGCGCTTTCCAGTGCTCACCCAGCGCGCGCAGGCTGTCGCGGCCGTAGAGCCGCACCTCGGGCACGGTGTCCAGCACGATGGCCTTACCATCGTAGGACTTCACGCCGGTGGCGCGAAGCTGCAGCTTCTTGGCGATCGCGATGTTGGTCACGGCCTGCTTCAGCGCGTCGGGGTTTTTCCACTCCCGCAACGGCTTACCGATCTCCTCGCCGAGGTTATCCAGGCGCAGGCTCACAAAATATTTGTGGAGCCAGTCCTCGATCGCGTGTTCGTCGAAGTCGTTCCAGGTGAACGGTGCGTCCTCTTTGGTGACCGAGGAGGTCTGCTTGTTGGACTTGCCGTTCTGCGCTTCGTATTCAAACGCAGACTTGACCGCGGTGGCGGCGGCGGCGCGGCTGCTGTACTTGCCCCATCCTGACGGGCTCAGGTCGTTCACCGAGGAGATGTTGGCCAGCCGCGCAATCTCGCCGTCGGTGATGTCGGGGATCAAGCCGGTGCGGATCCGTTTGAGCAGTTCATCGACCGCCGGCTGCGAGGGCCACTCCGGCGCGGGCGGTGGTTCGGTGGTGTCGATCCGGTTGGGTGCGGTCCGGTTGAGCACATCGCGGGGTGACGTGCTTTCGGACGGAGAGTCGCCGCCCTGAACCGTGACTGTCTCCAAGTAGTTGATGGGCGTGCCCTGGTCGTCGAGCTCCAGATCGGGCGCAATCTCTTCGATCGTGTACAGGCCCAGGATCACGTCCGGCGCCTCGAACCGGGCGGACGTGGAGACGGCACGCCACATCAGCATCTCGGCGCGGTGCTTCTCCCAGTTTTTCTTGCCGATTAAACCGGCCTTCTTCGCCATCTCTACGGTGTAGGTGTATTCGCGCCACTGGCCGCCCGGACGGCGGATGCGCACGGTGGCGGCGTCGGTGATCCGGCCCGGGTTGGGCAGCTCGATGTCGATGCTGGCTTTGCGCAGGAGCGCCAGCATCGCCTGTCCGGATGTCGATGGTTTCCCGTCGAGCACATAGATGGTGTTAAGCGCCGCCATTGGCGGGATGCCCAGCTCGTGGCCATACTTCATGACAAAGAAAGCATCGGCTACCCGCTGGCGGATGTCGCTGCTGTTGGACTTCAGAAAGCCCGACAGGGCTACGGCTTTGGCCATTTCGGTGAGCGCCATGATGTCCGCGACTGTCGGCAGCGCGGGCACAAAAACGCGCATGTCCTGCACGTTCGCGGCGGTAATGGCCAGGTTGTTGGCTTGGATCTCGGTCATGATTCGATCTCGAACAGCACCTCGATGGTTCGCGTTTCGGTGGAGACCAGCTCGCCATCCAGCCGGGTGTAGGTCACCATGGTGATGTCGCGCTGGTACAGGATAAAAGCGCCGCTGTCGACCATCTCGGCGATGGTGGTTTCGGCGGCCTCGTATTCCGCGCTGCTGGTTGCAGCCAGACTCATGAACTGCGTCGTGCGCGCGGGTTGGGTTTCTTCCGTCTCTGTCTGCATTGCCAACCTCTTTGATTCTATCACCCCAGAGTTGTCCAGAACAGATGATCTAACGATTGCGGATTGTCTGCAACCTCCTGTGTGTGTGTGCCCTCCTTGCCGCGCCGCCCATCCGCACATCGTCCCACCTGGCGCCTGCTGATGTGCCCCTCGCCTGTACCCCGACCTGCTAGGTCGGATGTCCCCATCCGCATCAATTTATTAAGTCATTATGAAAAACGTTAAGTTAATTTTGAGAAAATATACCATAAAGTCTATAGAGACGTAAGCGCTTTTCATGCAAGTTTCGTTTTTATTATCGGCAGAATTAATACCAAATGGTCACAATCTTGTCACAGCGATATTATGTCTCCATGTATAAGATTATGAATGTCGTAAATTCTCTTGGAAAGCGAGTTTGATTTTATGCACAATATAGTTTGAAATGCGTTAATCGATCATATAATGCGATGACCTCGCAAAAAACGATCCCCTTTTTGCAGCGTCATAGCGCTGTAGTATCATCGTATCTGTGCGTTCCTCTAAGCTGCTCTACGGGTAGAAGCGTAGAGTTGACTACTTACAATGAAGATTGTAGAATGGAGATCGTCAAATGTCAAGCCGACGCGAGGGGACAATGCCCGTCCGAATTGACGACGATGTCAGAGAGTGGATCATGACGCTGAAGGCCATGTACGGCACCGCAAACGTGTCCGATACGCTGCGCCAAGCGCTGATCACGCTGCATCCCAATATTGCCGAGGTCACTGACAAGCTGCGCGAGTATCAGTCTCAACAGGCTTCAATCCTGGCTGAGCTGAAGACAAAGGACAGATAGATGGCGCACAAGGAAGGCCCTTACCGCCACATCAACGTGCAGCTGTCGGAAGACACTCGCGAAATGCTCAACATCCTCCGCCGTCGGTATGGCGTGCGGTCGATGAGCGAGGCGCTGCGGCGCTTCGCTGAGACGCATGATTCCAATTTGGTAAAGGCTGCTGAGGAAATTATCCAGAAGCGGCAGTCGGCGGCTTCAGAGTGAGCGCCGACATCGAAACGGCTCGGCTGGCTTGGCTGGCTGAGGACACCCGGCAGCGGCTGGATCGGAGCATCCGCGATCTGTATGAGGCAGGCCGGAATCTCCTGGAGGCCAAAACCCTATGCAAGGCGCAGGACATCGCCTGGGGCGCATATCTGCGCGATCAGGTGGGACTGCGGAGTGAACGAACCGATTTTCGGGGTCAGACCCGGATGGCAAATTATCTGATGGCGATCGCCCGGCGGTTCGATCCTGAATCCGCAAACCTTGCGAATTTTACGAAGACGGCGCTGTACGCGCTGACGGCCAAGTCAACGTCGGCCGACGCGATCCAGGCAGCCAGCGCGCTGTCGTCCACGCAGATGGTGGATCAGCGCACGGCCACGGTCCTGCGTGATGCGCCGCCCGCTATCCGGGACCGGGTGGTCCGGCGTGAACTGACGACCCCGCAGGCGGAAGGTCTGATCGCCGCCCTTCCCCGCATCCAGTCCGAGCAGGTGCGCACACTGGCCGAAACCCGGGTGAGTGATCCGGAGGCGGCGCTGGTGCTGGACGAGCTGGCACGGCGCGACCCGGATCAACTGGAGGTGATCGTACATACCGGTCACCTGCAGGGCACGCAGGTTGTTCCGGTCGAGGAACTGCGCGGGCGCGATCTGCGCGAACATCTGAACCAGGTCGCCTATGAGGCGAAGCAGTCCAGTTTCGTGTCGATCATGGGGCGCTGGAAAGCGGTGGTGGTGGATGATGCCGACGGCGATACGGTCACGCTGAAGCTGGCGCGCGGGAACTTTGACCTGGCGGCCGGCGAGGTGATCTATCTCTCATTAGAGCGCAAAGTGTAAGCGCCGTATACAATCGGGCGTGTCGCGGAACTGCATCAGGAGCATCATCGCATGGCACGCAAAGGCAATGTCAAACTCGTTCGCGTCGGGCATGGCATCTTCGGCAACCCGGACAACCGCCGAATCAAAAAGGCGATTGAGAAGTGGATGTCCAAGGGCTTCCGGCTCGACAAGCAGCAGGACGAACGCGGCCGCGGTCTTCAGCGCGGTTATACCCTGCTGACGTTTATCAAGGACAAGACAAGTGATGGGGCCAGACCCAAGCCGTGACCGCGAGTTGATCCAGGCCATCGCCCGCCAGCAGGCTGAGGCGGTAAATGCCGCGATCGAGGCGCGTACCAAACCCCTCCAGGATCGTCTGGACCAGCAGGCGCAGCGCATTCAGGAACTGACGCAGCGTCTGGATGACCTGGAGCTTATCGTTCGACTAAAATAAGAACAGCCCGGTGGGCGGGCTGGCTTACGCGGAGGAAGGGAGACCAACCCCGCACACACGCAAGTATAACACATTCAAACCGAAGGGAGACAGGATAATGGATAAGCAGGAATTCACGAAAAAGCGCATCGTGATCGCCAACCGCAAGGGCGGTGTCGGCAAGACGACCGTCGCCACGCATATCGCTGCCGGGATCGCGCTGCGCGGGTATCGCGTGGCGCTGGTCGATACCGATGCTCAGGGCCATGATGCACTCCTCGTCGGGCTACCGAAGATGGACGGCCTGTACAATGTGATGTGCGCTGACGCATCGCTGGCGGAAATGATTTATGTGGTGGACCCGATGCGCTTCACCCCACCGGGCGCGCCGCTCGAAAGCGCACTGTACCTGCTGCCGGGCGACAAGCGCACCGCGCTAATCCCATATGAGCAACAGAACCCGTTTCGCTTCAGCAACGTCATCGACGATATGATCGCCATGCTCAATCTCGATCTGGTGGTGATTGATACCGGCCCGACTGCGTCGATGTTTGACGGTTCGGTGAACGTGGCGGCTGACGGTTTCGTGTACGTGACCGAATGCGCAAGCCTCAGCTTCGACGGCCTCAACGAGTCGCTGACGGAGATCGAGGCGATCAATCGCGAGAAGGTCCGCATGAAGCTGCCTGCCACGGAGATGCTCGGCATCATCCCGAACAAGTACCGTCACAGCACCAACAATCAACGGGACAACATCCAGGACCTGGGTCGCTACTTCGAGGGCCTGGTGTGGCCGATGCTCACCCAGCGCGAAGCCTGGAGCACGGCGACCAAGTACGGACAGCTGATGTACAGCTACCTGCATGGCGGCCCGGAAGAGGCCGAAATGCTGGCCATCGTGGATCGCCTGATTGCCGCGCTGACCCCGCCGAAGCCGGAGGAAAATCCTGAGGCGGTTATGTCATGAGCAGGAAGCCTAACGTGATTAACCAGCAGACCGCAGGTAGTCACTTCGGCGGCTCCGGCACGGCGCCCGCGCCCACGCTGGCGGCGCTTAACTCCCACCTGCCGGGCAACCAGCGGATCACCGCCGATGTGATCGATATCTTCAGCATCTCCCCGGATCCCGCGCAGCCGCGGCGTATCCTGCCCAGTGACCTGGGTCGGTACAGCGACTATGCCTCGATGGAGGACGTGTTCGGCGCGTTAGTCAATGCCGCCGCTGTCGACCTGCCAGATGTCCGGGATGTGCTGGTAGCTATCGTGAACGGCGATGGCGATACTGAGGCGCTGGTCGTGAACAACAACCCGGCGCTCCAGGCGCTGATAGAGCTGGCAGCATTGGCTGCCAGCATTCGCCGCGATGGTTTGACCAACCCGATCACTGTGATCAACCTGGGCAATAAGCGCTATCAACTGGAGACCGGTGAGCGTCGGTGGCTGGCCTATCATTTACTGTATCAGATGCTGCCCGATGCCAAATGGCGACATATCCCCGCGCGTGTGATGAGCGAGCTGGATGTGTGGCGGCAGGCGGCTGAGAACAATGCGCGCGCCGATCTGTCAGCCATTGGCCGGGCTCGACAGTATGCGATCCTGATGATGGCGCTGCACCCTGACCGGCCTTTCACCCCTTACGACCAGTGCGCCAGCGACCAGGCGTTTTATGCGCAGGCGCTTGACCTGCGTGTGCCCAGAGGCAAGGGCGACATGCTGCTGAGTGCGATGGGGTTGACGGCGCGCTCGATGCTCTCCGACTATCGGGAGGTGCTGCAACTTCCGCCAGAGGCGTGGAACATGGCAGACGATCAGCGGTGGTCATTAGGCCGAGCACTCAACAAACAAAAAGATATGTTCGATGCACCGAACATAACGCGCCAACAGCAGCCAGAGCGCCCGGCTGCTCGTGACATCTGGAACCCGCCGCTCGCCGATCCGCGTGTGAAGAAACGTTTTGCGGCGACATTTCGGCGTGTTCAGAGCGACGACATCGCCAGGATCAAGGATGCCGATTTGGATGCTATCGAGCAGTGGGTGAAGATGGTTCGTGCTGCCAGAAGCAAATAAATATCCCAAACGTACCCCTCCCCTGCCCTACTCTGTCACGGGCCGATCGTTTTTTGCGCACTTCTGAGGGAAGCCGCGCAGCATTACGAGGCCCCGATCGGGAGTGGGGCAGGGGGCTTTATCCCAAAGAGGGCTTATGACCGCGATGAACAACCCTGATCCAAAGTTATCAGCAGACCCCGTATGGGTGACCTATGACATGCCGGATGGCGACCCGATCAAAGTGATCGGCTACGGCATATATAACAGAACCTACAACTTCCTTGATGTAATTCACTTTGCCCATACGTTTCCACAGTCCTGGCTGGAGGCTAACGGCGAGGACTCTTTCATCATTTGGAGGAGATTTAAGAGACGCGACGACCCGGCGCTGGACTGGGATGTCGTGCCTGCCAGGTTTGTGCGACGGAAACTGGATACGCTGATACAGTTTGTCAATCGGCACGTCTGGCAGAATTCACCGCCCTTCGCGACCAAGCGAGATGACCAGCTGATGATCTCGGCGGGCCTCCTGATCGATCTGATGACCGTCAGGACGCCGTTCAATCTTCGCACGGTGCCCCCGCGCATCACGCAGGGGCGACCGATCGATAAGCTCGATGTCTGGGATTTGCCCATCGTGTTTGTCCCACAGGCTGAGATTGCCGGACATCGTGGCGTCTATCGACGCGGCGACTTCACGATTGAATGGACAACAAAGAACCATCTCATCTGGATCAACCCGGTGACCGGCAAGCGGGAAGCTGTTCGAGTATAATAGACGAATGCACCTTGATCTGAACGGCACGTTCTGCCCAACCGCCGAGGTCTTCCAGAAGGAGGGCCAACGCCTGACGATTATCGGACGCAGTGGCAGTGGCAAGACCAACACGCTGCTGGTGATCGCGCAGGAACTGGCGGCCGCGGGCATCCCCTTCACATTCATCGACCCGAACCGGCAGGCTGATCGCCTCAAGGATGATCTGCCCGTGCTTCACGTCGGACGCCGGGCGCTGTCCCACTTCGAGATCACCGTCGACAATGCTGCCGAGCTGGGCCGCCTCTGCGCGCGCGACCGGCTGTGCGCCGTGCTCGATCTGTCCTGGTACAAGGACACGGACACGAACCCGGAGCGTCAGACGGTGCTGGCCGCCTATCTTGACGCGCTGTGGGATGTCCAGTTCAGGACGGAGCCGGCGCAGCCATACGTGCTGCTGATCGACGAGGCGCACGAATTCGCGCCGCAGACGACCGTGACGCCGACCAGCGAACTGCTGATCGATATCGCCAAACGCGGACGCTTCACCGGCCTGAGCCTGCTGGTGGCGACGCAGCGTCCGGCCAGCCTGACCAAGGACGTGTTTAACCAAACGAGCGCTTTTGTCCTTCATAGCGTTTGGGCGACGCACGACGTGGCACCATTTGCGAAGATGACGCCCTTCAGCGATAAGGAACTGCTTTCCAAAGTGAAGAAAGCGCCGCGCGGTCAGGCGCTGGTAATCGGCACAGAGGAGTGGATCGGTGGCGAGGAATATCTGACCGTGCAGATCCGTCCGGCATTCACGTCGTCTGAAAACGCGCAGCCGGTGATCCGGTCATCGCCGCTGCGCCCGATCGACCCGGCGATGTTCGAGGCGCTGAAGATGTCGAGCGCTCCCATCAGCGAGGCGGATCAGCTGCGCCAGCAGATCCGGCAGCTCCAGGAAGCGCAGGCCAGAGAACGCGAGGCGCACGCCGCGCGGGTGGCTGAACTGGAAGCCCAGGCCGAGCAGATGCGGTCTCAGATCGAGATGCTCAGCGCGTTCAAGCTCTCGGTCGAGATGCAGCTGCCGACGATACTCCAGACAGAACGCATCGAGGCTGCGCAGCTGGTGACCTCTCTACCGTCGTCTGCATCTGCACCCGTGGCTGCGCCGGTCAACAGTGCCCACGCGCAGGCAAGTGCAGCGCCTGTCGCTGCACCCGTTGATCCGGAGGCGCCGTATCGGACCCCGATCGCAGACGAGCGGGCGCGTCGTCATCAGCAGAAGGTGTTTGATGGACTGATGGCGACGGTGCGCGGGACGCCGCCCTCTCACCGTCGCGTTCTGGCGCTGCTGGCGAAGCATCCGACCAGCACATTCAACGAGAATGAAATGGCACGTTTTATTGGGGTGAGCAGCACGACGCTGGCGAAGCATCGACCGAAAAACCTGGCCGAGCTGGGCCTGATCGAATACCAAAATGTGTATGGCAAGTGGACGTACAGCCTTGTCGGCCGTCACGTTCTGCAGAAGAAGTTCCCCGACCTGGATGTTGATCGGCTGATCGACACGATGAAGAGGATGGGATAAGAAGCCCCGGCTGATGTCGGGGCTTTTTTTATCCGCACAGGCTTTCGCAAGGAATACCATCCCGATCGCGATCGAGATGGCGATGACCAGCAGCCAAACAGGCGCGGGCCTGACTGCACGACGAGAGCGATCCGCAGGTCGGGCTGCTGGATGGACAGGACGACACCTGCGGCCGCCGTGTTGGCCTGGGCGCTTCGGTTGGTGTTCGGCTGGGCATGGGGCTGGCGGTCAGCGTCAGCGTGGGTGTGAGGGTGTCGGTCGGTGCGGTGAGCGCTTCGAGATCAGCCAGCGTGGGGATCGCGCTCTGCTGGGACTGCGACATGCCGATGGCAAACGCGGCCAGCGCGGCGATCAGGGTAATGGCCAGGAGTATCAGGGTTCGTGGCTTCATAGGGCCTCCTGAACGTATTATATCCCTAAAGCAATTTTCAGGCTTTGCAGGCCGCGGCAGACGATCCGCCGCACGGGTTCATGGTCGCCGTCACCGCGTCCCCGCGTATGCGGACGCACGAATGTGTATCCGATCGGCGGCGGCGGGTAACCGAACTGCTGCGCGCGATCGGCTGCTTCAGCAGGCGCAGTCTCCGAGACTGTGAGCGCTCTATAAAATCCGCGAACGCCATGCGCCCGGCGTTCGATATACTCCCGCTCGGCGCGCTGCGACCATCGGATGTGAACAATTTTGCGAGGCAGGACGAGCGCGCCCGGTTTAGGTTTGCCGCTGGATGATGCGCGTTTCATCTCCAGCGGGCGGCGTGCCTGCTGTTCGCGCCATTCTTCTTTGACGACACAGGCGTCGCGCCAAAGCGCCGAGAGCATCACCGTAATGGCGATGGCCGCCGTCGCGCTGGTGTGGACCTGCGCGGTGGTGACACCTTCCGGCGTCCAGAAGACGGGCGCGTAAAATCCTTCGCTCTCGCTGACAAATGACGCGAGAATGCCAGTAGGCGACAGGACGATCCGGAGCGCGTCCCAGATCAGGTCCCGGTCGATGGCGTCGATCCGGACCGGCTCCATGATGTACGTGCCGATTGGCAGCCGGTGGCGGTGCGGCTCCGCTTCCTGCACCAGCGTGTCTGCGAATGCCAGCGCCAGCCGGGACTGCTCGACATCCAGCCCCAGCATTCGATCGACGCTGATCGAAACCGTGTTGTCCGGTTTGATGTGTACCAAGCCCAGGGGCACGCCAACGTCGCACTTCGCGCCGGGGCGATCCCGAAACGTCAGGAAGTCGAATACCTCCTGGCTGAGCAGACCGGAGGCGGCATCCAGAGAAGCGAGGGCTTCAAACGCACCATCCTGCACGTGACGCACATCCAGGCCGCGCCAGGTTTTGGGCGGCATCTCGCGGGCGATCCTGACCGCCTCGATCAGGTTGCGCATACCGGGATGCCGAACGTCCAGGATCATGTCCTGGATGCCCATGCCGCCCATCACAATCGTGTGCCCGGTGCGAGACGCGATCCACGCGGTCTCTGCGGTCCAGCACAAAGCGGGCTGGTGATAGACCAGCGCGACCGCTTGGTCGGCGGTCAGCGCTGGGTTGGCGAAGTCGTCGAGGATGCTCATGATTAGGCGTAGTACCACTTGCGAAGGCGATCGACTTCGATCGCGCTGAGACGTTTGTTGCGCTGGCTATTGCGCTCGGCGCGGTCGATGAAGACCTGCACGCGGCCATCGCGGATAAACTGGCTCATGCGAACGATATGCTTCTGTTCGCTGCTGCCGAACACCCGGTTAGCCGCTTCGGTGACTGTGATCAGATCACCCGGCTTCACTAGATAGTAGAGTTGGTGCTGCTCGGCAGTGGCCTTATAGCCCGCAGGATAAATCTTCCAGATGACGGCTTCCTGCGGGACATCGAATCCGTTCCAGGTTGACTGGCGATCGCCACGCACAAGCAGGAAGCCGGCCAGCACGGCAAAGCCCCGTTTCACCTGTCCAAGAAGCGCATTGTAGCTTTTATGGACATCAGCGAGGTAGCCAATCACCTCGTCCAGTTCAAAATCGCTACCGTGATTGAAGTAGTTCGACATGACGTTTTCCGCCATCCGGGCATAGGTCACGTCGTCCTCAGTCAGGCTCCGTGGCGGAGACTGACGCATCCAGGCCTCGACCAGCTGGCCGTCCGTCGGGCGGTCGATCGCGTCCGCGATCATGGTCCAGCGACCGCCTACTTTTTCATACAGCCCGTCGGCACGGGCGTCAAACTGACCGTCGGGGTTCAACGTCTGGTACTGCTCCAGCGTACCCGGCACGGCGTCCCCATACCGCTCGTCGCGGTTGATGAAGATCAAATTGGCCGGGAGCACCGGGACCGCGGGCAGTTCCTCGCCGACTTCACGGAGCCAGCGCGCCAGCTCCTCGTCGCTGACTTCGGTGTTGTCAGCGTCGCCCCAGTTGTCCTCGATCCAATAATCGACATTGGCGATGTCGCGGTCAACCACTGTGTAGGTGGTCGTGCCGCCCGGCTGCTCGATCTCGCGAATGACCAGACCGGTGGAAGTGATCATCTCGCTGAATTCGCTGAACGATGCCACGTATGCGTACATCTTAGACCCCCGCTTCGTCTGCGATCCGGACAACCAGAGCGCGCAGTTCAGTCAAGTCGGCTGGTGTGGTTTTCAGCGCATCGCTGACCTGTAGATATGCCTGACGTCCTTCCGGCGAGAGGCCGCCGTGCCGCGCATCGTCCAGCAGCGCCACCGCTACTTGGTAGCGAGTGTGCGTTTCCTGATCCGCGCCGGTGGCTTCGGCCAGTTCGCGCGCCAGGCGCAGCACCGGCCACCGGCGCTCATTGGCTTCGCGCTCACGTCGCTCGCGTGCAGCGCGGGACTGCGCTACCCACGACGCATCAAAGCGGTGGCCACCATACGGCCAGAATTCGCTGTGCGCCTGGTGTGCTGCCGGGAATGGCGCCGCGTCCGCGCCGGGCAGTTCAGCAACAGCTTCCGGGGTCGGTTCGGACGCGACAGGCTGGTTGAGCAGCTGCCAGAGTGACGATCCCGGATAATTTTCGTAATCGCCAAATTCATCGCCGCCATCCCAAATTCGACGAGCAGCGTCTTCCGCTGCTTTGATGATTTGGGCAGCGTCAGAATGGCCGTAGCCACTCGGCATCAGGTCGATAATGCCAAGCGCCGTGAGGCGTTCGACCTGCCACTTAGCAACCGGATACTGCTTCCGCGCAAACTTGCCAAGCTGCTTGTGCAGCGCGCTGATGATGCTTTTGATTTCGGTGCGGACGGCCTCTGTGTTCATGTGTGTGACCTCGTGTTAACTAAACTTAGTTACAGTGTACCTCAACTAAATTTAGTTGTCAAGCGATAGGGCTTATGAAAATCCCCCCAATAACAGGGGGGGAGGCTTTTATACGATGTACCCGGTTCCGGCGCATTCGCCGCATTTTTCGCACACGTAGTCATCGATGGCCGGGTCGAATCTGGCGAACGGGTGGCCGCAGGTGCATGGCGTCATGACGGCTCCGTGTAGCTGGTCAGGTACTGGATCACCTGATTGGCGTCGTACCCCAGCTCGAGGTTGAGGATCATGATGTACGGGCCTTGAGTGGTGTCTATAACCTGGCCGAATTCTCCAGCGACTTCCTTCAGCCACTCGATTGCGCCGGGAAAGTAGGCGCCTAACATCAGCTTTGTAGTCATCGGCAGCTTCAGCGTGTCAAGCACCTCGACCAGTTTTCTTTCGGGCTTAGGAAGCGCGGGGCCTGGCTTTGGAGGCTGATTCTGCTGCACGATCAGGCCCAGGAGGTGGTAAAACCTATACAGCAGGTCATCGGACCGACCGGGTTCGAAATCGGCGCTTCCAAAAAACAAGGCCATGCGGGCGTTCAGTTCTTCGTCCGTGGTGATGGCTTGTTTAAGCTCATCGTAAAGCTTTGTGATTTGATCCAAGAGTCCCATGCGATAGTCTCCTACTGTACCTGAAGGCTACCGGGCATCTGCTCGGCGGCGTCGATAACGCGGATTTTGATGATGACCTCGAACGAGGTATCCCCCTTGATCAGCGACAGAAGTTTAATCCGGCCTTGAAAGCCTTCGTCGTCGCCAATACTTTTGATGACGCTATCCACGAAGCGGCCCGCGGCGCGGCGGGTGTCCATGTCCGTCTCGGGATCCGTGTCGGTCATCGTGCCAGGGCCAGCAGCAGAGTGTGCATGATGTCAGTCTGGTTCATGTTAAAGACTTTCCAGCGCGCGGCGCAGACCGAAGCGGATCAGCCGGAGCTGGCGCTCTGTGAGTGTGAGTGTGCATTCCGGTCCATCGTCGCCGAGGGCCACCTCCACGATGTCCTTGAGTTCGCTGCCGAGATGCTGGCTGATCCGCTCGATCACTTCTTCGATGCCATCGGCGATTGCGGCTGCGTTGGCGTTTGTGCCGAATTCGGGGTCGTGGCTGTCTGATACCGGACCGGGCATAGGGTACTCCTTAAGGCTGGATAGCTTGTTGTATAAATTGTTGAGCAGGGGCCTGAGCATCCGCAGCATGGCGCGGCCCGCTGCGATCTGAAGGCGGATGATCAGCCTCTGGCTGGGTTCCAGTTCGCGCCAGGATTTTCGGTTGAATTCGCTGGTCGATCTGGTCACGGGATCATTCCTGAAACAAACAGGGACGGCGATGGGCAATCAAGGGAAACGCACATGGAGGTCTGGCAGAGGTGGATCGGGTGGAAAGCGGAGGAGCGCCGTCCCTGCTGTTGGTTGTCGCGGTGCCCGGCGGGGAGGTAAACCGCCGGGCTGAAGGGTACACACATCGTCAATTTTAGCACACCTGTTCTACTTTCTTCCAGTGTGGGGGGCGCGTTTCATGCGCATGCCGAAGATTTCGCGCAGGTCTTCGAGGACGACGTTACGATCCTCATACTCGCCTTCCAGCGCACCAATGGCATTGGCGGCGCGCTTGGTATAAGCAGCCACGTCCTTGACCACTGTAGTTTCCCGGGCGCGCTTTTTGTTGATCGCGTGCGCGATCAGCAGCCCGGCGCGCACTTCATTGGTGTCGCTCGACCAGATCAGATCATTCAGCGTGTGCATAAATTCGCAAGCCTTTCGTTTTTGAAGCCCGTAGGGTTAATCTCGATGACGGGACGATGACCGGGCACATGCTGGATAGTCAGCAGTCCGCGCCCTGCCAGCTTGTGGACGTAGTAATGCGCCGTGGGCCGGGTGACGCGCAGATAGCGCGCGATGGCGGCCTGGGTGACGTGCTGGCCGTGGGCTTCCTGCATGTACAGGACGTGCCAGATCAGGCGCTGTTCGGTGCGGCTGAGGTTCGGCATCAGCAGGCCCACTGCACCGGCGCGATGTCGGCGTTGCGCGGGACACGGCCATAGAGGTGCAGCCACCGCATGCAGTAGCGGACGGTGTTCTGCTCGTCCAGGTCTTCCCGGCCTTCATCGAAGTCGGCCAGGACCAGAGGCGCGAAATCGGCCTCCTCGCCGCGGATCAGGGCTTCGACCTGGCGAATCATCTGCTCGGTAGGGGCGGTCACAGCCCGCGCTCCCGCAGCCAGGCGATCACGTCCTCCGGCGAGTAGCCGCGGGTGTCATACAGGTGCAGCACCGCGTCAAACAACCACATCGCCCGCACGCCAGGCACATTGACCGTGACCAGGATGTTGTACCCGTGCTTAAGCAGGGTGTACGGCACCCAGGAGTGGATGTGATCCTCGTCGTCGTGGATGGGTTCGCCCAGAGCGACGGCGCAGGCCGTCATTAGGCACACCGAGCAGGGTTTACCGTCGTCGTCGTAATCGACAAACGTGCCGGGCGCGATCGCCAGTTCAAGCGAATGCGCGTGCGGGATGGCGCTCTCGATCAGGTCGGAGAGCTTTTTAGTTGAGTCGGTATTCAAAATGGTATCTCCTCCCATTCGGTTTCGGCGTCGAACTCGGGATCGCCGCTGGTGATCCCGTACACCTTGTTGACGTAGCGGTGGGTGATGGCGTGGGGTGTCAGTTCCCGCGCCTCGGTTTCTTCCAGCAGGAAGTGATCGTATACGCGGCGCTTGCCTTCCTGCTGCGCATATTTGAGGACGAACGTCCTTTGTTCGCTGAGATATTCGAGGTATACACGCCACACCCCTGTTACCCCGCCCGTCGCCCGGTGGATTTTCTCCACCAGGGCCGGGTCGCCGGGTTGGCGCTTGATGTAGGGGATGATGTTAGGCATCAGCCTCAGCGCCAAGGGCAGTGATCTCGTGGCTGTAAAAACTTAACCACGAGCCATCGTCATCGAACTGAACCCGCCACGCGCCTGGATAGACGCTGCTGACGTCAATATTCGTGCCCGTGCGGTTGGCGTGCCGATGGCTGTAAATCTCTACACGTACCCGGTCGCCGACCTTGAATGCGTGCAGGCTTTTGGCAGCTGGGACTTCGCGCTGATCGCCGCTGCCGCCGATCGTCCCGGTCTGCTGGCGCTGCTGGAGCTTGTCCAGGTTGCGCGCCGCGACCTCATCCAGTGGGATCGCGAGTTCGTGCGCGGTCATGGCGACGTACCACAGCACGTCACCCAGTTCGTCGATGATGGCCTGGCGCAGTTCGGGCTGGTCGCCATCGCGCAGGAGCTTTTTGACCTTGTTGGCGACCTCGCCGGCTTCACCGGTCAGGCCAAGGGCGGTATAGGCGAGGGCAGCCGGTGAGCCTTCGCCCTCTTCCGGGTAGATGGCGGTTTTACCCGCCTCCATCTGATAGTCATTGAGATTCAAGGCACGATCCTCCTAATCATTCGCCATGAAGCGCATGGCGCGCGCCCAGAGTGCGGTCTGGGCGACCGTTCCCGGACGCAGCGACAGGGTCGGAGTTTTCGGGTAGCCCTGCGCGTTGGCAGCGCGGCGTTTCTGTCGCGCCTCGTAGTTGCGCTGTTTGCGGGTCATGGAGTGGTCTCCGCGAGTGCCGCCAGTTCGACCTTTAGAAGGGCTTGCCAATCGAAAAGCAGGTTCAGTTGTTCCCGGAGCGACCTCATTTCGCCTTCAGCTTTTCAATGGTCTGTTTCAGCATCATGCGCTGACATTCCGGGCTTTGCCAAAAGGCCCAGACCTTATCGAGCAGGTCGGAGATTTTGGCCGGATCGTATTGCCGACGCTTAACCGGATTGATTTTCCACCAAAAGCGGGGCCTGTAAGACCGCTTGTCATCAAACTCCAGGTAACCCTTCAAATGGTAGTCATCTTTAAATAGGGTGATGTTCAGCCCAGCGGTCTTCTGGCTCTCCTGTCTACCGTTAACATATTCCCGGCGGATGTTTTGATTGATAATCACTGTCCATTCGTCAATCTGGAAAGTGACCTCCCTCGTTTCGTCACGTTTTTCGAGTAAAACGTCCCCTTTGTAACGTTGAAAGCTCGAAATGCTCATCATGCCTCCTTACTAATAAAGGTGATTTCCTCGACGCCGTGATCGGGGTTGAAGTCAAACGCTATACGATCCGATTCGCCGTCTACGATGATGTGTAGGTATTTCCGTCCGATGGCGGCAACAGCAACGCCATTGAACGGAAATACCTGGCCTCGTTCCGCTTGCAGGCATTTCCCGCGAATGACGATCTCCGAAGACCCGTACAATTCGGCGAAGGCTTCGAGCTTGCGGCGCACATCAGCCAGGGAAAGGAGATCATCCTGCACTTTGATGGTATAGCTTGCCATCAGCCTGCCACCCCGTATTCGACGCGGCCCAGCCCGGCCAGGATGCCGTTGCCGACGTATTTGCCGGCTTCGACCCGGACGTGTCGTGTGTAGGACTTGCCGTTAACGCAGATCACGATCTGCGCGCTGTTTTTGCTCTGGCTGATCAGCTTGACGTTGTTTTTGACGATCTTGCCGTGTAATTCGATCGAGACCGCGTGCTGCGCGGCGATCGCCTTCTTCGCCGTTTCCGCCTCGTCGCGGAGTTGGGCGGCGGCCTTGATGATTTTGCCCTTCAGCCAGCCGGGCAGATCGGCCTTGTTGGCCTCCTTCTTCCAGCGTTTGGCGGTCTCGGCGTGATCGGCTGCGATCTGCGCCCGGCGCATGAGGATGGTTTCGACCAGCCGGCTTGAGAGCAAATCGCCCTCCGCCAGCTTGTTTTCGAGCTGGCGGATCTGCGCTTCCAGCGCGCGAATTTGATCCTGGATCGCGTTCAGCGCCTGGACGGTGTCCTGTCTGGCTGTCGCCCAGTTGGCGCCTTCGCGAACGTCGCCTTCCATCTCATCGATGGCCTTCAGGTCGGTGCGGGCCAGGCGTTCGCCGCTACGGGCGTGTTCGAGGTCGCGGGTGGCGTTAAACAGGGCCATCCGGAGCAGGGTTTTGGCCTGGATGTGGTTCACGGCCTTTTGGTAGAGAACTTCAAGCGCGGTCATCTGCAAACTCCTTACTTCTTCCAGGAAAAGGATGAATGAATATCCGAAGCCGTCCCGCGTTCTGTGGACACGGGGTCAACGCGAATCTCGCCGACCTGGTCGGGACTGATCCGTTCGTAAAATTCAAATTCGCAGGCCATCGGCAGCGTCCAGTCAAAATCCTGAACGCCTTCGGCGATGCGCAGCAGCGTGCGCGGGCTGAGGGAGATCGGCAGCCCGGCGGCGTCGATTTTGGCGCGGACGGCCTGCGCCCAGGTCACGAGCCGGTGGGTGAGGTCGGCGGACACACCGCGCCCGGTGAGGATCGAGTCCTCGTTCTCGTACCGGGTGAACAAAATGCTGGTGCGATCCACCGAGGCGGCATCCAGCTTGTTGCGGCCGACGTACTGGCGTGTGGCGCCGGTGCCGAACGTGTTCCAGGTCTGGACGATCGGGCATTTCCCGGTCGGGTAGACCCGTTCACCGGTGGGCAGGGACACATAGCGCCCTCGGCCGTCCGGCCCGGGATCCTGCAGCGCGTTCTGCATCGCCAGGCCGACGCGCGGGTCAAGCGCATCGGCTTCGTCGAGGATGATGCCCTTGCCCGCCCGGAAGCAGCGGGTGATGATGCCGTCGATCCATTCCTCGCCGCTGGCGCGAAGGATCAGTCCGCCGACCAGGTCGGTGACGGTGGTCTGATCCGTGCAGGAAATCATCTCGTAGTCAAAGGCCTGCGCCCGCAGCGCCATTTCGGCCATGGTGGTTTTGCCGTTACCGGTTGGGCCGACAATCGAGGTTGACGGGCGTCGGGCGATGTACAGGTTGAGCCGATCCCACCAGGAGTGAGGGCTGAACCATTTAGGAAGCGCGTCCATATCGACGATGTAGATCGGCGCTTTGGGCGCGATGTCGGACACCTGGATCGTGAGCACCTCGTCCACGTTGTTCTGGCTCATGAACGCGTCGATCAGGTCGTCGATCGACTGCTTGTTGCTGGCAGTCTCAAAACTGGCAGTCTCAATGCTTGTGCAAAGATTGCGCACCTGCTCCGGCAGACTCACGTAGAACGTCCAGGACTTAGTGGCCTTCGAGTAGCGACCGCCATACTGCGCCAGCGTCTGACGGTGCGCGTAGGTGTGCT
>Ga0224723_1000057_pt1 | contig 67591 bp, 63 predicted proteins | sample Balambano_FR2_Me_FD_161647 | JGI IMG/M metagenome (GOLD analysis project Ga0224723, IMG submission 161647) | Freshwater sediment microbial communities from Lake Towuti, South Sulawesi, Indonesia - Balambano_FR2_MetaG | ecosystem: Environmental > Aquatic > Freshwater > Lake > Sediment | place... | reverse complement strand
GGGTTAGGGGTTAGGGGCTAGGGAAAGAAGGTATTTCATTCCTCCTCCGCCCTCCGTCCTCCTCCCTTCCTAAAGCTCCCCCCCTACGCTAAGCTAATTGAGCGGCTGAAATCGGCTGCCTGCTTAACATTCGTAAGTTTTTCTAAACAACGCTTCACAAATGATCGCAAGTCCTCCCCGCACCATCCGCATTGGTTCCCGTAAGAGCCAGCTAGCCCTCGTTCAAACCTATTGGGTGCAAGAGCATCTACAGAGAGCCTTTCCCGATCGCGCCTTTGAAGTTCACACCATGAGTACTCATGGTGACAAGATTCTGGATGTGGCGCTTGCCAAAATTGGGGATAAAGGGCTATTTACCAAAGAGCTAGAAGTGGGGATGCTTCAGGGAGAAATTGACTTCGCGGTTCACTCTCTCAAAGATTTGCCAACCCGCCTGCCCGAAGGTTTGGTGCTGGGCTGTGTGACTGAGCGAGAAGATCCGGCTGATGCGCTGGTTGTCCACGCTGACCATCAGGATAAGCAAATCGACACGTTGCCCAGAGGCGCGGTGATCGGCACTTCATCCTTGCGGCGACTGGCTCAACTGCGCCATCACTACCCGCATCTCACTTTTAAGGACATTCGCGGCAATCTAAATACTCGCTTAGGCAAGCTGGATGCAGGCGAGTATGACGGAATTATTTTGGCCGTAGCAGGGCTGCACCGCTTGGGAATGGGCGATCGCATTCACCAAGTCCTGCCCCCCGAAGTTTCCCTTCACGCAGTCGGGCAGGGTGCCCTGGGAATTGAGTGTCGCGCCGAGGATAGCGAAATCCTATCGCTGCTGAAGGCTTTAGAACATCCGCCTACGGCTTGCCGCTGCTATGCCGAACGCGCCTTTTTACGTGAGCTAGAAGGGGGTTGTCAGGTTCCAATTGGCGTAAACACCAGTCTGCAAGGCGATACCTTGACTCTAACGGGCATTGTCGCTAGCCTGGACGGACAAACCCTGGTTAAAGATACCCTGACGGGCACATCTGACCGGGCAGAGCAACTGGGTATTGATCTGGCACATCGACTGAAGCAGCAAGGCGCACAGAAAATTCTGGACGAAATTTTCGCCCAAATCCAGCGGCATTAATAGCGTCGAAGATCCTACGCACTCAAGCAGCCGCCAACTCACTATGTACCCTAATCAAATGTTCCAACGAATGCTTAAATTCGGGTGTGGGTTGGTGGGAGTGGCGATCGCCCTTCTCTTAATTCCATCACCAGCACTCGCTAACAGTACCACATCCCTAGAGTTTGATCCTCAAGATCTGCTTCAGAGTGCGCTGGAGTGGATTGAGAGTTTGGGTGTGTTGGGTGGACTAGCATTTATCGCTCTTTACATTGTGGCAACCGTCGCCTTTCTTCCCGGTTCGGTTTTGACTCTGGGCGCAGGCGTGGTGTTTGGCGTGGTGCTGGGAGCAATCTACGTGTTTATTGGGGCAACGCTGGGGGCGATCGCAGCATTTCTAATTGGGCGCTACTGGGCGCGGGACTGGATTAGCCAAAAGATCGCGGGCAATCAGAAATTTGCTGCGATTGATCAGGCTGTTGCTGCAGAAGGCTTAAAGATTGTTTTGCTAACCCGACTCTCCCCGATTTTCCCGTTTAACGTGTTGAACTATGCATTTGGAATTACGGGCGTTTCGCTAAAAGATTATGTTTTGGGGGCGATCGGTATGATCCCCGGCACAGTTCTGTACGTTTACATTGGCTCCCTGGCAGGCAACCTCGCTCAAATTGGAGCAGAAAGCCAGCCTGCCCATCTGGGTATTCAATGGACGATTCGGATTGTTGGGTTTATCGCAACCGTTGCCGTCACCGTTTATGTGACTTATCTTGCCCGTAAAGCACTAGCAGAAAACTTGCGGTAGGGGCAGTTCAAGGCTTTTACGCTTGGGAAGATGCCGCACCTTTCGTCTGCCTCTTTGGAAAGATGACAGTCTCCAGGAGACTCGCGGATACTGTCATCTTTAATCAAAGTATTTTGTCCGAGGCATTACTTTGAATTTTGCGGCAGTCCCCCACGATGAGAACTTTGTCGATTGTTTCCACTCGCTTTGTCCAGGTTGCCACCGTTGTCACCGCTAGAGTTGCAGAACTTCTGTGTGCCCCAATTTTTGTGACGAATGACCAGGGTACAATTCTTGCCAGCAGTGATCCCCACTGGGTAGGGCTTTACTTCGATTGGAATGAGCGAAGAACTGCGGGTCAATATCTCCGTATTCCTCTTCACTACGAGATGCAGATGGGAGAGGTCATTGTCGGGGAATCCCTCAATCGAGAACCGATTTCCCCTCGACTGGCTCAAGCTCTGGTGGAGCTAGTGATCAACCAGGCTGCCATCCTGGATCAGTTGCCCAACCAGCAGAAATTTAAGAATCAGCTAATTTACGATTTGCTGCATGGTCGCGTTCAGGATGAAGTTGCCCTGCGTCAAGCTAAGGATCTGGGAATGGATTTGTCACCTCCCCGCGCAGTTATTTTGGTTGACGCGACAGACTATGTGTCCAGGTTGGCGGCTAGGGAAGCATCCAGTGAGACAGACGAACGGCGACGCACCCAGCTAGTTATTGGAAGCATTGTCAGTTTTTTTCATCTGCCAAATGATACGATTTGCGCCGACTTGGGTGGAGGTGAAGTAGCTGTTCTAAAAGCTAGCGACACCAAAAACTTAGGCAGTTGGGCGAGGAATGATGATTCAGATCTTTCAACTAGCTCTTCCTGGGCAAATTTGACGGCCCTGAGGCGGGCAGCGGATGCGTTGCTGTCGCGGCTGCGAGGCGATACAGGTGGAGCCTCGATTAATTTGGGAATTGGTCGCTATCATCCAGGGATTCGGGGATTGGCACAGTCTTATCAGGATGCTCAAGCGGCTCTGTCACTGGGTAGCCGTTTGCAGGGGCAAAATCGGGTTCATTGCTTGGGGCGATTGGGGGTCGCAGCCTTTGTCGGGGTCGCAGATGAAGCTACGAAAGTTGACCTGGCGAAGTATTTGCTGAGTCCGCTGGATCATGAGCCAGACTTGTTGACGACGCTAGATGTTTTCTTTGCTGAGGACTGCTGCCCATCCTCTACGGCGAAGCGGCTCTCGATTCATCGCAACACACTTAGCTATCGCTTGGGCAAGGTGGCTTCGCTGACAGGGCTTGACCCCCATCGGTTTGATGATGCGGTGCAGATGCGGCTGTGTTTGCTGTTGCGATCGCTGCGATCGCAATCGATCAAGATATAGGTTTGCCCAAAGTTTACATCGGGAGTTGGAGGAAATCGCCACAGTTCTCCCCTAAAATACACCTGCGACAGGTTGTTACTCACGGCAGGGAAGATAAAAACCTGCACTCATCCCGTCCATTAACTTGTGAAGGATGCATATAGGGAATTGAACTGAATGGTGGAGACAACACAAAGCCCAGTCCGTAACTCAGTCCTTCAGGAAGACCCGCTGTGGTTTAAGGATGCCATCATTTACGAGGTACCCGTCCGCGCCTTCGCCGACAGCAACGCCGACGGCATCGGTGACTTTCGAGGTCTAACCGAAAAGCTAGATTACCTGCAAGATTTGGGAGTGACTGCCGTTTGGGTGTTGCCCTTCTTTCCTTCACCACTGCGAGATGACGGCTATGACATTTCTAACTACACCAGCGTTAACTCTATTTATGGCAACCTGGACGACTTCAAAGAATTTCTCGCCGCCGCCCACCAGCGGGGCATTCGGGTCATCATTGAGCTAATCGTCAACCACACGTCCGACCAGCATCCCTGGTTTCAGCGGGCCCGCAGATCCCCCAAGGGTAGCGTCGAACGTGATTTTTACGTCTGGAGTGACACCCCAGAGAAATATCAGGAAGCCCGAATTATTTTCCAGGACTTTGAAACCTCAAACTGGGCCTGGGACCCGATCGCCAAAGCCTACTATTGGCATCGCTTCTATTCTCACCAACCGGATCTGAACTACGATAACCCGGCCGTTCGGCAAGCAGTGTTTGAAGTTCTCGACTTTTGGCTTGCGATGGGTGTGGACGGTTTGCGAATGGATGCTGTGCCCTACCTTTACGAGCGGGAAGGCACCAACTGTGAAAACCTGGCTGAAACTCACAACTTTCTCAAACAGCTTCGGCAACAGGTTGACGCAAAGTTTCCAAATCGGATGCTGCTGGCTGAGGCGAATCAGTGGCCTGAAGACGCTGCTGCCTATTACGGGGAAGGTGACGAGTGCCACATGAACTTCCACTTTCCGCTTATGCCTCGTTTATTTATGGCGCTGCGGATGGAAGACAGCTTTCCAATTTTTGACATCCTTCAACAGACTCCCTCCATTCCCGACAACTGCCAATGGGCGCTGTTTTTACGCAACCACGATGAGCTGACGCTGGAAATGGTGACGGATGAAGACCGTGACTATATGTATCGGGTTTATGCCCAAGACCCAGAGATGCGGGTGAATTTGGGAATTCGCCGCCGTTTGGCTCCGCTGCTGGGGAATAACCGCCGCCGAATTGAGTTGCTCAATAGCTTGCTGTTAGCGCTGCCTGGAACGCCAGTGCTGTATTACGGCGATGAGATTGGCATGGGCGACAACGTTTACGTGGGCGATCGCAACGGGGTTCGCACTCCTATGCAGTGGAGTTCTGACCGCAATGCAGGCTTTAGTCGAGCAAATCCCCATCGCCTCTACTTGCCTGTAATCGTCGAGTCAGAATATCACTATGAAGCGGTTAACGTCGAGGCCCAGCAGGCTAACCCCAACTCTTTGTGGTACTGGATGAAGCGCCTGATTGCTACCCGAAAACGGTTTAAGGCGATGGGTCGCGGCACCTTTGAGCTGCTGCATCCCGAAAACCGTAAAGTGCTGGCTTTTACCCGTACCTATGAGGATGAGCATATTCTCGTCGTTGCCAATTTGTCTCGCTTTGTCCAGACCGTAGAGCTAGACCTGAGCGCGTTTAAGGGCATGGTGCCAGTTGAGATTTTTGGTCGGACTGAGTTTCCGGCGATCGCCGAATCACCCTACTTCCTTAGCATCGCTCCCCACACTTTCTACTGGTTTACCCTAAAAGTTCAGCCCAGCGATGCCCAGCCTGCTAAACCGCAAAGCCAACTGCCTGTTTTGGTGGTGGATGCCCCCTGGCAAAACGTGTTTGCCCAGCGAGAACTGAGAACCACTCTAGAGTCGATTTTGCCAGATTACCTGCACCACTGCCGCTGGTACATCGGCAACGGCCGCGCCGTGCAGTCTACCCACATTGCCGAAATCGTGCCCGTGCCCTACAAAGACGCAGAAGCACAGATTGTCTGGCTGGAGGTGGAATACATTCAGGGAGAACCTCAAACCTATGTCTTGCTTCTAGCCTATGCCGAGGGTGAATCAGCCCAGTATTTGCTGACAGACCAACCGCGTGCAGTCGTGGCAAAGCTGCAAATTAAGGGACAGGATGAAACCAAGATTTTGTACGATGCGATCGCCGACAAAGATTTCTTGTCTTCTCTGCTGAATGCGATCGCCCACAACCACTCCTATCGCGGCAAACTCGGCGAACTGATTGCCAGCGTTACCGACCTATTTCCTCATCTCACTGCAACCGCCACTCAGCTTGAGCCAACGTTGCTGCGTTCAGCCCATCGCAACACCTCGATCATCTACGGGGATCACTTGATCCTAAAGCTGTTCCGCAAAATTGAAGGCGGCAACAATCCTGACCTGGAAGTGCGGCGTTTTCTCAGCGACAAAAAGCAAATTCAGCACTTTACCCGCATTGCAGGCGTACTGGAATATCGTCGCCCCAATACAGACACCATGACCGTTGGCATTTTACAGGAATATATCCTCGATGCCCGCAACACCTGGGACTATACCCTCGACAGCCTGCGCGACTATTTTGAACACATCATGGTGCAGCATTCAAGCCTGACTGAGGTGCCCGTCCCGTCGGGGTCACTATTAGAATTGCAGTCCAGCTTTGACTCAGTAGAAACCCTTGAAGACCTGGAGATTGCCAAACACCGAGATGGAGACTCGTCCGCAGCCTTTTCAATGGGTTCCCGTGCTTATCCAGCTTCCTCGGAAGCCTCTCACAGCTTTGACCCATCAACCCAGCTTTTAGCCTCTCAAGTTATTGGTTCCTATCTTGCCAACGCTAAATTGCTGGGTCAGTGTACGGCTGAGCTGCACCTCGCTCTAGCTTCTGATCCAGAAAATCCTGACTTCGCCCCAGAGCCATTTTCATCCTTTTACCAGCGCTCAATTTATCAATACGCGAGAAACCTATCGGGGCAAACGCTACTGTCGCTCAAGCAGCGGCTCAAACTGTTACCAGCCAAGTCTCAAGAGCTAGCACGGGCTTTGCTCAATCGCCAGGATCAGTTGATGGGCCAGTTTCAGCTAGTACTCAATCAAAAAATCACCGCAATGCGGACTCGCACACATGGTGATTACCATCTGGGACAGGTGCTTTATACAGGTAAAGACTTTGTAATTATTGATTTTGAAGGAGAACCCAGCCGCAACTTGAGCGAACGGCGGATGAAGCGATCGCCCCTACGAGACGTAGCTGAGATGCTGCAATCTTTTGGCTATGCGGCTAACGTTGCCCTGCGAAATGAAATCGAGAGCGGCATTATTCGCCCTGAGATGCTGCCTGTAATGGAGCAGTGGGTGCAGTTTTGGGAGCGCTGGGTCAGTGCGGCCTTCCTCCACGCTTACCTGAAGGCGGCAGACTGTGCTAACTTCCTACCCAAATCCCAGCAGGAGCTACAGGTTTTGCTCGACAGCTACCTGCTTGAGAAAATGCTGTATAGCCTCAGTTGTGAACTCAACGGTCGCCCTGATTGGGTAGAAATTCCGCTACGGCGAATTTTGTTAGAGATTGGGTAGGCAATGCACAGCTTCGCTGAACCGCCCTCACCCTAAATCCACGTGAATTTGATAGGGTCATTTCAGCCGCACGTCATGCGGCTGAAATGACCTAGCCTTTTCGGTTCCTAGCCGCCAACCCCCACACAGCACTTTGCTAAATCCGAGGTATCAATGCTAGCTCCGGTAAGCTGATGCAGGCGTTCGAGGAATTCGACTTCAGTTCCACAAACGGCAGCACCACAGCCGTGTAGCTGCACCGAGGGAATAACAAAAGCGTGGGCAGGGAACCAGGCTTGCAGATCCCAGGCGTAATATTCCAGGGTATCCAGGTTAAGGCGGGCACTGCCCAGGCTCAAGCTTTCGCAGGAGCCGTGCGAAAAGATGTGAACATGGGTCATGTGGCGCTGCTGTAGCGCTTCAGTAATCTGCTGCACCCCGTCTCGCAGAGGATCGAGCAAAAGAATCTCTGCCTCTGGGAGCGCTTCTGATGCGAGTGCCTGATGGTCTTGGATGGTTGAATCAATGACAACCAGGGCTTTGGGCTTGGCGGCTGAGCGACCGCCTTGCTGAGAGTTATGAGAACCTTGAGTACCAGCGTGTTTCCTGTCCATATCGGGTGTCATAAGATGAGAACTGCGATTGCCAGGAGAAATCTGTGGCGATCGCCATAGATTTCTAATAGAGGACTGAGGTTCATGCATCCTTCAGCAAGTGAGGGACTGCGGCAGGAGCTAAATGCCCCTGGCGCGACACAAACCTCGCCTCCATTGTTCCCAAATTTAACTACTGAAGATTACGGTTGTCGGTCGGTAAAAGGTCTGATAAATGTCTGATGCAGGTCTGGCAGAGTCCTGGTAAAAGTACGGTAATATACATAAATACCTACCAAGCAGCTCTCGTTTAAGATCAGGTAAAACCTAAAATGTCGATAAAAACCCTGATTTTGGGTGGTGCGGAAATTACCGGCATCGCTCAAGATTGAGAGGAGTTTCTGGGTTTTGTACTGGAATAGCCCTTTTCCTTCTAACCTGTCTCTCTCAGTAAAGCATTCTGTAACTTTTGTGGCGGCTTGTCTTCGAGAAGATATTGCTTCAAAGCGCTTCTCTGACGACCTGCTAAGAGTCAGATTTTCCCTTAGACCTGGTTTGTCTTTAACTCACATTAAATCGAACCTTGCCCTTAAACACTGAAGTTTGATGACAGTTGATGAAGCGTTAGACCAAGTTGAGCGGCTTTTAGAGCAAGAACGCTTAACAAGAGTTCAAGAACTGGTGTTTCGACAGTCTTGGGTTGGGCAGTCTTACATGGAGATTGCCAAAGCTTCCGGGTATGACTTTGGCTACATCAAAGATACAGGCTCTAGGCTGTGGCAGATACTTTCGGATGCACTGGGGCAAAAAGTTACAAAACACAACTTTCAGAGTGTGCTGAAGCGATCGCAGCGTCAGGATGAAGACCTCGAAGTAAAAAACGGGGTAGGTCTGACCTACCCCAACCTGGCTGCACTAGAACCCAATTTGCCTGCTCCACCCAAAACCGACTGGGGCGAAGCGCTCAACATCTCTGTGTTTTACGGTCGCGAGTCTGAATTGCGGCGGCTAGAAAACTGGATCTTGGGGGACGCAGCCACAGAAGGACAGCGCTCTAGCCTCGTCGCCATTTTAGGATTGGGTGGTGTCGGCAAAACCGCTCTGTCAGTGAAGCTGGCGCAACAGCTAGCAGCCGCACAGACAGATGGGTTTGAGTATGTGATTTGGCGATCGCTCCGCAATGCTCCCCCCCTACGCGAACTGCTGCAAGCGCTCATCCAATTCTTTTCTGACCATCAAGAAGTCAACTTAGCAGATACCGCTGAGGGACAGCTTTCACAACTGCTTCCCTATCTCCAGCAGCATCGCTGTCTCGTCGTACTGGACAACCTCGACACCGTTTTGCGGGGAGAAGCTGACAGCGATCTGCGCCAGCGTCCGAGCCGCTACCGGGTTGGCTATGAAGACTATGGCGAACTGTTGCAGCGAGTGGGTGAAGTTGCCCATCAAAGCTGTCTGGTGATTACCAGTCGCGAAAAGCCACCCGAAATTGCCTACCTTGAAGGTGACATTCTGCCTGTGCGGGTGCTTCAGTTGGGCGGGCTAGACGAAGCAGCAGGACAAAAAATTCTTCAGGCAAAAGGGCTAACGGGGTCGCCGGATGATACTAGCAGGTTGGTAGAGTGCTATCGTGGCAATCCGCTTGCTCTGAAAATCGCCGCCACCTCGATTAAAGATTCCCTATTTGGCAACATCGCCGAATTTTTAACTCAGGGCAACATCGTTTTTGATGGCATTCGTGACCTGCTAGCCCACCAAATTAACAGGCTGTCTGCCCTAGAGCTTCAGGTAATGTACTGGTTGGCGATTAACCGGGAACCCACCTCGCTGGGAGAGCTTCAGGCAGACCTTGTGCCTCAAATTCCGCAGGCAAGGCTGGCGGCGGTTTTGGAACTGTTGCAGCAGCGATCGCTAATCGAAAGTTCACCCACCTTTGCTGAGCCAGAACGGTCAAGCTTTACCCAGCAGCCCGTCGTGATGGAGTACATGACCGACGAATTGATTGAGCAGGTGAATCGGGCGATCGCCAGAACCGAAGTCAATCTACTTAACCGCTACGCCCTGATCAAAGCACAGTCCAAAGATTATGTCCGCCACAGCCAGACCCGAATGATTTTGCAGCCGCTGATTGACCGTCTAGGCGCCCACTACGGCAGCAGGCAAGATGTGGCAGACCAATTGCAGCAAATGGTGCTAGCGCTGCGGCAGCACGGTTCGCCCGTCGGATATCTCGGTGGCAACGTGCTTAACCTGTTGAGCCAGCTTCAGGTGAGTTTAACGGGAGCAGATTTTTCTGATCTCAGCATTTGGCAAGCCTATCTGCCTGCCACCAACCTCAGCCAGGTTAACTTCGCCCGATCGGATTTATCCAAATCTGTGTTTGCGGAAACCTTTGGCGGCGTGATTTCTGTCGCCTTTAGCCCAGATGGGCAGCAGCTTGCCACCAGTGACACCAGTGGCGAAATTCATCTCTGGCAAATTGCTACGGGCAAACAGTTACTCATTTGCAGCGGTCACGCTCACTGGACGTGGGCACTTGCTTTTAGCCCTGATGGTGAGTTTTTGGCGAGTGCCAGTGATGACTATCTGGTGAAGCTTTGGGAGGTTAAAACTGGGGAATGCCTCAAGACCTTTCGGGGACATACCTACTCGGTCAATGCGATCTCCTTTAGCCCCGACGGACAGCAAATCGCCACCTCCAGCCAGGATGCAACCATTCGCATCTGGGACGTGAATGCTCCCGTTAATCGCCTTCAGGTTGACACCGACAAAAGTTTGCTGGGCATTGTCGATGAGTGCATCCAGATTCTTGCCGACCACGAAAGTCGGGTCTGGTCAATTGCTTTCAGCCCAGACGGAGAAACGCTGGTTAGCGGCTCTGAAGATAAAACGATCAGGCTGTGGAACGCTAGAACCGGAGAATGTCAGCAAACTCTCCAGGGGCACACCAACTGGGTTAAATCTATCGCCATTAGCTCAGATGGACGCTTGGTTGCCAGCGGCAGTTTCGACCAAACTGTAAAACTGTGGGATGCTGAAACGGGCAATTGTCTTACCACACTGCAAGGCCACTCCAGCACCGTCACTTCGATCGCCTTTAGTCCTGATGGTCAAAAGCTAGTCAGCAGCAGCTATGATCAGACCATCAAACTGTGGGATATCACAACGGGGCAGTGCATTAGAACGCTCCAGGGTCACAGCAACCGCGTTTGGTCAGTTGCCTTTAGCCCCAATGGACGGTTGCTTGCCAGTGGCGGTGATGACCACGCGGCGAAACTGTGGGATGTTGAAACCGGGCAGTGTACCAAAACCTGGAAAGGACATACCAACGCTATCTTGTCCCTCAGCTTGAACGCAGCCCAGTCTATTGTAGCGGCTGGTCATGAAGACCAAACTGTTAAGCTGTGGAATCTGAAGACAGGGCAAATTTACAAAATTTTACAGGGACATACCAATCGCGTCTGGTCAGTTGCCTTTTCCCCTGTGCCAATTAACCTCTACCCAAACTCAGAGCAGGACTCCAAAATCATCCTGGCTAGCGGCAGCGCCGACCGCACCATTAAACTTTGGAACTGGCAAACTGGGCAGTGTTTGCAAACCTTGAAGGGACACACAAGCTGGGTGTGGGCGATCGCCTTCAGCCCCAACGGACAACTACTAGCCAGCGGCAGCTATGATCAAACCGTCCGCCTCTGGGAAGTGCAGACAAGCAAATGCATCAGCGTTATGCAAGGTCACGTTGCCCCCGTCACATCTGTAAACATCAGTCCCGATTTGCGCTGGCTAGTGAGTTCTGGTTTCGATCGCACCCTACGAGTCTGGGACATTGAGACAGGGCAATGTGTTCACGTCCTGCGAGAACATACAAACACAGTTTGGTCAGGAGACTTTAGCCCTGACGGACAGCAGTTTGCAAGCTGTAGCTATGACCTGACCATTAAAATTTGGGATACTTCCACCTGGAACTGTATCTCCACACTCCAGGGACACACGGCACCCGTCATTTCCGTTGCGTTTAGCACCACAGGTGAACTGGCTAGCGGCAGTTTCGACCAAACCATCAAACTGTGGGATGTCTCCACCAAAACCTGCACACAAACCTTGCAGGGGCACACCAACCTGGTTTCTTCACTGGTGTTTTCCCCCAATTCGTCTCTTTGCACGGCAATTTTGGAGAATAAGAGTCCTGATGAAAGCCCTGAACTTACAGAATCTACTCTAATTAGCGGCAGTTTTGACGAACGAATTAAACTGTGGAACGTCAAAACAACCCAATGCCTGCAAACCCTGAGAGCCGCTCGACCCTATGAGGGCATGAGCATTACTGATGCAGTCGGTATAACAGAAGCCCAAAGAGCAACTCTAAAAGCGCTTGGAGCGGTGGAATAACTATACCTTCTGGTTGAGAGGTGAAAGGGAAAGGGTGATTGATTACCCTTTCCCTTTCACCTTTTATAGCTGTAGTCAGCTAGCAAAATGTCCTAATCAATATGGCTACCGCCATACCAGGAAGTGTTGGCACCCTTCTACGGCATCTGACAAAGCTGCTGCATCTTTAGTTGTTGGAGGTTTTCATTTGCAGTGAGGCTGTATTGGTAGTGACGCTCCTCCAGCCAAACTCGCACTTCATGCTCAGAAACCTGCTCAATAGATTGCCCCGTTGTAGGATTGTAGGCATTCCAAACCATCTCTCCGGCTGCGTTGCGGGTCTGCCAAACCTGTGGCTCAGACGAAACTTTAAGATGGGCTAGCATTGTCTGCCACAGACTATTTAGTTTCTCGCCGAACTTTGGTCGTTTGCCGTTGGGTGACTGACGAGAAATGAGTTCTACATCTTGGTATTCCTGCCAAGTCATAGATGGTTTAATGGACGGCTTCATTCCGTTCCCTCCTTACATCGCTTTGGATACTCCTAATTTACAAAACTGTTACAAAAGCTACAAAAACTGGCATTCATCACTTCCATGAGAAGTATTAATGCAACACTCTCCGAAGAATCCACTTTGGAACTTGTGCAACGGGATAAATCTCAGATTTAAGAAGTTACAGGTTGTATGTGCCTCCTATCGAACAGGGGCTTAAACAGAACTCAGGCATTCCTGCTCCTTGTTAGCGTGGCGATCGCTTTCCCTCACAGCAATTTCTTCAAAGTCTGTAGCTCTTTTTCAACCGAAGCTGGATTGAATCCTAAGCTAAACGCCAACGAGCTATCCATAGAGAGGTCAGCAGGTCTAGGTGCAGCCATTTTTACGTCGGCTTGACGGCAGGCAGTGAGCTTAGCCATTGGCAGATCTAAAACTTTTGTCATCAAGCAGCCAAATTCATAGCGAGACAACCGTTCCTTGCCGCCCAGATGAATGTAACCGTGAACCTGTTCCAGCGCCAACAAAAGACCCTGAGCAGCGGCTGTACCGCTAATCGGCGTGCGAAACTCATCGATAAACAGATTTAACTCCTGTCCCGATTGCATCTTTTCCAGGAAAGGCTGGATAAAGCTTGAAGCATAGGGAGCTGCACCAAACATCAATGGCATCCGGCAAATAGCTGTTTGTGGGTAGCGCTCTAACATTCCCACTTCAGCCGCCACCTTTTGCTCACCATAAAGATTGACAGGACACACCGGATCAGATTCTCGGTAAGGCGGATTTCGCCCGTCAAACACCATTTCGCTGGAGGTAAACACACAGGAAATTTTGGCATCTGCACACAGACCAGCCAGATTACAAGAAGCACTCACGTTAATTGAGTGAGAAGTTTCAGGATGAGTTTGACAAAAATTAGGGCTAGACGCAGCCGCAGTGTGAATCACTGCATCAGGCTGGATCTGCTGAAAAAGCTGCTTGAGTGCCTGGAAATCCGTCAGATCAAGGGTTAGCAGGGTGACACCAGGAATCTCAACAGAGTGCTGATGATAAGTGCCATATACCTGCCAGGTTTGCTGAGCGAGTTGGCACAAATGCCATCCTAAGAAGCCGCTGGCACCAGTAATCAAAAGCTTTCTCATAGTATTGATGGAGTTAAGTGAAATAGCACTAGATCTGCGACTTCTTCAAGAAGTCGCAGATCTTGCCTCTACGGATGGCTATTGGTTATTTTATGAAACTGTCGTCAGGTTTTGTACCTGTTGCCGTTGATGAGTCACTACCATTTTTAGGTTTGCGGGCGGTGCAAGGGTGAGTCCTCGGCGCACAGGGCGAATGGGGCGCTGATTGGCGATCGCCATCTCATACTTTTGGGCGATCGCCGCCAACACCAGTTTCATCTCAAACTGTGCAAATGCCAGCCCAATACAGCGACGGTTACTGCCACCAAAAGGTAAATATTCAAAAGGAGAAAACTGCCGCTCTAGAAACCGCTCTGGCTTGAACTGCTTGGGTTTTGGATAGACATCAGGGCGCTGATGCAGTAGGTAAATACAGGGAACCAGCCAAATTCCTGGCTCAAACTCATACTCTTCCCAGGTTAATGGGGTTTTGACAATACGCGGAAAAGCAAACATGGCGATCGGGTAGAGCCGCAGCGTTTCCTGGCAAACTGCATTTAAGTAAGGGAGTTGGGCGATCGCCGCTGGATTATTCTCATTCCCTAAAGTATTTAACTCTTGCAGCAGTTTACTTCGCACATCCGGTTGAGTAAACACCCAGTACAGTGCCCAACTTAGCGCCGAAGCGGTTGTCTCATGTCCTGCAACCAACAGTGTCATTAACTCATCATGTAGTTCCTCATCACTCATTGGTTGACCGTCCTCATCCCGTGCTGACAGCAGCAGGGAGAGAATATCTGTGCGTGAGGAGTCAAGCTGTTCTCGCCGCTCTCGAATTTCGGCGTAGAGCAGTTCTGTCACCTGCTGTTTGAGCCGCAAAAATCTACCCCAGGGACTCCACGCACCCAGGTCTTGCCGCAACAGTGGAAAAAACAGCAAACTGGCGCTCAGGGGTGAACTGATGGATTCTAGCAATTCTGTTAGAAGCAGCTTGAGCCGTTCAAATCGCTCTCCTTCCGCCAGTCCAAACACCGCTCGCAAAATCACCTGTAGCGTGATGGCCTGCATGGGCATCCGAACAACAAAAGGCTGATCAAGTTTCCATTGAGCAATGACTTGTTCTGTAATTTCCCAAATGAGTTCCCCATAAGCCCGCATCCTTTCTCCATGAAACGGAGGAGTGAGAAGCTGCCGCTGCCGCTGGTGGCGATCGCCATCTAGCAAAATGAGTGACTGGTTTCCTAACAAAAACCGCAGCAACAGGTTGCCACTGCCAGCGTCAAACTGCCCCGGATTAGAAAATATTTTCTGAACGCACTTTGGATTACTGCACACTACCATCGGTGAACCGCTAGGTGAACCCAGGGTAAACATATCGCCGTAAGCTTGGGCATAAGCTTCTAGCGTTTCTGAAGGATAGAAAATAGAGCGAAGCATTCTGAGCGATTGAGGTGTTCGTGGGCCAGCAGGTAATTTCATAGCACATCGCAAAATCTGCACGCCCTCAACTTAGCGCAACTTGGGCTGGCTTTGGCTGAGAATAGTGGCAATCAGGATAAACCCTGCCCCCAAAAATCCTCTCACTCCTAACGATTCTCCCAGCAGCCAAAAGGAAAAGACAGCAGCAAACACAGGTTCAAAGGTGTAAAGTAGAGCCGCTTCATGGGATGAAATCCACCGCTGAGCTAAGGTCTGAGTCCAAATTGGGGTAGCTGTCACCATCAGCCCGAGGTAGAACAATACGCCAAAGTGATTTACAATTTCCCCTGCTTGTGTAGCTAACTGCGGTAATGCCCATGCTGCACTTAACAGTGCCATGACTGAAAGCTGAACGGCTACTAGAGGTGGGGTAGGATGGCGTGGCGTAATCCACTCCAACAGCAAAATGTAAACGGCAATTCCAACGGCACAGCCAAAAGTGAGAAAATCCCCTCGGTTTAAACTACCCCCTTCCCAGGACAAAATGCCAATGCCTGCGATCGCTACTCCAGCCGAAACTAAAATTCGACTCGGCAACCGTTGCCCCAACAGCGAGGCGAGGATTGGTACTAAAATCACATTCAAACTCACGATAAAGGCAGAACGGTTGGCAGAAATGGTTTCCAACCCAATCAGGGCAAAGGTACATTCAGCAAAATAAATAAGTCCTAACAATGCCCCATCTCGAATTAAACCTATGTTTAATTGACGCAGCCAGGGAAGAAAGGCGATCGCTGCTACTCCAAAACGGGCAGCAAGAATCACCGGAGGAGAAAGGCTGCCCATCATTAGTTTGAGCAACGGAAAAGATGTTCCCCAAGCTAATGTTGTAATTAAAAGCAGCAGGACACCTCTGCTGTGCAATGCTTTAGATGCTGTCATAATGTTGTCCAGATGAGTACGTCAGTGGAAATAAACACTTATCATTATTCATTTACTCGTGAACAGCCTATGACCAATCATCGTTCCTACACGACGTTCATTATGTCTGCCTATTCAGAAGATTCCAGTATGTCAGAACTTACGCATTTCGCTGTAGAACAAGGAATTTAAGCCCCTTGTTAGGGTAGCGATGCTTGACTCTACAGTGCTAATCATACAGATTAAGGCAGAAGAGGTAGGGCTTTGTCCCATCTCTTCTGCCTTAACCTGTATGAGCATAGCTACATCCTCAGCAGGGTTTGTCTCATGCTCAAGCAACAATGGAAAACTGGTCAGCAGCAAGCGCAGGTGAACCTGTCAGAGCAGCAATTTTGATTGCTGTGTGCAAACCAATAACTAGTTTAAAATCTCTCTACGCTTTAGGTTTGAGCTTCCGCAAGGCTACGAGAGACCCCGCAACAAGGATGGATCCTACGACAGAAGAAGGTTCAGGTGTAGATTCAGGGGGAGGCGCGACTGTCAATGTCTTTGTCCAGGAGTAGCGACCTGTGTAAGACTCGCTGCCATCGTTGGTAGCAACTCCAGTCGAAGTTGCGTTGAAACTGTAGGCATAGTAGGTGTTATTTCCAATCGTTACTTTGGCAATTTCACTCGCTTGAACCGGACCTTGAGTTGCCTTTGTAAGGTTAAGCAAAATAGAATCCCAGGTCGTGTTTCCAGTAGTGTACTGTTTTGCCAAAATTCTAGGCCTTAGGTCGAAGTGCCCGATTAGGTCTAGCTTTAGCTCTCCTGTGTTGCTGTCTAAGGTGAGTGAGCCTACGTTGGGATCACCAGAACTGGGTAAACCAGATGTAATGATGGAGGATTGTGCCATTGCCTTGAGGTTAGGGTTCAAGGTTGACCAGAGACTACTCATTTGGCTATTTGAGGCGATGAAGTCATTCATCCATTGATTGCCAAACGCTGCCCAGTCAGCGGCTGTAACGCTTTGTACAGTTACGGTGTAATTGCTAAGCGTACTGCTGAAACCAACGTTAGCAGTGGGGTTTTCAGTGGACTGCCACAGTTCTACGTTGGAGGTAGGGTCACTGTCTTGTAATGCTGCTACAGCCGCACTGGAATTATTGACGGAAAAAGTGCCGTTAGATCCGCCTGTGTAAGTTTTGTAGTTGGACGTGTCGAAAGTAATGTTTTGAGGGTTGAGTATTGCTGCGTGAGATGGGCTGGCGATCGCCCCTACACTCAGGCAGGCAACGGTTCCCAATAAAACTCGCGTAAGAGCCTTTACCATGCTGGATGTCTCCAAAATTTATCCAAAGTTGTGTCGATAGGTTTTAGCCGCGAGGCACGATTATGGGGCGAATCATGTTCTGTCTCGCGACTTTGACGATCGGAAGAATGAGGGCGATTCAGCAAGTATGCAAAAGCGACCTCTCATACGTTTGATCAAATAGCTTTTGCTACTGCTTACTTTCTAGTCTAGGTAGAGCAGTCGCTAAACTAAATAAACCTGGACAAAGTTTGGATAAGAATTTGGTGAAAAATAGTAGGTATTTTTTGGTACCCGAACACCAGAAATAGTTGAAATTACGGAAACTTTAACTACCTGTCTTGTTGAGCAAAACTCCTTTGGAGCCAGATGATTTGAGGAACCGTAATTTCCCTGAACTTTACGATTGCGAATTAGAATTTTGAACTGGCAAAAGCATACTAAATTTGCAGCTACTTCACCTGATAAGCAGCTAAATGAGCGGCTTCCTCAACTGTGTTTTGGTAAAGGCGTTCGTAAATTTCAAACAGCTCATGGTACGTAGATGCATGGCGAGTATTGGGCTGATGACGGTAAGTGATACGAATTAGCTGCTGAACCTCCTCAAGGTTCTTCATGAAGTTGATCGCATACATAGCCAGCACCGCCGCACCAAAACTGCTACCTTCGTACACTTCTGGAACTAAAACTTCTGCTTGAAACAAATCAGCCATCATTTGTCTCCAGACCTTTGACCGAGCAAAGCCGCCCGATGCCCGAATTAACTGTGCTGAGCCTGCCAGATTTTGCAGCGCCAAGTAGATGCTGTAGACGCTAAACAGTACGCCTTCCAAAACCGCTCGAATCAGGTGCGATCGCTGATGGTGGAGTCCCAACCCAAAAAATGAGCCTCTTGCACTGGCATTCCAATAGGGCGCTCGTTCGCCTGATAGAAAGGGTAAAAAGATCAATCCTTCCGCTCCGGCAGAAATAGTCGCAGCGGACTGAATCATCAGTTCATAAGGATCAACTCCTAGCTGTCTCGCCTGCACTACTTCTGCCTGACAGAACTGATCTCGCAGCCAGCGCAATACGATTCCACCATTGTTTGACGGGCCACCAATTACCCAATAGTTCTCCGTGAGTGCGTAGCAGAAAGTACGTTCTTTTGGATCGATCAGCGGTTTATGAGCAACAGTTCGCACAGCAGCACTTGTACCAATTGTGATTGCTATTTGTTCTTGGGTAATTGCTCCGACACCCAGGTTTGCTAGCGCTCCGTCATTTGCACCTACCACCACCGGAGTATCAATCGCTAAACCCATTGCTTCTGCGTAACGGGGTTTAAGACCTCGCAGTATATGAGTAGTTGGCACAAGTTGGCTTAGCTGCGATCGCTTTAACCCTGCGATCGCCAGTGCTTCTTCATCCCAATCTAGTTTTTCAGGATTAAACAGTCCTGTTGCAGAAGCAATAGAGTAGTCCACCACATATTCATCAAAGAGTTGATGGAGAACGTACTCTTTAAGAGATACAAACTTGGCAGCTTTACTGAACGTCTCCGGATCGTGTTCCTGCATCCACAGCAGCTTGGTTACTAAAGAAGTGGGATGAGTAGGTGCGCCCGTGCGCTGATAGAGTTCGTGCCCTTTTCCGCTATCCTTCAAACGCTTCACTTGAAGGGTACTTCGGTTGTCCGCCCAGATGATACTGTGAGTTAGCGGATAGCCTTTAGGGTCTACTGCAATCAGGCTGTGGGTTGCTGCACTAAAGCCAACCGCAGTCACTTCTGACGCTACTATTTGGGCGTGATTAACGGCATCACGAACCGCAGCAATAACAGCGGTGAAGATAGCTTCTGGCTCTTGCTCTGCCCAAGATGGATGAGGAGTCAGCAAAGGATATCCTTGATTTCCAACGCCCTTACTTGCACCTGAGGCAGAAAAAACAATTGCTTTAGTACTGGTTGTGCCTACATCAACACCAATAAAGTAAGTTGAATTCATAGAATTTGATTTTTGATTTTATAGAGAGGGTAATGAGTAATGGGTAATCGAAGTTTTACTCACTACTCATTACTATTAGACAAATTAGACGAAGAAGCTAATTACAAACACGATTAAAAAGCCGACTATGCCCAGGATTGTTTCCAGGACAGTCCAGGATTTTAGGGTGTCTGCTTCGGTCATGCCGAGGTAGCGGTTAACTAGCCAGAAACCGGAGTCGTTGACGTGGGAAAGTACGGTAGCTCCAGAGGCGATCGCAATTGTAATCAACCCTACTAGAGGGGCAGAAAAGTTCCCTGACTCAACAACTGGAGCCATGATGCCTGCTGCTGTCACCATTGAGACGGTTGCAGAACCTTGAGAAACCCGTACTGCTGTTGCAATTAGGAAAGCTAGAAGAATAATTGGCAAATTGGATGCGGCCATCAGTTCGGCGAGGGCATCGCCAATTCCACTCTCAACTAAAACTCTCCCCAAAACGCCACCTGCACCCGTCACTAAAATGATCAAACCAACGGGTTCTAAGGAACGGGTCGCGATATCTTGAATTTGGGCACGAGAATATCCGTGTCGAATTCCTAAGAAGTAGAAGGCCAGCAGTACCGCAATCAACAAAGCGCTAAACGGATGTCCCAAAAATACTAGTAGATTACGCGCAAAGTTATCTTCGGGCAACACAACTCCAGCAATAGTATTGAGTAAAATCAACACGAGTGGGATCGCAATAATTGAAATGATTACTCCAAAGCTGGGTGGCTCTTTGGACACTTTAGAAAAATCATCTTCAGTTTGTTGAGTTTGATTTTCCAGCATCATGTATTGAGGTACTTCGACATGAATTTTTCCAGCAATATATTTGCTAAAGAAAATTCCACCGACAATTACGGCAGGAACTCCAGCGATCGCCCCAAACAAAATTACCCAACCTAAATCAGCTCCAATCAGCGAAGCTACCGCAACAGGTCCCGGCGTTGGCGGAATATAGCTATGAGCAATAGCTAACCCTGCTGCTAAGGGGAGTGCATAGTATAGCAGCGATCGCCCTGTTCGCTGTGCCAGACTGTAGACGAGCGGAATCAGAATAATTAAACCTACATCAAAGAAGACAGGAATTGCCACGATCAATCCTGTCAGTGCCAGTGCCCACTGAGCGCGTTCTTTACCAAAACTGCCGACTAACGTTTCTGCCAGTCGTTCTGCACCTCCTGTAATTCGCAACATTTCGCCAAACATCGTGCCCAGACCTACCACAATGGCGATATAGCCCATCGTGTTAGCCATTCCTTCTTGAATCACATTTGCAATATCTTGCAGCGGAACCCTGGCTAGTAACGCAATCAGAAAACTGGATAACAGTAGCGCAACAAATGCCTGAAGTCGAACTTTAATTACAAGAAATAAGAGAAATGCAACTCCTAAGACTGCGATAAAAACCAATGAAAACGGTGACATTTTGTGAACTTAATCTCCTGATCTCTGCTTCTAACCTCTCAGGAGAGAATGCAGCAATGCATCTTCCTTAGTGGAGAGAGAGTGGCTTATGTAGGTCAAGAAACATGTCGATAAGCTGATGCCTAATTAGGTGAGATCGTGCGTAACTCCCTTCTGCTGCGAACTTTGGGACTGTACCAACTATCAATCAGCTACAAAGTGAATGAGTTAAAAAGGCGATCGCCCCCTCCCGCTTGAGAATTTTCACCAGTGCTAAGCAATTTGCATTGATATTCTAAAATCTCAATCTCGTCTTGCAACCTTAAAGTTGCAGATTGTCAGCGATGTAGAACAGGCATGAAACTAGATATGGAGTGATAGTTCATCTACTACCGCAACATCAAGCGCTTCTGTTTCTACCTCTGCTGAAATTATTGATTTCTGAAAGCGAGTTATAGGTAGCTATTTCTGCGGTATGGGATTGCTTGAGATCGGCGAGTAAGCTAGATTAATAATGTTTAAAGAAAGCTAAAACCGAACTAATGAAGAACAGCAAAATCATTGCAAAAATGTTTAACGCTTTGCAGATCTTTCCAGCAATTGTGTTTTTTGATATGAGGAAAACTTGTGGCTCAAGCTTTATTAGCCAGAGATGAAGTTTTGAGTCCTCCTCTTAAATGGGCCGGTGGGAAGCGGTGGTTAGTGCCAGTTTTGAGGGAGATTTGGCGATCGCATTCCAGCTTCAGGTTAGTAGAACCCTTTGTAGGAGGGATGGCTGTTGCGCTGGGACTACAGCCTGAGTCAGCTTTACTCAATGATTTAAACTCGCATTTAATCAACTTTTATCGCTGGCTGCAAAAAGGGCTGCTGATTGATATCCCTTTGAGGAATGATTCTGACTATTACTATTTTTGTCGGCAAAGATTCAATGAATTAGTTCGTAACGGTCAGGCAGACAGTTTGGACGCAGCCAAGCTGTTCTATTTTATGAATCGCACCGGGTATAACGGACTGTGTCGGTTTAATAACAGCAATCAGTTTAACGTTCCTTTTGGTCGATATAAAACCATTCACTATGTTGAAGATTTTTTGTCCTACACCGGTGCTTTGAAGAACTTTGAGCTTGTCTCAATGGATTTTACAAAGCTGCCAACTCACTCCGATGACTTCGTTTATGCTGACCCGCCCTATGATGTAGAGTTTACCAAATACAGTGCAAACGACTTTAAGTGGCAAGACCAGATTCGCCTAGCGGAATGGTTACAGCGTCACGATGGTCCCGTTGTTGCCTCAAATCAGGCGACGGATCGAATTATTGGGCTATACAATAGCCTCGGCTTTTCTATTCAGTTGCTAGATGCCCCTCGGCGAATTGCTTGTAATGGCGATCGCAAATCCGCTAAGGAAATTCTTGCCTACAAGGGACTGTCGGCTGTTCCAGACATTTTTGCTGTCAACACCCTTGAAGATACTGGTGCAACTACTTAAATAGTTTGTGTATCATTTGATTCAAGTCCGTATTAAGCCTGTAGCCCAATGCCCTACCAGTAAATACGCTTTTATTAGAGTGCCTACCTGATCAGCTTGCTTCAAGTCACTACTATACGTCGTGCCTCGGTAAGAGCTGCCAGCAAGTTGCAGTTGCAATTCAGACTTAATCGCTTAGAGCAATATACGATAAAAATGAGTACTAACCTCAACCCAAAACTGACATTGGCGATCGCCAAACCACCTTCAAAAACCGCTTCTATTAATGCTAACGGGGAATGGGGTGCTATTACCTACGACTTTAAGGTACAACTCAGTTCCGGCTTATTAGCTGGTAAAACCTTTGAAGGGTTCTTTAGCTGTAATACCTGTGTCCTATCTGGGCAAGGATTTGAAACTATTAGACCTGTTCAAGGATTAAAGATTTCCTTCAACTTCCTCAACAACAAATACAGTGAATCAGATGATGTTAGGTTTCCTGACTCACCTGCTCTGCAATTTAAGGATGGTGAGCTATTGGGGCTGAAGTATGCCCCATTTGACTTTATCTTTCATCTCAACAATCAGTTTAACGAGGGACAAAGCGCTTTCACCTATGACGTTGATGCTGGTCAAGGCGAAGGTTGTGTCAGTTACGTGAAGCGAGAATCTTTTTCCACACAAAATGCTGCTAATCGTTCAGGGTTTTGTCTATTTAGACTCAGTAAATCGCAAATTCATTTTAGAGCAGGTAAATAAGTTGAAGGTGTCTCTGTCGATGGCAGACAAGTCACTATCTCACGATCTCAAACCGCGTGAAATTGCTGTTGCTGGGGAGAATACCGGCACGTTTTGGCACGCAAACGATGAGGTGTTGCCCTGGTATAGCAAAAGGATGAAGGATGAAGGATGAGGGATGAATCGAGACCCTGACTGTAAGCAGCTTTGGCAAGTCCAACGTGTCCAATCAACTCTTCGACTGCTATAAAAGGTGGAGCAGGCATCTTGCTGTTTAACTTGGATGGGCAAGATGCCTATCCTACAGTAGTCCTGGAAAAGTTACATTTGTGTGTATGAAATATTGACAGTACAGTAGTAGTACGTTCATTTGTATTGCAGAATAGTTCATATGATGGGCAATGTTTGCCTGTCTTCAATCTATGTAAATAGCAGCAAATAGTATTTGGATGAGCGATATCCATTCCGTTGATATGTTATGGCAATTATTTCCTCCAAGCAGCCTGAACCCAACCGTCGCCCAAATAGGACGGAACCGCTGGAAACGGCAAATACCTTGCTAAAGCCGGAGGTTGATGTGGACGAGTTGGGGAAACAGGAAGAAAGCCTGCGTCCTCAAAAACTAGTAGACTACATTGGGCAAAAGGCGCTAAAGGAAGTACTAGACATCGCTATTCGAGCCGCGCAGGCCCGCAAGGAAACTCTAGATCATCTATTACTCTACGGCCCACCGGGACTAGGAAAAACAACGATGTCGTTGATTTTGGCGGCAGAGATGGGTGTTGGTTGCAAAATTACCACTGCTCCAGCGCTGGAACGTCCCCGCGACATTGTGGGGCTGCTGGTCAATCTTCAGCCAGGTGACATTCTGTTTATTGACGAAATTCATCGTTTGCCCAGAATGACAGAGGAAATCCTTTATCCAGCGATGGAGGACTATCGTATTGATATCACCATTGGTAAAGGGCAAAGCGCCCGAACGCGCAGTCTGCCTCTGCAAAAGTTTACGCTGGTTGGCGCGACGACTCGCGTGGGGGCACTCACTTCACCGTTGCGCGATCGCTTCGGTTTAGTTCAACGTTTGCGTTTCTACGAATTAGACGAACTCACTTTGATTGTGCAACGCACCGCCGAGATTCTCAAAACCCCAATTGCCCCGGACGGCGCAACAGAAATCGCCCGACGGGCCAGAGGTACGCCCCGCATTGCCAACCGCTTGCTGAAGCGGGTGCGGGACTATGTTGAGGTGAAGAACACGGGAGCGGCCATTAGTGAGGCGATCGCCGCCGAAGCCCTGGAGCTATTTAACGTAGACCCCTGCGGACTCGACTGGACCGACCGCCGAATGCTAACCGTGATGATCGAAAACTTTGGTGGTGGCCCAGTCGGGTTAGACACTCTTGCCGCCTCCACTGGAGAAGATGCCCAAACCATCGAAGAAGTATATGAACCCTACCTGCTACAAATCGGCTACCTCCAACGTACTCCCAGAGGACGGATCGCCACTCCTGCCGCCTGGAAGCACCTGGGCTACCAACCGCCTGAAAGCCAGCTTTCACTGCTAACTTAGATGAAACCGAACATAAAAGAGGATGGGTTGCTATGGTGACGGCTACCTTATTTAGAGATATCCCTCTGTCTGACTTCCTCCAAAACCCTATTGAGCGGATGGAATGGGTAAACGGAGAGCTAGTAGAGATAACAGGAATGACACTTAGGCATGGCGAAATTCAATCCAAGTTGAGCTACTATTGGAGGGGTTATCTTGACTCTGACCAGCAGGGAGGAAAGGTATATACCGAAGCACCTTGTCGCACGAGTCAGCAGGTTCGTCGCCCTGATGTTGCTTATTTGCCACCAGACCTAGTTGCCCAATACGGAAATGAAGCCGTTTTGCCCCAGAGTTTTCCGCTAATTGCCGAAGTTGCATCCCCCACAGACGAAGCCGAAGCGCTGTTTGTCAAAGCTCAGGAGTATCTCAGTTCTGGTTGTCTAGAAGTTTGGCTAGTCTTCCCAGATAGCCAATGGGTTCTTATCGCTACCCCAACTCAACTGCTAGGGTTCGTGTCTGGCAGTACAGTTAGCACTCAGAATGCAATATCAGGGTTCAGTCTAGAGATCGCTAAACTGTTTGATTAGTTTTTAACTTGCTTTGTGGGTTTTAGCTCAGCGGCGATTGAGCAGCGATCGCAGCCTAATCTTACTCGATACATAGAGCGGAATCTGGTAATGCTCTGCCAATAGCCACGCCACTAGCAGCAAATGAATTACCAGCGTACACCCCACCCAAACTGCTGGAAGCCAGGCCCAACGACTTCCCGGCAAAGGCGGAAAAGTGTAGGCAGAAAACCAGACTAGAGCCGGAGGCATCAGCGCAATGGTGATTCCGACCAGCCAAATAACCAGCGTTAGGTTTAGTTCATCCCGATAGGCAACCTGCCAGGAGCGCCCCATCCAGCGCCAGGACATTGGCTGAGAGCTATCTACTACCTGAACCGTTTGATTTTCTAGATTGGCGGTAAAAATATGGCGACAAAAATTACAGGCAAAGGCATCCACTAGCGTTAGTTCGGTGATTTGTCCATGCCGACAAACTGGACAGGTATAGGTTCCCTGATAGCTAAGCTGAGTGTTTTCGCTGGCTTCAGGCGATCGCAAAACACCACCCTTAACCTTGCGTTCTGGAACTTGCTTCGTCATACCTACTCATCAACCTTCACGCCCGTATTTTTGCTCTACCACAGCAGCTTTCTTAGAAACTACAAATGCTACAGCGCACCTGCAATTGCAGAACTTCCGACCGACCGGATTACCTCAATCCCATCTTGTTCCAAGATAACAACAGGTTCTCCTGCAACGTCAATTCGCTTGACCAGTACACTACCACCTGCCAGATAATCACCTGCATTCACATAGCGGCTCGTCGGCTCACCCGGAACCCGAACGATTGCGCTCACCGTTCCACCTGCCTCGATCACACCGCTAACTTCAATCGACTGAGCAAGACTCGTTGGCAAAGCAGAAGGAGAAACAGAAATGGTAGAAGGATTTACCGCTACAGTTGTTCCCGGCGCTTCTACAGGGACACTAGGTAGAATCGGAAGCGGCTGGTTTGGCAGCGGCACGGTGGTAATTTGAGGACTTGGAGCTAGGGTTGGGACAATTGTAGCGGCTGGTGCGGGGCTGGATGGCGCAGTTGCTACGGATACCCTGCGGCGCACAATAGGCGCATCGGCGATCGCCCCAAACGGCTCATTCCGCCCGACCGTTACAGTGGGGAGGCGATCGCTTGGAGTCGTCGGTGGAATTAGATTCGGCACAGGCAAAGTTGGTGGAGAAGCCGCTACATCTTGACTGGGAGCAGATAAATTAGTCTGACCATCAGTTCCTTCTACAGCAACCGTTGCCTCTCCTTGCTGAGTTACAGACGTGGAGTTCTCAGCAACTTGATTGCCTCCGCAACCTGTCAAAACAAGCGCTACTCCTGCCAAACCCAGAACCGTTTGTACCACCTTCATACGTTTCACCCCAGTCTTGTCAGGTTCTACTTGTGCCTCATCTCACTAAGGATAGCCCTGTTTTTGAGTTGTGAACCCGATGATCGCGAAAAACTGACAAAGGACTTAAGGTGTGCTTTAAAGCAACCCTAAGTCCTTGACTGATTCAAGCGACGTTCGCCAATTTCGACCTATTTCTTCTTTCGATGTTCGTTAAAAGATTGGTAGCAGGCTTCAGGATGATGCAAATGGCAGCGATCGGTAATTTTCTGCATTAAATTCCAAGAAAATTGCCGTTCTTGCACATATTCTCTCCAGTTTTGCTTTATGCTTTGATGCGCCATCCGCAAATTGTAAGAAGGAATTGCAGTAGAGACGTGATGGGGAATGTGAACGCTGATGTCATGACAGAGAAACTCTACCCAGCGAGGATAGTCACAATGAACTGTTCCTGCCAGCTGAGCCTGAGCCGCATCCCATTCAGACGCTTCAATAAAAGCAATGTCTGGGTCGGTATGATGCACCAAAGTAAAGGTGCTCATCCAGAAGTGGTAAACCATCCAGGGCAGCAGCCAGAATTTGACAAATCCCCAAATACCAGTAGTAGCAATCAGCAGCGGCAAAGCGATCGCCGCAAACCCAACTACTACTGCAATAGAAAGCTTTACTTTATTTCGGTCTTTAGCAGCAAACTGCGAAAGGTCAAAGTGCAAGCCAAGCCAGTGAACAATAGAGGCAACCCACCAAAAACGCCCTCGCAGCAGTTCATAGCCCCACTGACCTGGACGCGCAACGCTGTCATAAAACTCTGGTTGAAACGGCTGCCAAGCGTTGTCTACGTCTAGCTTATTTGTATGAGTATGGTGAAAGTTGTGTAGAATTCGCCAGCTATGGAAGGGGTAAATCAGCGGCATCATCAGCACATGACCCACTAAATCGTTCACCCAACGGCGTTTGGCAAACGAGCGATGACCGCAATCGTGAGCTATCACAAAAAAACCAGTTAATGCAGTGCCAGTAAAAATCCAGGCTAGGGGAAGCAAAAACCAGGGTGAAAGAGCGATCGCCCCATTCCCCAGTCCAACCATCGCAACATTAATCAAAACTGCACTCCAGGCTCTAACTGAATTTTTTTGAAAGCATTCCTGAGGCAGAGTTTTTAGAACGTCTTTCAATCGAACTTTTGCGGTAGTCGAATTAGCGAAGCCATTCGGGGCTTGTGCTGTATCGTCAAACTTGATTGATGTTGCTGTCATGAAGAAGTTAAAACACCTTAACTGTTTGAAACTGAACGTATTGACTTAGAAATCTGCCGAATCAAATTACCGATTCCTGAATCAAGAAATTTAAACTTTCCCAGCAAACGCTAACTGTACGGCTAAGAAGACAGAGTTGGACTTTAAGCAGACTGGAACAGACAAGCGAAGACTCACACGCAAGAGTCAGCCAAGTTCAGCGAACGGGTCTAAGCACCTTCGTTCAAATACTGAATCCTGACTGACTCTTATGTAAAAATGCTCTTTAATTTAGAGCCTCAACTTTCTCACTCTCTACTTTAGTAATCGAGTGGCTTGAAGCAAGTCGCTGTTGTTGCAGCACTTGAAGCTGCTTCAGTAGAGCCTCCGTTTCTGCCTGAAGATGCAGCAGTTCGGCTCGATGGCTATCCCGGTAGGGTAATTTACTAGGCTCTAGCAGACGCAGGTTAACCTGACTTGAAGCGAATTTGGCGATCTCATCACTGCTCGTAGGATTAGGTTCGCAGACGGCAGTTGAGGATTTTGTTAGCTCAGATAAACGATTTGACATCAAAACCTGACTAGTTATTATTACTCATTCACACCACTCCGGTATTGTAACCCGAAGTTTAAGTTTGATTGTATTAAATATGTCGATTTGTCAAAAATGAGGTGTGTCGGTTTGGAAACTGGCTGAGCTACTTTACCTAGAAGTTAGGATCGTTCGTCCAGTCTCTGCACTTTCCGTCTTCCCAGGTTCTAAGTGTGTTGTGGCACTCAGCTTCACTATCGATCCAGGGCAGATTAGTAGCATGGGGCCTAAGCTCTGTCAGTTTGATGAGAGTCGGTAGCACGGCTTTTTGCAAGCCCAGGGTCGAAAGCAGGAGCAGGCAAAAAACGATTGCTAGCGCAACCGTGTTGGTGGTTGTCCAAACGGGATATCTGTGCGCTTCGGTCTGCAAGCGTTGCCGCGATCGCCGTTCTGGCCCTGCCAGAATAACCAAGTAAAAGCGATTGAACAGGACAGGAACCGATAAACGAATGTCTACGGGATGTTTTTTCCAATTGAGCTGGCTGCACGCTTGTTTCAGCGCTTCAACTTGAGCATCGGTAAAAGTTTCTGCGGTTTGGGGTGGCACATGGGCAAGAAATTGCTCAAATAAAGAATTTTTCCTGGAAGATTTTCTGATTGTACTCAGTCTCATTTGCTTCGCTTTTAGTATTAACTAATACAGCTTATTTCACTAGATGGAAGATGAGATCTGGACAAATAGCCGATGCATATCAGCCAATTGTAGGAATTTTCCTTGAAATTCAGGGATAATACTGACTTTCTCAAGCGCTTTATATTACGCTTATGGGTTTGTGCGACCTAAGTCCTGAGATTACATACCGGAGAATTTGCCTGCCAGGGTAAACTTAAGATCGGTCTTGAATCTGCAATTCTTTCTGCAACTCTTAAAGCTAACTTGACTCCTGTGACTCTAAGCTTGCCTTCCGATCCTGCTTCTAGGATTACTTCGTCAAAGACTACCCTAACAAGGCTTAATCGTTGGCCTGGGCTAATTGAAGCCTATCGCCCCTATTTACCCGTTACCGAATCAACGCCTGTCGTGACGTTACTTGAAGGCAATACGCCGCTGATTCCGGCTCCAGCGATCGCCGCTGCAATTGGCAGACAGGTGCAGGTTTTTGTCAAGTATGACGGACTTAACCCCACAGGTAGCTTCAAAGACCGGGGGATGACAATGGCAATCTCTAAGGCAAAGGAAGCTGGGGCAAAAGCGGTCATCTGCGCCAGCACGGGCAACACCTCGGCAGCGGCAGCAGCCTATGCTCGACGCGGCGGGATGCGGGCATTTGTGCTGATTCCCGATGGCTATGTGGCGCTGGGTAAGCTAGCTCAAGCCTTGCTTTACGGTGCAGAAGTGCTGGCGATTAAAGGAAATTTTGATCGGGCATTGGCGATCGTTCGCGAGATGGCAGAAAACTATCCAGTGACGCTGGTGAATTCGGTCAATCCCTATCGTTTAGAGGGGCAGAAAACGGGTGCCTTTGAAATTGTCGATGCGCTAGGAACTGCCCCCGATTGGCTGTGCATTCCGGTGGGTAATGCTGGGAATATCACGGCATACTGGATGGGGTTCTGCCAATATCACCAGGAAGGGAAGTGCGATCGCCTCCCTCGGATGATGGGCTTTCAGGCGGCGGGCGCGTCACCGCTAGTAACCGGGCAACCCGTAAAACATCCCGAAACTTTAGCCACCGCTATTCGCATTGGCAATCCGGCAAGTTGGCAGAAAGCCGTTGCGGTTAAGGAAGCCAGCCAGGGACAGTTTAACCCCGTCACCGATGAAGAAATTTTGGATGCCTATCGGCTGTTAGCTTCGCAGGAGGGAATTTTTTGTGAACCCGCCAGCGCTGCTTCTGTTGCGGGGTTGCTGAAGGTCAAAGACCAGGTTCCGAGTGGGTCAACGGTCGTCTGTGTGCTAACTGGCAACGGCTTAAAAGACCCTGATACGGCAATTAATCATAGTCAGAATCAATTTAAGCCTGGAATTGAGCCAACTCTAGAGGCTGTAGCTCAAGTAATGGGGTTTTAGCCTAGTCTTTAGGGCGATCGCTATGTCCCAGTTCTCTTTCAGGGGCAATGCGATCGCGCACCAACTGCTTCAACTCCTTCGATTCAGGGAATCTTCCCTGCTCTTTGCGGGAGAAAATCAGTTCTTCCTCCAACCGCACCTCAAAAATGCCGCCTGTGCCGGGAACCAGCGCTACTTCTCCAATTTCGGTAGTGAAAGTGGTGAGAAGTTCCTGCGCCATCCACGCTGCCCGGAGGAGCCAGCGACATTGAGTGCAGTAAGTGATTTCTAGGCGAGGAGAGGACATAGGTAATGGACTCAGTGATAACGCAATGTGAAACTTTTACCAACCTTGACTTTGAGCCGCCAAATTCAACAAGTCCAGGCAGCACTTCCACCCACTCCCCAACCTGTCACTTTATCACTACGGCGCACAGCAAATGCTGCCTCTATACTATGGTTTTGTAACTGACGCTGCTCAGTATGAAGAAACAAAGCTACAGCGCTCGATCCCTACCTTGATTTTGCATAGCCGAGTTGACGAGGTGATTCCCATTCAGGCAAGCCGCAACTTTGCCAATCAGCGTCCCTGGGTAAGACTAGTCAAACTAGACAGCGACCATGCGCTAGCGAATGTTCAACCCGAAACTTGGCAGGAAATTCAAACTTTCTGCCAGCCATGAATCATCATTTAGGTAATATTACCGTTGTGCAGAACTCAGCTTCCTAGAACAGGCATTTTGCCTGCTCAATCTGGGTGGGAAAGATTAAAAACACACGCTATGTCGCTGGAAAACTTAATGCACCACTCATCGCTCGCCCCTCCCCTAGACTTTAATCTTAACATTAAGCTGTCCAGGTGGGCGGCGCACCATCCTCACTGAGTAAGGCAAAACTCCAACCAACAGCGCAAATGCGTCATCGGGAATACGCTCAATTGTTTCCTGGTTGAAATAATTCTCAAACTGGTTGAGGATCATCTGGGCCCGCTGAAGCGGCTGCGACTTGTCAGTGAACTGCTGTGTCAGGCGAATCCACTGTCGCCGGATCAAATAAGACTTCTGGCGTTCCTCGTGAGATTCAGGAGAAATTAGCGACAGATCGCCAACGGGTACAACGCGCTCACAGTCTACGTCGAAAAAGCTGCCTACTGCGGCACCCGGTCCGGCAAACTCCGCGTGATAAGCTTTGCACAAAATCAAACCGTTACGCCGTCGGTCGTTTACCATCAGCAAATGCCCACACTTGATTTGGTTCAGAATGTCTGACTCATTTGAACACTCTGAAACAATTCGGCACTGATGGATATTCTTACTGGACCCATTTTCTCGCCCATTCATAAACTGTGCGCTACTAGAAGCAGCCTGTATCGACTTGATAGATGTCTGAACTTTGTGAAGGTGCTGGTAGCTCAGACGCATATTGCCAGACAGAATCGCCAGATAGAACGGACATCGAGAAAAGCAAAACTAGCAGGTTAGATGCGCCCAAGCCTTATTTTATGACAAGAAATTAAGGCGATCGCGACGCGACAATTAAGAGATTTTGAAGCGGGGATGAAGATTCATCTTATCTAAGCAAATTTGCTTGACCTGCATTAATCCGAAATCGTTACAAAACATTTAGGATTGATCCGAGTACACCTTAAACTGTAGGATGCATTGCGTAATGTGTTGAACCCTACAGTGTGGCATCCGTGCGAAAGATTGTTATTGCTGGCAACTGGAAAATGTACAAAACCCAGGCAGAATCACTAGAATTTCTGCAAGGGTTTATGAACCACCTTAATGAAACCCCTGATGACCGGGAGGTTTTGCTTTGCGCTCCATTTACTGCTCTGGGGTCTCTATCTAAGAATCTGCACGGAAGCCGCGTCAAGATCGGCGCACAGAATGTTCACTGGGAAACTACCGGAGCCTATACCGGAGAAATCTCAGGAATAATGCTGAAAGAGCTAGGGGTGCGCTACGTAATCGTAGGTCACAGTGAGCGCAGACAGTATTTTGGTGAAACTGACGAAACGGTGAATCTGCGGCTCAAAGCAGCCCAACAGCACAAGTTAACGCCAATTCTTTGTGTGGGTGAAACTGGGGAGCAGCGAAGCCAGGGTGAAACCGAGACTGTGATTACCCGTCAGCTAAAGCAAGATCTGGCAGAGGTCGATCAAGACAATTTGGTAATTGCCTATGAGCCAATTTGGGCGATTGGTACGGGGCATACCTGTGAGGCCGTCGAGGCAAACCGGGTCATTGGTTTGATTCGCAGTCAACTAAGTAATCCAAGCGTGCCAATCCAATACGGCGGCTCTGTAAAACCTGGCAACATCGACGAAATCATGGCTCAGCCTGAGATTGATGGTGCCTTAGTGGGTGGTGCAAGCCTTGTTCCTGCTGACTTCGCCCGAATCGTCAACTTTCAGTAAAATTCAGCTTTTAGTGAAACCAAGAGACTGCTTTTCGAGCGCGAAACGACTCGAAAAACAGCCCTTTGAATCACAGCTTAGCGGCCAGCTTGGGCGAAGCGGTTGTTAACCTCGCTCCAGTTCACTACGTTCCACCATTGCTTCAGATATTCGGCTCGGCGGTTTTGATATTTCAAGTAGTAAGCGTGTTCCCACACGTCATTTCCCATGATGGGGAAATGTCCTTCAGTCAAGGGGTTGTCCTGATTGGGAGTGCTGACGATATCCAGTTTTCCGTCATTAGTGCGAACTAGCCAGACAAAGCCACTGCCAAACTGACCTGCGCCTGCATCGTTAAACCGCTGCTTGAAATTCTCAAAATCACCGAACGAATCGCTGATAGCTTGAGCGATCGCCCCAGTTGGTTCTCCTCCCGCATTGGGAGCCATCAGCGTCCAAAAAATAGTGTGGTTGAAATGCCCACCGCCGTTGTTACGTACCGCTGTTTTCACCGCATCAGGCAGCGAGTTTAAATTTTGAATCAGTTCATCAATAGGCTTATTCTGTAAATCGGAGTGCTTTTCCAATGCTGCATTAAGCTTGCTGACGTAGGTTCCATGATGGTTGTCATGGTGGATTTGCATGGTTTGCGCATCAATGTAAGGCTCTAGCGCATCGTTGCTGTATGGAAGAGGTGGCAGTTCAAAAACCATAAATTTTTCTCCTATTGGAGTCATCATCCTTACCCTATTGTAAATTTTTGAAAGCTAAATCTATCAAAAGTTCCAAATGCGTCTTTCTCCGCTGAATAGTCTTTTTCCAACGCTTTGAAGATACTCTGTATTTTTTAGATCTGTTTATTGGCAGGACTTTTGATATAAAATCCTATCGATAAAGCTGCTGTGTTTACTGGGCGATCGCCCCAGCTATTCACCAGCCTTGTCAAGCTTCAGATCCCGAAAAAACTCGTGAAGATGAGAGGACGAACACTATGGCTTACGAACTTCCCCCCCTGCCTTATGACTACGAAGCTCTGACACCTCACGTTTCCTCAGAAACACTGAAGTTTCATCATGACAAGCACCATGCTGCTTACGTAACCAACTTCAACAAGATGGTTGAAGGAACAGAACTTGCCGACAAGTCAATTGAAGAAGTCATCAAAGCAACTTACGGTGACTCTGCCAAAACCGGAATCTTCAACAACGCTGCCCAAGCCTGGAACCATACCTTCTACTGGAACTGCATGAAGCCTAATGGCGGCGGCACTCCTACTGGAGAGCTAGCTGACAAAATCAATGCCGACTTCGGCAGCTTCGACAAATTCAAAGAGGAGTTTCTTGCGGCTGGCGGCACTCAGTTTGGCAGCGGTTGGGCCTGGCTTGTGTTAGACAAAGGCACCCTAAAAGTGACCAAAACTCCTAATGCCGAAAACCCAGTTGCTCTGGGGCAAGTTCCGCTGCTGACGATGGATGTCTGGGAACACGCCTACTACCTCGACTATCAAAATCGTCGTCCAGACTACGCTAAAACCTTTGTAGACAGCTTAATCAACTGGGATTTCGTAGCTGAACAACTTGCTGCTGCTAAATAAGCGTCTACAGCACTAAGTGCCTTAAGGTTAGAACAAAAGTGGGGTGAAGAGCTAAGCTCTTCACCCCACTTTTGTTCTCGTTACCTCAATTCTTTCGGTATCGGATATGTAATTTCCCTTAAATCCAGTTCAGAATTAAAAGAGGCAGTCAAGCCATTTTCCCTAGTTCTTCACTTTCTGTTTCTAAATTTAGAATATGCCATCAGTCGAGCAATGACTGCTTCAATGGCTTTATGGGTGCTTGAATCGCAATACCGCATTTAGATTCAAGATCAGGACAAAAGTATGTCTACAGAAAACTTTTACTCAGAGCTTCCGACTTTAGCGGACTTTCTTGATGTCGCAAATTCTAGCAACTTTGTATCTGTGCCAGAAGACTGGTATATCGTGATTACAGACATTGTTGAATCAACCAGGGCAATCGAGTCAGGGCAATACAAGGATGTGAATTTGCTGGGCGCTTGCTCGATTGTTGCGGTGCTAAACACAGTAGGCAATCGAGCTAATAGCCAGAACGATCCGCTCGATATCCCCTTTGTGTTTGGTGGAGACGGGGCAACCGTTTTAATTCCGCCGGCCCTTTTTGTTAGAGCAAAACAGGCTTTAAGCGTTGTGCAGCAGTTGGCAGTCCAAGAGTTTGGGATGGATTTACGAGTTGGAATTGTTCCTGTGTCAGCGGCGATCGCCGCTGGCTACGACGTAAAAGTTGCCAAACTAAAGATTTCGGAAAACTACAACCAGAGTGTTTTCATTGGAGGCGGGCTAACCTACGCCACAGAACTCTTAAAAGACCCAAACGCCACAGAAGTCCACAGAATCACACCTGATAAGTCCTCTACAGACGTAGATTTATCTGGATTAGAATGTCGCTGGCAGGACATTCCCAGCCAACATGGAGAATTTGTTAGCTTGCTCGTCATGGCAACTGCCTACGGCAGCGAAAACTTAGCAAGTCTCTATGCCGAAATTATTAGCAAAATTCACCAGATTTATGGCGACGAGGTAAACTATCGCCCGGTACAAAGCAAGGCGCTTAACTTAACGTTTAGCCCCAAAAAACTTGTAAAAGAAACTAAACTACGCGCCAGATCCACCAGTCGATTTCACAAGCAACTATATTTGTGGAAGATTCAGCTAGAAAACCTTCTGGGCTTATTTCTCATGCATTTCAAAACCCAGATAGGGGAGATGGACTGGGGAGCCTACAAGGATATCGTAATTGGCGCAACGGACTACAAGAAATTTGACGATATGTTGCGGATGGTCATCTCAGGCACTGCTGCCCAGCGAGAAGCACTGATCAGCTATCTGGAAACAAAATATAAGCAAGGCAAACTGGTGTATGGGCTACACACCTCCGATTCTGCTTTGATGACCTGTATGGTGTTTGAGCGAAACGGGTCTCAAGTTCACTTTGTAGATGGGGCTAACGGTGGCTATACGCTTGCAGCAAAAGCGCTAAAAGAAAGAATGAAGCAAAAAGCGCTGAACTGGAGTACGTTTGTCCGAATGATGAGACGGCGAGATGCTCGACCAGCGGCTTCCCCCCAGCCGAACCTGTTTCCTCAACCGAATTTGTTTCCTCAGCCTGACCTGTTGCAAGCAAGTTTGCTTTGGTCTAATACACTAAGTTCAGATGCACCAAACTTAAGCGCATCAAGTCTTGATGGGGTTAAGCAAGCTGAAGTTTCCTGCTGACTGTGTTAAGCCCCATCGTTCAAAAGCTGATAGGATGAGCGTTGCTTGCACTAGACAAGAGTTTTAACCTGTAAACAGCCTGATGAGAGCAGGTTAAAGTAAAGGAAGGGAAACATAGTAGCTAGAAATTCATGGATAACGAACCCATTGTTTTGTTGTCGAGCCGAGAAATTGACAAGATGCGTCGAGCTGGGCAACTGGCAGCTGAACTCCTTGACCACCTCGCCCCAATGGTAAAGCCTGGAGTTAGCACCTTAGACCTGAATGACGAGGCGGAACGATGGACTCAGGCACACGGTGCTAAAAGCGCTCCTTTGGGCTATCACGGTTTCCCAAAATCTATCTGCACTAGCATTAATGAGGTTGTCTGTCATGGTATTCCCAATGCTAAGCAGATTTTAAGGGATGGCGACATCATCAACATTGATGTCACCCCAATTCTAGATGGCTATCATGGCGACACGTCCCGCACCTTTTTTGTGGGTGAGCCGTCTCCTGTCGCTAGAAAGCTAGTTGAAGTGACTGAGGAGTGCCTGAATCGAGGCATTGCTGCTGTGAAACCTGGTGCCCGCATTGGTGACATTGGGGCAGCTATTCAAGAATACGCTGAAGCGGCTGGTTTCTCAGTCGTTCGGGACTTTGTTGGACATGGTGTGAGCCGCATTTTTCATACTGCTCCTCAAATTCCGCACTATGGTACTCGCGGTAAGGGCAAGAAGCTAAGACCTGGGATGGTGTTCACAATTGAGCCGATGATCAATGAGGGCACCTGGGAGGTTGAGGTGATGTCCGACAAATGGACTGCTTTGACCAAAGATCGCAAGCTTTCGGCGCAGTTTGAGCATACGATCGTCGTTACTAAAGATGGAGTTGAAATTCTCACCTTACATCCGGCTTTAGTTGCGTCCTAGTAGATGTAGCTTAAACAACATAAATTACTTACCCAAATGTCATGATGCTTTTGGCGGATATAGCGCAAGAGCATTATGGCAATGAGAAGGTGGACACGACGACAGGCTTTAAAGCTTTTTTCTGGAGCCGCAGGGGGGATTGCTCTTCACGCCTGCACTAACGCTGCTGCGCCTTCTCAAACTTCAGCAGGCACCTCCGCTTCGGTGGGCATCGTTACCTGGATTGGCTATAGCCCTCTGTACATTGCCCAGGAGAAAGGTTTTTTTGAAGAATTGGGTCTGAACCTGGATGTTAAGGTATTTAGTTCTGGAACCGATGCCAGCGCTGCTTTTGCCGCAGGACAAATTGATGGACTGTCACTGGTGCCGTCTGAAGCAGTTTTGCTAGCGGCAAATGGATCAGACTATCGAGTTGTTTATATAGTCGATACTTCCAACGGAGGTGATGGCATTCTGGCTCGAAGCAGCATTTCAAATGTTGCTGCTTTCAAAGGTCAAGAGATCGCAGTTGAAATTGGTGGAGTAAGTCATTTCTTCTTGCTGGAAGTGTTGTCTGAAGCAGGATTAACCGAAGACGATGTAACGCTGGTGAATGTTACGCCAGACGCTGCTGCTGCTGCGTATCAATCTGGCAATGTCGAAGTTGCAGTTACTTATGCACCGTTTTTGTTTACAGCAAATCAGGCGCAGTCGGATGGGCGAATTATTTATGACAGTTCAAAATTGGCAACACCAACGGCGATCGCTGATTTGTTCATTTTTAATACCGATGCGATCGCCGAAAACTCAACAGCGATCGAAGCTTTCATTCGAGGCAATCTCAAAGGATTAGAATTTCTCACCGCTAATCCTGAAGAGGGGTTGGCGATCGCCGCTGAGCGGCTAGAGTTGACACCAGAAGATCTCAGCGAACAGCTAAAAGGAGTCAAGTTAGCCGACTTGAGTGCAAACATTGAGATGCTCAACAATCCTGATAGTAATCTCTACGTTTTGAAGCCCATGAATGAACTGGCAAATTTCCTTGAAACTCAGGAACAAATTGACCAGGTGCCTGATTTGTCTGACCAACTAGATCCGCAATTCGTACTTGCAATTCAGGAAAGTGTTTAAATGATTATTGGTCATTAGCTGTTCACAAAAGACAAATGACGAAGGACAAATAACAAAAATATCTGATAGGGTTTTTAGGACAGTTTTACTTGGGACGTAGGAATGACTGTAGAGGCGCTGAAGGGAAGAGATTTGCTAAGTCTGGCTGACCTGAACACAGGTGAAGTTCTGAGTCTTTTAGACTTGGCAGCAGCTTTAAAGGTAGGAAAGGTTCGCTCTCGCTGCTGTAAGGTTTTAGGGCTGCTCTTTCGGAAAGCCTCAACTCGAACTCGCGTTAGCTTTTCGGTGGCAATGTATCAACTGGGGGGGCAGGTGATCGACCTCAACACCAGCACTACGCAGGTCAGCCGAGGAGAACCAACCATTGACACAGCGCGAGTGTTAGATCGGTATCTGGATATTCTGGCAATTCGGACGTATGAACAGCAGGAGTTAGAAACTTTTGCCCACTATTCCCAAATTCCGATCATCAATGCGCTGACCGACCTGGAGCATCCCTGTCAAGTTTTGGCAGACCTGTTAACGATTCAGGAACAGTTTGGTGGCTTAGAAGGGTTGACGCTAGCTTACTTGGGCGACGGAAATAATGTAGCGCATTCCTTAATGCTGGGTTGCGCTTTAGCGGGAATGAATGTCAGGGTAGCGACTCCAAAGGAGTATCAGCCGGATCAGGCGATCGCACAGTTAGCAAAGAAGTTGGCGGGCGATCGCACTCAAATCCTACTCACTTCTGATCCGGAGGCGGCAGCAGATGGCGCACACGTCCTCTATACCGATGTTTGGGCCAGCATGGGACAAGAAGATCTGGCGGCTACCCGTATTCCAATTTTTCAGCCTTATCAGGTGAATCAACGTCTTTTAGATGCTGCTGATCCCAGGGCGATCGTGCTGCACTGCCTGCCTGCCCACCGGGGCGAGGAAATTACCGATGAGGTGATGGAAGGTTCCCATTCTCAAATTTGGGATCAGGCAGAAAATCGCCTTCATGCCCAAAAAGCCCTGCTAGTGAGCCTGTTGGGTGCTGATTGAGTGCATCTACCGATCGTTCATCACCCAGCGCCAGAGTGGATGGCTTGGCCCCTGCTGACGAATTTGCAATAGCTGCCTTTCCAGTCGCTTGGTTTGGCGATCGGAAATGCCCCAAAGAATATTGCGGCTCTGCCATAGCAAAACGGCTACCGTCATCCCGATGCACAGCGATAGGCAAAAGGCCGGAATGGGATTGTAGGCGATCGTATAGCGAACAGCCGTCCAGGTGAAATAGTCGATCCACAGCGTAAATTCTGAACGCAAAGCCCACAGGTTTGGCGGAGCTAACAGCAGCCACAGCAAACAGACAGTTCCCCACCTGCCGTAAACTGTGAGCCGATGCAGACGCTCCAATTCTTGACGAAAAGCTGGGTCATAGCGAAGGGGATTGTCTTGAGAAGAGTCGGACTCGACCATGATTAGCCATCGTCTGAGCTAGAAGGGTCTGCGGAGATAGCAGAAATCGGCTGCCCAAAGCGCGATCGCCACAGAGCAAGCAGGGTACTTGCAATAAAAATGCTGGAGTAAGCACCCATCGTGAACCCGATGATTAGTGCCAGCGCAAAATACTTTAAGGTTTCTCCGCCAAACAAGAAAATCGCGGAAAGGGCTAGCAGCACCGTGACCGAAGTGTTGATCGATCGCGTTAAAGTTTGGTTTACCGCATCATCCACCACATCGTCAATGTTGCGCCCTGGATCTTGTTGAATGGTTTCACGAATTCGGTCGTAGATCACGACGGTATCATTCACCGAAAAACCCACAATGGTGAGCAGGGCAACGATAAATAGACTGTCTACCTCTGTGCCAATGGTTAATCCCAGGATAGAAAAGACTCCCACAGTGATTAACACGTCATGGAATAGGGCAATGATGGCAAAAACAGCGTAGTCTAGCTGGAACCGTAAACTTAAATAAATCGTGATGCCAACGAAAGAAACAATTAACGCTAACAGTCCTGACGACAGAAGCTGACGACCGATAGTAGGCCCAACGGTGTCGATTTGAGTGGCTTGCGAATCGAAGGTGCCGATCTGCTCGTTTAATGCGGTCAGCAGTTGAGTTCGCTGATCGACATCTAGCACCGTAGTACGAATAGAAATGGCATATTGATCCAAAACTTGAATGCTGCTGCTACCCAGGTTTTGCTCCGCTAAAATCTGACGCACTTCTCCCACATTGATTGGGTCGTTGCAGGTATCGGGTTGGGTGCAGTCTAGCTCTAGCTGTAGGCGGGTGCCTCCAACAAAATCAAGGCTGGGACGCAGCGGGGAGTTAAACTGATTCCAGGAAATCACCATTGCGACAATGCCGCTGAGGATAATCACTGAGGAAATGGTCCACCAGAGCGATCGCTGTCGAATGACCTGTAGTTTCATGACGTTACTCCTGCCTGAGATGAAGTGGACTGGGGCAGGTTGGGGCAAAACCATCTTGGCTTTCGTAACCCTGGAAACCCTAATGCGACCAGTAATAGAGTGCGGCTACAGGTCAGCGCCGTAAACATACTTACTAACACCCCGATCGCCAGCGTTAGTGCAAATCCTTTAACCAAACCCGCCCCAAACCAAAATAGGGCACCGCAAGCAATCAAGCTTGTAACATTGCTATCGAGAATGCTGGAGAAAGCGCGATAGAATCCTGCCTCAACGGAGCGGTAGAGCGTTTTCCCTGCCCGCAATTCTTCGCGGGTGCGCTCAAAAATGAGGACGTTAGCATCGACCGCCATGCCAATGCTGAGAATAAAGCCAGCAATTCCAGGTAGCGTTAGCGTTACGTTGAGCAAACTAAAGATGGCAAAGGTCAGAATCGAGTAAATGATCAGGGCAATATCTGCAATTAAACCGGGTAAACGGTAATAAACCACCATAAAGATTAGCACCAGAAGCAAACCACCTAGCCCTGCATAAATGCTGCGCTGAATGCTGTCTCGTCCTAAAGTTGCGCCAACAGTACGAATTTCAGAAACTTCAACAGGGACGGGTAAAGCACCGCCTCGAAGCTGAACGGCTAGCTCACTGGCAGCCTGAGCGTCAAACCTGCCAGTAATGCTAGCTCTTCCGCCTGTGATCCCGGTTTCGGCGTATTCGACAGCAACGCTTGGGGCGCTCAGCAGTTCATTGTCGAGAAAAATGCCCAGAGTGCGTCCAGTGCTAGCGACACTCTTAGTTAATTCGGCAAACTTTTCGCCGCCTTCCTGGTTAAATTCGAGTCCGACTTCCCACGAGTTTGCGCCGATTGGGGCTGCAAAGGCGTTTTGCAGCATATCGCCTGTTAGCCCAGTTCTATCAAAAAATTCAGCGATCGCCTCATTACTTTGATCCAAAGCTGCTTGATTTTGGGCGATCGCCTCTTCATCCCCGCTGTCTTGAATACGCTCTTTCTCGGCTAATAGAAGCTGCTGTGCTTGGAAGGTGATTCCAAGCTGCTGTTCTGTTCCAGGACGCTGGGCGCGAAAATCTAGTTGAGCCGTACCGCCCAAGACTCGCTCTGCCTGCTCAGGGTCGCTCACCCCCGGAAGCTGCACCAAAAGCTGGTTTTCCCCTGCGGTTTGCACCACCGCCTCGGCAACGCCCAGTCCATTAATCCGATTCTCGACCACCTGCTGGACTGCCTCCAGCTTTTCTGGCGTAATTTCTGGCACTGCATCAGTCGTTTTTACCTGAAGTGTCAGTTGTGACCCGCCCTGCAAATCTAGCCCTAACCGCACTGGTACAACCACAATCACAACTGCGGCAGCGAATGCCAGCGCCAGAATCACCGCCAAAAGTAACCGTTGTCTGCCCATATTTCCAGTTGCTACAACGAACGTCGCGACAGTTTCAGGACAGCAATTTCAGCAGCGCAGACTTAAAGCGCCACAAAAAATACTGCTTGAATACCATCACCACGCTATGATAGCTGGATTTTGGGAGTCTAGTGGGCTTAGTTGCCCGTTTGAGTAGACTGCCCTGGCTGGGTGCGTCTGCTCTGAGCCTGCTGAAGCGCCGCCTCACTGTTTTGGCGGTAGACCTGCATTCGGTTTTGCGCCGTTTGATAGCGCCCATCGTCAGGAGTGACTTGAGCCATCAAATCTGAAGCTTGCTGCCAGCGGGTTGCCAACTCTAGCCAATCAGCAGAAGATTCCGCTGCCTGACCCTCTGTAGCGGCTTGTTCTGCAAGCCTGACCGCTTCTGCAAACGGATCTTCTTGCCGGGCAACTGCCAGCGGACTAGAGGCTGGGGTTTCCGGTGGGGATGACGTTGAGGAATTTTCTGGAGCCAGTGAAGCATTGGCAGCACTCGTAGCTTCTTCGGCTTCAGGTTCTGGGACGGCACCCAGTTGAAACTGATTCAACAGTTCAGCCCCAAAGCGAGTGTAGAGCAATCCAACCCCTGCTAATAGCAGCAGGCAAAGAGCGGCTCCCCCCAAAATGCCGCGAAAGAACTGGCGTTTTTCACGCTGGGTTAAAGAGTTTGCCGACTTTGGCAGAGCTTTGCTCGACTCTGTTTTTTGAGTTTTCCAATCTTGAGAGAGCCGCTGCAATGGATTGAGTTTAGATAGGCGAATTTCTTCTGACCAAAGCACCTGGTTTTCAGGGTCGCGGTTGATTTCCTCTAGCCAAAGAAGTTGCTGTTCACGCACAATGCGGCTGTTGATCCTGACGCGCCGGATGCCGCGTGGCTGGAGGGATTCTAAAATCTGACGGATTTGGTTAACGAGAATGGGTTTTTCTAGCTGATCGAGACGAGGGGCTTCGCACAGGAGTTGTAGAATCCCTTCGGACAAGATCGCTCTGGTTCTTACGCCAGATTCTGCCAGCTTTTCATTGAGAACTTGAATGATCGCGGCGACGCTGCCCTGACGAGCTTGTCTGGCGATATCGTCCATTGGGTCTACCATGATTGGCATGGTGGGTTTAGCAGTTGTTGGTGATTTCAGGAGTCAAGCTTTGATCGGGATAAAACCTTGCTTTTTCGGATTGATTTACTAGTTGATCTATCGGATTGATTTAATCCAAGTAAACCCGAATTAATCCGAATCAAATTGGTATCAGCTTTAAGCTGAAGTCTATTGAAACAGATTAAGGCAAATTAAAGCAAAATTTGGAACATATTTTGAGTTGATTTTGCCTATGCTTGTTTATCCCAGGTGGCGATAATCGTTGAAGCGGCGAATTTGCCATAAGTCAGTGTTAAGGCGATTTTGATTGGTGTGATCCCAGCGGGAGCGATCGAGCCAAAATTCAAAGATGGCGGTGTTGTGGGCGTGTAGCCGCCAGGAGCGATCGCTTCCCAATAATTCTGCAATCAAATGCTGCAAAATCCAGCTATGGGTGACGATCCAAATTTGCGTATCTTCAGTGTGGCGAGTTAACAGCGTTTGAATAAACCGACGGGCGCGATCGCGGGCATCTTGCAAAGACTCTGCTCCCGGAATTTGAATCCAGTCGGGAGAAGCTTCCAGGGCGTTGCACAGAGCCGGATAGCGCTGTTTCGCCTCTGCCCAAGTGAGTCCTTCAAAAATTCCATTCTGAAATTCCTTTAGCTCATCTGCATATTCCACTAGCAGTTTGGGTAATGCATCCTGAGTTTGAGTAGAGCTAGATGTCGTTACGGACGTACTAGGCGCACTATTAGAAACAGCCGTAGAAGTCGCAGATAGAGCATAGGTTAGTAAAATTTCTGCGGTTTGGGCTGCTCGTTTGAGCGGACTGCTGTAAATATAATTTGGGCGTTTATGCTCCAGTACGAGTCGTTGAGCCAGCTTCTTTGCCTGTTCAATCCCCTCGGTTGACAGCCCAAAATCTCTATGCCCCTGCATTCGTTTTTGCCGATTGCCAACCGATTGAGCATGGCGGATAAATAGAAGCTTAATCAGCTTCATGGTTCTCTCAAAGTGGAATGATTGCAAGTTGGAACGATCGCTATGGATTGGGACGCTCGTATTGATTGAGTATGTACGATTTCATCCGTTAGGGGTAGGGCAAATCGAGGTGAAGCCAGGAGTGTTACGCTGGAGAGTGGAAAAAATCGGAAGCCTTTAGGCTTGAATGAGACGTTAAGTTTAGGCAAATTATGCAAGAGGAACTTCTGCGATCGCTCGTTTGGATGGATTACCGACTGGCTGTACTGTTCACGGTTCTGGTTCCCTTGATTCTTCTGATCTGGGCGTTTGTACAAAAAAATGAACCGATGCAGCGGCTCCTGCTAATCTACTGGCGCGTCTCTAGCCTGCTAGCAATTACGGTTTATCTAATGATTGGGGGAATTTTAGTCGGGTTTATTTCTGGTCTGATGGCGATGATTCTAATTCCGATTAGCCTTTGGTTTTGGGTGGACTTGAATGAGGAGATTGACGATCAGCCGCTCAAACCGTTGAAACTGACGTTTACTTCCTGGCGCTGGGCTGTGACTGTTTACAGCGTGGTAGCGGCGATCGCTACCCTTCCCTTTGTACGCTGTGCCCTGTCCAGAGAAACGTTTGGCTTACCTGTTTGCCAGGTTTGGCTAGAAGCGCCGCTAGTCTACAAGGATTTCTTTCACGCCAACTCGACTCCCGGTTTTCTTGGTTTCTTAGGAATTGTCGGTTTGATCATTTACGTACTGTATTTGATTTATTTTGTTCTAGTCAGGCTGGGCAAGCAGGGACGCTCTGCTGTGCAGCAATGAAGATTTTACTTGGGTGAGGCGCAAACAGGTGAGGACTAAGGCGTATGGGACACGTGGGGCAGCGACTAGAGCAATATACAATTAAACGTCCAGATGAGGTGCTGCTGGTAGAGGTGGCGATCGCCGGAGAGTCCGACCAAATCGCGATTTTCAGGGGTTTCTCCAGTTCGCTGATGCATCCGACTGCCGCTGACCCAGATATTCCCGTTTTGCCAGATGAGGCAGAAATCATCTCAATCGACCGGGTAAAAAGTCCCTACAACCCTAAAATTACTCGCTACATTCAGCAGGGGTTGACCTGGGAAGAAATGCGATCGCTCCTGGCAGAAGTTGGACTGTAGAAATTTTTACGCATCTCCAAAATGAGCGCTGAGATCTGCAACTTCTCGAAGAAGTCGCAGATCTTGAGTCTCTTATTCACTTGGCGATCGCTCAATTTACATTCCGTCTGCGTAAATCCTCAGGACAATCCTGATGTAACGCAGCAGGTTGTGTCTGTAAAAGAGTGCGTCTATAGCAAAAGGATGAAGGATGAGGGATGAATCGAAACCCTAACTGTAAGAAGCTTTGGCAAGCCCAACGTGTCCTAATCAACTCTTCGACTGCTATAAGCCGCATGATCCCTGGATAAAACGTCTTTAGAGAGATGTAATTCACTGCATCCGTGCAAGATGAGAAAAGTGTAAGCACAAATTGGGGATCTCTCATCGGAAATATTTAGGGATATTTACGAAGGTGGTATGCTCCAGTGTGTGAGATGTGTGGAGTGTCTGATATGGTTCTGTCTTCTGTATCTTCTGACTGGCTATCACGCCCTGGTCAGACCGATTCGTCGTTTACCGCAACCCAGCCCGTGACGCTGCACAGCGCAGATTGGGAACCCCTCGCCTTACCTGCAACGAAGCTGTTTGGCACGGACGGTATTCGCGGTCGCATGGGCGATTTGTTGAATGCTCCATTAGCGTTGCAGCTAGGGTTTTGGGCGGGTCGGGTCTTGCAGGCAAATACAGCCAAACCGGGGCTGATTATTTTGGGTCAAGATTCTCGCAATTCCAGTCCAACGCTGGCAACGGCTCTGTCTACTGGTTTGACCGCAGCAGGTTTAGAAGTTTGGAATTTGGGGTTGTGTCCTACGCCTGCGGTGGCTTACCTGACCAGCACATCAGCGGCGATCGGTGGCGTAATGATCTCCGCTAGCCATAACCCCCCTGAAGACAACGGCATCAAATTTTTTGCGGCAAACGGCAGCAAGCTCTCACCCGAACTGCAAACACAGATTGAGTCGGCTCTGCGCGGTGAGGGAATTTGGGCTGGCCAGCAAAGAAATCTCGCTTTGCAGCCCGCTCAGCACTATCACCGCCCGGAATTAATTAACTCTTATGTTGAATCCCTTCAGCAACCGCTGATTCCCTGTGGCGACTTGGCAGGAATGCGAATTGTGCTGGACTTGGCCTGGGGTGCAGCAACGCAGCTAGCTCCGGCAGTGTTTCAGGCAAGGGGTGCAGAAGTTATTTGTTTGCATGATTACCCAGATGGCGATCGCATCAATGTCAACTGCGGCTCGACTCACCTTGCGTCGCTGAAAGCTGCCGTTCAAGAACATGATGCTGACTTGGGCGTAGCCTTTGACGGCGACGCAGACCGCGCAATGGCGGTCGATGCTCAGGGGCGCGTTGTCGATGGCGACTACATTCTTTACTTCTGGGGAGAAGCGCTGCGTCAGCAAAATCAGCTTCCTGGCAATACAATCGTTTCTACCGTCATGGCAAATCTGGGGTTTGAACGCGCCTGGGAGCGGCAGGGCGGCAAGCTAATTCGCACGGCGGTAGGCGACCAGTATGTTCATGCAGAAATGATGAAACACGGTTTTATGTTGGGCGGCGAGCAGTCTGGGCACATTCTCTGTCGCCATTACAGTGTTTCGGGCGACGGGCTGCTGACGGCGCTGCACCTGGCTACGATGGTGCGGCAGTCTGGAGTTTCTCTAGCAGGAATGGTTGATCAAAGCTTTCACACCTATCCGCAACTGCTGCGAAACGTGCGCGTTGAAGATCGCGATCGCCGCCTCAACTGGAAGGAAAACGATCGTTTACAGCAGGCGATCGCCCAAGCCGAAACCGAAATGGGCGATCGCGGTCGGATTCTCGTCAGAGCCTCTGGCACGGAACCCGTGATTCGAGTGATGGTAGAAGCGGCTGACGCAGAACTGGTGCAACACTGGACAGACAAACTGGTGCTAGCCGTCCAACACTACGCAGCTTAGAATCTACTCAGTCAACCGTCTTTAATACTTTATAGAACGAGGGACTATGAGATCTGCGACTTCTCGAAGAAGTCGCAGATCTTGCCTTCTCCAAGATTGCTGACCGAGTGCTTTGCCCCGGCGAGCTTTGCTAACCGCAAGTCCTACTTTACCCGTCATCATCCGGACGGGTGAGACACCCTCCCCACAGATTATCCAATCCGCAATCCTAAGCCAACCTGGCGATTTCCTCAATTGACTCATTCGTCTGTTCCAGGAAGCTTCAGCTTTCGATTCAAGCTTTGATGTAGGTTGAGGAGCAGTGCTTGCTTCAGAGCTATTTATTCACGGGTTCCCATCTTGCTATGTCTGTAGATATCGACACAGAGAACTTATCGACCGTTGAGCGAGAGGCGATCGCCTACCTGCGTTCTCCAGAAGCAATTCGAGAGCGGTGCGGGCAGCTTTTCGACCTGGCCCGTGAGGATCAGCTTCAGCACTTTCGCTGTGACTTGAGCAGGCTGGAATCCGTTGCTGACTATGTAATTCAGGTGACGCAACAGACCTATCCCGACCTGCAAATTCCGTTTCATAGTCGCTGGCGACACTTTGAAGTTGGCACCCAGCAGCGGTTGCCCCAGCTTGACCAGCGCCTTGCTGCTCTTTCTCCAGTTGAAAAAGCAGAAGCAAAGTTTGATCTTGCCATTACCAGCGTCTTGCTAGATGCCGGAGCCGGAGCCGTTTGGCAGTATGTTGAGCCAGAAACAGGTGAAGTGTTTCGCCGCTCAGAAGGGTTAGCAGTTGCCAGCTTTAACCTGTTTTGTGATGGACTGTTTTCTAGCGATCGCCAATCCCTCCAGGCAGACGCGATCGGACTACAGCAGCTAACCGAATCTGACTTAGCACAGGGCTTTCAGGTGACGGCGGAAAATCCCCTGGTTGGGCTTCAGGGCCGTTTGAGGCTGCTGCAAAACTTGGGGAAAGTTTTGTCAAAGCACCCTGAATTATTTGGCACTGAGCAGCCGCGCCCCGGCCACTTGGTGTGCTATCTGATGAATCAGGCAGTGAATGGCACACTGCCAGCCAACGCGGTTTTACAGGCAGTTCTAGTCGGGCTGGGTGAAATTTGGGCGGGTCGAGTGGCGATCGCCCACGTCAATTTAGGCGACGTGTGGGTTCATTCTGCCCTGCGCGACACCGGATTCGGTTCACACCTGGTTCCGTTTCACAAACTCTCTCAATGGCTGACCTATTCTCTCCTGGAACCTTTGCAAGAATTGGGACTGGAAATTACCGGGCTGAATCAGCTTACCGGGCTGCCCGAATACCGCAACGGGGGGTTGTGTCTAGATCTAGGGCTACTCCAGGCGAAACACGCCGCTGTCACCCACGATCCCCATCTACCGCAGTCTGAAGTCATTGTGGAATGGCGATCGCTAACGGTGGTTCTGTTAGACCAAATTGCCGCTGCCGTTCGCACCAAACTAGAAATGGACGAAACTGCCCTTCCGCTCGTCAAAGTGCTTCAGGGCGGCACCTGGAGCGCTGGTCGGCAAATTGCTGCAAACCTCAGAGGCGGTAGTCCACCTATTCAACTTGAGAGCGACGGCACGGTTTTTTAATTTTCACTTTCCTGTCTGAAGAGAGAGGTTGAATCCATCTCAGGGATATTAAGGACAGAGAATTGGACTCGATATGATGAGGTTGCTAAACAATAAACTCTAACTGGAGTTCTATATGCCTACTCCTAACGAAGGTCAAAACTTTGACGCTCAACAAGCCGTTGAGAATATTGCTGCTGGTAATGAAAAACAGCCCGACGTTAACGTTCAGGCTGACTATGAAGCCTCAAAAGCTTACAGCACCAGCGAAATCGACCAAAGCGAAATGGGTGCTGAAGCCGCTAAAGCTGCAACTGAGCCAAAACAACGCCTATCTGAACCTGAGTCCTCTGAATCGGTGGAAACGGGTTCGACCAGTGACCCAGACCAGTATCGTCAAATGGCCCAGGACGTAAACCCCCGACTATAGAGACAAAAGGCGATCGCAATCTGTGATCATAATCACGGAGAAAGCTGATCAGGATCGCGATCGCCATACCAGAGTCCAGACATACTGTAGGAGACTCAACTCTAGCCGAGTCATCAACAGGGAACACACGACTGACCGACAGATTCCGTGCGGAGACTGTCGGTTTTTTATTGGACTTTGCTTTTAGACTAGCGCGGCTTTGATACAAACCGCACACATTTGCAACACCTAGCAATACTTGGCGCATTGCTAGCGCATTGCTCCCATCGTATTCTTCCAGGACAGTTCTTTGCAAAGAATTTCCAAAGCCCGCTGGTCAGCACCCGAAAATAAGCTGCTGTCTGCCAATTCTCTTAGAACTTGCTGAGTTAGCTGTGCCGCAAAATTGCCGCCACAGCGCAGCAAATGACTGTAATAGCAAAACTGAGGAGCCTGTGCTTGATTCAGGTGAAAGTGATAAATCTCCGTTTGGGACATCGTGTAGGCCGTTGCGTTGACCGGGACGACAACACGCGGAATTCCATGAATGCCATAGGCGCGATCGCCCTCTTCCTCTAGCGTTCCAACCAGGACAGTGCCCAGCAAAGTCCGGGTTTCGTTAATCAGGTCAGGTGCAAACAGCGGATCAGGCTCACTCGATAGTCGGGGGCCATTGCTGAGAAACATCGGGTTAAACAGTTGGGTATTGTAAATCAGCCCAACTGCCCAGTGTCGTCCCGGCTCCTCTAACTTGACGAAGCTGCCAAATCCATAATCCTCTGCTTGGGGTGGGCTACTCACGTCTACCTTGTCGTCGAGTTGCACTACATAGTCGCAGTGAGAATTTGATTTAACTACCTTGCCCAATTTCATGGGTAGCCTCCTTGTCGATTCGCATTAGTCGATCAAAATCTCCCCACATTCTGTAAGAAGCTTGACCATCGACCAAGATTTCCACAGAACGTGGGGAGATAAAAATCTGAATTAATTCTCAAGCTCACATCAAATTTACGACATTGCTTGAATGATGTAGTCAAAGTAGGGTGCGGCTTCCTTAGCGTCATCATCCGTGAGCAGACTGAGAGACGCTTTTTTCAAACAGCGGATTGACTCAACCATTCCCGGAACGGGCACGCCGAGAGAATTGTACATTTCGCGCACGCCAATCAACCCAATCTTCTCGATGGGTTCTTTGTCGCCTGCCAAAACTCCGTAGGTGATCAGACGCAGATACCAGCCATAGTCGCGCAGGCAGAGGGCCCGCTGGCGATCGCCATAGGCATTGCCACCGGGAGCAATAAAGTCAGGGCGTTTCTGCCAAAGCTGCTTGCTGGCCTCCTGCACAATCTTTTTCTCATTTTCAGACAGGGTGGACGCGATGCGGATTCGCTGCTCTCCTGTTTGCAAAAACTCTTTGATACCTTCAAGTTCGCCGCTGGTCGGATAGCGGAGTTCATCGTCGGCGTTGAGAATAACTTGGCTAACTACACTCATAATATGGCGGTGATTTAGTTACAGTGACTCAGATATCGCTTGTATTTTAGCGATTCTAGGGGACGTAAAGAAAGCGGCAACGGAAAAGCAAGAGAGTCTAGCCGAGAGAAGGATGAGGAAGGAAGAAGCTAGTTGCCTGCTGCCCTCCGCCTTGCACCTTCTGCTTTGAAAGTTAAACTGCTTTTCCTACTTACTACCTACCATTCACTACATTAACAAACTGTAAACTTATATTAAGCAGTTATCCCATAAGATCCATTAAGACGGACTGCTAAGAGACTGTTTGTAAATAAATTTGAAGAAGCTGAAACAGGCTTCAAGACTTGATCCTCCCTAACCCTCCTTAAAAAGGAAGGCTACCGTGTACACACAAGTTGTAATTGACCTCAAAATTCTGCATTTCGCCCCCCAACCCCCCATTCTGGGGGACTTCCGATCCCCTGCTGCTAGGGCTTTTAAGTGGCTCAAAGTCCCCCAGAATGGGGGATTTAGGGGGCTGCAAGGACTTGTGTGTACACCGTAGCCCTTAAAAAGGAGGGAACCGAACCAAAAGCTTGAAGTCCCCCTTTTGAAGGGAGATTTAGGGGGATCTAAATCTTTGTTTACAAACAGTTTCTAAACGGAGCAGAGGTGGCAGTTAATCGAGCCACTGCACTTCACTGAAACTTTACACAGTTATCTCCAAAATTCAACGGGTCGTGACTGAGGAAATAACAAGAATGCATCAGGGAGATTAGCCATTGGTTACTGGTTATTAGTCGTTGGTAGTAGCCGTTTTCAAGTGACTAATAACCAACGAAACAACCTTACCTCAGCTTCACCATGAAAAAACTGATTCACTTTGTCTATGGTTCCATCTTTTGGCTGTGGAACTGTACTTTTTTGCTCCTGGCTTACGGTGTTATTCTGCCGCAAGTTGGTTTTGCCTTTTCTAGAGATGCTTGGGCCGGGGTTGAGATTCCCGCCTCACTAGTTGCGAGTCTGCTGGGTCTACTAATAGTGCCAACAATCTGCACGTTGGTAGGGTGGTTTCAGTTACGAAAACAGCCTGTCTCGCTGATCCGACTGTTTTATGGAGTCGAAGCGCCTTTAGTAGGGATATGTCTGCTGCGCCTGTTCCTGATTCGGGAAATGACTCCAGCCAGTTCCCAAATTTTAGGGACGGCGCTGTTCTGCGTTGGGGCGTTTGCAGTTGAGTTGCTGTGTGGGTTCGCGGCACGTAAACGTACTCTGGCATGGCTGCAACTGGCAGGTCACAGCCTGATGCTGATTGTTGGGGTTTACGTTGGAACGCTGTTGGCGTTTTACGTGGTGCCTATTTTCTGTGTGGCATTGTTTGCAGTTCTCGCATGGACGATCCAATTTTTCCAGTTTGCGTGGGTTCCCGCTTTGTGGGATGTCTTGAGAAACAACCCGATACGCACAATCTGGTGGATACCTGTTTTCCTATTTCTGTTTGGCTTTAGCTGTTCGCTGTTCTTTGCCATGCCGTTTGTGATGACAAATTTCTATCTGCGCTCGTGGTGGCGGGTAGCAGCGGCGTTTGGCGATCGCTACGGATCATTAAAAGCAGTGACAGGGACCGCAGGAGTGGCGATCGCCTGGCTACTCATTTTCACTTCTCTGCAACAGCAACCTCAGATTGAGGCGTTTGAGTTACTTTCACAGCCTGCTCAAACGGAGGGCGATCGCCAGGAGCTTTTAGCCAAATCTGACCAGATTCGAGCGGGTCTGGTGAATGCTTACCTGAATTCCTATCGCTACATTAGCCCGTGGGAGGAAAGCAATCGGTTGGGTGAGATGTATCGCATCGTATTTAACCTTTCCCAGGAAAAGTCCAAGTTGTGGCAGGATTTGCATAACCATATTCTTTCTCCATTTCTGTACAGCGGTTCTCGTGCTGATGCAGATAGAGCCGCTAACCTGTACGCAGAATTTTTTGATGCCCCCATTCAGAAGGCAGAACGGGAGGCAATTCAACACGCGCTGCAATCGACCTCAAACCGGGATGAAACTAAGGCGGGGTTACTCAACATTAACCAGCAAATTGTCTGGCTGGCGCAACAGCGAGTCAACGTACACGAACATGGCGATTGGGCAGACATTGAACTGTATGAGCGTTATGAGAACTCCACCTGGCAGGATCAGGAGATTTTTTACTCCTTTTCGTTGCCCGAAAGCGCTGTTTTAACTGGAGTGTGGCTAGGTGACAGCATGAGCCGAGCCAGTCGCTTTCCGTTTGTGGTGTCGCCACGTGGAGCCGCCCAGCAGGTCTACACCGGAGAAGTTGCCCGCAGCACTAACTTTGTAGCAGAAGATCCGGCACTGCTTGAGCAAGTTGGGCCACGACAGTATCGCTTACGAGTCTTCCCAATTCCTAGACAGCAGTTAAATGGTGAGCCAGGAGAACTGCACCTGTGGATGACCTACCAAGTGATGCGGCAGGAGCAAGGTTGGCCAATGCCCCATCTAGCTGAGAAGCGCAATATCTTTTGGACAGAAGACACCGTGCGCCGTCGCAATGGCAGACCCGCCCACCTATCCGAAGAAGAATGGCTAGAAGCTGCGCTGCCCGCTCGAAGACACGCATCCCAAACCCATCAGGTGACATTACCAGGAGGCTATCAGGTAACAGCGGAACCGTTGGGCGATCGCCCCACACTTCCCCAGTCTAAACGATTTGCACTGGTGCTAGACCGCTCTCGCAGCATGGCAACTCACTCTAATGAGTTAACCGACACCTTCCGCTGGTTAACCCAACACCGTGCAGATAATGACCTAGATCTATATCTCACTGCCTCCCCCGGAACGCAGCTAGAGCGCGTGGATGACATCGGTGAGTTTGACACTAACAACATCACTTTCTACGGCAATCTACCCATCCACATGATGCTGCAACAGTTTGGGCAATTGCGAGGTGAGACGACTTATGATGCGGTGTTGGTAATCACGGATGAGGGAAATTATGAGCTATCGGTAGATGGGGCTGAGCTTCCGGCGATCGCCTCCCCGCTCTGGGCCATACATCTGGGCAACTTACCTCCCGCTTACGACGATGCCACTTTAGAAACCATTCAAAGGACTAGAGGCGGCGTTGCAACGGATGTCGCAGAAGTAATGCAGCGCATTGCAACTGAGGAAAACCTGGGACAATCGGTGGCTAGCGTCACCGATGGATACATTTGGACAGTCGCAGCACCTCAACCGGGCACTTCAGTTGAACCGACCAGTGCATCAAAAGCCGACTTTACACCACTTGCGGCTCGACAACTGGTGCTTAAACTGAGCCGAGAAAAAGATATGTCTCAGCTAGCCGAACTGGATGCGATTCACACTCTGGCAAAAAGTACCGAGATTGTGACTCCTTACTCCTCCATGCTGGTGCTGGTTAACGATCGCCAGCGAGAACTGCTGGCTCAGGCAGAAGTGAGTGGCGATCGCTTTGAACGCGAAGTCGAAGACGGATTAGACGAACTCACTCAACCCAACAATCCACTTAATGTCGCAACTGTGCCTGAACCTGGAAATGTAATTGGAATGGGAGTGGTGGCGCTCGTCCTACTTTTATTCACAAAAAAACGACCTCTCACCCAGAAACCATCTCGTTCCCATTACTCACGATAAGGCTGTAAGGGCACCTGGAAAGGGGGAGAATTTTACTCTTCCCTTTCTATTAAACTTGTGCTTCTACGCTAATTCCATTCATAGTTGCGGCAGTGGTTGAGAGTGTTGAGATCGGTAAGCTATCTACTCTATGAGGATTCTGGGGGGATGGGTAGTAAAGGCAAAAGTTTTTGAAGTACCGAAGGAAGTTCTAGCTCAATAATGTCTCTAATAACATCTAGCTTCAGGTCGTCATAATCATGCACCACCACATCGCGCAAACCTGCCATTTGTTTCCAGGGAATCTCCGGATGTTGAATACGAAAGTCAGTTGACAACCGCTTAGTTGCTTCACCAATAATAGTTAAGCGGCGAACAACAGCATCTTGGTCTTTTATGTTACTTCCAAAGTCTTGCCAGTCACCATCTTTAGTGTATTCAAAAATTAAATTAATAGAGTCAACAATATCAATGATTGACTGCTGATCTCTTTGCATAAATCACCTGCTTTGATTCAAGAATTAACTTGCGCCGTAACCAGTTGCGGCTACTTTGAATGCCTACTTCACTGATTAAATCCACTTTGCGCTCAAATAGCTCTTCTAGTTCTTCTGTCATATCAAAAAATGTAAACCCATATCGAACTTGGGGAGAAGAAATATAAAGCAGATCAATATCACTAGGATCATCGCCATCACAACGAAAGTCATCCCGTAGCACTGAACCAAATAGAGCAAGTTCCACAATTTGCCATTTTTCACAAAAAGCAGCAAGCTCTTGTGGGGTTGTGTTCAGCCGCTGGTAAATTTCTTGCATCGACACTGTACAGTTAGCAGGGGTCATGGAAGGTAAAAGATGAAAAGCAAAAGGTTTTTCACTCAGGCTATCAGGGGAGCCAGTCTTCATCCAGGGCTTGCTCTAGGGTAAAGTCAGGTTCTTCAGGAATAATTCTGGAATCCAGACGGCTAGCTTTGAGAAAGAGCTTTCTACCATTCTGGTATTGCTTTAGGAAATTATCCTGTAAGAATGATTTCAAACTGGGACTAATTTCCAGTTGCGCTTGAATCTGCAGTCGAAAATTAGTCACCTCTAAATCCAAACCTCTAAAGCAACTTTCGCGTTCAGATTCCCAATACTTTAGCTTGAGGAGATGCTCACAAAGTCGCATTAGATAGCTAGAGATGGCGTGTTTTTCACTTTTGCCCAAACTCTCGATCTCCTCAATTAAGTTCTCTAAATCAAGATTGCTAAAATCTTGCGATCGCAACTCTGCTGCCGTTTTGTCTAGCCAAAGTTGGTAGTCCGTCTCATACAAGGAGATCGATTTCATAGTTGTTTCAGGCTTCATGACCGGGTGCCTCTGGGGTGAGCGATCGCTTAAGCTCAATTATAGCGATCGCCATTAAAGAACCTTATAGTTATACCGATTTGATTTGAGCTTGAGCAGAATAGGTTCTTGTGGAACAAGGGGCTTAAGCCCCTTGTTAGGGACAGCTTCACAAAGAATTGGTATACACCACGATTGAGTCGAAGTACCTCATAGGATGTCATTAGTAACAGAAAATTTAGAACGATTCACTTTAATCTAGGTAGGGCGTACTATGCCCTTGTCCGCACTATTGTTCGCTTCGACTGTTATGACATTCAGCAGAAGGATCAGACTACTTATGTGGCATCGTTTAATTACAGCGTTTCTAATTGGCTTGTTGGGGTTCACGTTTGGGCTGTTGCCCACTCAGCCCGCTCAGGCAGAAGGCTGTACGCTGACAGCAATCGTTTGGGAAGGCTATACCGATGCTTCCTTTGCCCAAAAATTTGAGCAGGAAACAGGCTGCGCGATTAAAGCAACCTATGCCGGGTCGAGCGATGAAATGTTTGCCAAGTTTCGCACGGGTGGTGGTCGCACCTATGACTTGATTTCTGCATCGGGCGATATCACCGAACGTCTCTACAAAGCTGGGTTAGTCAGACCCATCGACACCAGCAAACTCGAAAACTATGATTCAATCTTTTCACCCTTCCAGAAAGGTAACTGGAACAGCTTTGATGGCAAGCCTTACGGTGTGACCTTTGCCTGGGGCCCGAATGTGCTGCTCTACAACACCGAAAAAGTAACTACTGCGCCAACCTCCTGGGATGTGCTGTTTGACCCGCAATATGCCGGACAGATCACCATTCCCGACAACCCGATGACAATTGCTGATGTCGCACTCTGGTTGGGCAAGGCAGATCCCTATGATCTGACGGATGCTGACCTGGCTGAGGTGAAAGATAAGTTACTGGAACTGCGCCCCAGTATTCGTAAGTTTTGGACGACGGCAGGTGAGTTGGCAAACCTGTTCCAGTCGGGTGAAGTGGTGCTTGCCCATGCCTGGCCGCTGACCTACACGCAACTGAGTGAGGCGGATTATCCAGTTGGTTCGGTTAACCTCAAAGGTCAGCTTACAGGCTGGACGGACTCCTGGATGATTTCTAAAAACTCTCGCAATGTGGATGCTGCTTACCAGTGGATTGATTTTATCCTCAGTGGTGAAGGTCAAAAAGGCGTGATGGATGTAACGGGTTACTCTGGCGCAACGGATTTGGGAGTTGCGGCAGTCGGTTCAGAACGCGCCAAGGAACTGTTTATGGATGATCTGTCGCTCCATGAGGAAATCAAAATGTGGCAGAGTGTCAAAAACTACGATAAGTGGGTACAGCTTTGGAACGAAATCCGCAGTTAGAAGCTCGGTTGCCAAAAACTCAGGAGGCGCGACCGAGACGGCGCGATCGCACTCCAACAGCACTCTACGCAACCCTGCTGCCGCCGCTGCTGTGGATGACGCTGCTATATTTTGTGCCCATTGCCATTCTGATCTCGTATAGCTTTTGGCGACTAGAGGCGTTTGATATCGTGCGGGAATTTAGCCTGGTCAATTTCCAGACGATTTTTGGCAATGCAGCTTACCGCACGGTGATCGTGAGAACGGTGACAACTGCCCTGGGAGTAACGGCAATTGATGCGGCGATCGCCCTCCCCCTGGCTTTTTTCATCACACGCTATGGCGGTCGTTATCGGACTTTATTAACGCTGCTGGTAATTCTGCCGCTGTGGTCAAGCTATCTGGTCAGAGTCTTTGCCTGGAAAATTATCCTCGGATACAATGGCATTCTCAACAGTGCCTTACTTTCTTTAAGAATTTTGCAGCAGCCCAGTCAAATTTTCCTCTATAACCAGTTTTCTACCACACTTACGTTTGTACACGTCTGGCTACCCTTCATGATTTTGCCTGTGATCACAGCCTTTGAGCGGCTCCCTAAAGATTTGCTCGAAGCGTCGGCAGATCTCAACGCCTCACCTCTCACTACTTTTCGTCGAGTAGCACTGCCGCTGGTTACACCCGGACTGCTAGCAGGTTCAATCAATGTATTTGCCCTGACAATGGGTGACTTTATCACTCCCAATCTGATCGGAAGTCCCAGTGGCATTATGTTGGGCAATGTGATTTCTTCTCAGTTTGGTGTGTCCTACAACTGGCCGCTGGGAGCCGCATTTGCACTAGTTGTAATGTTAATCGTATTTTTAGCGCTGACCATTGTAGTGAGACGAGGAGCATTGGAGTAGAGAATCATAAATCTGCAAATGTTTTTGGGCGATCGCCTCCCAGCTAAACTGTTTAACAAACTCACTGCCCGCTACACTTAATTGTTTTTGCAGATCGGGATTTTTAATTAGTTTCAGCAGTGCTACAGCGAGAGCATTTGGGTTGCGAGATGGAATAGGGTAAACAATGTTTGCCTCAGCAAGTTCTAAATCGGGTGGGTCAGAATAAGTCGCGACAGTCGGCAAATGATGAGCTAAAAGCGCCAGTAAAGAGCCACTTTTGAGAGTAACACCGTGATTGAAGGGTAACACGCCCAAATCGGAGCCGCTTAAATAGTGAGAGGCGATCGCCTCACTCACATAGCCTGTCATTTTTATCTGTTGGCTCAGCCCTAGCTGTGAAATCTGAGCCTGTAATTTATCCCAGTAGCGCTTGGCTTCATCCGCAGGCAAAGCTAAACTTTCTACTCCACCAATAAGTAACAGTCGCACTTGTGGAACGGTTGCTTGTACCTGTTTGAATGCAAGAAATAAGTTTTCCAGTCCTTTAACGGGATGCAGAAAACCAAAAAAAACAATCACGAAAGACTCTTCTGACCAGCCGTAGGTTTGGCGAACAAGCTGACGAGCAGGCGATCGCTCAATTGACGCAACCTCAACATTAGCGGCGATCGGAATTCGATAAAGTCGATTGGATAGGTGAGGGAGGCGATCGCAAATTGCATTCTCTGCTTCTACATTAGTGGTAATGATTGCCTGACTACCCGTGAGTAAAAATCCATCTTCCCGATCCCACCAGTGGTGCTGTTGTCCCCATCGCTTTAGCCACTCCAACAGCTTGGACGGAACACCTTTAGGTTGCCATTCCCACCAACCATACTCATGTACTGTTGTGACAATCGGCTGGCGATATCCCAACACCTGCAGGATAAGCGACAGCAAAAAGATAGGACGTTGAAAACTATAGGTTCCTGCTGCGTGTTGAATGTGCAAAATGTCAGTTGGAGTGGTCTGAATTGCCTGCACTAATGGAAATAAGCTAGCTAACTTCCAATTCTGAACTACACCTTGCACCCCGTCATCCTGTAATGCTTCAGCGGCAACTTGTGTTGTTAGCACAACAGATTTAACCTCTTCTGCCAAAATTTCTCGCAGACGAGCAGTGTAATGAGCTACACCGCAGCGGTCTGGTTGATAGGTGCCAGCGATCAAGGTAATGCGTATCATCTTTTCTTGGGAAATAGTCACTAGTTATTGGTCATTGACACCGAGCAAGGCGCTTTGTCAGATGTTACAGTCGCCTCAGCTTCCTTGAAATCTACCGATCGCTTGAACTGTCGCGTAACAGCGATGTCTAGCTGCTTAAGTCTAGATAGGAGAGCAGTTTAGGATTGCCTTACTGAGGCTGAGCTTGAAACCATCTGAAGAAATACCACCTGATACGATCAAATAACGAGGTTTGTCTATAGCCTAGAAATCTGGAGATGTTCTATAATGCAACATTCTCAGATATTTGGAATCTTTTAATTTAAAACAATCTATGTCAACGGGTCATTGAACTGATTGAGCAAACAGATAACCAAACTGATAAAGAGGAGCATGATTGAAAAATCCAGATCTTCATCGTCCTGAAAGGTTAGAGATTGAAGCATAAAGAGTAGGAGGGCTTTAAAGATGATTCAAACAAATCTAACAAGGCTGAACGTTGATGAATTTATCGCGCAGTATAGCGACTGTGATTCTTATGAATTGATTGATGGAGAGTTAATTGATTTGGAGCCAACAGGATTACATGAACAGGTAATTAGTTTTATCGCTCGCAAACTCAACGTTGAAATTGATCGATTGAACTTACCCTATATCATTCCTCACCGTTGCCTGATCCGCATCTCGAATGACACGGCTTTTCGTCCGGATGTCATTGTGCTGGATCAAACGCAATTGGTTCATGAACCGCTGTGGCAGTATCAGGCTGTGATCACGTCGAATGTAGCAATCAAACTGATCGCTGAAGTTGTGAGTACAAACTGGCAAAATGACTATGCTCGGAAGGTTGAAGACTATGCCTTGTTAGGCGTTCCTGAGTATTGGATTGCAGATTATCTGGGGCTAGGCGGTCGAGACTATATCGGCACCCCTAAGCAGCCAACGATCACGATTGGTCAACTGGAGGGCGATCGCTTCCAAAAGTGCTTATTCCGTCAAGCAGACAGCTTAAGCTCAGCCATTTTCCCTGAATTGCGGCTCCGTGCAGGCGCAATTTTTGCAGCCGGACAAGGCTATAAGTCTAGATAGGAGAGCAGTTCAGGATCATCTTACTGAGGCTGAGCTTGAAACCATCTGAAGAAATACCACCTGATACGGCCAAATAACGAGGTTTGCCTGTAGCCTAGAAATCTGGAGATGTTCTATTTGGCTATGGCAACTGAAGAGGAGCAACCATGAACTATCCCATTGTGATTTATCCTAGCGAAGAAGGCGGTTATGTCGCAGAAGTTCCAGCCCTGAAAGGATGTTTGGCTCAGGGTGAGACCCTATCTGAAACCATAGAAGAATTAGAAATTGTCACAAAACTATGGATTGAAACCGCAGAACAACATGGACAGACTTTACCAGATGTTGAGGGCGCGATTCGGAAAGTTAAAGCGCTGAGCTATAGCAGCCCTGGTTGAATATAGAATTTAAGGACTACCAAAAATACTGCATCAATGAGGTCAAGGTTTACGTCAAACCCCTGGCTGAATTCCGCGCCAAGTATGAAAAGATTCTAGTTAGATAGAGCTTGTGAAACCCAGCAACGCTAATTATTAAATATAAAAAACCCGCATAGATACTATGCAGGAATGGGTTTATTTATCGAGACAAGCTGAGAGGATGTTTGAAAAGTCTAATCTGTCACCCACGAGTTTGTAGGGGTGTGGCATTCGGGCAAGAATTTTCGGTTTATTCCAGAGTCTACCTGCCGAATGCTACGCCCTTACAGGGGACATTTGCTACTTTTCATTTATTATGTTAAGTGATGCGTTACGCTGCGCCAACGCATTCTACAAGATCGGCGATCGCACTGTTGGGACGCAACTCTTAGGAGCAGCTAGCCAATGTATTCTTTGAACCAGTGGGTAAGGGAATTGAACTTTTTGAATGAGGTTATCCTTGAGAAAGAGTTTTGCCCTCGTCGTTGCTGAGTATGTCGAAAAAAGACTATAAGTGGAAGCGGTTTTGGTGCCCTCGATCAGGTCGCATCAATCTGACTGATGGTGGTTATCTGTATGATCCAGATGCAGAATGGGGCAAGGCGTGTAATCCAGATTTGGTTAGTTTAGAGGCGATCGCTGATGTTCCATGTCTGGTTTTATTAGGGGAACCAGGTATTGGTAAAAGCCGCGCAATTAAAAAAGCAGTAGAAACTGAAACTTATGAACAAGATCCACTAGTCCTAGATCTCCATTCATATGGGAGTGAAGATAGACTTGTTAAAAATTTATTTCAAAGTTCGCAGTTTAAAGCTTGGGTTGAAGGCAATTATACTCTGCATATTTTCCTAGACAGCTTGGATGAGTGCTTAGTGCGGATAGATAATGTGACCGCACTATTGGCTGAGGAGTTTGAGCGACATCAGGATAAAGTCGATCGTTTATTCCTCCGAATTGCCTGTCGAACCGCTGTCTGGCAATCTTCTTTTGAAGAACAACTCAAACAGTCTTGGGGAAAGGATAAAGTCAAAGTCTACGAATTAGCACCACTTCGCTGGCGCGATGTTAGACAGGCAGCAGAATGTGAAGGGATCGAAGATCCTGATCTCTTTATGCAAGAAATTTGGGATAAAAGGATTGTTCCTTTCGCGATAAAACCGATTACGCTAGGATTCCTGTTAACTATATATCGTCGCAATGGTCAATTTCCTGAACACAAGACTTTGTCCGGCTTATACCTCGAAGGTTGTCGTATTTTGTGCGATGAAGAAGAAGATAAACCAGAGCTTCTTCTTCCGGGACATCAGGGAAATTTAGAGCTAGATCAACGTCTCATTATTGCTGCTCGAATCGCAGCAATAACAGTTTTTGCAAACCGTGATGCGATTTGGACAGGACGCGTTCGAGGGCAAGTTCCAGAAGATGATGTTTTAAGTCGAGAATTGGCGCAAGGGTACGAACGGGCAAATGCAAGGTCGCTCGAAGCAAGTGAAGCATCTATCACAGAAGCTTTAAACACTGGGTTGTTTTCTTCGCGCGATACGAACCGAATGGGATGGGCACACCAAACCTATGCTGAATTTCTAGCCGCATGGTATTTGACACAGCACAATCTCAATCTTTCACAAATCTTAAGTTTGATCGTTCATCCGGATGGCAGAATCGTTCCCCAGTTGCAAGAGACAATAGCTTGGTTAACCAACATGAGATCTGATGTGTTTCAGGAGGTGATGAAAACAGATCCCAATATACTTTTGCAGGGTGATTTAACAACAGTTACTGAAGCAGATAAAGAAGTCTTGGTAGAAGCTCTTCTAGAATCACACAACGAGGAAAAGCTACCTTACGAGGCAAGAGCATGGTTGTATAAGAATCTTAGTCACTCAAAACTAGTTGATCAACTGCGGCAATATCTCTGCGATGAAACGAAGAGCGTGAATGCGCGAGATGTAGCAATAGATATTGCAGAGGTTTGTAATGTTAGAGATTTGCAGGAGGAGCTTGTAGATCTTGCTCTTGATTCACAACAACCTTCCCAAATCCGGATCAAGGCAGCAGGTACTGTGAATTGCATTGGCGATGAAGCAACCAAGGCTAAATTGAAACCTCTAGCACTTGCTGCACCAAAAGATGGTGTAGAGGAAGACTTAAAGGGTTATGGTCTTCGAGCGGTGTGGCCAAATCATATAACAGCAGAAGAACTGTTCAGAAGCCTTACCTTGCCTAAGAGGAAGGTTATTGGTGGGAGATATCAAGACTTTATAGCAAAAGATATTGGGCAAGCACTTTTTCCAACTGATCTACCGATCGCTCTAGAATGGTTAGAAAATCAGCCAACTAGACATGATCTACATTATCCATTTGGACAGCTTTCAGATGCCATCATGCTAGAAGCATGGAAATATATCGATAACCCAAAAATCCTCGATGCATTCACCAAAGTAGCTAGTTTCAGACTTAAGCAATTTGATGAAATTGTAGATGATCGAAGAACTTCATCTTCCAATCAATTACCTTTTGATGATGATAGAAAGCGCCACTTGTTACTAGAAACGCTAGTTGCCAGACTTTCAGATTCAGAAAATAACCCACTATGGCTGACAGAAATTATTATTCCAAACAAAGATTTTCTGTGGCTGATTGAATGCCTCAACAAATCTGAGTCTGAACGCATTCAGTGGATCTGGTCAAGACTAATATGGCGCAGCTTCAATAGACATCAGTATCAGTTGGAGCAAGTAGAAGCTGTTTTAGTCGCTTGTGAGAACAATTCAACATTGAAAGCACAGTTCATTGCAGATATTGAACCAATTGAATTAGCCTCATTGGAAGCGCAAAAGGCAAAGGCAGAGTATCTAGAAAAGCAGAAATGGAATGATAAAAACAGATACAATCTTCCTCTAATCCCTCCACCTAAGGAACGAGTTCTTCAAGCTCTAGAGCAATTTGAATCTGGCGATTGTGTATGGTGGCTTTCTTTATGCTTTGAAATGACGCTTGAACCAAATAGTACTCACTATGGAGAGCCATTTGAATCAAGTCTAACCAGTTTTCCTGGATGGATAGAGGCGGAAGATTCAATAAAAGAAAGAATTATTAGAGCTGCAAGGTTATATCTTGAACAAGGTAATCCAGAAAATCAGGCTTGGATCGGTACGAATACGTTTGATCGATCTGCAATGGTTGGTTATCAAGCATTACGATTGCTATTAGAGAAAGCCCCAAACTCCATCTCAACCATTTCTACCCATGAATGGGCAAAGTGGACACCAATTATTCTCGCTTATCCATCTGTTAGAGATTTAGAGCTTCATCGCGATTTATTGAAGAGAGCATATCAGAATACTCCTACTGAATTTATTAAAACCTTACAGATATTAATTGATGGTGAAAATGAACAATATGGCTCAGTTCACATTCACCAGATGATCAGGAGTTTTTGGGATGAATGTTTGGCAAGGGTATTGCTTGAAAAGGTAAAAGATGAAAAATTAAAAGCTAAAAGCATAGGCAACCTTTTGGAAGATCTTTTGATTCATAAGGTTGACGGAGCTAAGATTTTTGCAGAGTCTCTGATTTCCCTTCCTATTCCTAACACTGGGGAAGTGAGAGCTAAAGCAGCGGTTGCAGCTTGCTCACTCATACTATATACGGAGGATGCTAGTTGGTCAGTTGTATGGTCTGCGATTCAACAAGATCCAGAGTTTGGTCGAGAAGTTCTTGAAGGGGTATCAAATGTTATTAAATTTGGCAAAAGACCTGGACAGAATCTTAGAGAAGAATACCTAGCAGACTTATACATTTTTCTTGCTAAGCAATATCCTGATCTTGATGAAGAACGCCCAGTAAGTCTGAACGACAGTATCAGGATATGGAGAAACTACATTCCTCAAAGATTACAAGAACGGGGTACACAAGAGGCTTGTGATGCGCTACGAAAAATAATTCATGAGCTACCGGAGTTGAAAGATAAGCTGCAATGGAGGCTATTAGAAACAGAAGTTTTGGTTCGCCGTAAAGCCTGGCAACCTCCGACACCGGAAGAGTTTCTTCAGTTTGTTCTTAACCAAGACAAACGACTTGTTCAGAGTGGTCAACATCTGCTTGAGGTATTAATCGAATCTCTTAAGCGCCTTGAGTTAGAGCTTCAAGGAGAAACCCCTGCCGCAAGGGATTTATGGGACAAAGTCGGTAGTAGTTCCTTTAAACCTTTGGATGAAAATGCATTTTCAGACTATGTAAAACGCTTCCTCGATAGGGATCTAAAGTCACGAGGAATTATTGCTAATCGCGAAGTTGAGCTAAGACGGAGCTACGGAGGTAATCCAGGAGAACGGACAGATATTCATGTCGATGCTGTTCTAAAACATCTAAATGGCGAAGTGTACGATTCGATAACTGTCATTATCGAAGTCAAAGGTTGTTGGCATAGTAAAGTTCAAACTGCAATGCGAACTCAACTTGTTGAACGCTATCTAGCAAATAACGCTTGTCCGTATGGATTGTATGTAGTTGGATGGTTTAACTGTCAGCAATGGGACAACAACGATTCAAGAAGGAATCAAGCACTCAAAATAAGACTGGATGAGGCTAGAACACAATTTAATGATCAAGCTAAGGAGCTATCTTCATCTGGCAATGTGATACGTGCATATGTACTGAATACGGCTTTGCGATAAAAACAGGAGAAATTTTATGCAAATCACGATCGACTTACCGCCAGATCTCGAACAAGACTTAATCCGCCAAGCAGAGCAATCTAATGTCCCACTGCAAACCTTGATTTTGCAAGCCTTACGCCAGATAATTCAACCGCTATCCGTTTCCACTTCTCAGTGGTCTGAAACTGTCTTGTCTTACGAGGGAATTACTGACTTTCCGGCGTTTGAGTTCTACCGAGACGATCTTCTACCGTCCCGTGAACCGGAGCTGTTTTGATGCGCTATCTCCTTGATACCTGCGTCATCAGCGACTTCATCAAAGGTGAAGCTGGAACCACAGCTAGACTCAAACAAACTCCACCTGTTGATATTGCCATCTCAGCAATTACAGTCATGGAATTACGTTACGGTTTGACCCTGAATCCGCAATGTGTTCAAAAGGTTGAACCTGCGCTTACCAGCATTCTATCTTCTGTAAATATTCTGCCATTCGGCACGGCGGAAGCTGAACAGGTTTGGCAATGGACTGCCAAAGTAACAGCGATGTCTGCAAATACAAAAAGCCCTGCATAGACACTATGCAGGGATGGGCTTATTTATGAAGACAAGCTAAGCCGTTTAAGACTCTCTATTGGATTGACTCTTAGCTACTGCTTTAAGGCGGGTATTGACCCCCTTGCGAACCCGTTCACTCTTCCGCACACCGCCTGCCATTTCATATTCGCGGCTATCCTTACCAAACTTGAAGGCAACCCCGATCAGCATCCGTTCCGTCATCTCGTTTAGGGTTTTCTCTAGGGCTTCAATCTCGGTTTGAGACGCGCTAATCGCTGCAAGCGCACTGTTATGAGTATCGAGCTTGGTGCGAAGCTCGTCAATTGTGCGGACGTAATCGTTCAGGGTAAAGCGATCGCCCAAATCCAGGGCAGGGTCGATCGCCTTCATTCCGGTTGCCCGCAACTCGGCTCTTTCTAAATCACGAGAGATCCGTTGTTTGCGACTCATCATTCTTGCTCCAATCTATGGGTTGTTGGAGTAAGAATGCCCATCCGAACTAGCTTGTCATCTCAGTAAAATTTGTGAACTTTGTGGTTTCTAGAACCCCAAATTCAGTCAATTCGAGTGATTCTGCTGAAGCTAGCTTATGCAGTTCTTCAGATTCACTGTTCTCAGCAGTTTTCAGATGCATTCCCGATACCCTGTCAATCACAGCAATATGATTGGTTATCAGAGTAATGCAGTTGGTTATCACGGCAATGCGGCTGATTGTCGGAGTAATGCAGTTGGTTATCACGGCAATGCGGCTGATTGTCACAGCAGTTCTGTTGGTTGTCACAGCAGTTCTGTTGGTCGTCACAACAGTTCTGTTGGCTGTCACAGTGATTTTTGGGGTTACTTGTGATTCTGCACTAGTTACCTAACGCCTCGCCCTGGAATCAATTTCGGGCTAACAGATCAAGTCAGTTCCAACTGACTCAAATGCCTGCCAGAAGCTTATCTCAACTCGTTTTAACGAGTTTTAGCTTTGAGCCTGAGATTGATCTCAAGGCTCTAGTGCAATCCCTCCTACCGTTGGTGCAATATCTCCAGTTATAGCTGTAGTCAGCTAGGTTAGGACAAGGACATTTTGGCGGCGCGGCTCAGCCGCGCCGCCAAAATGTCCTAATCAATATGGCTACCGCTATACCACACCTTCGTATCTAGCAATTCGCTTGCTCCTGACCTATTACCAACGCAATTTACAGCGTGTTTCAACTACCTTAAAGCTGTTACGACCGCGTTGGTTTCTCGTAACAGATCTAGCGCTACTGCAACGACGGTTTCTGGTGGAATGTCCAAACACTCTAACTGATAAGGACAGGTGAAGGCATAGCAGGGGCTACACACGGTGGGGCGGCGCAATAGGCGAACAGGGGCGTGGCGAGGGCACCATTGCGACTCACGTTCAGTTCCAGCAAACAGAACTACCATTGGCGTTTGGGTTGCGTCGGCAAGGTGCATTGTAGATGTATTATTGGTTAACACCAGTTGTGCTTTTGCGACCAGATTTGCCAGTTCTAATAAACTGGTTTTGCCAATGAGATTAATGGCACAGTTACCCAATGCTTCAAGTAGTGGGGAGGCGCGATCGCGGTCTTTCTCAACACCCGTCACAATCACTGACCATCCGGTAATCTCACTTAACTGTCGCGCTGCGACTGCAAAGCGATTGGGATCATAGTTACGAGACTGGCAGGTTGTCCAGGGATTCAGCAGGATGAATTGCTCAGGAAGTTTGAGGTTTGAGATTTGAGGTTTAGGGCTTGAGGTTTGAATGGTGAGATGGCGATCGCTCACCTTAAAGCCGACTGATTCAATTAATCTGAGGTTTCGCTCCACCTGATGGATTTCGTCGGGAGCAGACTCTAGTTCATGAGTCAGAAAGCCTGGTTCTTTTTCCCTGGACTCTCCTAGACGTAGGGGGATACCTGCCAGGTGAGAAATGAGTGCTGCTGGATGAGGACTTTGGCTGAAACTGGTGAAGATGATGGCAGCATCAAAATGGCGATCGCTCAATACCTCAATGAGTTTCCATTCCCGCTCTGGGTCAAATGGCAGTCGTCCTAGATCTTGCCACAGTACCCGCCAAGGCAACACCTCATCAACCCAGGGCAACAGCGGTGCAGTGAGTGCCCCCGATGGACTCGCCATCAGCGTCAGTCTTGTCTCCGGCAAATTTTGCTTAACTGCCCGCAGAGATGGACTAGTCATAATCACATCACCAATATTATCCAACCGCATTACCAACAGATTGCGAACCTTTCTCCAATCCACTAAAAGAGAGTTTTGAGTTTTGAGTTCTGAATGGTGAGTTTTGAGTTTTACTCCCCCACTCCTCCGCTCCCTCAC
>Ga0224723_1000056_pt1 | contig 67945 bp, 65 predicted proteins | sample Balambano_FR2_Me_FD_161647 | JGI IMG/M metagenome (GOLD analysis project Ga0224723, IMG submission 161647) | Freshwater sediment microbial communities from Lake Towuti, South Sulawesi, Indonesia - Balambano_FR2_MetaG | ecosystem: Environmental > Aquatic > Freshwater > Lake > Sediment | place... | reverse complement strand
CAGATACCGCAAGGGTCGCCTGCCTCACGTTTTGCCGGAAGTCGTTGCTGTAGGGTTTAGCCATAGAGATAGTAAAGACAAGGGAACTCTTCTAGTCTACGTCCTAAGCTCAACGAATACAGCTATATATCAAAGTTCAACCCGTCCACATAAACGTTGTGAACTGTGCTGTGAAAGTTGTGACGGGTGCAGCTTTGATGTTGCTCTATGACAGCAAAGTGTCAGCAAACAGAAACGGTTCAGCCTCGTACAGTAAAGGTGTAATAGAGCAATACAACGAAATCAGTTGTCTCAGAGGAGGTTTGTCAAGTTCGATCTGTCACTCAGAAGTCTTTAGCGGCGCAGTGTTCAGGTCTCAACCTCTCAGTCAGTGTGATTTCTCTCAGACCTGGCTTGCAGCACGGCTAAAACTGCCCTAGGCGAAAGCTTGTCCTTAAACCAAATCACCTGAGCGGGAACATCACTGACTTTCACGCCTGCCTTCTCAAGGTTAAGTCGCTCCGAAATTGCCAAAATTAGGTTATCCCGTTCAGATTGACGCACCTGAGAAAACTTTTTGCGAAGATATTCGGGTCGCCAGTAGCCAACAATTTCCAGTAGAAAGTCGTGTCCGTCAGGGTGGACGAGGCGAAAGTCAGGAATCATGACGCTACCCGGAATGGGAATCAGGTCTACTTCGCGTTCCAGTTTCCACTCAGAGTTGAGCGCATCCCATCGGTCAGCAAAGGATTCCTCCAACATACTGTCGTAGGGTTTTCCGGGTGGGTAGTGAGTCACCAAACCACAGCCAGAGTTGAGGCTAAAGCGGCGAAGTTTTTTGGTGTTGGTGTAGCTGTCACGGATTTGCAGTTCTGCGGTGAGGCTCCATTTCGTCACGTGCAGCAAAGCAGGAATCAGTTTAGCAATGTCTAGCCCGTAGCGAGTGCTGGGTTTGAATAGGCTAGTGGGCCCATCAATGGTGATCGTAAACCCGTGATCGGCATCGCCTTCGATGTAAGCCATTAAACCAAACAGCTTGAGATAGCGAAACAGCAGTTTATATTCACCCGGATCGTTGCGATGGGCGGTAATGGTGATGTGACTGGCTTTATAGAAGATGCCCTGCACCTGAGACAGGTTGTAGCGATGCAGCAGTGCTTCTGGGTTGGGCGCTTCAAACTGAGTTAGAATGCGGTTTTCTGCCAGGTCAGCATACAGTCCGGCGCGAATTTGGTCGGGCAAAACTTCGCGGTCTAGCTCTTGAGTGAGATGGTCTGCCAGCTTTGTTAAAGTTGCCTGAGCGGTTTGAGGAAGAGGAGCAGCTTGGGCAGAGAGGGCAAACACCCGCTGGCGTAAAAGCTGTGGCTCAAGGGGGCTAACGATTTCAAAGGTGCTGAAGCTGCTCTTGAGAATGTGCGCCAAGCCGCGTTTAATTCGGTAGTCGGTGTCTTCGCCTTCCAATTCTTGAAGCTGGCGGTTTAATTCGCCCTGGGTTTTGCCCTGCATCTGCTGAAAGAGGCTGATTAGATCAGTGGCGATCGCCCCATACTTCCGTCCGATCGGCAATCGCTTCGGCGTAATTTCCTCGCCATTCTGCCGACTGATTAGGAGATCGCTGGGCAACATGATGCTTTCTCGATAGCGATATTCATCCTAATACACTTTATCGCCATACAAGTCGTCAAAACCGTAGCCCCGGTTAACCCAATAGTGCCAGTCGGCGATCGCCTCCTGCGTTTGCTCATTTGCCTTTAGCGGCTCAATGTCATACAGCCGCGCTGTAAAGATATCTTTAGCGTCGCCGTCCTGATACAGCACCTCAACATACATTTCGGTCGAGCATTCTTCCTCTGGGGCCATTCCGACGACGCTAACTGTTTCACTTTGGCTGGGCGACTGATGCCCCTGCGTCAGCCATTTTGCCCCAAACGGAAAATCAAGCATATCTTCCAGATAACAGTACCAGCCCATCGCCTGCTCTTCTGAGCTATATGCATCCACGACTATTTCCATCTCAATTCGATGCTCCCGCTCGTTGTCTCTTTCAACGGTAGACATAGGATACTGCCTAGCAGGTGAATTAGATGCTGATTATAGTAAGCCAATACCTGATCCAGTTAACATTCTGAACAAAATTTTGTTATGGCGCTACGCACAGACCTTAGGACACGTTTTTGTGTGCTACAAAAAAGTGGTGGTAAAAGGGTGAAAAGATGGTAATCCGTGCAGCAAGCTCATTTCTACTAAGCTTAGGTGTGCTATTGGCGATATCTGGTAAAACTGCGATCGCTTCTCCCTCCTCCCCCTTTCCTCCTTCCCGTTGGCAAGTTGAAATTCAAACTCCCGACCTGCCCATGTTAGAAGAACACACAGAATACTTACCCGAAGAAATTGCTGTCGTCCACCTCGTACTAAAACTGAGACAGCGGCGGGTTTATGTACATCGCGGGGAAGAAATTTTAGCAAGCTATCCAGTGGCGATCGGGCGGGCAGATACGCCCACGCCAACGGGTGAATTTGAAGTATTTCAGATGATCGAAGACCCGGTTTGGCAAAACCCCTGGACGGGAGAGGTGCGATCGCCCGGAGCCAACAGCGCTCTCGGCTTAAGATGGATTGCCTTTACCCAAATGCCCAATGGCGTAATCGGCTTTCACGGCACACCAACCGTTTCCTCCATCGGTCAAGCCGCCTCAAATGGCTGCGTCAGAATGCACAACGCCGACGTAGTTGCCCTATTTGAGCGAGTAGAAATCGGCACAACGGTTATTGTTGAGCTTTAAAGGGAATTTGAAACTTTGGAATTGCTATGGCACCGTACTCTATGGAAGCAAATTACGAAGTCTCTGCGGAAGATAAACAATCGTTAGGAATCGCGAGCGGGAGCTTGAGGACGAGCCGTTTCCTTTGGGGGTGCAGTTTCTCGGAGCGCGGCACCCTGAGCCTGTCGAACTTCTCCTGTTCTTTGTTGGGATTGTTCTGATCCGGTTTCCGCTTCGGGGGGAACTTCGGGTGGGGGAGCAGGCTCAGTTAAGGTCTCAGGGGCAGCAGGTTCTGCCTGATTCACAGGAGCCGTTGGGGATGGGGTCGGAGCGGTAGGTTCTGCTGCCTCTGGAGTTTCTGCCTCTGGAGCTTCTGCTTCTGGAGGCGTTGCTTCTAAATCGGGTGAAGATGGCAATACAGCAGGGTCTTCTGGCACCGCATCTAACACTGGCTCATCCAGCGGAGCTTCTTCGACTGGAGATTCTTCTGACGGAAGCTGCGGCGTTTCGGGCTGCGCCTGGGCGGGTGCTTCAAAGGTAGGTACGGGAGAAGGTTGGGCGGATTCACCGGGGGCGATCGCATCCGGTTCAGGTTCAGAGGTCAGCGGCGGCGATAACGCCTGCAAAACTCCAACCACCACAGCCGCCGGAAGCAGCACCGCCAGCGCAATCAAGCCTGCGGCAAACCACTTACCTCTGGAATTGCCTGTGGAAGAACCGCTTTCCTTTGCAGAAATGCGAGGCGCTGAATACTCCGTTGTCACCGAGCGGCGGCGTTGGGGAATTACAGCCTGAGTTGCCATGCGGCTAATGGTTCCGCTGGCTGCGGCAAGGGGTGAGCCTGCCACACCGGGCAATAGTGCCAGCCAGCGATCGACGGTGGCGGGGCGATGCTGCGGTTCAACGGCCATGCCGCGCATTACAGCCTGACTGACCGCCGCACTGAGTTCTGGACGAACGATACGTGGCGCGGGCAGGTCAACGCGATCGCGCAGAGCGGCAGCAACCGGAATGCGGGCGGTTAGCAGAGTGTAAAGTGTGGCAGCAAGACCGTAAACATCGGTGGCGGGCGATCGCCGCTCCTGAGAAATATATTGCTCAATTGGCGCGTACCCCGCCGAAATCAAGCTGGTGTGTGTCTGAGTAATTCCTGGTGTAAACTCACGGGCAATGCCAAAGTCAATTAGCACGACCTGGTCAGTGCCCTGGCGCAAAATAATGTTCTGTGGCTTGATGTCTCGGTGTAGCAAATTGCTTTGGTGAACCACTTTCAGCGCTTCGCCCACCTGCTGAATGTAGTGAATCGCCGTTTCCTCAGACAGCGGATTGTCTGGCATCACCAGCGTATCCAGCGTTTGACCGGGAATGTAGTCCATAACAATGTGGGGCAGCCCTTCTTCAATGAAGAAGTCAGTCACGCGGACGATGTTAGGGTGAGAACAAACCGCTAGCCGTCTGGCTTCATCCTGAAACTGACGATAAAAATAAGCAAAATTAGGATCTTGCCGCAGAGATTCATTAATTGTTTTAATCACCACGACCTGACCCAGCGCATGGTTTGTGGCTTTGTAGGTAATGCCAAAACCACCCCGCCCTAGCTCCTGGTCGAGCGTGTATTTGCCATTCTGTAGTGTTTTCTGAATCGGAATAGTCATAGGCGATCGCAGTTGAGATGCAGTTCCTTCAGGGCTGTCAAAGGCGGCTTAAAATGCGGTTGAGCAATCAGCAGTCTAAACAAGAGTGAAGAGTACAGTCTAACGAAACTGAACTAACTGACTCAGCACTGGGACATTTTGCTCCAGCATATCAGGAAGATTCGAGAACCGATTCTACTGGATGCCATTGCCTGGGGTATCGTTGAAGAATTGCAGGCTGAATGCGCTCACCGCAAAGTAAAAAGGAACTCCGTGGAACGCTACTGCGATAAGCATCCCGACGCGGCAGAATGCCGAGTTGATGAGTTGTAAAGTAAGCTTTTTGGCGTGAAATACATTGCTCTAGTGTTAGTTCTAATCTTCTCCTTTGCGATTGCCTTGCCTGCCAGGGCTGCTTTCTGTCGCACGGTGAACGGACATGACATTTGCATTTTGAGCATTAAACGCAGCGCCAAAAATCATTGGGAATACAGAGCGTCAGTAAGTATTGACGGGGTTGCAAGACCCGTTGAAGTTTATAACTGTCGCGATCGCCAGCGCACTCAAAAAGACGGAACCGTTATCCCTTTTGCTGAAAATGGGCCGGGTGAGCTAATCTGCACGATGCTCAAGTGAAATCAGACCCTGTTGGAATACCGGAGGTTCAGCAGGAAGTAAACTCAAATGAGCAAAGCAACGCAGATTTGCCGGATGGGTAGTGGCGATCGCTGAAGACTAATGGTGAATTTTGATCTCGCTTAGATTGCGATCGCCACCACCATGCTGAAAACCGCTGCTACCATCGCTTTGTTAACCATTCCGCTGTTTAACGCCGCCGCTAACGCTGAAAGTAGCGTTATTCCTGAACTAGATGCTGCACTGCAAACAACTCTCTGCCAAAACAACTGGAGCGCCTCCATTCGAGCAGTGAGTTCACTCATCGGCAATCCAGAAACCACACCGGACGATCGCGAAGACCTGGTGTCGTTTCGCTACCAGCTTCAAGATTGGCGGGCAACGGGGGCGATCGCCGCTGAAGTCATTCCCAACTGTGAAGGCGTTGCCGTTGAAGAAGACGGTATTCCTATTCCTGTTAGCGTTTCGTCGCCACCGCTCAACTTTGAAGCTGCCGTTCAGTCTGTCGAAGAGATGAACTCCCCCTACAGCAGTTTCGTTCCCTATGCAGCGCCTGCACCGACTACTTTCAGTCGTGAGTGTTGGGTTGAGGATCAGTCTGGACGGCGATTTGACCTCGCTGTGCTGTGCAACGGACAGTAAGTCAACAATCCTCCGTTCGTCCCTCACCCCTGCCCTAAATTCTGGAACTCATCTAATGCAGCAAAGTCAGTAATCCAGGATCTACGAATCAACCGACAAATCAACCGATTGATAATATCCATAGGATTTCAGACAATGGCACTCCTGGCTAGAACGGCTTTGATGATGGGCACTGTGTTTGGATTAATTACAGTTGGAGCCATCTCCACTGCAAGCATGGCGCTGAATCCAGGTGAACTGATGAGCAATAGCACGTCACGCTCAACTGCTGAAGCTGAGACTTTAGTAGCACAAAGCTCAATGGCACAGGAGATTTTAGAGGCTCATAACAAGTATCGTGCTGAAGTAAACGTCGCACCGCTTGTCTGGTCAAACACCCTAGCCAGCAACGCTCAAGAATGGGCAAACTACCTTGTCTCGCTAGGCGGAAATACGTTGCAGCATAGCTCAAATACAGGCGAAGGAGAAAACCTTTGGCTTGGCACTTCTGGGGCATTCTCTTACACCCAGATGGTAGATATGTGGGGCACCGAAAAGCAGTATTTCACTGACGGCACTTTTCCTGATGTGAGTTCTACAGGCAACTGGTTTGATGTGGGTCACTATACGCAGATTGTGTGGGAAAACACTACAGAAGTTGGGTGTGCGATCGCCAATGCAGGTGGAAATGATATTCTAGTTTGTCGATATAGCCCACCGGGCAACTATTTAGGGCAGCCTGTTTTTTAATCAAAGTCATGGCAGCAAAGTTTTACGTGGGCAATGACATCCAAGAGGGTGACACTATGCCCAAGCGTTTCATCTGGCAGCCGTAGAGGAGACACAACTCGCTTGCTCATTAGAAGATAAATTCTCTGCCGGAAGGGGAGCATACCAACGCTGTGCCAAGTCATTAAGCTGATCAAGGACAGTGACGAGTTCCTTGCCCCGCTCGGTTAACCCGTAAGTGACCTGGGGCGGCACGGTCGGCTCGTAGTGGCGATAGAGAATTCCTTCTTGCTCTAGCATTCGCAAGCGCTCGGTTAAAACTTTGGTAGAAATTCCTTCGATGCGGCGTTTTAGCGCACCAAATCGAGTTGGACCATTTGTGGAAAGCACCCACAGCAGATACATTGTCCAGGGACCAGACAAAACTTCCATTAGAATACTGACTGGACACGGGCTGGAATGGCGAGAACGTGACATAGCTAGTTACCTGAAAGTGCCTACTAGTTACTTTAGAGTTTCTACTTTACTTGAGTAAGTGGTTACTTTTAGCATCTAAAAGTAGCACAATATCTGTTGAGGTTTCTATGGCAACCGTTGCTGTCGTCTATTTTTCAGGTTCCGGTCATACTCATTTGATGGCTCAGGCGATCGCAGCAGGAGCTACATCCCAGGGCGTTGAAGTTGAATTACTGCGGATTACGGGGGAGCAAATTGTAGAAGGTCGCTGGCAAGATGCGGCAATTTTAGAAAGGCTGCATCAGGCAGATGCCATTGTGTTTGGCTCTCCCACTTATATGGGCGGCGTTGCGGCACAGTTCAAGGCATTTCTAGACGCAGGCGGTTCAATTTGGTTTGAGCAAGGGTGGAAGGACAAAATTGCGGGCGGATTTACCCACTCCAGTTCCTTAAGTGGAGACAAACAGGGGACGCTGATCTACCTATCGGTTAATGCGGCTCAGCACAGCATGATTTGGGTTGGCGCGGGCGATTTGCCCAGCCCATACTTTGGCAAGGATGACGGCATCAATCGGCTTGGTTCTTTCTTGGGCGTTATGGGGCAAAGCCCGTTAAATATGAGCGGTGGAGAGGCTGTTTTGGAAGAGGGCGATCGCCTCACTGCTGAAAAATACGGACAGCGAATTGCCCAAGCCGCTTTGCGCTGGAGCCGCCAACCCGTAGCGGCGTGACGCGGTGGGAAATTGCTATATCTAAAGGTACAACTTACTTTTTGGTGCCATGAAGCTCAAGCGACTCGGACACGTAGCCATTTGTGTCAAAGATCTCGACCAGGCGGCTCAGTTTTACCAAAACTTAGGAATGGATCTAGTTTGGAAAGATCCTGACTGGGCCTATCTCAAAGCAGGCGATGATGGTCTGGCCTTGCTTAGCCCTAGCTATAGTCAGGCTGGCCCTCACTTTGGGTTTATTTTTAGCGATCGCTCTGAAGTTAACGCCGCCTACGATCGTCTCAAAACGGAAGGGGTTTATCTCACTCCAATGCATGAACATCGCGATGGCACTGCCTCTTTCTATGGCAAAGATCCGGACGGCAATTGGTTTGAATACCTTTATGAACCCGCTCCTGTAGCCAGCGTGAATTAATGAAACAAGGGGCCTGGGCCCCTTGTTCTAGTCGAAGCCGTGCAGCAGATCAGGTTAATCCTGGCTCTGTCAACGGCTGTCCTGCTTTTGAATTTTGTGTAGGCAGACCCGCTCCAAGAGCCGAAGCGCCAGGACTAGGGCCGGTTTGCCGCGTAGTAGGGTCGAAGATGATGCTGTACGAGCATTCAGGGGAAAGTCGCTGCATTCGCTTGAGATGATCTTCAGCGTTGTTGCGACGACGAAAACGCGCAACCACAAGCTGCTCCGATAGGGCAGCAGACGGAAGATCATTCCCAGCAGCATGGCAAACAATGCACCAGGGATGAAGCTGCTCTCTATATGTCATAAGCCCCTCCCAATGACAAATGCATGGAAGGGGCTAATGAGAGTCTGACCTGCGATCGCACTGAGGCGACAACAGAGACTCGACAAAATCGGTGGCGGTGCTGATATCATAGTAACTTACCTCCAACTCCGGTTGGTGTGTGTGCGATCGCCCTTCAGTTTTCCAGGCAGGAGGGCGATTGATAGTCTTTACAAGTCCATTAAGGCTCACTAACCGCCATTTGTCGATAAATGGTAGACATCGCAATGCAATTTTGCTTTTGTTCAGTAGACTGCTAAGCAAGAAATTAGGCCGTTGAGCAATGGCTTGGCTGATATTATTTGTCGCAGTCTTTGCTGTTTCCTCCGGACTGACAGCACTTTGTGTAACAGATTCAGCTTTATGGTGCTATGGAGCAAGCCTCACTTTGTCAAGCCATGTTCTAAGGCGTAGCGCACCAACTCCGTGCGGCTATTGGTGCCCGTTTTACTAAATAACCGACTGACATATTTTTCTACATTGCGAACGCTGGTTTCTAGGCGGCGGGCAATTTCTTTATTCATCAGTCCCTCTGCCACCAGTTCTAGAACACTTTGTTCGCGTGGGGTAAACTCTAGTCGCACAGGAGCAGGCGTTTGGGCGATCGCCCCGCGTTGAGTTAACAGCGCCCGAATTTCAGCAATCTGTCGCGCCATGTCTGCGATATCCGGAGCATCGCCATCCCCCGCCGCCCGATTTGCAGCGGCTCGACGCTCCAGTAGATTGCTCACAATCGCCACTAACTCATCCGGGTCGAAGGGTTTAGACAGATAGGCATCACAGCCCGCCTGGTATCCCTGAATCCGGTCAGATGTCATTCCTCTGGCGGTGAGAAATACCACAGGGAGCGCCTGAAACCGCTCGTCTTCTCGCATTTGCTTTAAGAACTGATAGCCATCGACCTGAGGCATCATGATGTCGGAGATCACTAGATCGGGCGATGTTTGCTGAAGCAACTCCCAACCGTCACGGGCATTGCTGGCAACCTCTACCGTAAAACCGCTGTCTTCCAGGTAAGCCTGCACTGCTTCCCGCAATCCTGGTTCATCATCAACCAGCAGTAACCGTCCTTCCATGCTTTTCCCTCATCTTCGGCTTTGCACATCCAAGTCAAAGTATATCTGCGTCAAAGGGTTCGCTAGTCGATCAGCCTAACATCTAACCAAACTGGGCTTAGTCAACGCATTGACAAGGCGATCGCTAGCCATTCTTGCCCCTGCCAGGTTGCAGGCGGTAGGGCCAACCTGGAGTGCTGCCAGACCGCCCATTAAAAATAGGTTGCAGCCCTGCCAGCGCAGATGGTCGTCCAGTACGGGCAAACCGTTAACGATGCCTGTGGGAAATTCTTCTAAAACATCGGCTAGAAGCGGGTTTTGAGTTGCGTCTAGTTTTGTTCCGGTGGCTAGCCAGATGCGATCGCATTCCAAAATCGCCCCATCCTGACAGCGAATTTGCCAGCGATCGCCTCGCCATTCTGCCTTGACCACCTGACAGCGCTGATGTAGGTTGACCTGACCCGTTTGCTGTAGCTGGCGCAGGCGAGCCATCATTTCTGGGGTTACAGAGCCGCCATTACGAGCTTGTTGAATCATCTCCCAGCGGGCTTCCCAGTCGCGCTCTGCAATAAACTTTTGGGAATGACTAGAGTTTAGCCAGTTAGGATCAGTGTCAAACCACTTTTCCATCAGGCGACGACGGGACAGCAATAGCACCTGGGCACCCCGCGCTACGGCTCCTACTGCCAGGTGTCCGCTGGTTAACCCGCCTCCCACAATCAAGACTCGCTCACCTCGCAGGCGCAATTGGCGCAAATCAACTTCGTTGGAATGGCAAAGCCTGTGTTGGGGGTAGGGGGTCGCAATTTTGTTCACCCAGGTCGGAAAGTTGAGCATCCCGCCACCCATCGCTAGCACGACTCGCTGAGCAGTGAGCGACTTGCCGCCAGACAAGCCAACCCTGAGGCAGGAGCGATCTTGCTTTAGGGGCGTGATTCGCCTGACCAGAGCGCGGTGAACCCGCTGCTGTAGCTGCCAGCGGTAAACGAGGGTTTGGCAAAAGTCTTGAAAAAGTTTGGCTCCTGGCAAATCGTGCGGCGAAAACAATTCATTGGCTCGATGTTTCGCAAACTGGTGCAGTGCCTGAGGATTTGGATCGGGCTGGTGGGCAGCGGGCGATCGCAAATGCGAAATTTCCAACATTGAGAACAAACGCTGCCACTGATGCATCCAAAATCCGCTGGGATCAAGCACTACTATCTTTTCCTGCATTTGCGATCGCTTTTGCAGCAAATGGGCTGCCAGGGTTAGCGCCTGAGGGCCAGCCCCAATGATGGCAATATCAGTCTGAGTGGGTAGATGCATTACAAAGACCTCCAAAAACGGAAGCGGGAAATATCATGATAATGATTGTCTTTATTAGGCGAACCGAAATAAACAAATTTTATGCTTTGTCAAGTCACGGATTCTGTCTACAAATCAAACTTTTTGCGGCTAATCTGCGGTTAATTTGCGTATGAGAGCTTTTTATGAATACGATCGCCCCTTCCCTCAACCCCACTAACCCTGCCAGCATCGGCGGCACCCCTCACGAATTTGTGTGGCACCGGAACCAGCAGGCGCACACCGTTGTTTACGAAACGTTAGGAGTTTGCGAAACCTCAAGACAGAGAACGCCCGTTTTGCTGCTGCCCGCCTTTAGCACCGTGTCTACTCGCTCTGAAATGCGCGAAATAGCAGAACAGCTAGCTCCTCAGTTTCAAGTTTGGGCAATGGATTGGCTCGGTTTTGGAGAATCTGACCGACCGCCGCTAGACTATTGCCCAGCAATTTACTACCAGCTTCTGCATGATTTTGTTCGCAGTCAATTTGATGCGCCAGTGGCAGTGATTGCTGCGGGACACGCCGCTGGATATGTGATGCAGTTGGCTTCGGTGCAGCCTACAGTTTGGGCAAAGATTGTGCTGGTCGTCCCGACCTGGCGCGGGCCGCTGCCGACAATGGGGGCAACCCAGCAGATTGCAGGAGCAGTGCGACAAACGGTGCGATCGCCCCTCTTAGGACAAGCCCTTTACAAACTCAACACCGTACCCGCCTTTCTCAGCCTGATGTATCGCCGTCATGTTTACACCGATGCTGACAAGCTCACACCCCAATTCATTCAGCAAAAACATCAGATTACCCAGCGCCCCGGTGCCCGATTTGCCCCAGCCGCTTTCGTCACGGGTGCCCTTGACCCTGCCCAGAGTCGTGATGACTTTCTGCAAAATTTTGAATCCCTCTCAACGCCGCTAATGTTAGTGCTCAGTGAGCAAGCCCCCCCAGGCTCAAAGGCAGAAATGGAGGCGATCGCCCAACTTCCCAACATCCAAACCCATCGGCTTCCTGGTTCTCTTGGGCTACACGAGGAATATGCCACAGAAGTGGCCGCGATCGCCCGCCCTTTTCTTGCCAACTAGTAGATTGGAAAACAGAGCGGAACCCGACAGAATCCGGATGAGCGTTGGTTCTGCTTTGCTTCACCCAACCTACCGTCTATCATCAAAATTTAAGCTGCCAATGACCCATCATCAAACTAATCAACCCAATTCAAAATCACTCAACGTTTGGGACTATAAACCCTGGTGGTGTCAGCCCTGGTCGATTGTGCTGACGGGTGTTACGCTAATCGGCGGTAGCTGGCTGCTGCTGCGACTTTGGTGGCTGACGGCGCTAGTGGCTGTTCCGGTGCTGACGTGGATGATTTTCTTTGTGCTAATTTATCCAAAATTAATCGCTCAAAGTGGCGTACTTTTACTTTTAGATGAAAAAGCATCAGAATAAACGGCGATCGCCCCCAAAACATCGGGCCCAAGCAGAAGAGCCAGCCCCCCCGCCACAATAGAACTGGGAATAAAAAACTTTGAAAAAGCCCAACTCGCTGTCGAATAAGACGACCGACCAGCATCAATAAACCCAAAACGACAAAAGCGTAGAAGACATCCTCAAAGTTACAGGTGACTTCCTCACTCGCCTCTTAAGCAAGCGCTACAAATGCACTGGAAATTAGCACTAGCGTTAGGGCAATTATTAAGTAGAGAAGGGGCGATCGCCTGCTAAAGAAATACTTTCCAAAGATGCTTTTTATACTTCTAGAAAGTAACAGCGAAGCGGACAGGAAAAAGTCAGAATCTCATATTCTTCTTTTAAATGCTCACAGAGTAACTGAGTCAAGGAATGTATGTAACGATACTTCTACGTAAAGCGCCTCGGATTTGAGGTACTTAATCCTTCCTGCTATTAAATCTCCTTTTATTCGCGAATGAAATTTAACAAAATAAGTTTTAGCTTAATACTTTGTTTTTTACGCTTAAGTACACAAACTTAAGCGAAAAATGGTGAAACTTATACCCTGTCAAGGAACTGCTTAGAGTTAGATACAGCAGGAGAGTGTCTTCGACTTAGAATTTCCCCTAAACTATTCCCAATGAAATACATCTATACACTTAGATTCTCCTTCTCCCGATAGACCAGGGGACTAGGCAAATTGTCTAGTATTTTTGCAGGTGAAGCTGTTAACAATCCCTATTCATCCAAAAAATACTTGTTTGGGAGTTCTCCCTCGTTCTAGAAAGTCAAAAGGTTAGAGATGAACATGATCCGCGTAGCCCTGGTTGAAGACCATACTTTGACTCGCGTTGGCATTCGCACCGCACTACAGCAGCGAGATCAAATTGCAGTAGTAGGCGAGGCGAGTAATGCTTTATCTGCACTTGAACTGCTTAAAATCACTCCCACAGACGTTGCGATTGTAGATGTGGGCTTACCAGGCATGGATGGAATTGAGTTGACTCAGCGGCTTAAAAATGCCTCTCCTGTAGGGGAAACGCCTGAGACAAAAGTTTTAATCATGACCATGCAGGACGATGAAGAGGTTGTCATGTCTGCTTTCGCAGCGGGGGCAGACTCTTACTGTATGAAGGATATCAGCATCAATGATTTGGTAGAGGCAATTCGAGTTACCTCTCAGGGCGACTCCTGGATCGATCCATCCGTTGCTCGTGTTGTGCTGCGCCAAACTCGTGAGGTGCAGGCTCAAGCTTTTTCTAAAGCCGAATCAGGCACGATCGCCATCAAAGCAATGGACACTGAGTACGATCAGGTCGTCCAGGCTTACCCGTTAACCGAGCGAGAGCTGGAAGTTTTAGAGCTGATTGTAGACGGATGCAGCAATGCCAAGATCGCTGAGCGGCTCTACATCACTGTCGGAACGGTAAAAACTCACGTGCGGAACATTTTGAACAAGCTCTGTGCTGATGATCGCACTCAGCTAGCGGTGCGTGCGCTTCGCTCTGGACTTGTTAAGTGATCTATCCTACTTGCCCCGCCATGAGGTTTTCAACTTCTCAAAGAAGTTGGAAACCTTCTGAAACTATCCTGCATGATGCAGTTTATAAGCTGCGCCATGAGGATGAGTGTTATTGTCGGCGTTCTTCAATAGTGGAGCGAACGTTATCGCGCAACTGCTGTCGCTGTTCTGGGGTAAGAATGTCGCCCATTTGAGTGCGGACTGATTGAAATATTGGGCGCAGTTGTTCTTTTTGCTGATCGGTAAGGTTGAGGGCATCGATCGCGCTTAACAGATTCTGCTCCTCCGTCAGTGTTGTAACAAACTGTTCCCGCTGCTGTTCCGTTAAAATTCCTTCTACTTGGGCGCGAGTCTGCTGGCGCAGGTCATTCAGTTGAGCTTGCTGCTGTTCGGTTAGTTCAATTCCTTCTAAAACCGGAAATACTCCAGTCTGCGCTCTCACTAAACCGGGAGTTAGCGGCGTGAAAAACAAAGCGGTTCCAGCAGCAAAAGCAATGAGTTTCAGTTTCATGGGTGTTTTCTCCGTTGAGTTGTCCCTATCCTAGTCTGCTGTTTGGGTGCATCACCTGATGCAGATGTCCTGAGTTAGCCTGGGACATTTGCCCCAACCTGACAGGACAATTGCCCCTTGCCACAGCGATCCCACAGCCAGTACGGTTGAAACAGCCAGTACGGTTGAAACAGCCAGTACGGTTGAAATTGTTGCGTTTTTCCTTGATGCGCCTGCCTCGACACACTCGCAGTCATCCCCTACACTTTCTGGTTTACCTGGAGTGGATTTTGCTGCTGCTTGTTGGGCTGCGTGAGTTTTCACCGATGTGGCTTTATCAGTCGCCGCGTGTGGTGTGGCTCAACTGGTTAGGGTTGGGGCTATTCACGTTAGCGGGATGGTGGCTACCGCAACGTCCGCTGCGGCGATCGCTCTACACTATTCTGCAAGTGGGGTTGATTTTGCTGGTGTCGCTGGTGGGTGGCATTCGGCTGTTTCCGCTGCTGTTTGTGGTGCTGGTGATTCGCAGTAGCTTTATCTTTAAGCCACGCACCTGTTTTGTGGTTACGGGCATTGTGCTGGTGCTTTGTGTGTCGGTGTTGCTCTTACGCCTCCAATCTCTGGAATTGCTGCCAACAGTTGCTAATGTGACCCGGTTGAGGCGGCTCTGGTTGGGCAGGATTCTCGTGGCAGGGCTAACTTTAGTGTTTTTGCAACTGCTGATGTATGCAGTGGTGTCAGAGCGCCAAAGTCGAGAGAAGCTGATGGTGGCTCATGCCAAGCTCCAGCAGTATGCTTCAGAGATTGAAAACCTGGCAACGGTGCAGGAACGTAACCGGATTGCGCGTGAAATTCATGATTCATTAGGGCATTCACTCACGGTGTTTAATCTGCATCTAGAGGCAGCATTGCGACTGTTGCAGTCTGACCCGGATGAGGCACGAGAACTGTTGATCGAAGCAAAGCAACTGAGTTCAACGGCGCTGCGAGAGGTGCGCGAATCAGTTGCGATGTTGCGCAATCCGTTACAGGGGCGATCGCTTAAGGGGGCGATCGCTTCACTTATCAATGACTTTCAGCGCTCCACCTATATTTCTCCTGAGCTTCACTATCAAATTGGTTTTCCCCTTTCCTCCAAATTAGAAATCGCGATCTATCGAATCGTGCAAGAAGCACTCACTAATATCTATAAATATGCTGCTGCAACTCAGGTTAAACTGTCGATTCAAGGTGAAATTTTAGCTGGAATACCTGAAGCCGCGACAGTGCGCGTCCTGATTCAGGATAATGGAAAGGGGTTTGACTCTACTCAAACAACTACTGGTTTTGGAGTTCAAGGAATGCAGGAACGCACGTTAGCACTGGCAGGAAAGTTTACGCTAACGACCGCTCCAGGCGAAGGTTGCCGAATTGAAGCTGTTTTTCCTTTATCACTTTATGATTCGTCTATTGCTAGTGGATGACCAACCGCTGCTGCGGCGTGGAATGAAGGCACTCCTGAAAACAGATAGTGAGTTAGAAGTGATTGGGGAGTCCAGTCATGGAGAAGAGGCGATCGCTTTTCTAGAAAAGTGTGCAAAAGAGCCTGCGCTCTGTCCCAATGTACAACTCGATGCATATCCTCATGTCGTGTTAATGGACGTGCGAATGCCCGTGATGGATGGGGTTGCAGCAACGCAGGCGATCTGTCAGCGATTCACTTTCACCAAAGTTTTGATCCTGACCACTTTTGATGATCAGGAATATGTGATTCAAGCGCTGCGGTATGGGGCATCGGGCTACCTGCTTAAAGACACTCCGTTTGAAGAACTGACGCAGGCAATTCGCCTGGTTCATAAAGGCTATACGCAACTCAGTCCCGGTTTGGCGGGGAAAATTATTGCTCAAGCACCATTACCTACAGCGCCTCCAAGCCTGATAGGTTTGACTCCTAGAGAGCAGGAGGTTTTACACTGGATTGCCAAAGGAGCCAGCAACCGAGAAATTGCTCAGGCGCTTTACATCTCAGAAAAAACAGTTCGCAATCATGTGACTCACATTCTGAATACATTGGGATTGCGCGATCGCACTCAGGCAGCACTTTACATCCATTCGATTGAATTTGGCGATCGCCCCAACTAGCATGAACTTTGGATACGGCAGTACAAAGATTGGGACAGGAAAATTGGTCAGCAGCAAAGCTATAGTGAACCTCATCCCTCATCCCTCATCCCTCATCCCTCATCCCTCATCTTTTTCCCATATAGCTGTAGTCAGCTAGGTTAGAACACGGACCGCGCCACCAAAATGTCCTAATCAATGTGGGCTACCGTCATACCAGGTTGCTTCAATAATTTGGGCAATTTCTATGGCTTGCGATCGCGATGCCGTACCGTTCATCAGCACAGTTACGTGTCCCAGCTTGCGCCCCGGTCGCGATTCCGTTTTGCCATACCAATGCACATGAACATTGGGAATTTGAGATAACCGCTGGCGTTTCTCCAAATACTCACTTTGAGAATGCTCGTAGCCCAGCAGATTTACCATAACGGCTGCCTCAGCTTGCAGAGCCGGACTGCCCAACGGCAAACCGCATACGGCTCGAAGATGCTGCTCAAACTGGGAGGTGACACAGGCATCCAGCGTGTAATGCCCAGAATTATGTGTGCGGGGCGCGATCTCATTCACCAGCACCTTGCCATCACGAGTTAGAAACAATTCGATGCCAAAGATGCCAATTCCGTCGAGTTGGGTGAGGAGGGTGTGGGCGATCGCCTTCACTTCTTCTTCCACCGCTGCCAGATCAGATGTAACCAGCACCCGCCGACAAACCTGTTCCTCCTGCTGAGTTTCTACAACGGGATAGGTAACAATCTCGCCTGTCATCCCCCGCGCTGCCATAACCGCCAGTTCTCGTTCAAACGGCACAAACTCCTCGACCAGCCAGGGTTGCGGTGCCGACTGAGCCAAGATTTCCTCCAGGTCAGCCTGACTGTTGAGAACGAAAGTTCCCTGTCCGTCGTAGCCGTGCCGACGCGCCTTTAGCACTAGCGGATAGCTGAGCCATCTGGCAGAAAGCAGATCTGCGGCTTCTAGCGTTGAGAATTCAGGAGTGGGTAGCCCAATGTCGCGCAAGTAGCAGCGCTGGTGGTACTTGTCTAGGAGTGGAGCCAAAGCAGACAACCGGGGACAGAAACGAGTGCCCTGCTTTTCTAGGTGCGTCAGGGCTTCCAGGTCAATAAACTCATTCTCAAACGTGATTACGTCACACTGAGCGGCAAGCTGGGCCGTTGCAGCAGCATCGTCAATCGGGGCGAGAATAGCTTGAGTGGCGATCGCCACCGCTGGATCACTCGCCTGGGGAGTTTGCACAATTAAATTGACTGAGAGCGATCGCGCCGCATCTGCCATCATCCAGGCAAGCTGCCCGCCGCCAATTACACCAACCCGCATATTCAAGGGCAACCTAAAGACTCGCGTGTACCGACACCCGTTTTAGAATTAACGCCACTGGCTCGTTCGCACAACTGCTTTACCTGTGCCCCATCCAGAATGGCATAGCTAAAATCGGCTCCTGCAATGTTTACATCATCAAACGTCGAGCGCAGCAAAATCGCCTCGGTAAACACCGTATCGCTCAAGTCGGCTCCCGCAAAACTAACCTGATCTGCCATTGCATTGGTCAGGTCTGCACCGTGCAAGTTAGCTTTGGTCATCACAGAAGCGCTAAACACTGCCCCTCGAACATCTGCATTGCTGAAATTAGTGAACTCCAGATTTGCGTTAGAAAATTCCGATGCTTGTAAGCTCTGCCCCGAAAAATCTCGCCCTTTTAGCTCCGCGTTGCTAAAGGACATGGGCATCGTCCAGTCTGCCAGAGCCGGAAGACTCCAGCCCCAGAGCATCAGAGACAGTAAAAATGCTGTTAGTGTTTGCCAGGTCATGGTTCGCCAGGTTATGGTTTGCCAGGTCATGGTTAGAGTATACACAGTAGCCCTTAGAGAGGAATTTAGGGTGAAGTACGGTACCTTACATGGATTGGGACTGTCCATGTAAGGTAGAGCTGGCTGTACGCAGACTAGCGCAAACCAGACGACTGAAAATCTTTCAGGTTAAACAAAAACGGTACGCCGCCCGACTCGCCGTTTGTCACTAAAACGTTGGGCATTTGAGCGCCACCTTCCCGCCACGCTTCGATCGCCTCTTTCAGCAGCACCAGTTCGCCGCCTTCTGCTTTTAGCGTTTCTGCCAGGAGTCGCTGAGCCTCTGCCCGCCCTTTAGCCCGATTGATGTCTGCCTGAGCCACCTGGGATGCTTCTTGGGCAACGTAGACTGCTCGCTGGGCCCGCTGCTCAGCAATTTGCTTTTCCTCGACCGCCTGCGAAAATTCTTTTGAGAAGCTGAGGTCAATCACGCTGGTATCTAGCACGATGACGGCATATTTTTCTAGGCGATCGCTCAATGCCATATCAAAATCCTGCTTCAGTTCATCCCGCTTGGTGATTGCTTCTTCCACCGTTCGACGGGCAGCGGCAATCTTAAAAGATTCTTGAGTTTGGGGCGCAATGATCTTAGAAACGAGGTTTTGCAAGGTTCCCTGTGTCCGTCGAATCTGCACCACCTGAGTCGGATCAAGCCGAAAGTTAATCGCAAAGCTAGCCGTCAAGTCCTGAAGATCCTTTGTTGAGCTTTGAGCCGGAACCTCAAATTTCTGCACCGTCACGTCATACACATCGACCGCTGAAACAAGCGGTGGCTTGAAGTGTAGCCCTTCCAGCAGAGCGCCATCTCTGGCTTTACCCAAAATGCTGATTACGCCTGCTTGCCCTGGATTGACGATGACAAAGGAGTTGAGTCCGATGAACAGAATTGCTGCAACTACGATTCCTAAGATTAAGCCAGACAAATTCTGTGTGTACTGGTTCTTCAAGTCTCTATCTCCGTTAGTAAACCGATTCTGCTTAAAGGCTAACAGGGAGGAGGAAATTAGGAGGCAGGAATTAAGAGTTAGAAGTTAGGAATTGAGAATTTGGGGAGCGGAAATTGGGGGCTAGTCGAGCTTGAGGGCATTTACGGGTACGTCGTCCCAGGAGGTGACAGTTCTGAGGCGGGCAACCCAGCCTGCGGCTTTTTGCGCGTCGGTGAGGTTTTCCTCAAAGGAGTCGTGGCAGGCTTCTGCCTGTTCCTGGTTACAGCAGGCGATGCAGGAAGAAATAATGCCCGACGGATCGACTTGTTCGTTGACCCAGATAGTCATGGTGTTTTGCTCCGAATGCTTCGCTCTAAAGATGGATAGATAAAGCAGCTCACAGAACTGCCAATCTGGTTGTATCGGAGAAACTGGGGCAAAGCAAGAAGTTTCAACAGTTTTCAATAGTTATAGCGGTAGCCATATTGATTAGGACATTTGGGTGGCGCGGCGGAGCCGCGCCACCCAAATGTCCTTGTCCTAACCTAGCTGACTACAGCTATATGAATAAATTTGAGCAAGGTTAGCGATCGCCTCTCCCGTTATCCGACAAATTCTCCAGTCCGGCAAAATCGTCGCGCCCATGTGCTGGTAGAAGGCGATCGCTCGTTCATTCCAGGTGGCAACCAGCCATTCCAGGCGACCACAGTGGCGATCGAGAGCCGTTTGGGCCAGGTTTGCTAGCAAGGTTTTGCCAATGCCCTGTCCCCGATATTCGGGCAAAATGAACAGGTCTTCCAGGTAAATTCCAGGCTGCGTCAAAAAGGTGGAATAGTTGGGGGAATAGCTGGCAAACCCAATCAGTTGCCCTGCTTGCTCAACTACCAGTCCTTCCACATAGGGATAGGAACTAAATAGGTGCTGGCTCAAGGTGTCGGGGTTACTGCTGAACTGCTGAAGCTGACGGTCAAACTCAGCTTTGGATTGAATCAGTTGAAACAGTCCCGGCAGATCGTCCGGCACGACCGGACGAATTTGTGCTGCTAAATTGTCCGCTCCTAAGCTGGCGGTGTGCGGCAAACGGTCACGGTTGACTCGACAGATGCGGGTTTCTTCTTTAATCGTGGCTCCAATTTTGCGATAGAAGGCGATCGCAGGCTGATTCCAGTCCAGCACCGACCATTCTAGCCGTCCACCGTTGCGCTCCAAAACCTGCTGCGCCAGATAGGCCAGCAATGCCTTACCAACGCCCTGCCCTCGATGTTCGGGCAGCACGAACAAATCTTCCAGATAGATTCCAGGCTTAGTCAAAAATGTGGAATAGCTGCTAAAAAACAGCGCAAACCCAATGGACTGACTGTCCTGCTCTGCTAGAACAGCGTCAACGCAGCGACGACCCAACAAATGCTCTGCCAATGCCTCGGCGCTTCCTACAACGGCATTCGACAGCTTTTCGTACTCTGCCAGAGCTTGAATTAGCCCAAATACGGTCGGCACATCATTAGCGGTAGCCGGGCGAATTTGCGTCGCAGTCTGCGTGGTGGGGGAATTAGGCATAGGAGAAGGTGCAGCAAAAAATTTCCTTTTCACCCTACCGCGATCGCCTACCGTCAACGCAATCGACGCACAGCATTTCTGCTATCGAAATTTTTCATGGATAGCGAACTAGTTTAGACTAGCGCAACCAGCCCTTCAGCCGAGCCGCAACCTGAGGACGACGCAGTTTCCGCATCGCTTTCGTTTGAATTTGGCGCACCCGTTCCCGCGACAGGTTAAACAAGCCGCCCACTTCTTCCAGCGTATGCGCTTCACCTGTGGTCAGCCCGTAGCGTAGGGAAATGATGTCTTTCTCTCGCTCCGTCAGCACGTCGCCCAGGACGCTGTAAATTTCCTGGCGCATCATTGTCTCGCTCATTTGCGCTTCTGGCGACTGGGTATTGCTGTCTTCGAGTAGTTCCATCAGTTCGGTGTCTTCACCCTTACCGACTCGATGGTTGAGCGACAGAGAGCGCCGCCGCACCTGTTGCAGATTTCGCAGTTGCTCAGGGGTTAGCTCTATGGCTTCTGCCAGCTCAATTTCGGTGGGGTTGCGGTTTAGCTCTTTTCGCAGATCGCGGTGCGCCTTTTTCAGCTTGTTCAGCTTTTCGACAATGTGAATGGGCAAGCGAATCGTGCGGGCATCGTTAGCGATCGTGCGCGTGATTCCTTGCCGAATCCACCAGTAAGCATAGGTTGAAAATTTATAGCCCTTATCGGGATCGAACTTTTCGGTGGCGCGATTCAGCCCCAATGCGCCTTCTTGAATCAAATCCAGGAAAGGTACGCCTCGGTTAAGATAGCGCTTGGCGATCGACACGACCAGCCGCAGGTTTGAGCGAATCATTTTGCGCTTGGCAGTGCGGCTGCGATAAAGCTGATGTTCAAGCTGCCGCTCGTTTAGCCCCAGGCTGCTGGCAACGTCGGCTTTAGTGGGATTGCGGCCCAGTTCGTCTCGAAGGCGATCGCGCAACTGCTCTACTTCTGCCAAAAATTGCACCCGTCGCGCCAGTTCTACTTCCTCATTTGGCTTGAGCAACGGATAACGCGCCATTTCCTTAAAGAAAGCGCCCACTGCGTCATCTGAAACCGTTTTGCGATAGCCCGGAGAGTAGACCGCTGCTAAAACATCTGGCTCATTGTCAACATCAAGCGCATCTAGTTCGTTCATTTCTTGCCCCTGCAATCCTTCAAATACTTCTGCTTGAGTATCGGTGGGCGAGGCTCCACTGTCTTCCACAAAAACACTTTTCATTCTCAGAGCATTTCCCGTTGGCATACCAGTTTTGTTGGAATGGGAATAGTCTGTTACTTGACCTGAATTACGATTGAATATTGCTGTCATATTAAGACGGTCATCCTACTTATCATTCTGTTTGCTTGTAATCAATGAAATGTCAAATTTAAGGAATACCAAGTTTAACAAGTCAATTACTCGGCGAATTGTCCTCAGAGCTTATATACCCAATTTATCAACCAGGGAAAACTTTATGCTTCCTTTGATTCCTTTTTAGATCTAACTGCTGAACTGCCTTCAAATCAACAACTGAGACTCAAATACGGCTTAAAGGATTTAGTTTGAAAGCTGATTGAGTAGATCTTACTCAATCAACAGGTTGCGATCTGACATCGTAATGCCTTGTGCTAAACCTACCTGAAACTACAGTCTTAGCTGTTTTCCTAGCTACAAAATTGACTCGCAATTTCTACCGATGCTTCAGCTCTTTGGTTGAAGTAGCTATACCAACGACTACTCAACTCCAAAATTCACAGATTAGAATGAACTGTTGTACACCCAAACGGGTGAATAGAGACGTTGGCTAAAAATCGTGGTGCAATCAGGTTGAAATAAAATGTTCATTTAAGCAAGCACTCCTGAATTTGGCAAAGTATTGCTTAGACAAATTGATTTACTTAACCTGAAGCTACCATAGCGCCCTCTACAGGTATCCCTGAACCATTAGGCTCTCATGGGCCTGGCAAGAACCTATCTATCAATAGAGATAAAAAAACAGCGAATGGTCTACGTGGATAGGGTGAGTCTATCGTTACTCTTAAACAATTCAATTTTCGAGGTTTAATAGATTTTTTTCAATTCTATTAATAGGTTTTAATAGGTTGCTTAGATTTTCTTAAAACTTCTTCAAGCCCTCTAATTTTTGAGGGCAGGGAACTCCGAAAGCCCCCCTTGAAAAGGGGGTTGGGGGATCTGGCTGTGCAAGTCCTGTTCAAATCAGCAGCGCCGTTCTAAACGAGACTGTTCTAAACTAAGTGAGAACAGGGGTGCCGCAGTTCATCTGAAGTTACCTACGTCCCTTTTTCTTGTATTCGTTCATGCCTCAAAACTTGCTTGTGTCGGTGATGCCCGCTAACAATGCGCCGCTTTCCAAAATTGCCCGTAGCGCCACCACCGCCGAAGCTAGAGGCACCTATACAGGACATCCAGGACATCCAGAGTGGGTTGAGGTTTTGGTAGATTGTCCCAGCGCACAGGGTCTGTTTACCTATCGGATTGGCGGGGTGCAGGTGCAACCGGGAGATATTTTAAGCGTGCCGTTTGGCGTACAGCAGATTGGAGCGATCGCCATTCGCCTCGTCGCTCAGCCACCCTCTGATCTAGACTTATCTACCATTCGGCAGGTCGAAGAAGTCGTCAGTCCTGGCTTTTTCCCGCCTACCTACTGGGCCCTGCTGCATCAGGTGGCAGACTATTACTGTGCGTCTCTGATGCAGGTGATTAAGGTGGCGTTGCCGCCGGGGTTGTTGGGGCGATCGCAGCGCCGCATCCGGCTGACGGACGCAGCTAAGTCCTTATCTGCATTGAATGCGGCTGATGCGACTGCGATGGGTCAGCTTGATCCTGCTGCGGTACTGGTGCTCAATCGGCTTCAGGTGCAGAAAGACGGAGACTACACCTGGCAATATTTGCAGCGCCAGGTGCGCGGAGCAAACCGGGGACTGCGGCAACTGTTGCAGCTAGGCTGGGTAGAGAGCTATCTGGAACCTCCCGCCCCTCTGCGTCCAAAACGTCAGCAGGCAGTTGTGCTGACTGCCAACCCACCAGACCTTCCCCTCAGCCCCAAGCAGCAGGAAATCGTAGACGTACTGAAGCGGCGCGGCGGCGACCTGTGGCTCCAAGAACTCTTGCAGCTTTGTCACACCAGTTCCTCGGTGCCGAAAGCGCTGGCCCAGAAAGGGGTTGTAGTCATTCAACCGCGAGAAGTGCTGCGAACCGAGGCAGGATTGCCGCTGCAATTAGACTCTCCCAAACCGTTAACAGCCGCCCAGGAGGAAGCTCTCACGGCGATCGCCTCTCTCCAGGGCTATGCTCAGGTGCTACTGCATGGTGTAACCGGGTCGGGAAAGACGGAGGTCTATTTGCAGGCGATCGCTCCCCTCTTGCAGCAGGGAAAATCTGCCCTGGTGCTGGTTCCTGAAATTGGGCTAACGCCGCAACTGACCGATCGCTTCCGGGCCCGCTTTGGTGCAAAGGTAAGGGTCTACCACAGCGCCCTGTCCGATGGCGAACGCTATGATACCTGGCGGCAAATGCTCAGCGGCACTCCCCAAGTCGTGATTGGCACCCGCTCTGCTGTCTTCGCACCCCTGCCTCGTCTAGGTCTAATCCTGCTCGATGAAGAACACGACGGCAGCTTCAAGCAAGATCAGCCTACCCCCTGCTACCACGCCCGCACCGTCGCCCAGTGGCGAGCCAAACTGGAAAACTGCCCACTGATTCTGGGATCCGCTACACCGTCACTAGAGACGTGGGAAAGGATAAAGAATGAGGGCGGAAGGATGAAGGGTCAAGACACTCCTCATCCCTCATCCCTCATCCCTCATCCTTCCCTCACCCTCTCCCTCCCCGATCGCATCCAGTCTCGCCCTATGCCGCCGATTCAGGTGGTGGATATGCGGCGGGAGCTTCAGCAGGGAAATCGATCGATTTTTAGCCAATCGCTCCAGGAGGCGCTGCAATCACTACGAACTCAGGGGCGACAGGGGTTGCTGTTTATCCATCGGCGGGGGCACAGCACTTTTGTCTCTTGCCGTAGCTGTGGATATGTGCTGGAGTGTCCTCACTGCGATGTGTCGCTGGCCTATCACCAAACCCAGGCAGATGCAGCCTCCTGGCTGCGCTGTCACTATTGCGGGTATGGGCGATCGCAACCTTCCCACTGCCCCGAGTGTAACTCCCCTTACCTGAAGCATTTTGGCAGCGGCACCCAGCGGGTGATGCAAGAACTATCTCGACAGTTTCCTCAGCTTCGCTGCATCCGGTTTGATAGCGACACGACCCGCACCAAAGGGGCACACCGGACGCTGCTAAATCAGTTTGCTCAGGGTGAAGCCGATCTGCTGGTCGGGACGCAGATGTTGACTAAAGGGATTGATTTACCCCAGGTGACGCTCGTAGGCGTGATTGCGGCGGATGGGCTGCTGCATTTAGCAGACTATCGGGCAGGCGAACGGGCGTTTCAGACGTTAATTCAAGTGGCAGGACGAGCAGGGCGAGGCACTGAACCAGGGCAGGTCATTCTACAAACCTACTCACCGCAGCATCCGGTGATTGAGGCGGTGCGACAGCATGACTACGAGCCGTTTGTAGCAACTGAGCTAGAGCAGCGGCGATCGCTCAACTACCCACCTTTTGGGCGACTGCTGCTGCTGCGGTTGAGTAGCCCCGATGCGACAGCGGTCCGCCAAACCGCCGAAAAACTAGCAGCGTATCTACATCCCGTTTGCGATCGCACCTCCTGCGAACTGTTAGGACCTGCACCCGCCGCTATTCCCCGCGTTGCCCGCCGCTATCGCTGGCAAATTCTGTTGAAATGTCCGCCTGACGCTGATTTAGATCGCACCGCGCTGATCGAGCTGCGATCGCACTGTCCCGCTCAGGTTAGCCTTACGATTGACGTAGACCCGCTGAGTCTGCTTTAATCGCTCCGCCGCTTTTGCTTTGTCTGCTGTTGCCGCCGATGAGAAGCAACGATCGCCTTATCGACTGGGAAGCCTGCCACTGGAATCACCTGAAATTTGCGTTCTGCTTCAAGTTTCTTTAACTCGGCGTACGCTACCCAGTGAATGCAGTCAACCGGGCAAGTATCGATTGCTTCTTGAATTACTTCTTCTGAGTCACCGTCTTGCCGAATGACCCGCGATCGCCCGTAGTCTGCCTCAATATAAAACGTGTTTCGGGCGACATGGGCACAGTGTTTACAGCCGATGCAGGTAATTTCATCAACATAAACCCCCTTTTGACGCACCCCACCGCCTAGTTCAGGCTCTAACCCAGTGCGCTCAGCTTGGTTTCGCAGCTGGCCACCCAACTCAGGCTCAAACCCAGTTTGAGCAAAGTTTTTAGGCTGATCGGCTGAGGCTAAGAAAAAATCGCTCATTGGACTAGCATCCTAACAATTCATGCAATCCACCGGAGTATGGCTAATGCGAGACAAGGGGCTTCAGCCCCTTGTTCCGCAAAGCCTATACGCTTAGTTGTAACCTAAGCACTCCAACGTTGAAGTACCAGGCGAATCGAGCCGTCTTTGTTCTGCTCTTGTTCAGAAACCTGGAAACCTTGACGGGCCGTTTCCTCAAGAACGCTGTGGTAAGCGTAGTGCTGAGTGACACGATTCAAGAAGCCTTCAACAGTAAGCGGCTGCTGCCAATATTGGAGGTCAGCAATCAGTTCATATTCCTGACCATTCCACGTAAACCCGATATCGTATCCGTTGTCTTGCTCAATGACAACTGCTGCGGTTCGGGTTTGCCCCCGGTAGCCTCTTACATCCTGAGGGCCAGCCTGCCACTCCACCCCAATATCAGTCAAGGCAGCTTGCAGGGAGGAAAGGTCACGAATTTGAGTTTTGATTTGGCTAAAGTGTGACATGGGAATTTTGAATAAATTTAAGAAATGGACTTGGAAACGAACAACTCGAACGGAGAGCAAAACTAGAGAAAAATTACCACTCGCTAAAACTAGCCCTCGTTTCAACAGACGCAGACGGTTGCAGGGGTTGGGTAAAATATTCGGAAGTTTGCTCCTGGGTCAACACGACACCGAGGCGGGCCTCAATTGCAGCAGTGACTTCAGCACAAGATGAACCGACAATTCCAGTCACTTTTTCCTGTACTCGACCGTCAGGATAGATTACAAACTCAAGTGTTTCCATCGGCCCGCACTGCCCTTAACAAACTTTTAACTTTCTGAACCTTAATCAACAGCGTAACCACTCTACATAGCTTAATGATGTAGCTTCAGACAGAGATCCAATTGCTGCATCACGAGATGATTCTATTAAATTAATCAGAGGAATTTGAATCAGTCTGAGTCAAAACGTAAAGAAGCTTAATATAGCTAGCGGTTTTTGCTATCGCTAGTAGTCAGTTTCGCTTAACTTATCAGCGCAGTCAAGAAAAGTATGAAAGCAGCCCCTAAAGCCAGATAATAGAGTGTGTTCAGATTTTTGTGTAACGGCGGGCACTCTACCCGCCGTTGCAGAAGAATCAAATCAGTCTCGATAATGAGAGCCTGTTCGAGTTGAGTGAGATCTATGAGTCTACAAGTCGCAAGTCAGACGAGTCGGTTTGGTGCAGTTGTGCAGTCTCCTCTGCGCGTTGGGGTACTGGGTTTTGGTGGACTGGGGCAGGCCGCTGCCCGAATGCTTGCCCAGAAACAGGAAATGTCTTGGATTGCTGCTGCTGATCAAAAAGGATATGCCTATGCACTTGCAGGCTTGAAACTAGAAGACTGCGTTGCAGCCTATCAGAAAGGCTCGTTGGGATACCTGAAAACAACAGGGCAATTGAGCAATTCCAGCATTCAGGATTTGATTGGGCAGACCAGCAGCGTAGAAGGCTATTTTTTAGCCCTGCCAAACTTGCCGAACACCTTCATAGCAGAGGTTGCGCGTCAGTTTATTCGGTCGGGCTGGCGAGGGGTTCTAGTCGATGCCATCAAGCGTACCAGTGCAGTTGAACAACTGCTGAATCTGAGCGACGATCTGCAAGCCGCTGGAATTACCTATCTGACTGGGTGTGGGGCAACACCGGGACTGTTGACCGCCGCCGCCGCGATCGCTGCTCAAAGCTATGCCCAAATCCACCAGGTCAAGATCACCTTTGGCGTAGGTATCGCCAAATGGGAAGCTTATCGGGCCACCATCCGCGAAGATATTGCTCATCTGCCCGGCTATGACACCGAGTCGGCTCGCCAGATGACCGATGCCGAAGTTGAAGCCCTGCTCGACCAGACCAATGGGCTGCTTGCCCTAGAAGACATGGAACACGCCGACGACATCCTGCTAGAGCTAGCCGGAATTTGTAGTCGCGATCGCGTCACAGTTGGCGGCGTAGTCGATACGCGCAATCCGAAAAAGCCGCTCAGCACGAATGTCAAAATCACTGGGCGCACCTTTGAAGGCAAAATTTCAACCCACACGTTTACACTGGGCGACGAAACCAGTATGGCTGCAAACGTCTGCGGCCCTGCCTTCGGCTACCTCAAAGCTGGAATCGGGCTGCATCGACGCGGCATTCACGGTTTATTCACCGCCGCAGAGGTAATGCCTCAGTTTGTCCGTTAGCAGGTAGGGTTATTTGTACCGGGAAGGGACAGCATTGTAGGGTTTAGCACCTTGAGGGTCGAACACCTTTTGAACTTGGGACAAGACAGGTAAGAATGATTTCGTTTACATTCCCTAACGTTTTGGTTGGGCTGCTGTAAGCGTAGTTTCTTTTGAATCCAAAATGTTCGACTTATCCAAAGGCAACCTTCCATCGCTGTTGGCTGCGGCTTCTCAGGACACGTCCGCAAAGCAAAATTTGTGGGAACCACTCACCCACAGCGGCGTTGGGAGGCTAGCGTCCCGGCTCAATCGCCATCGGGTTAAGGTCGGGCTGGGCTGTGGGGCGATCGCCCTTCTAGGACTTACAGCGGCAGTGTTCTGGCGCTTTGCCCAATCGCAAGAGCCTCCCAGCGTTTGGATTTCTGGAATCGAGGTATCTCAGTCAGAGGCATCAAAAATCATTGCATCACCGCGTCCAATCCTAAATTCAATAGTCGCTCCAAATTCGCCTACAGATAGTCAGGCTAAACCCAAGACTAATTCAACGGTCTCTAAAGTTTTTCCGCGACAAATCGACCTGACGCTCGGTGCGACCGCATCGATTCAGGGCGCTTTAGAAGCCAGCACCCAACCCTATACGCTGCAAGCCAAACAGGGGCAAATTCTCACAGTAAGGCTACAAGGGGCAAACGCAAGAATGCAGGTGCTGCAATCTAACCAGCAGCCCGTCGCCACGAATGCCAGTCAAGCTGTGACCTGGAGTGGTCAGCTACCCGCTGACGGTTACTACTTCATTCAGGTCTCTGGCTCTGGCTCCTATGCGCTCAGCGTCACCTTGCTACCGTCACCTTGAATCGATTCACAGCGCCACGCTAACAAGGGGCTTAAGCCCCTTGTTTCACGGGGAATGCGTAAGTCCTGAAGATATTTTTGAGTGAAGCGCAACGTGCAACTTTTTCTAGCCTCTTGTGGGATGGGCATCTTGCCCGTCCAAATCAAGCCGTCCAGATCAAGCAGGCAAGATGCCCGCTCCACAGGAAAAGGTTCCCAGAACTTTAGTTGCACATCGCGTCAAGGAGCAATGCGGAATGACTCAGCAGCATGGAGGAATGACTCAGCAGCATGGAGGAATGACTCAGCAGCACGGAGAAATGACTCAGCAGCATGGAGGAATGACTCAGCAGCACGGAGAAATGACTCAGCAGCACGGAGAAATGACTCAGCAGTACGGAGAAATGACTCAGCAGTACGGAGAAATGACTCAGCAGGAGCCTGTAAACTCTCCTTTGCCCTGAACTAAAGTTCGGGCTAAGAGCTAAAGTTCAGTTAAAACTGACTAACCTACGTAGAACGGGGACTTTAACCCACTTTAATGGCTTTGAGCTTTAAGCCTGAATTTTGATTCAAGGCTGATTTGACACAGAGCTTCTAATTCAAAGCTAATTTGACACAGAACTTTGGACAGATCCTTCAGTAGCGATGCTCTAACTTGTTTTCATCATTCTCACACCACTAGGGCTTCCGCATCAGCAGGACTTGTGCATTTTAAACTTAGAATCTTGCTCCTCCCTTACCCCTTTGAAAAGGCCGCTGTGTAGTGAAGCAAAAGAGTAGTAACGGTTTAGTCCTTCAGGAAGAAAGCATCCTCCTGGATTTCACCGATCTGAAGTAATAAATTTGGCAAACAAATCCGGAGAATTAGCGCGTTAAGTCGTAGCCTCTGTTAGATCAATTAAGGGGATTTCTAAGGAAGTTTTATCTCCTGCGGGGACGAATGACTGTTCGCCCCTGCCAAAGCGCTGTTGGACTATACGATAATTTCTTTCTCGGAAATCTCCTGATCAGATCAATTAAGGTGGGGCTGGTCGGATTGGTGCAGCTAGCAAAATGTGAGCCATCCTCAGCTTCGACGTTCTTACTGTTAGAGGAACCTCTATGACTTCATTCCGCGATAAGCGATCTGCTTTTGAACCGCCTGCCTCCCCTGGGACTCCTGCCCCATCGCCTCATAGTTCACCCGCTGACAGCCCCTCAGCGCCCGCATCGCCTGATTCTGAAGCGGCTGCCCCTCATACAACGGCTGCTATGCCCTTACGTTCTGCGGCAGAAATTGATTTACAAAAGTTTAATCAGCTTGTTGGCGATTGGGCGGGTAACCCGGTAGAGGATCTGACGCGACTGTTCATCAAGCAAGTTATTTTGGATGATCAAACAACCGTTGATTCAGAAACAATCAAAGTACCTGGATTCATTGGCATCACCGATGCTCTGGAAGTTCAAAATGTCAATGGTCAAACGGTTTCTGGGCACGAAGACATCGCTAAGTTTCTAGAGCGAGACGGGCTATACATTTGCACCTACCAGTGGCACAAAGAGCGCTACGGAGTGTCGCTGGATCTGCGCCAGCCTTTAGAAAAAGAAATCTTTACTGAAGCGTTCATCAAAAATGAAGGACATCATTCTGGCGCGGTGGTGCCTGCTCAGCGCAAAGACCAGACTGACAAATTGATTCAGTCTTATGCAACGTACAATGAGCCGGACAGCTATCACGGTGGGCTATATGGCAGCGATGGCTATGTTGCGGTGGCTCAGCGGCTGGTGTTTCCTGAATTTGTCACGCCTCAGCAGGCACGCGGCTACACTGATTCGATCGTCTGCTGGATGGGGCTGCTGAATCCTTTTACTCAGTTTCCCAGCAATTACAATGGGGGCGACCCAACTCGCGTTTCTAATCGGGCGACGCTGACGGAAATTTTGCGGAACGGTTTGCTGGCAGCGTTAGGGGATGCGGGGGCGATCGCCTTCTTCAAAGATCCTGCCAACTTGACTTACTGTGCCGAGTTCATGTTTGTCAGCCTGAACACGCCTACTTACCCATTTAACCAGCGCGGACTGGCAAAACTGTTAAACGGAGATGAGGCAAAGGCCGCACAGGTTCTAGCGCTGCGTGATCAGCACAATGCAGGGCAATCAACTGTCCTCAGCCGCCAAACGGGGAATCCAGAATTTAAGAAGTTTCATATTCAGATGCCCGTTGTGCCAGAAGATCTGCTGCCCCTGGACGAACTGCTAGCAGCAAATGGGCAACCTGTTGACCCAGATACAATTCCCGTGCCGCCTTTCAAGGTGTCGCAACTGATTCGCCGGGCTTTCCGCGTATTGCTCAAGCCAGAGGAGGTAAACAACGACCAGAAGCTAGCCGAAGCGCGGGCCAAGCTGTTTAAGTCGATGGAGCCAGCGATTGTTCAGCAGCTTGGGTTAGAAAGCCTGCCCTCTGATGCGCCTGAGATGGTTGCAGTGCGTCAGTTTCTCAATGTGGTGAGTCAAACCCTGGCACAGCCCGCTTCTAGCCGTGAAGAGTTTGACCAGCAAATTAATCGGCTACTGGTCAAAGCGGATGAAATGCTGGTGGGAGCGGGCGATCGCGCCTATTTCGTGCCGCCCCGGTTTTACGTCGATCTGGGGCAACCCGACCGCGACCCCACCCTGCCCAAAGGCTGGGGCTTCCGCCTGGAGACAGTGGGCGCTCTGGTGGCGAGAGGAGTGATTAAGGGTTGAGGATTGGGTCATTGGTCAGTTGAGAATTGCCGAGATCTGCGACTTCTTCGAGAAGTCGCAGATCTTGAACCCCGTTAGGAATGAAGCATGGAGCAACCCTAGCTGACCAGACAATCTTTGAGTGCGTAAATGACGCGATCTTGCTGCTCAGTGGAAAGCTCTGGGAACATGGGCAGTGAGAGAACTTCTTGCGCCACCTGCTCGACCGCCGGAAATTTACCGGACTGGTCGTTCAACCGGGCAAAAACGGGTTGCAGGTGCAGCGGTACGGGGTAATAAATCATCGAGCCGATGCCTTGCTGCTGAAGCTGTTGACGCACCTGATCGCGATACAAATCTGAACTGGCGGCTGGTTGACTGAGCCGAATCGTGTACTGATTCCAGACGTGCTGACCTCCTGGGAGCGGTTGAGGCGTGATGATTCCCGGCAGGGGATGGAGCAGTTTGGTGTAGCGGTTGGCGATCGCTTGCCGCTTTGCATTCCACTCATCCAGGTAACGCAGTTTCAGCAACAGGATTGCAGCCTGCACTGCATCTAGACGGCTATTTACGCCAACTTCCTCAGAGATGTAGCGCTGTCGCTGTCCGTGATCGCGAAGGGTACGAATTCTTTGGGCGATCGCCTCGTCATTCGTCGTGATTGCTCCGCCGTCCCCGCAGGCTCCCAAATTTTTAGTAGGGTAAAAGCTAAAGCAGCCGATGTGCCCCATGCTGCCAACCTTTGCACCTTGCCATTCGGCTCCGGTAGACTGGGCACAGTCTTCAATCACAAACAGACGGTGGGACTGGGCGATCGCCATCAGCCGCGTCATCTCTACGGGTTGCCCAAACAGATGAACAGGCATGATCGCTTTGGTGCGATCGGTAATAGCCGCCTCAACCTGATTTAGATCCAGGTTGAATGTTAGCGGGTCGATATCAACAAAAACTGATTTTGCTCCGGCTGCGCTGATCATTTCAGCCGTTGCGATAAACGTGAAGGGCGTTGTAATTACTTCATCACCTGCACCAATGTTGAGCGATCGCAGGGCCAGGTAAAGCGCATCCGTACCGGAATTGCAGGCAATGCAGTCTAACGTGCCAATGTAGTTCGCAAACTGCCGTTCAAATTCCTTCACCGGGGGACCGTTGATGTACTGCCCAGAAGCCAGCACATCTAACACCGCCGTACTGGCTTCCGCTTGTAGCATTTTGTATTGTTGCGTCAGATCAAAAGGGGGAATGTGGGTCACTCGCTTACACCAGAAAGTCTAAAAATTTACGTAGAGGCGAGGTTAGCTGCCTCTACAGCCAGAAATCAGACAAAATGGGTCTACTTAGAAAAGACCTGAATATCATCTTCCCTCAACTCTAAGAATTGATGAAGCCCTATCTACAGCAATCCTAAGCGGGTTGTGGGCGCACACCTTCGGTGTGCGCCCACAACCCGCTTGTCTGACAACTGATTTAAGAATGCTATACAGTGCTAATCATTAAGACTGTGACTTTATTGGGGTTTGGCTGTGGATTCACTAATTCAACTGGATCTGGTTCAACTGGGCTGGGCTTTGGGGATGATGGCGATCGCGATCGGTCTGTCGGCGTGGCAAAAGCTAGGGCTGGAAGGAAGCTTGGCGATCGCCACCTTTCGCACCGTGATCCAGCTTCTGGTTGTAGGCTACATTCTCTCCTTTGTTTTTGAACTGCGCGATCCCTGGTCAGTGCTGGCTGTGGTGCTGGTCATGCTGGCGATCGCCTCCGTTGTAGCTCGCAACCGCATCAGCAAAAAGGTGCCAAACCTGCTGCCAACGGTAGGCAGCTCAATCTTTGTTGGAGCCGGGCTAACTTTGGCCTATACCAATCTGATTGTGATTCGCCCTGAAACCTGGTATGAGCCGCAGTACGTGATTCCGCTAGCAGGAATTCTTCTAGGTAACGCAATGAACGCTGCTGCTGTCGCCGGGGAGAGATTTGTCAGTACGCTCAACAACAGTCAGCTTGAAATTGAAACGCACCTGAGCCTGGGAGCAAAACCCTGGCAGGCGATCGCCCAATACCGCCGCGATGCCATCAAAGCAGGCCTAATTCCAACGATTAACTCTATGATGGTCGTCGGTGTGGTGACGCTACCGGGAATCATTACTGGACAAATTTTGAGCGGAGTCAGTCCTTTCGATGCGGCGCTTTACCAAATCTTGATTATGTTTATGCTGGCGATCGCCACTTTAATCACAACCCTGTTGACCATCCAGGGAATCTATCGACAGTTTTTCAATCCAGCGGCTCAACTCATGCTGCACTAGCTGAACGTGTTTTGAGGTATGCATTTAGTCTGTGGAAGCTATAGTTAACACTCGTACAGCTTAGGACAAAAAAGGATACCTCGTTTGAGATATCCTCTGCATCTTAAAACTAGAAACTTCAGAAGCTTAAGGGAACCTAGAAGTTCATTTCAGCCGCCTGAACTTTTTCAACCTGCTTCTTCTTCAAAACCAGCAGAATTTGAGACAGCGTTACGGCTCCCATAAAGGCTAGCAGTCCCTTAATCCGGTTGGGGCTTTGCAGCACGATTTCAACGTCCTTCTGACCAAAACCGCCGACGTTGGGGTTAGATGTTAAGGCGTTGCCTGCTGCTACAATCTCACCTTCAGAGATAATCAACTCTGGGCCAGCAGGAATCGTATCCACAACTGCTTCACCCTGATCGGGCTGAATCTTGACCTGGTAGCCACCGTCTTCGGACTTGGTGACTCGAGCAATAGTGCCTGCAACAGAAGCGCTGTAAACCGCATTGTTGCTCTTTTCACCCGTTGGGTAGACCTGCCCTCGACCGCGATTGCCGCCTACGTGGATCTGATATTTGCCAAAGTAAATCGATTTGTCCAATCCGGGATCAGGGGAAAGCACGGGGAAAACGATTTCCTGATACTGCTCACCTGGAAGCGGTCCGACTAGGACAATGTTTTCTTGAGTCTCACTGTAAGGCTGGAACAGATAGCTTTCTCCTACCTCTTCCTTCATCTCCTCAGGAATTCGCTCCGGTGGGGCAATCTTAAAGCCCTCTGGCAGCATTAACACCGCACCAACGTTCAGCGGGCCTTTCTCGCCGTTGCCCAAAACTTGCTGAGTGCTGGTGTCATAGGGGATTTTCACGACCGCTTTGAAGACCGAATCGGGCAGAATTGCCTGTGGAACTTCGACTTCGGTAGGCTTTGCCCCCAGGTGACAGTTAGCGCAAACGATTCGCCCTGTTGCTTCACGGGGATTGTCGTAGTTTTGCTGGGCCCAGAAGGGGTAAGCCGCAGCAGATTGCGGGAAGGCAAAGTTACTTGTGATTAAGAGGGCTAATGTGGCGATCGCCACCAGCGCACTTTTAGCAATCGCTCTGAAAACCATTGCTCTGCCGCACTGCGGCAACATCGACCAAAAAATTGATTTCATGGGTTAAACGGCATCCGTAAATGTCAAAGGATCGGGCAGGAAACTGGACTAAGCCCACCAGGGGTCTTCTCCGGTACGGAAGTCAGTCTCAGTCCAGGGGGTCAGGGCAATTTTGCCCGCTTCAGTCACGTCAGCATGAACCAGCGCCAGCGACAGAGGCGCAGGCCCACGCACGACCTTACCTTCGTTGTTGTACTGAGAACCGTGACAGGGGCACATAAATTTGTTCTCAGCCGCGTTCCAGGGAACAACGCAGCCCAAGTGGGTACAAACAGCGTTGAGTCCAAAACTTGCGATCTCATCTTCACTTTCGACCACCACATAGGTTGGGTCGCCTTTCAAGCCCTGCGTTAAGACGCGATCGCCCACCGCATGACTATTTAGAAAATCACTAACAATCACATCATTACCCAGCGCGTCTTTGGCAGTAACCCCACCGCCACTCGCACCGCTAGAAGGAGGAATAAAATACTTCACGATTGGGTAAAGAGCGCCCAGGGCTGTACCCGTGATTGTGCCAAACGTGAGCAGATTCATGAATTGACGACGACCCATATCAGGTACGTCAGGAGTTCCAGAGAGTTGAGCCATGAGTTGATCTGAAGTTATGCGTCAGGAATGAGCTTAAGTGAACGGTTCTATTCGTGAGCTAGGCGTAGAATTGTAACTTTTTAAGCCTGCTTTTTAAGCTAAAGCATTGCAGGAGATAGCATGATTGCGAATCTAAGCCGCACCCGTCACCGCAACACAGCCAGCAAATCAACGACGAATTGCGATAAGTAGCGCAGCAACAGCAGTTCACGTTTTTCTAAAGGTATTATTACATCTCTAGAATCAGTATCATAGCTTTAAGCAAAGGAGCCGTTTCTTTGTAAAGAAATTTAAACGAATAGTCCTTAAAGCATCACTTTTGCGACAGATTTGCAACGAATTGTGAAGCATTTCAACCTGAAGGGAGCCATGACCGGACAAGACCTACACCAGCTATTGCTGAGCAAATGGGGACGCTCTTACGACATTCAGATGCGGCGGACTCAGGGCAAGATTTTTGTTCAAGTCATGTGGAAATACCTAGAGCAGGCTTCCTTTCCCATGACTGAAACTGACTACCTGGCACATTTAAATACGGTGGCTGATTACCTGAATGCCTGGGGCGGAACTAAGCAAGTTCAGGATTTTATCGAGCAAACTCGCGATCGCCCCCGTCTGGGAAAAGCGGTGAATATTCCAATCAATCTGGGCGATCGCGCCTCTGAATGGATGTTGGAGGAGTTTTGACCAGGTTAGCGACCTGATAGCATCACCATTCCAGCCCCGCCAAAGTAAAGCCCTAGCACCGCACCAGCCAGTAAACTCTGCGTCACAGGGTCAGTCGAGGGAGTCAACACCGCCCCTAAAACTACCGATCCCAATAGGACATAGCGCCAGCCCGATAGCATCTGCCTGGACGAAACCACGCCAATCAAACCCAGCAATAGCTGAATCACAGGAATCTGAAAAGCCAACCCTGTACTAAACAGCAACAGCAGCACAAACTCAAAATAGCGATCGATTGACCAGAGCTGCTCAACAACCCCTTCTCCATAGCTGATGAAGAAATTTAGCGCCGCCGGGATCAAGGCCAGATAGGCAAACGCAAGACCTGCCACAAACAAAATCGTAGAGCCAAAGACAATGGGTGCAATAAACCGCCGCTCTCGCCGGGTCAGCCCCGGCAGCACAAACTGAACAATCTGGTAAAGCACAAACGGACTGGCAACTAGCAGACCGCTATATCCAGCCACCTTAATCGATACAAAGAAATACTCGCCCGGTGAAAGCTGCAAAAACTTAGCCCCTTGCGCGGGCACCTCCAGCAGTTGAACGATTTTGTTCACGACCGTAAAGCAGCCAATCACGCCCAGCACTACCGCAATCAGAGCATAAAAAATTCGCTGCCGCAGTTCTTCTAGATGGTCAAACAGCGACATCTCAATGTCATCGGGCGCTTCGTTGAGATTGTCATCATCTGAAGCCGCTACAGATGGATAAGGTTGATCATTTCTAGCGGTAGAACCGTTTGTGCCCAAGTTCTGTGAGGGTGAAGTTTCTAGTTCTGAAGGAACAGTCATAGATTAGCGTGGGTCCAGGCCTTTGCTAATTATTGTATCTGCCTTGCCGAGGAAACAATTCGATTGAGAAACATCTCGCTGAACAATCTGCCTTAAATGCGTGTAGCTTCTCCTCTAGTCGCGTACCCATTCGCTGCTTCTGTAAAGCTACGTGGCTTTTCAATTTCTACTCTGAGTAAGCAATATAAAAAGTAAGTGAAGCCACGTAGGTGCTTCTAAAAAGAAAGCTTTAAGATCCAAGCTTCTAGAGCATTCAGCGGTTGTCCTTTTACTCTGTTTGGGGATAGCATTTCAGGTGACATTCACGGCTCTTTCACTCCTGTCCCTCAATGCAGTTTTGAATCCTGCAACAGAATACTCTAGTTTTCGTCAGGGTTGTGTGACTCGTTGAAGGTTTTCAGAATCGCAAAGGCTAGCTATTTGACAGGATATGAGCATCAAAACTGTAGGCATGATTACTAGCTATCACAGCATTACTCAAAGCGATTGGCTGTGGCAGCAAACTCCTCACCCTTTTGGCGTTTGGGGCAATATTCAAGTGTCCGCCTCCGCCTCTAAGCCAGATATTTTGCTTCTATACAATTTCCAGTTTCCAAGTCTTAAACCCAAAAAGGCACAATTCAATCCCTTCAAACAAAAACCTAACGTTGAGCAAGAAATTCAGGCAAAACTGAGAGGAGTGCCCAAAGAGCGGATTGTTTCTCTAGTCAGAGAGCCTCCTTTTCCTGAGAAGCTGCAAGAACGAGAGAGGGCTTACCGCCGCAGCCAAATCTATTGCGGCTATGTTTCTGGGCCTGATGATTTGGCTCCCAATCCAGACTATATGCCTGCCATCTGGTATCACTGCAACTCTTTTCGGGAACTAAATGAGATGGGAGTTCCCGAAAAAGTGCGAACCTGCTCGTGGATTACATCGGGAATAGACCGCACAACCAACCATCTCAAACGTCTGTCTTTTCTAAAACTGCTCCGAGATCAGGGCTTAGACTTTGATCTATACGGACGAAATTTGCCGGATTGGTCTGTGGGGAAAGGCTTTTTAGACAATAAGTGGTACGCGATGGCTCCCTACTATTACAACCTTTCCATCGAAAACTATGCAGACAATGATTGGTATGTCAGTGAAAAGCTCTGGGATGCTCTGCTTGCCTGGTGTTTGCCGATTTACTACGGGGGTCCTGCTGCGGATAAATTATTGCCGCCAGGCAGCTTCTTAAGGTTGCCAAGCCTGGATGAAAAAGGCTTTAACTATATCAAAGAAGTAACTGCGACTCCAGATGCCTGGTTTGCTGCCAAAGATGCGATCGCCGAGGCGCGTCAAATCATTCTGCACAAACTAAATCTGCTGAATTGGCTTTCTGATTTTGTCAGCAAATTTGAGTGAGTGAAGACTTAGCAGATACTTCACTCAAAAGATGGTTTTACCCTGCTACTCTAACCTTGCTTATTGAGGAACTTCGCATGATAGATGGCATTTACACCCTGGCAAATGACGTAGTTTATGACCAGCTAGTAGCGTTACTAAATAGCATTGAGGCAAATGCAGGACAGGATTTTCCAGTTTGCATCATTGCCTATGACGATAAATTAGAGCAGGTGCGGGCAGAAATCGCAAAGCGGAAGAACGTCACATTACTAGATGACCCAGAGATCTTCGCACCCTGGGAAAATTTTTCTACCGAAGTCTGGAAAACTCACCCCACCGCGCTCAAAACATGGCAAGAGCAAAAGGGAATTTCAGGGGTTTATCGCTTAAGCTGCAACCATCGCTATGCGGCCTTTGATCAAAAGGCTCCCTTTGATCGATTTATTTATTTAGACGCTGACACTCTGGTTCTTGGCCCGCTCGACATTGTGTTTGAAAGTTTAGACGAACATAATTTTGTTACCTATGACTTTCAGTACAAAGATCCTTCCCACATTTTCAACTTACAGTCTCCTCGGTTGTTGAAAACGTTTAGCCAATCTCGAATTAATTCTGAAATCTTCTGTTCAGGTTTCTTCGCTTCAAAGCGAGGATTGTTTAACGAAGAACAAAGGAAGTGGATTGTTTCTAAATTGGCTGAAGGAGACGCAGAAATTTTATACCTGGCGGCTCCTAACCAATCTGTATTAAACTACATGACCATGAAGCTAGGGATGTCAGCCTACAATCTAGCGATGCATCTACCTGATCCCCAAAGAACCGGAAATTCTGTTACATCTTCACACTTTGAGCAGAAAGATTATGTCTTGTATGACCGAGGAAGACGGCTAACTTACCTGCATTACATTGGTCTATCTTCAAAACTGTTTAGGCAGGTTTGTTCTGGAGTAAACGTTGATTTTCCCTATCGAGATTTATTCTTGCACTATCGCTATCGACATGAACCAGAGAATCAACCTGAACTCGTGATTGAGCCGAAACCAAAACCAGCCCCTCCAGATTTAAAGCAGCGAGTTTTACGAAAGCTTGGATTGTCTCACTGAGGATTGCCTAATGAGTCGCGGCATATATATTACTGCTAATGATCGAGTGACTGAACAAGCGATCGCCCTGCTCAACAGCATTCGCTTCTACGATCCTGAAACGCCGATCGTACTGATTCCCTATGATGATCAGTACCATGCTGTTGCCAACACTTTGAAGCAGTTTTATGAAGTTCAGGTTTATGAAGATCTGGAATTCATCGATCGGTTATCTAAGAAGCTCCATCAGGTTTTTGGCGAAAAATTCTTCGCTCGACCCAATCAGTTCCGTAAACAAGCTTGCTGGTTTGGCCCCTTTGATGAGTTTGTCTACATTGACACCGATGTTGTTGTCTTTGAAAAGATTATCGATAACACTAACTATCTAGCGGAATACGATTTTATCTGCTCTGACTATCAGCACGCTGGAGGCATTACTAATGTCTTCACATCTAAAGTAATCGAAGATCAAATTTTTACTGAAGATGAGCTAAAGGACATTTTTAACGGCGGATTTTGGGGATCAAAAAAGAATCGGATTTCTGAAGAGGATTTGTACGAAACCTTTGCCGAATGCGCGGCTCATCCTGAGTACTTTGATTTTTCTCAAAAAACGTCAGATCAGCCGATCATCAACTATATGATCCTGAAGCGCATTCCTCGTCGATTCAACGTCGTTCGCAAATCGGGCAAAGGTCCAGGTAATTGGGCAGGGAGTCGCCATTTTATCCGTCAGGGAGACATCTTAATCGACCCAAATTTGAACCAACCGCTGCAATACTTGCATTGGGCGGGCATTCGGATGGAACCGGGCTGTCCTTATTGGGACATTTGGGAACATTACCGCCACCTGGATGGTCCTGAGCTAGCCCAACCCTTTGTTAGAAAGCCTGAAGATCCGCTCTGGCGAAAAGTTGTCAATCAAGTCAAGCGTGCTTTTTAGTACATTTTCCAATGGTTTCAAAGTTCGTGCGTTTGTCGTACTTGTAAATTGCAGAAACTTATGACAACTAGTATCGTGACAGGTGTTGCAGGGTTTATCGGTTCTCACCTTACAGAAGTCCTCTTAAGTCGGGGCGAGAAGGTAGTCGGAATTGACCAGTTTAACGACTATTACGACCCTGACTTGAAGCGTAAGAATGTCCATTTCTTCGCGGCTAATCCCAATTTTCAGTTAATTGAGGACGACATTCAATTGCTGGATTGGACGAAACTGCTAGCAGGTGTTGAGGTGATCTATCACCAAGCTGCTCAGGCCGGAGTGAGAGCTAGTTGGGGGGGAGGGTTCCGCGCCTACACTGAGCGCAATATTAACGCGACACAAATTATTCTAGAAGCAGCAAAAGACGCTAAGCATCTAAAGCGGTTGGTTTTTGCTTCTACGTCTTCGGTTTATGGCAATGCTGAAACCCTACCCACTGCTGAAACTATCTGTCCTCAACCTGTTTCACCCTACGGAATCACTAAACTGGCGGCTGAACGACTGTGCTGGCTCTACTACCAAAATTTTGATCTGCCTGTCACGGCTTTACGCTATTTCACGGTTTACGGGCCGCGTCAACGTCCAGACATGGCGTTTCACAAGTTTTTCAAAGCCGTATTGGAAGATCAGTCAATTCCAATCTATGGGGATGGACGGCAGACGCGCGATTTTACGTTTGTCAGTGATGCTGTTGCCGCTAACCTTGCCGCAGCCTCAGTCCCAGAGGCGATCGGAGAAGTGTTTAATATCGGAGGCGGTAGCCGAGTTGTATTGACCGAGGTGATCGATACGATGGAGGCGATCGCTGGTCAGCCGATTCGCCGCAACCACATTGGGCTGGCAATGGGAGATGCCCGCCACACAGCCGCCGACGTTTCCAAAGCAAAGAGAATTTTAGGATACCAACCTCAAGTTTCTCTAAAGGAAGGTTTGGCGCAAGAGTGGCAGTGGATTAAGTCCTTGTATGCTCGATAGTCTTACCTTGTTTCCAGCAAGGCGAGAAACCAGGAAAGACTTAATCCCCAAACGAAAAGCGCACCTCTCAATAAGGTGCGCTTTTCTATTCAAGAAAACCTAGCCTAGCAAGGATTTGGCTTGAGCAACTACATTCTCAACTGTGTAGCCAAACTTTTCTAGACAAACTTCCCCAGGAGCCGACGCACCAAAGCGATCGATGCTAATCGATCGCCCCTCAACGCCTAAGTAGCGGCACCAGCCAAAGCTGGAGCCTGCTTCTACTGCCAATCGCTTAGTTATAGCCTTAGGTAGAACAGACTCGCGATAGGCTTCATCCTGAGCGTCAAAGAGTTCCCAGGAAGGCATAGAAACAACTCGAACTTTCTTGCCTTCGCCGCGAAGCTGCTCTGCCGCATCGACGCACAGGTGCAGTTCGCCCCCTGTGCCAATCAAGATCAGGTCAGGCGTACCGTCACTGTCTGAGAGGATGTAAGCACCCTTAGCAGTACCTTCAATCGAGCTACCTGCAAGGTTCGGCAGATTCTGACGAGACAGGGCGATCAGAGTTGGTGTTTCGCGGCTTTCTACCGCAACTTTGTAAGCACCAGAGGTTTCATTGCCATCCGCAGGACGCATCACAGTCAGGTTGGGAATTACCCGTAGAGCCGCAATATGCTCAACAGGCTGGTGCGTTGGGCCGTCTTCACCCAGTGCCACAGAATCGTGTGTCATGACGTAGATCACGCCAGCACGAGACAGTGCTGAAAGCCGGATCGCTGCCCGCATATAGTCGGTGAAAACCAGGAAGGTTGCACAGTAGGGGATTAAGCCGGAGTTGTGTAGAGCAATGCCGTTGCAGATTGCGCCCATGCCGTGTTCGCGAACCCCAAAGCGCAGGTTGCGGTTGGCGTACTGTCTTGCCTGAAAATCACCAGATGATTTCAGCAGCGTTTTGTTAGAAGGAGCCAGGTCAGCAGAACCGCCAATTAGCTCTGGTAAGGCACCTGCGATCGCATTCAAGGTCTTACCAGACTGGTTGCGGGTCGCATCGGCTTTATCGTCGGGGGTGTAAGTTGGGAGGCTTTTCACCCAATCATCGGGTAGCTTGCCACTCAGCATCCGCTCCAGTTCAGCCGCCTCTTCTGGATATTCGGACTTGTAATTGGTGAAAAGCTGATTCCACTCGGCTTCCAAGTCTGCACCTCGCTGCACCGCTTTGCGGAAGTGGTGCAACGCATCCTCTGGAACCATAAAGGGTTCGTATTCCCAGCCCAAATTTTCACGGGTGGCTTGAACCTCTGCACCACCCAAAGCGGAACCGTGAACATCATGGCTGTTGGCTTTGTTGGGTGAACCATAGCCAATCGTAGTAGTGACTTTGATAAAAGAAGGCTTATCAGTCACCGCTTTTGCCGCTTCGATCGCCGCTTTCACTGCATCCAGGTCGGTGTTGCCGTTTTCGACGTGCTGCACGTGCCAGCCATATGCCTCAAACCGCTTGGCTACGTCTTCCGTAAATGAGAGGTCTGTAGAGCCGTCGATAGAGATATGGTTGTCGTCGTAGAGTGCAATCAGTTTGCCCAAACCCAAGTGTCCTGCTAAGGAGCAAGCTTCACCGGAAACCCCCTCCATATTGCAGCCGTCACCCAAGATGACATAGGTGTAGTGGTCAACGATGGTGGCATCGGGCTTGTTAAAGCGGGCAGCTAAGTGAGCTTCTGCCATCGCCAAACCGACAGCGTTAGAGATTCCCTGACCCAACGGACCAGTAGTAACTTCTACACCCGGAGTCATAAAGTTTTCGGGGTGTCCTGGGGTGCGAGACTCCCACTGGCGAAATTGCTTGATATCGTCGATGCTGACACTGTCGTAACCCGTCAAATGGAGCAAGGCGTACTGCAACATACAGCCGTGACCCGCCGACAAGACAAAGCGATCGCGATTGAACCAATATGGATTTTTAGGATTAAACCGCAGGAATTGATCCCACAGTACAAAAGCCATTGGCGCTGCGCCCATAGGTAGCCCTGGATGACCAGATTTAGCTTTTTCTACAGCGTCAATGGCCAGAAAGCGAATTGAGTTAATGCAAAGTTCTTGGAGGGATTGAGTTGCGACAGCCATGATCTCTTTTACTCAACGACGGGTTATCACTTGATTCAGAATGAGCTAAAACTGGGTATTGCGGATCGCCCTAAAGCTGTAAGTCCATCATCCCACTAGCCGGATTGACGGGCAAGAATTTCTCAGAATAGAAGCGATCTCCAAAGCAGAACAAATACAGAACTAAAAATATGAGCAATAAGCAATTCTACTTACTGCTCATAATCTCAAGTCTATAGCTTACTGTGCGATCGATCTACGGGCTGATTAAAGTCTTGAACCCCAACCCTTACGACTTTTTGCTATTGTTTGAATTTTTTGAATGCTAGCGTCACGTTGTGTCCACCAAACCCAAAAGAGTTAGAAAGCGCAACTTCTACTGCCTGCGCCCGACTTTGATTGGGCACATAGTCCAGATCGCACTTGGGGTCAGGATTTTCCAAGTTAATTGTAGGGGGCAACTGGTCGTTGGCAACTGCTAGAACCGCTGCAACAGACTCAATTCCACCAGAGCCACCCAACAGATGCCCAGTCATAGACTTTGTTGAGCTAACTGCGATTTGGTAGGCATATTCACCCAGCACAGTCTTAATTGCAGTGGTTTCATTCGGGTCGTTAACGGGTGTGCTGGTGCCGTGAGCGTTGATGTAGCTTACCTGCTCAGGAGTCAAGCTAGCATCTTTCAAGCAGAGGGAAATTGCTCTGGCGGCCCCCTCTCCTTCTGGAGCAATATTGGTCATATGGTATGCATCGCAGGTCATGCCGTAGCCCACGATTTCAGCATAAATTCGGGCATTGCGGCTGAGCGCGTGTTCGAGTTCTTCGATTAGGAGAATGCCCGAACCTTCACCCATGACAAAGCCGTCGCGATCGCGATCAAACGGTCGGCAAGCATGAGCCGGATCGTCATTTCGAGTTGAGAGTGCCCTGGCTGCCGCAAACCCTGCCAACGACAGGGGCGTTACAGCCGCCTCGGTGCCGCCACAGATCATTGCCTGAGCATAGCCCCGTTGCACCAGCCGAAAGGCATCACCAACTGCGTTAGAGCCAGAAGCGCAGGCCGTCACCGGGCAAGAGTTTGGACCTTTCGCGCCCGTATGGATGGCGGTCAGCCCGGCTGCCATGTTCGCAATCATCATCGGGATCATGAACGGGCTACAGCGGTCAGGTCCACGAGTCAAGTAGACCTCTTGCTGGTCTTCAAGAACTTTTAGACCGCCAATTCCAGTGCCGATGATTACGCCAACCTGTTCGGCGTTGAGATCGTTGATTACAAATTTGGCATCGGCGATCGCCTGCTTGCTAGCAGCTAGACCAAACTGAGCAAATCGATCCATCCGCTTTGCATCCTTGCGGTCCATGTAGTCATGCGGGTCAAACCCCCTAACTTCTCCTGCAATTCGGCAGTCATGTCGCGAGGGGTCAAACAAGGTAATCGGTCCAATACCGTTGCGTCCGCTCAGCAACCCATCCCAGTACTCGGCTAGGGTGTTACCAATTGGCGTAACTGCACCCAAACCCGTTACGACAACACGCTTACACTCAGAATCAGAACTAATCATGACACCAGTTTCAAGGGTTCAAGTACCCAGGCACAAAATGACGAATAAAAACTTGGAAGTAGGGGGCTTGGAGCGTTCACCCTGCTACTTGATGACTATGACTTACACTGCAACCTTGCCGTTGATGTAGTCTACCGCAGCCTGAACCGTGGCAATTCCCTCTGCGGCTTCATCAGGAATTTCAATATCAAACTCTTCTTCCAGCGCCATAACCAACTCAACGGTATCTAAAGAATCAGCACCCAGGTCATTTGCGAAGCTGGCCTCTGGCTTAACTTCGGTTTCTTCAACGCCTAGTTGCTCAGACACGATCTTTTTAACTTTCTGAAAAATTTCTTCTTGACTCATAGCAATTTCCTACTTGTTCCTAGCTAGGTATGGCGAACACACAGCGGTTGTTAACCCAATTCTTCTGGTGCTGCAAGTCGTGATCTGAATCTACAGATTCACCAGATTTTTGGGCATCTCTTCATCTTATCTGAAAGCGTGACCGGGTTAGCGGGATACAGCAGACGATTATTAGCGATCGCCCCTCCTCCGCTTCATCTTACTTTTATCCCAAGACTCGCGGTTTATGTTGCCCTCGTAGACAAGTCAAAAAACTGCCTCAATCGACTCGCTGTTTTGAGAAATACTTTGTATTAAACTCAACTCCCCAAGCACAGGACAAATAAGCGATGATAAATCCAGGGCGGCACTCAACCTCACTTTGAGTGCTTCAATCCATTCTTGTCCGTTTCTATGACGCTTAAATACGCTTACTTCCCCGGTTGCGTGGCTCAAGGTGCCTGCCGCGAACTTTATCTTTCCACTGCGGCGCTAACCCAAGCTTTAGGAATTGAGTTAGTAGAATTAAGGAAAGCTGCTTGCTGCGGTTCTGGCACCTTTAAGGAAGATTCTCAGCTTTTAGAAGATACGGTCAATGCCCGCAACATTGCTCTGGCAGAAGAGTTAAACCTGCCACTCTTGACCCATTGCAGCACTTGTCAGGGCGTAATTGGGCGGGTAGACGAACGGCTCAAGGTGGCCCAGCAAAACGATCCTGGCTACATTCATCAGGTGAATGGTTTGCTTGAGCATGAGGGATGTTCCCCTTACAAAGGCAATACGGAAGTCAGACATTTGCTCTGGGCATTAGTGGGTGATTATGGCTTAGAGGCGCTTCAGCAGCGAGTCATCCGTAAACTGTCAGGGCTAAAGTGCGCTGCCTTTTATGGCTGCTACTTACTGAGAACGCAAAAGCAGTTGCCCTACGACGATCCCTACAGCCCAGAGTCAATGGAGAATGTGTTCCGGGCGGTTGGGGCCACGCCGATTTACTATCGGGGGCGAACTCAGTGCTGTGGCTGGCCGCTTTCTAGCTACGCCACAGCCCAGTCTTTTCAGATGGCGGGAGGGCACATTCAAGAGGCGATCGCCACTGGCGCGGATTGTATTGTGACTCCCTGTCCGCTTTGCCATCTCAACCTCGATTCTCGTCAGCCTGAAGTTGAACAGGTGATTGGGAAAAAGCTGGGCTTACCCGTCCTCCATCTGCCTCAACTCGTAGCCCTGGCTCTGGGAATTAGCCCTAAACAGCTTGGGCTAGATCGTCACATCGTCTCAACACAGCCTGTTCTACAAAGGCTACAGCTTGACCAGGGCACATAGTACCATGCAGGCAGCAAGGTATCAGTTTGCTCTTATACCTGAAACCAGCAATCCCTAAGTTTTGGGATAAGCTAGTAAGAATTATTACCAGTCACTTATGGTTTCTCAATCAACTGGTCCAGAGATCAGCCAAAAATTTTTGGTGCAGTGGCAGCACATCATGGCTCCTTATGGTCTGGGCTACCGCATTAAGCTGCTCTCTCAACTGATGGCACGAAGATTTCAGGAACGCCTGGACCCTTTTGGACTGACTCCGTTTCATTGGGTAGTGTTGTGCTGCCTGTGGGAAGAGGATGGGCTAGCGACCTCCAGCATTGGCGAAAAATTGCAGCAGGTCGGTGGAACCTTGACAGGCGTACTAGACCGCATGGAAGAACGAGGACTAGTCCGGCGAGAGCGCGATCGCCAGGATCGGCGCATCTGGCGAATTTGGCTAACCGAAGCTGGAGATCACCTGAGGCAAGAGCTACTGCCCATTGCGCGAGACATTCGAGAAGAAACTTTAGAAGGAATGTCTGAGCCAGAACGCCACCTGCTATCAGAGCTAGTCGATCGGGCGATCGCTAATTTGTCAGTAATTCATTAATGCAGAACGCTTGGCAGATTTGAGCTAACCTTTTCCGGCAAGGTGAGCCAACTGCTTCATGTTTACCAGGTAAAGCGCATCGCGACTTGGATCGGTAGCAATCCAGCCCTTACCTTCTAGCTTTTCCATAATTTTAGTTGCCTCTTCAACGCTGACATCCGTGACCTCTGCTAAATCCTTTAGCGGAATGTTGAAGATTTCCGTGCCCTGCTCAGAGGGGTGACCATAATCTTCGCCAAATGCAACCAGCGTGTTGGCTAGCTTGATTGCAGGGGGCTGATGCCGGAGCTGAAACCGAAAATTGTTTTGCCGCAGCCGCTTTACCATCAGTTGCAGCATTCGATGATGAAGCTGTGAGTCTTTGAACAAAGTTTGAATAAACCGTTGGGCCGAAATGCTCAGCAGCTTGACTTGCGAAAGTGCCACAACATCGGTTGAACGGGGCGACTCGTCCAAAATTGCCATTTCGCCAAAAAAATCGCCCTGACCTAAAATTGCCAGGGTTATCACCTCTTCGCTCGCATGACGACGAACCTTGACCCAGCCAGATTCAATAAAGTACACTGCGTTTCCCCAGGCATCCTCCATCAGGACGGCCCTGTCTGCTGGGTAGTCATGCTCAACAGCAATAGACAGCAGCCATTCTAAAGTTTCTGGGCTGGCGGCATTAAAGAGCGGGAAAAGCTCACTAAAAGCTTCGGTCTGCATGAAAGGCGCTTAGGGTAAATAACTGGCTGGACATTGCTATCTGACTATGCTACCCAAAAACATTTAAAAACTTCTAGCCCTCGGAGATAATAGATGTCCGTAAGCTGTCAGTTAAACGTTATAGATTGCCTGCCCCACTAGAATATCACGGCACTAATGTCTCGCCACTAGAGCTAGCTCAGTAGAACGGCTTTTTGCAGTCGCGATCGCAGCGCTTCTACATAGGAAGCCCAGCCAATGATGATGGACTGGTGATGGGTTAGCGTTTTTGGCTCGATTGCGTCTGGGGTAAAGCGCAGCGGATTGCCTGCCAAATCACAACAAACTAAGCCTGCGGCTCTTGCCAGAGCAATTGGGCCAACGGTATCCCAAAGTTTGACTCGCCCACTCAGGTAAACATAAAGCCCTGCTCTGCCACAGACGACTTCCATCACCTTCAGCCCAAAGCTGCCGATAGAGGTAAATTGGGCTTCTGGAATCAAACGGGCGATCGCTTCTCCATAGCGTCGGCGATCGGCGCTGCCAATCAGGACAGGACAAAACGCCTGAGAGGGAGGAGTTGGTTCCTTCAAAATTAGAGGGGTGTAAGCAATTTCATGCTCTGAAGCAACTGCATCAGGCAAAACGCGCCCTGTGTTTTGAAATAGCCCTAAATCTAGTCCGCCCCAGTACATCTGACCCGGATCTGGAGCATAGATCCATCCTGCGGCGGGCTGGTTTGCCTCTAAAAGTCCCACCATAACGGCATAATGAGATTTGCCGTGAATAAAGTCACTGGTTCCGTCGATCGGGTCGATAAACCAAAATCGGGAATAGTCTGACTGAAAGGATTGTCTGGAGCAAGCATTTTCCTCGGTAATAATGCCATCTTGAGGAAATAAGCTGGCAATTCCTTGGGAAAGCTGCTGGTCTAGCAGACGGTCCACATTAGTCACGTAATCGTGGCGACTCTTTTCAAATACCTGTAAGGGCTGAGTGGACATCTGTTTTGCTTGCTGTCCGCACTCTCGTACCAAGTGGTGAATTTTGAGAAGGCGCTCAGCATCTATCGCTTTATTCACGGGTGGTTCGCTCTAGTGAACACGTCCATCATCAGTCAAACGACTGAATTAAAGTAGCATCTGATTCTGGCTTGAGAAAACTCTTTGACTGATTAAAACGACACTGTTGTTGCGCCAGGTTGTCATCGGGAGGAATAATAAAAAGCTTGAAAATATCGGAGACGTAGGCAGGTTGATAGCCACTCAGGTCAAGGTTTGCCAGTTGCATTTCCTCATCTGTTGTCACGAGAAGCAACCGTTGAACCCGCTTAAACTGGGTTTGTACTTCGCAGGGTTTTTTAAACCGCTCGATTCGATCGATTTGACTGTAGAAATTGAGGCTCGGCCAGGTTACGCCCAGGGCCGCAGGCAAATCGCGATCGCACTCTTTACACGTCTCTTGCTGCAATGCCCTGGCAATTGGAATCAACCGCCCTCCTAAAACCTGACCGTCTAGCATCGGCAACAGCGGATCGACCACCGTTAGCGCAAACAGGCTAAAGGTACCTACACTGACCAACCACGCCCAAACAGGTTGAACTCGGATCAGGCTAATGGCGATCGCCACCGTTGCTGCTGAGTACAGTAAAAACCACAGCCAAAGTACTCTAGTAACTCCGGCAGATCGCAGAATAGGCTGATCGACTAGATGCGGAATTAGTGCAAACCCGACGGCGAGCAGAGCATAAACCAGACCAATGAATCCTAAACTAAATTTGAGCGATCGCCTCGGTTGAGATATTTGCTGTTCCCAGGCTTGAGCGCACAGGTAAGCCAGCGCTGGGATGCCTGGATAGATGTACCACAGCAGTTTCGTTGCAGCCGCACTCATAAACACCAGCACCGCCATCAGCCAGATAGTCATAAACAATCCGATCTGCTGATTAGAATCCTGCTGTCTCCAGTAGACTAACCGCAGCCACAGCCGCAAAGACCGCCAATTCATTGCGCCAGGAATCAGAGCTAACCAGGGAAAAAAGCCAATTGCTAGACAAATTAAGTAGTAATACCACGGCCCAGACTGGTTCTGATTGACGCTGACAAAACGGGTTGCATTGCTGAAGACAAAGAAGCTGTTGATGAAATACCAGCCGTTTGCCTGAAACGCCAAGATGTACCAGGGCAAGGTAATTCCACTGAAAACTAAAATTCCCCATCCCCAGGGCACGCTGGATAGCTGTTTTTGCCATCGATTAACGCAGATTAAAAAAATTCCAATAATTAAACCGCTCAGGAGCAGAGCAAGCGGCCCTTTGGCTAAAACCGCAAAAGCCAACAGCCCGAAGAACAGTAAATAGCCAAAGCTTTGACCCGTACTATATGCCCAATACCAGCTGTGGAGTGCGGCCGTCATAAAAAAAACTAGCAGCATATCGTGCTGTCCGGTTCGCCCTAATGCAAAGGAAAAAGGATTTGCTGCTACCATTGTTGCTGCTAATAGCGCCGTTCGCTGAGTCGCAAAGCGAGTCGTAAATAGCCAGGTGCTAAGGACTAGGGCGATCGCCGACATCGCAGAAGGTAACCGGACAGCCCATTCCCCCACGCCAAAAACGGGAAAGCCCAGCGCAATCAGCCAGTGCAGCAGAATAGGTTTGTCAAAATAAAACTTACCGTTATAAATAGGTGTAATCCAATCGTGACGAACCCAAATTTGTCGAGCGACTTCTGCCTGCCTCGCCTCTGTAACGTTAAATAAGCTGTAGCCGCCGAGCCGCCAAAGAAAAAGGAAAACGCACAGGACAACCAAACCCATTACCGCGAATAGTGTACGCCTCGAAAGGTTTGAGCGATTTGCGGTAGCCATCGATTACTGAATTGATCTACAGGCTTCAAGCCTAGCAGCCCAACAAAAAAAACACATGAAAAAACGGGTTAACCCGCCTTGGATTAACCCGCCTATTTGGGAACGCTTAAGGAAACTACTTTTGCAGCACCAATTTGACGTTAGCATTTTGCAGACCGGGGCGCTTGACTTCTGCCAGGGTCTTGTTCACAGCGTACTTCTGGTTGATTGAGTTGATTAGCTCGGTCTGGTTGTGCTTCTTAGCAACGCCCCAGAGGTCAGCGATCAGGTCAAAGGAACCATCAGCATTGCGAGACCAGCCCAAGTCATACTCACCTTCGAGAACAGCTACGATGTCAGAGCGAACGCGCTGACCGTTGTAGCCACGCACATCAGCATCGGTCTTAACAGAGATGCCGAGGTCACGCAGAGAAGCCTTGAGGATTTCTGCATCGGTGATCTTGGTGCGCAGAGTGCTAAAGTGAGACATTTGGATTTCCTCCTGTAGAGAAATTGAGAGAAACGACAACGTTTGGGTATAGAAAGCGCCGTACGGCTTAGCGTTTGGAAGGCCAACTGTCACGGCTATTTTGTCAAACTGCTAGCTTATCGCTAGCCTTTCCTCCTGTTGGGAGCAGGAGAGAAAGCCTGTTAGAACTCAAGTCGCTGATATTCAGCAACTGAGGACGCAGCAGGTCGCGCGCGCTGCCTTGCCCAATCTCTCAGGGCTGTGACCTGCTCACTCATCGTCTTAGAAAGCGGTAGAGTCGCTCGGATTGCGGCAATAATGTCCAATTGGGTAAATTCCCGCTCTTGGGCAAATGCTTCATACATCGCAGCAATGAGAGCTTGTTCAATTTCTGCTCCAGAAAATCCTTCACACGTCATCACAAGCTGGTCAAGATCAAACCGAGAGATTTCTCGACGACGCTTAGAGAGGTGAATCCTGAAAATTTCTTTACGCTCTTCAGAGTTAGGCAGATCGACGAAGAAAATTTCGTCAAATCGCCCCTTTCTAAGAAACTCTCCGGGTAAACGCTCAACTCGGTTAGCCGTTGCCATAACAAACACTGGAGATGACTTTTCCTGCATCCAAGTGAGGAAGGAGCCAAAGATACGGCTGGAAGTGCCCCCGTCGGAGTCAGCCGACCCGGTGCTGCCTGCAAAAGCCTTATCAATCTCATCGATAAATAAGATGGCGGGAGAAATTGATTCAGCCGTTTTGAGGGCGTTACGCAGGTTCGCTTCAGAGCGACCTACCATAGAGCCGTCATAAACCCGACCCATATCTAACCGTAGTAGAGGCAAACCCCAAAGGCGGGAGGTTGTTTTGGCAATAAGGGACTTACCGCAACCGGGGACACCTAAGATCAGCATTCCTTTTGGCTGGGGAAGACCATATTCCCTGGCGCGTTCGGTAAAGGCGTTAGAGCGCTGCTTGAGCCAGTGCTTGAGTTCCTCTAAGCCACCGACAGAATCGAGGGTTTCGTCTTCTTCGATGTACTCTAAAATGCCGTTGCGCCGAATGAGTTGCTTTTTCTCGGAAAGCACTACATCTACTTCAGCTTCCGTCAAACGCCCCGCCGTTACCTGAGCCTTGCGATAGACTTTTTCGGCTTCATCGCGAGTTAACCCTAAGGCCGCTTTTAACAATTTCTCACGGGTTTCGGTGGTAGTGCGACGGGCGCGGAGTTGCTCTAGCTGCTGGGACAAAACCTGGTTTAGCTCCGCCATATCAGGCAGAGGGAAGTCTAGGACTGCGACTTCTTTCTCTAACTCAATAGGAATTTGCTGGACGGGGGACATCAGAATAATCGTTTTCTGAGTTCCCTTGAATTCGGCGATCGCATCTCTGAGCCAGCGAGTCACGTCGGCGCTATCAGAAAAGGGATGCAAGTCTTTGAAGATAAAAATGCTTGGCTCTCGCTGCCGAATCGCGTGTTCAATGGCGACTTGGGGAGAGAGCGTGTTGTGTTGCGATGCGTTTCTAGCTCCAGACCCAAACTCAATCAGACCTCGCGTCATCGTCCATACGAATACTCGCTGTTGGGGTTTAGACTGTTGAGCGATCGCTGCAATCGTCTGCTCAGCCCGCTCTTCTTCAGAAGTCACGAGATAGATCAGAGGATATTGAGCTTGAATGAGTATGCTTAGCTCTTCTTTCATGATCATCGACCTTGTAGAGACAGTGCGGACAGAACGGGCAGACAATATTTAACGGGATTTAACGGGTAGGTAATACTTAACCTAACTTGATTTAAGAGTCGATTACTCAACTCATGGCAGCAGAGGCCATTTCAAAATGACTATTCCGATCTGGTTCACATCTCCTAACATGGAACCAACTCTTCCTCACCCTGTTGACTGGAGCCAGAATGCTGCTCCTGAACAACGGGTGAAAGTCCTTCCTCGACTAGGATGCTGGGCTGCTCCTTCAGGGAAACCATTTTCCCCTCTTGAAGAACTACCGAACTAGAGCATTCAGGACAGTCATAAATCTGATAAACCTGTCCGTGAGACATTTCTACCTCATCCACCACATCTGAATGTGTCAGATAGAAGACAATTGCTCGTTCCGCAATTGCTGACATTGGCTCTGCATCAATGGCAGATCGAATTTTAAGCTGACGATGAAGCTCTGGTGGAAGGTAAAGCGTAACTTTGTGCTTGTCTTGCATAGAACGACTACATGGTTAATACCCGGGTATGGTTGTCAGAATAGTTGCCATAGTCTTCTCCTGTCAAGACGGCAAGACGCTATGACAGCATTATTGTTATATCTCTTTACAAAGAAGCGAGGTTTTACGCTGATGCATCTGTCTAGGGTGCAATTATTGGGGGCGATCGCCCCGTTGAGGGGATACCGCTTTAGCTTGCTGTCGCTGGGATTGGTTGCGGCAGCGATGCTTTCGGGGTGCGATCGCCTGCTCACCCCTGAAAGTGGTTGGGAAACCTACCAAAATTCGCGCTATGGTTTTGAGTTTCTCTACCCTAAAGGCTGGATTGCTGAGCCACCGCCCGATAACCAGGATGGTCAGGCCTTTCGTGCGCCTGATCGGCCCGGTGTCACAGTTGCAGGATGGGCTAGCCAGATTCCTGATATTTCAGATGAAGCAGCAGAAGGTGAATCGCATGATTTAGCCAGCATTTCACCAGACCCTGTTAAGGAAAATTTTGTCACCGAGCAAGGACTACCAGGAGAGCTAGGGGTGCAAATTGCCTCAGAAACTAGTTCACTCAACTTAACGCTGGAATATGAAGGCGTAATCTACCGATGGCAGGGGCGATCGCCCAGTCAACAATTTGAGAATTACTATAAATTTTTTAGCTACGTTGCCAGCCAATATCGTGTTTTGTCTGTAACAGAGCCGTAGTTTGTTCATGTTTTTCAGAATTGGGATGGAAGTAGTGATACGGCTAGCCCCTTGTTGGCTAGTTGCAAATCAATTCAGCAGGCACTGGAAATCTATGAGTAAATCGCGACGACAGCCAAAAACTTTATTGGGGCGAATGCTTCAGCATCTCTGGTTGGCTGTTCCACTAGGAGTCGTCGGGTTAGTGATGGTTTTGGCTCTAACCCAGGGGCGCGATATGCGACAAAGCCAGGAAGAGCCAACCGGACTAGTCGATGAATTTGTAGTAGACTCCCCTGGTGTGACCCTGCCACCCCAACCCGCTGGAGTTGCCCTGCCAGGTACAGCGATTCCTGATTTGGGTCAGGAACATATTCCGGAGGGTCAGCAAATTGACTACAACTCAAACCCGCCAACTTCCGGCCCACACTATGAGGAGTGGGTACTTTGGGGAATTTATAACCAGCCTCCTCAAGATGAACAGTTGGTTCACAATCTAGAACACGGTGGCATTATTATCAGCTATCATCCCGACTTGATTGAAGCGGAAGACCTGGAGCAAATTACAGAACAGGCACAGGAGCTAAGCGCTATTAACCCCCGGATTATTGTCACGCCGCGTACAGAAATGCCGCAGGCGATCGCGCTCACCGCTTGGGGCTATTTGCAAGAGCTAGAAGCCTATGATGCCGCTGCAATTGATGAGTTTTACAACGCTCACATCGCTCGTGGTCCAGAATGCCAGAACGGGCAGTGCCCCAATTAATCCTGGAAGATTTTGGTAGAAGGTTTACCTCTGGGGGTGAACAGTTGCTTGCCCCGACCTGAGACATTGACGGACAGTAGCGATGACTGACTGTGCTAGGGAGTCAAAGTCATAGCCCCCTTCTAAACCAAAAACGATACGTTGAGTGATTTGCAGGCAGAAGTCTGTGAATATGCTGTAATCTTCTGGCTGGAGTGCGATTTCGGCCAGGGGATCGGTCTGGGTAGCATCATATCCAGCGCTAACAATCAGCAGGTCAGGCTGAAAGCTGCTCAGAAACGGAGTAATTTTTTGCTCAAACAGGGGCTGGTAGTCTGCTAGAGTGCTGCCCCGACGCATCGGTAAATTGAGAATGTTATTGTGAGTGCCCTGTTCTTCAGCCGCACCCGTGCCAGGGTAGAAGGGGAACTGGTGCAGTGAGCAGTAAGCAATTTGAGCATAGTTTTCGGCGATCGCCTGGGTGCCGTTGCCGTGATGTACGTCCCAGTCTAAAATAGCGACGCGGTTCACTCCTGGCTGCTGGAGTGCGTAGTGAGCCGCGATCGCCGCATTCGCAAAAATACAAAACCCCATGCCGCGCTGGGGTAGAGCATGGTGTCCGGGTGGACGCGCTAGCACGAAGGCTGGTTCTCCAGTTGCTAACGCCTGATCAACGCCATCCAGCCAAGCGCTGACCGCGAGGAGAGCAACGTCATAGCTGCGGGGAGAAACAATCGTATCGGGGTCAATGTAGCCGCCGCCCCGATGGGCTAGCTGCTGAACGGCGGCAATGTACGGCTGCGGATGAATAGCTTCCAGGGCAGTCATTAACCGATCGTTTTGAGCATCGATGGGAGTGGGCGATCGCCAGTCTAGCTGATCGGCCCAGGATGCTGTCTTCAAAGCTGTTGTAATGGCAGTTAAACGACCTGGCTTTTCAGGATGATAAATGCCAGTATCGTGATCCAAAAAATCGTCGGAATAAAAGATGGGCAGCATAGCCTCAATCCAATTTATCAGGATTTACGCAAGTAGAAGAGAAACTAAGCGATCGCCCGATTCTACAACTCCACATTCTGCTTGCGTAAGTCCTGTGTAAATTTAAATTGCTTTAAATTGCTAAATTGTCAGAAGTTAAATGTTTAAAGACGCATCACAGAGACTTTATAGATTTTGTCCTAGTTCTAGCAACACAATTTAGATTATTGAAGTCGTTAGAATTGACGAGAATGCATCTTCTTCCAGTACTGAGAGCTTTTAAATACAAAGTTGAGTCTTAACGTCTTGCTGGCTTAATTTCACCTGATATTGACTGGTTCCATTAGTGGTTCCATTAACTGACCAGCCACCCATTGACAATGAGCCAAATTCCACAGACCAATCCTGCTACCACCTTAGGGGGACGCTACAAAGTCATCAGCCAATTGGGTGCTGGTGGGTTTGGTCAAACTTTTTTGGCCCAAGACCTGCATCTGCCGGGGCATCCTCGCTGCGTTGTCAAGCGCTTGCTGCCACAAACAAACGACGACAAGAGCCTGCAAATGGCCAGACGCTTGTTTGATACAGAGGCACGGGCGCTTTACCAGTTGGGTAGCCACCATCAGATTCCGGCCCTGTTTGCCCACTTTGAGGAAAATCAAGAATTTTATCTGGCTCAAGAATTTATTGAAGGGGAATCTCTGAATCGCCAGCTTAGGAAAGGCAAAACCTGGCCCGAAAATCAGGTAATTGCGCTGCTAAGAGACATTCTTCAGGTTCTAGCATTTGTGCATCAGCAGCAGGTGATTCACCGTGACATCAAGCCATCTAACCTGATGCGTCGGCGCAAAGACGGCAGGATCGTACTGATTGACTTTGGTGCGGTGAAGCAGGTCAGCACTCAAAGCGCCAATCCTGATACGGGTGTAACTGACTTGACGGTTTCGATTGGCACTCAGGGCTACATTCCCAATGAGCAACTGGCGGGTAAGCCGCGCTTTAGCAGCGATGTTTATGCGGTGGGAATTATCGGAATTCAGGCACTCACTGGAATTCACCCAAAACGATTAGGAGAACATCCTGATACTGGAGAAATCGACTGGCGCGATCGCACTTCTGATGTCAGTTCTGAACTAGCAGAAATTTTAGAGTGTATGGTGCGCTATGACTTTCGCGATCGCTATCCCACCGCTGTAGAAGCCCTAGAAGCCTTTGAGACCCTTCCGGCTGGGGCGGGCGAATTTTTGCCGCCGTTACCCGAATTTATTGACACGCCACTAGACTCTCTTTCGGGTGTAGAGACAACTGCATCAGAAATTATGTCAGCCTCTACGGATGCGTTTACCCCCTCCGACACAACCGTTCAAATTTCAATATCGGCGCTGGAGTCAGAAACAGCCTCCTACCAGTTTCGGTCCGATGAACTGAATGGAAGCCACTCCGCAGAACCCGCCCCAGATCAGCCCCAGGCTTCAGCAAAATTAGAGTTGCAACCCGTCCGCAAGCGGCGATTAGCAAAACTTGGATTTGGGCTGGGGTTGGTTGGGCTGGTCACCGCAGGCACGACTTTTGTAGCGCTGCAAACGGGTGCCTTCTTGCAGCCTGTTAGCTCTCCGGTTGAAACGGTTGGTTCTGAGGCAGGCAATCTGGCCGTTCCGGTGATTCGTTCAATCGCCGCCCCAGCTTTACCTGCACCAGAGGAATGGACTGCAAAACTGCAAAACCGGGGCGATCGCCTGCGGCAAAACGGCCAGTTTCAACAGGCGCTAGAAGCATACAATGGCTTGCTGGCTCTTAGTCCTGCTAGTGCCGAAGCGCACTGGGGGCGCTGCCACAGTCTCACCTATTTGCAGCAGCCTGCCGAAGCGGTGGTCGCCTGTGATGATGCGCTGGCGATTAATCCTAATTACGCTGAAGCTTACTGGAGCAAGGGACGAGCTTATCGAGAACAGGGGCGATCGCTCCAGTCGCTCAGGCTATTTGAAAGGGCAACCCGACTAAAGCCAGACCTGACTGACGCTTGGGTTGACCTGGGCATAACCCTACAAAGCTTTGGACGATCGGTGGAGGCAATTTCGGCGCTAGATAGAGCGATCGCCCTTGACCGCAATTCCGTTGAAGCCTGGGCTACGAGAGGCGAAGCACTGTGGAATTTGGGCCGCTTTGACCAGGCGATCGCATCTCTCGACAAAGCCTTACAAATTCAGCCTGACCATCCCCAAGCTGCGCCTTTGCGTCAGCAAGCACGAGAAAGATTGGGGTACTGATTTGGTCATTGGTCATTGGTAGCAATCATTACAGATGACCTGGGGCTAATGAATATTTACTCCAATATCTTGCACTTAGCAGGGTAAGCATCATACAAGCTTTATTAGATCGCAGCATTTAAGTATAGAAGTCGCTTTGGGGAAACCTGCAAGGCGATCGCAATTCGTTAAATCCGAGTCAACCATTTTAAGTAGAGAAGAAAAGGGATGCCAATACCAGTTGACAATTCAGAATTGCTGATAGGACTTCTCTTAGTGATGACTTCTGTAGTTGGCTTGGTTGGCGGCAACTTAGTCCTTGGACCATTTACTCTCAACCTGGGAGATGCTAGAGGTTTAGCTTATGTTTTTGTGTTAGGAGTTGGCTTGCTCGGAATAGCAATGATCCTCAGAGAGCTATTTACAACTTGATTCCCAGGAGACAAATGCGCCTCCAGTTGAACTGCGTAACGGGTTTCAACACAAAGTTAAACTCGGCGGTGTAAACCGGTTTGTACTGCTGAACTCAACGCCAGCAGTCAATTTGTGCTTTTGTAGTTGTAAACCGAGAATTCAGCAAGAGTTTGAACAACTTTTGTATAACGGATAGCTTCTGCAAGAAGGGAAGTTGAAGGAGAAGATAGTTTGGAGTTGTATGCCTCGGCAGAAGCTACCGCCCACAGGCGATCGCTTCTCCTGGAGTGGGCGATCGCCGAATTAACTGAGCAATCAAGTAGTTGAATCGCCAGGTAAAAATCACTGAAGCGCTGAGTAGCCCCAAAGCCAATCCCCACCACAAGCCAACGCCGTCTAAACGGAGCCAAAAGCCCAGCGAGTAGCCGCTAATTAGCCCGACAAACCAGTAGGAGAAAATGCCGATTAGCATTGGGGTACAGGTGTCTTTTAAGCCGCGCAGTGCGCCTGCTGCGATGATTTGAATGCCGTCTACAAGCTGAAACATTGCCGCAACGCCCAATAGCGCTTTTGCTACTTGCACCACAGCAGCATTTGCTGGGTCGCGAACGTCAATGTAAACCGAGGTAATTGCTTCTGGAAAGATCCAAAAGGCGATCGCCATTACGCCCATAAAGGCGCTGCCGATTCCCAAACTGACGTAAGCCGCTAACCGTGCCCCCCGTGGGTCGCCCTGTCCAATTAACTGCCCCACTCGTACCGTTGTTGCGTAAGAAATTCCTGCTGGAACCATGAAGGTTAAAGCAGCGGTCTGTAGGGCGATTTGATGTGCTGCCAGGATAGTTGTACCTAAATGACCCATCAAAAAAGCGGTAATTGCAAAGAGTCCGGTTTCGACCCCAAACAGTACGCCGATTGGCCATCCCGTTTGCACAAGTTCCCAAAAAATGCTGCCTTCAAACGGAAAGCAATGGAATACCTGGTAGGGTGCAAAAAACCGCTGACTTAGAATAAAACTGACTAGCGCGATCAGCATTCCCCATAGAGAAATGCTGCTAGCCCAGCCAATTCCTGCTAAACCCAGCGCCGGAAGCCCCAGTTTGCCAAACATCAGCACATAGTTAGCGATCGCATTAAACACTAGCCCGCACAGCATAATCACCATCACAGAACGGGGGCGGGAAAGCGCCGAAACAAAGTTTTTCAGCGATGCAAAGGCGATCGCCGGAAAAAATCCCCACATTACGGACCTCAAATAAGCCCCTGCCAAAACCGCGTTGTCAGGCTCCTGCCCTAGCGTAATCAGCAAGACATCGCCATTCCAAATCAGCAGCATACAGGGAAGTGACAGCACCAGCGATAGCCATAAGCCCTGTCGCGCAATTCGCTCAATCGCCTTAATGTTTCCTGTCCCATAAGCCTCTGCGACCAGCGGCCCAACCGCTGAAACAACGCCTGTGCAGACTAGCAGCAGTGTAGAGAAAATGACCGCTCCCAGTCCCCCTGCTGCTAGGGTTTGGCTGCCCAGCAAGCCCATCATTACGGTATCTACAAAAGCAGTCGCCGCCTGGGATAGCTGTGCTGCTGCCAGGGGCACCGACAGCAGCAGACAAGCCCAAATTTCAGACACAATCTTTGATCTTGAATAGACCGCGAGTGTATTCCGATTCGTATTCATCTTGCAGTTCACCCCTCTCATCGCACCGCCAGGACAACCAAATTTACAGCGGTTTTCACTTGCATAGACCACAGACCACAGCGTAGGGGCGAAACGGCCATTTGCCCCTACGCTGTGGTTTACCCATCCGAAAACCGCTGTGAATCACTACCAGACCACAAAAATTAGGGGGCTTAAGCTCCTTTCGCAGGAGAACGCATAAGCCCTGTCCTGACGTAAAACCGAGTTACATCATTTTGAAAACTGCCAGCTAGGTTACATTTTGTGAGGGCGATCGCACTTCGTCCACTGGCATTACCTGAATGGGGGAAGTCCAATCCCCCATTGCTCCCTAAAGCTGAGCCGCTCGAACGGCTGCGCCAATTAGCCCCACGTGGGGGTTTAAGATGATATGAATCGGAACCTTCTTCAGCAATGGACTGACTCGGCCCTTATCTGCAAAGGCTTTGAGGAAAGTGCTGTCCTGCATCAGGCTGAGGTTTTTAGCAGCAATTCCGCCTGCCAAATATAGTCCACCGTAGGGCAACAGCTTTAAGGCAAGGTTGCCTGCTTCTGCTCCATAGGCGGCAACGAAAATTTCCATCGTTTGAACGGAGAGGCGATCGCTTCCTGCTAGAGCCGCTACCGAAATCGCCGCCGCCGGATCGACGGTTTTTTCACTGAGGCCCTTCTCGCCCTCCCAAGTGCGAATCACATTGCCCACCTCTGGGGATTCTTCAGCATAGTGGCGATCGCGCAAAAACTGGTAAATCGAAACAATACCCTGTCCCGATACCACCCGCTCTACCGAAATCCGGCGAATATCGTGCTTATCCAGCAAGTATTTCAACAGTTGAAACTCTAGCTCAGACCGGGGAGCAAAATCTGCATGACCGCCCTCCGAAGGGTAGACGTGATAGCCATCTGGCTGCTTCAGCAAAAAGCCTTCTCCTAACCCTGTTCCCGCTCCCAAAACGCCAATCGGGGCATCTGCTTCAGCCTCAACCTCTTGAAGCGTGTGTAAATCTGAAAAATCTAAACCTAGAACACCGTAACCGACAGCAACAAAGTCGTTGATCAAGGTGATGTTGGCGATCGCCAACTCCTTCTCTAGCCGTCTAGCATCCAGCGACCAGGTTAAGTTGGTCAGAGCAGACGTGTCCTTGACAACGGGACCCGCGATCGCAAAACAAGCCTTTTCAGGTTTTGGTTCCTCCCCCAACTCCTGCTGAGCCATACTCAAAAACTTGCGTACCATCGGCGCTAAATCAGGAAATTCTGGGCTGGAATAGCGAGATTCATAAAGAGTACGCAATTTTGCGGCTGCTGTCGTCGCACCCACCTGCGCCTCTACCAATCGCAGAATCGTCTTAGTGCCGCCAATATCCCCAGCCAGTAGTTGTGTCATGATTATCAGAGCCTAACCCAGTATCACTAACAGTTTAGTTTTCGCTGTCCCCCACATTGTCGTTCTTGGGGCAGTTCTTCAGCAAAAGGAAAAAGCTGTGCTAGAGAGTTGAGCGTGAGTTGCCCTGGCTTTGAAAAAACCAGTTTGGGTTAAGAAATTCGCTCAGCCCAAGTTCGACCCTAGTCGAGAGATCTAGGGAGATTTCTAGCAAATAAAATACCTGTAGGGGCAGGTTTAGCATCAGAACTGTCGGTCAACCGCAAAGATTCTGGCAAAACCTGCCCCTACCTAAGGGTAAATTCTTTTTTAGAAATCTCCTCAGGCATCTGCCACATAATGAGCAGTCTCTACGGTGCGAAAGAAAGGAGACGTAGAGATGTGAGCAATTTTTTCTGCTTTGAGCCGCTCTCCTAGTTGCTTTGCCTGCAAAACCCAATCGGCAGAAAGTCCCGGATCAAAAGGGCGTTCAGCGGTGCGATGCTATCTATAGCAAAAGGATGAAGAATGAAAGATGAGGGACGAATCGAAACCTTGTTTATACAACGCTTTGGTGAGTCCAACGTTGCCCTAATCAACTCTTCAAGTGCTATAGAGTCAACAAAGCCCTGACGGTTTCCGTGTCTTGCAATTCCAAACGGTTTGGCTCATCCATCAGGTTGACTAAAACTTCACCCCATCTTGACTCTCCAGGCAGACAAGAATTTAGGCAGACAGGAGCGATGACGCAGACTCAACCGGATAGCCTACTGCCTTCCATGCTGCCACGCCACCTCTCAGTTCAGAGATGTTTTTGTAGCCGACCTGCCGCAATTGTGCCGCAGCTTCGACCGTCTCATCGTCTGTTTCACCGTAAACGTAAATGTCGCGATCGAGTTCTAAGCTCGTTAACGCACGGCTGGTTAACTCGTGGATGGGCATACAAACAGCACCCATGATGTGGTGAGAATTGAATTGGGTGCGATCGCGTACATCCAAAATAGTTAGGGCAGGCTCTCCCCAATCTAAGCGAGCTTTCAGGTCATAGACACGCGACTGAGCCTTGAGCGGTGGCGGAGTGGGGAGGATACCAAAAAGTTTCATGAGGAGCGGTGGAGGAATAATGGGATGCTTGCAATGTAACAACTAATCTTAAGGTTTGCAAATTTTTATAGTTAAAATCTTTACTCGGAGACAATTTTATGTATCACAGTATCCTATCTGCATTTTCACAGCGCCACTTCTTGAATCTCGGCTAGAGTGGGCAGCCCCTCAAAACCAGTCGTTTGAGGCTGATGCCGCTGGCAGCGAACATCAAAAGCGCAAAACCCGCACTGATTTGCGCTTACTTCTACTTGCGGGAATGATTCTCCCACCTGGTATCTCTCTACCCATTCAGTGAGTTGGCTCAACAGGGCAACTAGTTTTGAGCGAGTGGCTTCATGTTGAGCTTTGCTGTAGTTAAACTTCAGACTTTGGGGGTGAAACGTTGTTTCAGGGGTCTCAGGATTTGTCTCAGAGACAGATTGTGTAGCCTGTACAAACCAGTAGGTGATTGAAATGTCTTCCGGCGAATAGTCGCTGGTCTCTGCCAGGACAAAGGGATAGAGCCGAGTTTGCCAATTCTCTGCTAACCATCGCGGGTTTTGCGGTCGAGGGTAGGTTTTCCAGTCTAGAATCTGTGCCTGCTGTGGGTTAAGAATCAGCAGGTCATACACCGCCGTCAGCAAATAGTTCTGAAACTCTAAAGTGCGGCGGTGTTCGCTCTGACGAAAAACTGCTTGCTGATGAAATAGCTCTGGTGCAGTCTGGATGAAAGCATCTACACAGGATTGAAGTAACCGATCTGTTGTAGAAGCCGTTAGTGCAGGTAGCCCTAATTCACGTTGCTGCATAAGCAGGTGAAATCGGCTCCCCCAGTTCATTTGGTCTTGCTGCTCTGAGGCGATCGGGGTGCCAAGCTGATCGAGATAGACTTGCTGAAACTTGCGGGGACAGGTTTCCAGTAAATTAAGCTGAGCTTGAGACAGGCGAATGAGCATAGTGTTTTGCAAAGTTCCTTCGGACTTAGAAGATTTCCAAAGAAGGTTTCACTTATTTCTGGTAAGGACAAACACACTGCCCTCATTTCCTCTACCGATTCGCAAATCGTCATCCAGGTAGGTAATATCCAGCCAGCCTTGCTGATCTCGATTTGTGATGTTGAAGTCGATCGCCGTGAATTTTTGACCCGACTCAATTGCTTCTACAAAGTGCTGCGCCGATTGATAGTTAATCAGGCGCTGTAGCCCTAGAATCGATCGCTCAAATTTCACCTGGATGCGGCGATCGCTCACTGGCTCAAACCGAGCCGCAACACTAATCAGCCCCTCCAGGTAAGGCAACCCATATATTTCAGCGACGTTGTAAATCTTGGCTTCTCTTGCTCGAATATATTGATAAATTTGTCCCAGCTTAAACAGAGGCAGTTGGTCAATTCTCAAAAGGTCTTGGCTCGTGGTGTAAAGCAGCCGCCAGTTGCCGTCTAGTTTGTCACTCACCTCTAAGGGGCGTGGGTTAGGGTTCTGATCTTCTAGCTGAGCAATAACGGATAAGATAGCTAGTTTGTCCGATTCGGTTGTGAGTAATCCCCTGTTTTTGCCTGCGATCGCCTCCAGCACCTTAGCTTTTGCAACCATCGAACCGACCTCCACAATAAAATGCAAACGTAGAAATTTTATTTTTGGCAACCGCCAAAATTTCGGACTAAAGATGTCTTGACAACCTGCTTGACGTAAGGTGAAATTTGAGCTAGTGCTACCAAGTGTAATCTGAAGTTGTTATGCTGACTGTTTGTTAAAGCTTTACCTGTATAGGGTTTTCCTAATACGAGGTTTTACACATATCTTAGAAGCTTGACTTTAAGATTTAGCAGTTGGCATCCGAATTTCCTCATTCCGATGAGGTAGTTGTCAGGAGTTACATTTCCAGTTACCAATCCTTACAAACCGTTACCCAAAATTCAGCTAAGCAGTATGTACAATCCCGCGCTTCGTCAATATCCTCGCAGTCAACCCGCTCCTGTAATTCCGCCTCAGCAAGATGCCTCAATCTTAGATTGGCTAGAGGGAACAGGCCGCCTTTTGGCTCGTGACGTGCAAGAACTTGAGTATCGCGATGAAGAAGAAGAAATCACTGAATTGATGGCAGGTGACGATAACAGCTTTGACGATGATGACGATGATGATGTGGTAGAACTGGACGACTAGCGCAGATTAAGGGATAATCCCCGCAGTGGTGAAGAACGATTAAGACCGGATCGACTCCTAAAGTTTGATCCTGATTAACCAAAGGCAATTTGTAAGTCTTTGGATATACCTGGTGTGGAGTGAAGTGAGACATTTGTGGACGCTAAGCTATTTTCTGACAAACCTATAGGGTTCTCCGGAGTGGGTTTGTTTTTGACCTTAAGCATTGCTCTCAGCGGTGCATCTTTATGGCTGGATGGGCTAGCGGGGCGATCGCTCGGTCTAGGAATTTCTCTAACCGCTCCCCTGTGGGTCTGCACCCTGCTTACCGCAGCCCTAGGATACTGGGCGCTCCCGATTTTACGGCGGTTAAAGGCAGGACAGGTGATCCGTGAAGATGGCCCCCAGGCCCATCTAAAGAAGGCAGGGACACCGACGATGGGCGGCATATTCTTTGTTCCGGTGGGAGTGGCGATCGCCCTGCTCTGGTCACGCTTCGCCCCGGAAGTTGTCGCCGTTTCTGCGCTTACCCTCTCCTATGCCGCAATCGGCTGGCTCGACGATTGGCAGATTTTACGCCGTCGCTCTAACAAAGGAATTTCTCCTAAGCTCAAGCTCGCCCTGCAAATTGGTTTTGGCGGGCTGTTTTGTCTCTGGCTGCTGTGGAGCCAACCCTTTAGCATCACAAACCTGGCGCTGCCCTTCGGATTCTCGTTGCCGTTGGGCTTTTTGCTGTTTCCGCTGGGCTGGTTTGCGCTAGTTGCTGAAAGTAATGCAACCAACTTAACGGATGGGCTGGACGGGCTGGCGGCAGGTACGGGGGCGATCGCCCTGCTGGGCTTAGGCGTTTTAGCTGCCCCAACTTCCCCCGCGCTGATGGTCTTCTGCGCCTGCATGAGCGGCAGTTGCCTCGGCTTCCTGGCACACAATCGCAACCCGGCCAGCGTCTTCATGGGCGACACGGGTTCTTTGGCGCTGGGCGGCGCACTCGCGGCAGTTGCCCTGCTGAGTAACAACCTATTGGGGCTGCTGATTCTCAGCGGTATTTTCTTTGTCGAGACGCTCTCCGTGATTGCTCAAGTCAGCTACTACAAAGCGACCAAAGATGAGAACGGCATCGGCAAACGCCTGTTCAAGATGGCTCCGCTGCATCATCATCTAGAACTCACGGGCTGGTCAGAGACGCAGATTGTTGCCTGGTTCTATGTCATTGGTGGCATTCTGGCGATGCTGTGCCTGGTTCTCTATCCTGTTTTTGGATGAAGTTAACTCCCCCAGCCGCGACTCAGTTTTATCCCTGGCGGGGTTACCGCTGCGCCTTTGAAGTCAAAACTTGCAGCGTTGAAGGCGAAGCTGAGCAAGCGCCACTGCTGCTGATTCATCCGATTGGGGTGGGTCTATCCCGGCATTTTTGGGATCGGTTTTGCCAGTCCTGGTTTGAGTCAGGTCAGCTTAATCCACTTTACTTGCCCGATTTGCTGGGCTGTGGGGAAAGCGCTCTGCCTCACGTTGCCTACACGCCTGAAGACTGGGCGGCTCAGCTTCAGCACTTTTTGCAGACGGTGGTGCAGCGTCCAGTCATAGTGGTGGTGCAGGGAGCGTTGTTGCCAGTGGCGATCGCCCTCATCCAGCTAAAACCATCGCTCAATTCAACCCATCTGATTCAGGGGCTGATCTTGGCTGGCCCGCCTGCCTGGAAGGTCATGACCCAGGCAACCCCTTTCTGGCAGCAAAAGTTAAGCTGGAATTTATTTGACTCGCCGCTAGGGAGTGCTTTTTATCGCTACGCAAGACGGCACGAGTTTCTGCGTTCTTTTTCCACCAAGCAGCTTTTTGCCAGGGCTGAGGCAGTCGATACAGAATGGCTCAACGAACTGGTGGCTGGATCAGAAGACCCAGAGAGCCGTCACGCTGTTTTTTCGTTTTTGGCGGGTTTCTGGCGCAAAAATTATGAGCAGGCGATCGCTCAACTGACCCCGCCGACCCTGGTTGTTCTCGGCAACACCGCCTCTAGCATCAGCCGATCTGGGCAGGCAGAAACCCCAGAACAGCGCATGGCAGACTACCTGAAACGGTTACCCCAGGCTCAAGGCATTCAGCTCGCAGGGCGTAACGTGTTGCCCTATGAATCTACGGCAGAATTTACAGAGGCGATCGCCCCTTTCGTTGAAAATGTCAGCAGCAGGGATGGAGGCAAGTGATTTCTTCGGATGTCGATAGCTAGAAGTCCGTCGAAATCTCTCACTCTAGGCATTACAGGACTTACGCAAGTAGAACGTAAAGTTGGGCGATCGCCACGTTAACAAAGGGCTGAAGCCCCTTGTTCCATAGAGAGATGCGGAAGCCCTAAGGGGCTAAGATCTGCGACTTCTCCAAAGAAGTCGCAGATCTTATACCAATTAAATATGAAGCTGCATCGAACAAGGGGCTTAAGCCCCTTGTTCCACGTCGTTTTATTTGGTGCAAGCTCATATAGAAACGGTATTAGCTGTTTGTTCCACAGGCAAATGCAAAAGTCTTGACTTAAATTAAGTTAGAAGAATGTCGTTGTTTCTATTTTAAAGATATATTTTTAACCTTAGAAAGATTCATCAAACCTCACTATCTTGAGGCAGCTTCTATCAAACGAACTATTGATGGCTTTTGAATTAACTAAAGTTTTGAGTAGTACAGATAAAACTGCTAATTGCTAAAGCCTTAAAGCCGTTACTAAAGGGATTTACCCCTAAAAACTTGTGATACCCAACCTTTATGAATAAGTAGATCAGGCTTGAAAAGCTGAGGTATGTGAAGTTAGATAAAGGCATCGATATCAACGGCTTGGAGGGACAGAATATGGGTGCTCGCCTACGTGTGTTTCTGAGTGCTGCTGAAGAGCACA
>Ga0224723_1000055_pt1 | contig 69476 bp, 52 predicted proteins | sample Balambano_FR2_Me_FD_161647 | JGI IMG/M metagenome (GOLD analysis project Ga0224723, IMG submission 161647) | Freshwater sediment microbial communities from Lake Towuti, South Sulawesi, Indonesia - Balambano_FR2_MetaG | ecosystem: Environmental > Aquatic > Freshwater > Lake > Sediment | place... | reverse complement strand
GGATCTGTCATAGGGAGAGGGGTAGGTGATGGGAGTAATGGAGGTGATGGGAGTAATGGAGGTGATGGGAGTAATGGAGGTGATGGGAGTAATGGAGGTGATGGGAGTAATGGAGGTGATGGGAACTAGCCCGGTTTTTCAACTCGGCATAGCCCCCATCACCTCCATCACCCCCTCTCCCCCTCTCTTCTACATCCCCTCCTTCGGCTGAGGTTTTTGATACTTCCCTGGATACTTTCTTTGGAAGTAGTCTTCCATGACTTTTAGTACCATTGGACCAGTAACGCTACCACCACCACCACCAGAGTGTTCTGCAAATGCTAATACTACAATTTCTGGCTTATTCGCGGGAGCATAAGCGCCAAACCAAGCGTGATTTTGTTTAACACGACTCTTCCATGCTTCAGCTGTACCACTTTTACCAGCTACTGGAGGAACTGAGGGGACGTTCAATACTTTACCTGTACCATTTGTAATCACTTGTCGTAGTCCGTCGCGGAGAACTTTAATGGTTGAAGGTTGCATATTGACGCTTTGACGCCAGTTTTTTGCCTCTCGTTTATCTTTTAGTAAATGGGGTTGGACTCGATAACCGCCATTAGCTGGTACGGCAAACATTACAGCAACTTGTAGAGGTGTACTTAATAATGCTCCTTGCCCAATTGACATATTAATACTGTCACCAATAGTCCAAGGCATTTTCCAAGTTTTTTGCTTCCATGCTTCATCAGGAACTAAACCAGGAACTTCTTCGGAAGCAAATTCAAAACCTGTTTTCTTGCCAAATCCAAATTTGCGAGTCCACTCAATTAATGTCGGTCCACCAACTCCCCGACCAATTTGGTAGAAGAATGTATCACTACTATTGGCCATTGCCCCTGTAAATCCTAATGGACCAAAACCTTTCTTGTTCCATTCACCGAAGCGAGTTCCACCAAAAGTAAGAGAACCGTAGGTTTGTAGTACTGTTTTGGGAGAATATTTACCAGACTCAAGTGCTGCCGCAGTGGTGACAATTTTGAAAGTACTTGCAGGTGGATATTGTCTTAAAGCACGATTAAGTAAAGGATGCTCTTCACCTAATAATATCCGTTGCAATTCTTTCTGTGATGGTCTTTGTTTGGAGAAAATATTTGGATCGAAGGTGGGATGAGAAACCATCGCTAAAATAGAACCGTCATTAGGGTCAAGAGCGATGATGGTTCCATTTTGCTTACCTAAAGCTTTTTCTGCTGCTTTCTGCACATCCAAATCTAATGTTAGGTGCAAATCATTTCCAGCTTTTGCTTGTTTTTCTCCTAAAACACGTTGCGGTTTACCGCTACCATCAACTTCCACTTGCTGGCCACCCCATTCACCCCGTAGTGAGCTTTCATAAGCTTTTTCTACACCCATTTGACCGATAACATCACCCAATCGATAACCGTCTTTTCGTCTCTTGTTTAATTGTTCAGCAGTTAATTCCCGTGTATATCCTAATACATGGGCTAATTCTTTACCATTGTGATAGTAGCGAAGTGCTTCTGTATTTACTTCTACATCAGCAAGTTCACTATGATATTCTTTAAGTGCTGTGATTTGCTCTACCGACAAGTCACGAGCAACCCGTATCAAAGAAGAAGAAGCCGGACCCGCTTCTTCTAATGTCTTTTCAATTTCTTCTACAGGTATGTTAAGAATTTGAGATAAACGTGAACCTACAACTGGCCATGATGGTTTTGTATGAGCCATAGGCCATAAGTATACTGAACGCGGATAGCGAGTTGTTGCTAATAATTTACCATTACGATCAAAAATATTACCTCTTTCCGGATGCTTGGGTATCATCCGTACACGATTTGACATTGCTCTTTCTTTATGCTTAGGGCCTTCTACAATTTGTAAATAGACTAATCTCGCACTAATTCCTATGAGCATTGATAAGGTAAACAAGATTAAAGCTGTAGACTGTAAACCTTTGCCAACAGTGCGTGTATCTTTTCTAGTGCCAAATCCGAGTGGGTTTAATAGGGTCATAACACGAAAAGGTGCTTAGTAAGTCTTAATACTTATACAATAAGAGTTAGTTTGTGTCCGGTATTTACTAGAGTAAGTAATTATAGGGCTGATTAGCGGTTCTAGTATATACAAAGTTAAACAATGTATCAATAAATTTTACACTTTACTACGTTGAGTTTGAGTACTCTTGATCATTAACCAAGTTACTATACCAAACACTAATCCCACTATCAGGCTAAAACCAATAGCAACAATAGAGTCAGCTAAATCCTTTTTGCCTGGTTCTGGTTCTAGACCCAAGAATGATAAAAATTCTTTGACAGGAGGAATTTCTTCTATAGCTTCTATATGAGGTGCGGATTGCGCTGAAAGTACTGAAGCTGCGGTGACTAATGATGCTGAAGTTGCACCAGTACCAATAACTGTCAATCTATTTGCTAATCGTTTATCGTGTTTAGCTTTCGCACGGTCAATGATTGCCTGTTCTATTTCTACCACACCGCGAATAGAGGCGATCGCCTGACTGAGTAATTCAAAACGTGGCACAAAATTACTGACATCAGCATTAATTTTTTCTTGGTATTCTTGAAAGGTTTGTTTATAACTATCCAAAAAACTTAAGTCTTTACCTAAACCGGAATCAAATTCATCTTCTATTTTTTGCTGGATGGATTTGAGTTGCTTTGTGTAACTACGACTACTCATACTCATAAGATGTCGTTGTTCTTCTAATTTTCGCAACCAATGAGTGTATTCTGAGGCTGTTTTTGCTAAACTTTTTAATTTTTGTTGTAGTAGTTTTAAAGTGTCTTCATTCAATGAATCAACAAAGGTCATTTCTTCAAATTTACTAATTTTTTGGTCTATGTATACATATCGTTGATCCAAAACGTCATCGATTTGCCGTCTTTGCCAATAGCACTGAACAATTGTGTTATATTCTAAAAGTAATTCAATAAATTCTGGATATAATTTCGTGTATATTCGTTCGGTTTCTTCATTAGTGATTAACCAAACCAAAATATATTGGTAATCGCGGTGAGACGCAGCTAAACGATATTCAAAAATTGGACTGCCAAATAATTCACCTTCTCGAACAAGTTTTGCTTTTTTTGGATAATTAGATATTAAACCATTTAAACATTCTTTAGCTAGGTTATCTAATGCATCGTCTTGTTGTGGCTTAGCTGTAATGATAATGCTTTGACCTAAAGAACTTTGAATAGTGTCTAAAAGTAAAGAGTTTTCCTGATTAAATTGCCCTAAGAAGGTAGTATCTACCTCTTGATTGTCTTTATCTTTAAGATGAAAATTCAAAGCTAAAGCGTAACTATCATGTATCCTTAAGGGATAAGCTGTACCAATAAAATTGATATCTTTCCCATCTAATGCAATATTTCCCTCAAAGTCAGAAAAAGCTGTACCAGTAATGACTGTATTTTCTTCTAATAACTCCACAGAAACATTTTCTGACTCTGTATGTAGATTAACTCTCTGTTTTAAGTTAAAATTATTAATACCAAATCTATTTAAGATTTCATCACACTTTTCATATAGGAGATTAGAATTTTCAGCTGTAGACGAATGATATGCAAATAAATAGATATGAGGATCGTAAATTTTACTCATTATCTTTTAATAGTTAGGGTATTTTAGCCTAATGTATAGTTATTTTTTAAAGCCATAATATCAAAATAATTGTTAAGTGTCTGTGTTAAATTAAACAATAAATATATCCATACAGAGAAAAGATACTCTATTCCTATTACCTTTTTTATGATTAAAGCATTTACACCACTTGTAGGACAGCAACAAGCAGTAGAATTACTGATACAAGCAGTTAAACTCAATCGGATTGCTCCTGCTTATCTATTTGTAGGTGCGGAAGGTATTGGACGGAGTTTAGCAGCACGATGCTTTGTAGAATTGATATTTTCTGTAGGAAAGCAAGGTACATTTAGTTCAATAGATAACCATCCTGATTTTTTATGGGTAGAACCTACATACCAACATCAGGGACAACGGTTAACAGCAGCTGAAGCAGCAGAAAAAAAACTGAAGCGTAAAGCTCCACCTTTAATTAGGTTAGAACAAATTAGAGAAATTACTGAATTTCTCAGTCGTCCACCAATGCTTGCATCTAGAAACGTTGTAGTTATAGAGCAGGCTGAATCAATGGCGGAAGCTGCTGCTAATGCTTTGCTGAAAACTTTAGAAGAACCAGGACGAGCTACCCTAATTTTAATTGCACCTGCTATTGACTCTATTCTACCGACTTTAGTGTCACGCTGTCAAAAAATTCCCTTTTATCGGTTAGATGAGGCTGCAATTACACAAGTATTAACGCTTAACGGACATCAACAGATTTTGCAGATGCCTGCGATTTTGAGTATAGCAGCTGGTAGCCCAGGAGAAGCGATCGCCTCCTACGAGCAGTTGCAAGCTATCCCTGCTGAGTTACTACAAAGCGTAACCAAGATACCGAGTAATTACCGTCAAGCTCTAGAAATTGCCAAACAAATTGATAAAGTCTTAGATACAGAAGCTCAATTGTGGTTAATTGATTATCTGCAACAATTATACTGGCAGCAGTTACACAAACCAGCCATTATTAACCAGTTAGAAAAAGCGCGTAAATCATTGCTATGTTACGCTCAACCACGTCTTGTTTGGGAATGTACGCTTTTAGAAATTTGTCGTTAATTATCAGGGATATGAAACCTTCCACTTTATAGGTATTTCTTTAGAATTTTTTATATACTTAAAACAATTCCTAACGCTTGAGAAATAAGTAACATAGAGGATTCTGATGCATCCCCTAGCTTTCTTAGTAATCTGCTTTCAGAAACCGAACGTATTTGAAAAGTATCAACAGCAGAAATTTTAGCCAAATTATTTTCTGTACTTGGTTCTAATTTAACCATCCACGGTCTTACCGCAAAACTATCTTTCCAATCAGTAAGAGGTACAATCACTTTCAAAGGTAAAATACCGATAGTATCATCGTTAACAATGATACTTGGACGAGTTTTACTAATTTCTGTACCCACTGTTGGATTTAAATTTACTAACCAAATCTCACCTCTATGCATTATCTTTCTAGTTTAAATGTTTATATCAGGATACTCATAAAAGTCTTCTCCCTCAATTTCAGAGAAAGCAATTAGTTCACTACCAGGAGCGTAATCTGCTAATGCTGTTTTTGCTGCTGCTGCTAAAACACGTTCTTGCTCATCTTTTGTGAAGAAATTCTGTTCTTGATGAACTACTGCAAGTGCTGCTTCTGCAATTTTTAAGCAGTCACTTGTACTTAATTTAGGTAGAGTTCTAATAATTTCTTGAGTTTCCATAAGATTGGAAAAAGTAATTTGTTTTAATTTAATGATAGTAGTATTTTCTTGCTATCTACTCTATTGTATCAGCTACATATTAAAAAACTTTTTTTGCAATATTAGTTTACTTATTTTTGAAGTTTAACTGATTGACTCATTACTTGTTCAGTTATACGCATAAGTTTTTCAAATTGGAAATTATGAATTAAGTCAGTTAATACAGATACCAATATTAAATTTTCTTTTGGCATTTCTTGGATTAAATTTAAAATTAAAGAATCGTTTCCTTGGGAAGCTGCATTGTATATTTTTTCTACCAACTCGACAGATAGCTGGGATAAGCAACTAGCTAATTCACTATCTTTAAGATTTACTTCATTGTTCTCTACAGTGTTTTCTCCATAAATATATTCGACTCTTAAATATTGACTAATTTTTGTCATTAAAACTTCTTCTTGAAATGGTTTGCAAATAAAGTCATCACAACCAACTGATAAAATTAGTTTCCGCTCCTCTTCAAATGCACTAGCAGTAAGAGCAACAATTACTGTTTGAAAATCTGGATTATTTACTGCTGAATTCGCTTTAATTAATTTTGTAGCTTCAAAACCATCCATAACTGGCATTCTTATATCCATCAAAATTAGATGTGGTTTCCAAGTAGAGTAAATATCTACAGCTATTTTACCATTTTCAGCTTCACGTACAGAAAAACCGACTTTAGCTAACATCCTTGCTAGAAATAAACGACTTTCTACGGAATCATCAACTACTAAAATCCGATACTCAGATTGGGGTACCAAACCAACTATTCTTCGGTGAAGTGGTATATTTTGAGTTTTATGAATATCATCTGTCTTACATTTAATATTAAACTTAAATAAGCTACCTTTACCAACTATACTTGAAAGTGTTATGTCTCCTCCCATAAGTTGTACGTATTTCTGACTAATTCTTAAACCTAAACCAGTTCCTTGTTGATGTTTTCGACCAGATTCTGTTTGTCCAAAAGGTGTAAATAAGAGATTGATTTCTTCAGGATTAATGCCAATCCCTGTATCTTCTACTTCAAAATATAAACTTACTGAGTTTGACTCTAATGCTTCTATATTTTGTTGAAAAACTCGTAAACTTACACCACCTTTTTCTGTAAATTTTATGGCATTACCTAAAAGATTAATTAATATCTGACGTAATTTTATTTCATCAGTGATAATGCATTGAGGAATATTTGTTCCATATTCAAATTTAAATTTTAAACCTTGAGATTCCGCTTTAAATCTCAACATACATTCCAAATTATTCAACATATGCATTAAATCAAAGCTACTTTCATTTAATGACACGCGACCAGCTTCAATTTTAGAAAGTTCAAGAATATCGTTTATTAATGATAATAAATGCTCCCCAGCATTATTAATATATTCTAAGCTTTCTTGCTGTTCATTTGATAAATTATCATCATCAGTCATCAATTTACTAAAACCAAGTATGACGTTCAGTGGTGTTCTCAGTTCATGACTCATATTAGCTAGAAAATCACTTTTCGCACGGTTAGCGGAATCAGCAGCTACTAATGCTTTTTGCAATTTCTCAGCTAGTTGTTGTAATTCCTCTGTTCTTTGTTCTACTCTTACTTCTAAAGTACGGGAATATTCTGCGACCCGCTCATATAATCGAGCATTCTCTATAGAAATCGCTACTTGAGATGTGAGAATTTGAATAATTGTTAAGCGATCGCTTGTAAATGCCCCTGTCATCAGATTATTTTCTAGGTAAAGAATGCCAAGAAGTTTACCTTGATTTACAATAGGTGTACATAGTACAGATTTGGGTTGATGGTTAATAATATAAGCATCACTTGCGAAAGTTGTATTAAAAGAAATATCACTGATTACTAAAAATTCTTGAGTACGTTCAACGTAGTTAATCACCGTCAACGGTATTTCTCTTTCTGTTTGTGATGTAGGTAAGTTACAAACTAGTGGATTTTCAACTGTATTGATGATATCAGCAGCATATTGGGCAGCTACAACTTTATCATTTTCTTCTATTAGTATTAGTGTACCTTTTTCCGCACCAGCATTCTCAATAAGTAATTTCATCAGGGTTGGAAATACACGTTCTAATTGAATATCTACAGACAAAGCTTGAGAAAGTTTAAATATTGTTTCTATATCTAAAGTTTTTGGACTACGGAAGTTATCGTAAGTAACAGTGGAAGAAGTTAAACTTTGAGGTTTTTGGCAATGTTCCAGATTTGCAATCTGGCTAAATTCCGGATAGCGCTTTTTTAAGAATGTCAGCTTAGCTTGCGCTCCCCAGCGAGCATAACCATAGTAAGCTTGGGTTAAATAAGCTTGGGCAACTGTATGTTTTCCCCATCCAAGATAAAATTTAGTAGCTAATTCGTTGGCAAGACTTTCTTCGTTAAGATAACCATTTTCTCTAGCTAAATTAATGGCTTGCTCATAATATTCTATTGCTTGGGTCGTTTTTCCTAAAACTCGATTTACTTCTGCTTCTACTAAGAAAAATTTATGTAAATGATTCATGGGTGCTTCACGCGCCCATTTTTGAAGTTTTTTCTGATTGTAACTAACTTTTTTGAAAATCTGTCTTTGTTCTGACTTACAGACAGAGGGGTATAATCCGAGTCGAGCTAGAGAATCATAAAAATAAAATAAGCAAGTAACTGGTATGACTGTGAATTGTTCTAAATAATCAGCAGCTATGTTGGCATTTTTTATAGCTTCAGGATATTTTTCAAATAAATAGTTAAGTTTAAGTTTCGTAAAATAAATACAAAAAATCTCACTCTTCTGATTTGCAGCCAGCGCTAAAGGTAATCTTATCCTTTCATCATAACTTTCCCCTACTAATTCACAGGAATCTTCTGTCCCTAGTAAGTTTAAAACTACCTGTCGAAATAGTTTTAAGCTATTTAAAAGCGATTCCTTCTTATAGGTAGCGATCGCCTGACTGTAGGTATACATTTCTCTTTCAACTTCTGCTAGGTCATGACCCAGAAAAAAACGATGACAAGAGTGAAGATACACAGTAGCAGCAGCAGTTTCTAAGTTGCCAGTTTCTAATCCAGCTTGATAAGCTTCTAAGAGTAAGTTTAATCCTTCTTTGAGGTGATTTTTCCGATGGTTAATAAAATTACTAATAACTGTGAATGTTTCACATTTAAAATCTTTAGCATTATATTTTTCTAAAAGTTTGAAAGCTAGTTGAGTAAATTGATAGGCAGTATCAATATCTCCCATAACTCCGCAGAGAATTATACTATAACAAGCATATCCGTAAGCCGAATGAGAATTATTGCCGTATTTTAATGATAAAGAAATAACTTTTATCGCTAGTAGTGGCATTATTTTGGGAACTGTCGCATAAGCGGCAAAACTTATGTTCCGCATGATTCTTAAGACTGCTAGCTGATACGCATCAGTCATGTTTGGTAAATCGATTAGGGTTTCTACTTTTCTCCCAAGTAAAGCTAATTTGATTCTAAAAAGTGCTAGTAATATTTGTAATTTAGTCGGTTTTGTAGTCAGATTAACGCCTAAATACTGTAAAACTTTTAATCCAGTTAATACTGCTTCTAAAGGCTGGCTTTGTGCTATGTATGACTGAATTCTTACTTCATAGGATTTAATTTTATCTAGTAAAGTTTGTGCATTTTGTAAGACAATATCTACCAACTTTTCTACCTTAGCAAAATTGCCAGTGACATATACAGCTTCCGCAGCTATTTCATGTAGTGACAATGTTAGATTATATTGTGTTTTCCAACTATCTTCTGGTAGAAGTTCTAAACCAAAATTTCCATATTTACTAACAGCGTCGTATGCTGTAGAAGCTCGTGCTTTGCGTGCTGCTACTAAATTTAATTGTGCTAACTGGTGTTTTTCTTTTGGTTCAGTAATTAAAGTTATACCAATGTTTAGTTGATTAACAATTTCAAAAACTTTATCTTCCTGTTTTTCTTGAGGAGTATTTTGTAAAAGTAGTTTTCCAATTGTTAAGTGAGTTGACTGTTTTTGACTTTCGAGAATTAAAGAATAAGCAGCTTGTTGAACTCTATCATGTAAAAATTTATAATTAGCTATCAGCTGATTATTAAATAATTTTTCTCGGACATTTATTGTATCATCTTGAAAAAACTTATAAATTTCATTAGTTGGTAATATTAATCCTTCTTGTAAAGCTTTCCAAATAGCTGCTGCTGTTTCTAACTGTGATTTTTGCTGAATCATAGCTAAAGTTTCTAAATCAAATTGATTACCAATACAAGCTGCTAGCTTCAACAAATTTTGGGTTTCTTGTGGTAGCTTGCGTAATTGATGTGCTATAAATTCAACGACATTAGGACTTACAGATAGCGTCTTTATTTCAGTGATGTTACATTGCCAACCTTTTTTTACTAAATTTGTCTGAGATGAACTAATAAAAATTAGCCCGTCTTTATATAATGAGTAAAGAAATTGATTACTAAAAAACGGATTACCTTGAGTTTTTAAATACACTTGTTCTGTCAGAGGTTTCGCTTTTTCACAGGAGCAACTTAATGTGTCAGAAATTAGATTGTTGAGAGCTACTTTGCTTAAGGGAGTTAAATTAATTTCATTGACAGTTGCGCTCTTACGGATTTTTTCTAGTGTTAATATTAAAGGATGTGCCTTTGATACTTCATTATCTCGATAAGCACCAATCAATAATAAACAATTTTTATCTGACTCAGATACTAATATCTGTAGTAACTTTAATGAAGCAGAATCTGCCCATTGTAAATCATCTAAAAAAATTACTAAGGGATGTTCAAGACAAGTAAATACTTGGACAAATTTTTGAAATAGAAGTTTGAAGCGATTTTCAGTAGCATTAGCATCTAATTGAGTTAAAAGAGGTTGCTTGCCAATAATTCGCTCTAGTTCTGGAATAACATTTATAATAACTTGAGCATTATCACCGAGAGCGGTAGTAATTTTATGTTTCCATTTCTCAACTTGAGTATTGCTTTGTGTCAATAATTGACGCATTAAATTCTGAAAAGCTTGGACTAAAGCAGAGAAAGGAATATTACGTTTTAATTGATCAAATTTACCCTTAATAAAATACCCACGCTGATGAACAATTGGTTTATGAACTTCATTTACTAAAGCAGTCTTACCAATTCCCGAAAAACCTGTCACCAACATTAATTCTGTTATTCCTTTACTTACTCTTTCAAAAGCTGCTAGTAAAGTAGTAATTTCAGTTTCTCGACCATAAAGTTTTTCGGGAATTTGAAAGCGATCGCTAATATCCCACTCACCCAATCTAAAATCTTGAATATGACTTTTACTTAAATATTCTTGCTGACACTTCTCTAAGTCATATTTTAATCCTGAAGCTGTTTGATAACGATTTTCTGGGATTTTTTCTAGTAACTTAATAATAATATTATTTAATACTTGAGGAAGAGATGTATTTAACTCAATGGGGGGTGTAGGTTTCCGAGCAATATGACAATGAACTAATTCTATCGGGTCGGTAGAATCAAAAGGAAGTTGTCCTGTTAGCAACTCATAAAATGTTACCCCTAATGAGTAAAAATCAGTACGCCAATCTAGTGTACGATTCATTCTCCCTGTTTGTTCCGGTGACATATAAAATAATGTCCCCTCTAGTATTTGCGGGGTTTCTATTTCCTGTTGTTCAGACGGTAATAAAGAAGCAATACCAAAGCCAATCAATTTGACCTTAAAATCCGGATTAATTAGAATATGGTCTGGTTTTATATCTTTGTGAATAACGCGAAGATTATGCAGTTTATCTAAAGTAGAAACAATTTGAATTGCAATGTTCAGAAAATCGGTAATTGGTAAGAAATTCTTGTAAAGAATCTTGTTAATTTTTTCATCTTTGAGTTTCTCTAGCTCCTCAACTTGCAAATTCTCTTCCTTGCCTTTTTCCTTTGAATTATTACCCATTAATTCATAAAGCGTAATACCTTTAAAGTCTTCCATTACTAGAGCAAAACCATGGCGATAATCTTCTAAATTATAAACTTTAACAACCCCAGGCAAATTCAACCCTTGTGTGATTGCATACTGGTTTCGGAATCGCACAAGTTCTCTGAGTGTTGGGTATTCAGCATTTAGCAGTTTGATTATTACAGGTAGTTTATCTGACTCGCGCTCCCCTCGATAAACTACAGTTCTGGAATCTTGATAAATTACTTCAATTAAATTGTAGCCCGGTAATATAGTCATTTTAGTTAACTTCTTATAGATTCACTACTAATGCTAAATACTGTCTCACATCTTAGAGGTTATATTGAGAAAAATATATGATCATTGTATAACTAAGTATAAATAATTCCTATCCTTTACATTAAAGACACGAAAGATAGAACTCTTTAAGGATATAGGTTTGTGGAATTATTAAGAGACTTCTAGTCAAAGCTACGCTAAGTATAAAAAATAACTATTATCATTTGCCTTGTAGGGAGCCGCTCCGCGTAAGTATGCGTGAGATTTAATTATAACTGTTCAAATAGACATAATATCCACACCAAAGAGTGGCGTGGGAGTGTCATCTTAAGCTATCTTCTTAAACTGCGGGGGTCAAGAGCATCTCTTAATCCATCACCCAACAAGTTGAAAGCTAATACAGTTAAGATAATCAACAATGCTGGCGGCCAAATTAACCAAGGTTGCAGTACTAGAATAGAAGCATTGGTTGCTAGTGAAAGCATATTACCCCAAGATGGGTCTGGTTGTTGAATTCCTAAACCAATAAGGCTTAATATTGCTTCGGCTCCAATGAAACTAGGAATTGCCAGAGTCGCGGAGATAACTATATAAGTAGCTGTTTGTGGTAAAACATGGCGAAGAATTATATAGATTGGATTTGCACCCATAGCTTTTGCTGCTTGGATAAATTCCCGTTCTTTAATAGAAAGAACTTGTCCACGAATTACCCGCGCTAAACCTGCCCAATTGATAAACGCTGTGATGAACACAATTAGCAAAAATCGTTCACTGCTAGTTAATCCTGGTGGTAGTACAGCTCCCAAAGTCACCAATAAGTAAATACTGGGAAAAGTCATTAACACTTCTGCTATCCGCATAATCATGCTATCTGTCCAACCACCAAAGTAGCCAGAAATCCCACCGATAATCATTCCCAATGGGAAAGAAACACCAACACCTAAAATACCGATAAACAAACTAATTCTACCACCATGTAGTAAGCGGCTAAATTGGTCGCGGCTTTGTTCATCTGTTCCTAAAAGATTAAATTTAGTTTCATTAGTTGTACCAAATAGATGTAAATTCAACGGGATACCAGGAAATATAGTTATTCCATCCCCTAACGGTAAAGTAAGCTGAAACAGTTGATATTCTGAACCTTGTACAAATAAACGTAGCGGTGAAGGCTTTTTGGTGTCAATGAGTAATTGGCGATCGCCTGTATTTAAATCAGTGTCTCCCTGAGTGGTAGGATAAACGTGAGGCCCAATAAATTGACCAGAATTAGACCAATGAATTTGAGTGGGTGGTAATAGAGATCCATTAACCTGTTGAGCATAAGGGTCATAAGGAGCGACAAAATCAGCCCCAATTACTGCTATATAGAAGATTATGAGTAAAATTCCCCCAAATCGAGCCAATGGGTTTTTCTTTAATCGTTGCCACCAATTCATACAAGTTATGATTTATAAGTTATTAAGTTGCAAATTATATCACCTTTTACCTTGGTGGGGTGCAATATACCATCAGATCAAAAATCAAACCTCATAAGTAGTCATGTAAAATAAATTATCTAATTGAGAGAGGGAACAGGGAACTCTTAACAGGGAACAGTGCTGGAATACAGCCATTTCATCTGCTTGAAAAAATATATAATGTACTTATCCTAAATCTTCTGTAGTCATTGGTGCTTGAGAACTATGCCGCACATATAAAATGTAAACAGTTGTATCTCTAATGGTAAATAGCACACGATAAATATTTTTAGATTTTCCGTAAAGTAACTGTCTGACTTCTTCTAGAAAAATATCATGTTCAATAGCCAAACCACAGCGTAGCGGTTTTTCTTGTAAAGTTGCTATGGTATTCATCAACTCTCTAAACCAACTATCAGCAAACTGAGGGCTATGTTCCCGATACCAATAATAAGCTTCCATAATCTGAGCTTCAGCTATGGGGGTAATTTCAACTGTAAATGTCATATTTATGTTGCATTTCTTGTATAAACTCTTGGATAGGGCGAGTTTGTCCGGCGTTTAATTCGTCAAAACCTTGCTGTATACCTGCTATTGTCTCTAATTGCTCTATTATTTGACGTAGTTTGCTAGCATCAACTTTATTTGGTTCTAGAAATGTGACAAGAACTTGAGTACTGTTACTAACTTGATCAGGTAACTCACTGAGTTCAATCTGCCCATCTTTATAAATGCCTTCAATTGTCTTAAGCATAATTTATAACTTGTAACAAAATTAATATTTCCTATTATAAATCAAAGACGACCCACCAGGTCGCCTCCACAGGAAATTATGCATTCAACTGCGCTAGTAAACGTTGTTCGTCTAACTGTTTCTCATGTTCCACAACAAATACATTAGAGTAAAGATTAGCAATAATTTGTTTTCCTTGTTGTGTCAGAGAAAGGTAATGTAATCCATCTTGGATGTAAGGGTAAACACCATTCCAGTAGAACTTAGCGTAATTATTACGTAAATCCGCTGGATTCTCGTAGCCTAGCACTTCATTAATTCCAGTTTCTTCAAACTCGTAAAATAAAGAAGTGATTTTCTTCAGATACCGAGGATCGCTCAATTGTCCAATTAAATCAGCTGCACGTACCAGAGCAGCAAAACTACTCGTTCCTTGATGGTCACAAGCCGCAGGTACAGGAAAGCGTGTTAACTCTATATTAGTCTTAATCACCTCTGCATCAATTAATTTATGACCACCAAAACGCTCATCAATAAAAAGCTTTGCTCTATCAACATGATATGGCGTTAAGCTGGCATCAGAAGCACCAAGAGGTAGAGAAATCATTTCTCCATTCTCACCTGAAGCATATAAACTTTTTATTTCTATGTCTTGACGACAAACTCCTTTAACATAGCCAATATCATGACACACCAAGGAAATAATAAAGTGTAACCAGTCTTCACTGGAAACACCTCCTTCACGGATATGTTTACCACGTAAAAGCTCCTGACCTACGAGGGTAACTAAGATAGAATGTTCAACGTTATGATAGAGAGCGTCACTATTAGCAATATTTTCTAAAGCCATACTACCCGCCCAAGCGATAATATCTTGATAATCGTTTTTTAAGCAGCCGTAAGTACGACGATAACCTTCACGTATTTGATTTACAAAAGCATCTATTAAAATTTCAGTTGCATTAAACATAAATTCACCCTGATAAGTATTACTTATTAGTTCTTCGCTACCATTATGTATGGGAAATCCGAATACCTCTAACACAGCATATGCGATGGATCCCCATACCTGCAAAGATTGAGAAAGTAACGCATAAGCTAAAAAGTCATGGCTAAATTTTGGGTACTACTACAGCCAGAAGCCAAAAAGACTACGGGTTAGTTAATATAAAGTAACTATTTTCAATTATTTTTTACGAAAACCCTTAGTTATATTGGTGCAGGATGTGGAGTGTGAAGCGTGAGTGAAGAAATTTCAGAGTTGGAAAGAGAAGAACTAATTGTAACTGATGATCCACGATCGCCTAAAGGTGGTTGGTGGAAATTTATGTTACTTGGTACTGGTTTGGGTTTAGCGATCGCTTTTGGGGGGATGCGTGTTCTCAGTAATCGTCCCGCTCCTGCTGCAAGTAAACCTGTACAAGTTGCACCATCGATGACTGTGACTGTAGCATCTGTACAATCTTCTCGTGTGACTCGCTCTCTACGTGCTAGTAATGGTACTGTAGCTGCACGAGAATTAATTCCGGTGTTACCTCAAACCAATGGTTTGCAAATCAAACAAGTCTTGGTAAACGAAAGTGACTCTGTAAAAAAAGGGCACGTTTTGGCAATTTTGGATGATTCTATCTTGCAAGAGCAAATCCGCCAAGCTCGGGCTGATGTGGAATCAAGACAAGCAGATGTAGAATCAAGACGAGCGGATTTATCTGCAAAAGAAGCTGATTTATCCTCAAAGCAAGCTGTTGTCACATCATCCCAAGCTACTGTCGCATCAAATCAGGCGATCGTTCAACAAAGACAAGCTGATTTAGCTCAAGCCAAAGCTAGACTCCAAGATGCTCAAAGAACTTACCGTCGTAATCAAGAATTGGTTGCGAATGGAGCAATTAGTCGTCAAACCTTAGATACCTCTGCTACTAACCTGGCGACTGCTACTGAAGCTGTACGTCTTGCAGAAGCTAACATTCGTAGCGCTCAGGCTGGTGTCAGGAGTGCCCAAGCGAACATTGGTAGTGCGGAAGCTGGTGTGAAAAGTGCCCAAGCAAATGTTAATATTGCCCAAGCGAATATTAGTAGTGCCGAAGCTGCTGTTCGTAGTAGTAATGCGAGAGTACAACAACTTAGAACTCAGCAAGGACAAACAATTGTTTCCGCTCCGGTTTCGGGAATTATTGCTGAGAAGTTAGCTAGAGTTGGGGATGTAACTGGTGTACCTCCTCAAACCCAGGTGACTACAGTAATTGGTGGGTCACAAAAGTTATTCTCGATTATCCGTGATGGTTCATTGGAATTACAGGCACAAGTTCCGGAAGCACAACTTCCACAAGTTAGAATTGGTGCAGGGGTACAAGTATCTTTCAGAAAAGATAATCAAAATGTACGTTTACAGGGAAGAGTTAGAGATATAGAACCAGTAATTAACCAAGATAGACGAGAAGCAACGGTAAAAATTGATTTACCTACATCAAATATGTTAAGACCGGGAATGTCGGCTAATGCTGAGATTAATGTTGCGACAAACTTGGGATTAGCAGTACCCCAGAAAGCAGTACAACCACAGTCAGATGGTAGTGCTTTGGTATTCATGCTATCGGGTGAAGACATTGTTCGCGCTCGAAAGGTAGAAGTAGGTGAACCACTCAATGGTGGGTTAGTAGAAATTAAAAGTGGTGTAAAAGCTGGAGATAAAGTAGTTGTTGACGGTGCTGGGTATGTAAAAGATGGTGACAAGGTGCGAGTAGTAGCAAGTTAGTAATACATTTAAGAAGGCAATGGCTTTTAATCTTTCTGAATGGTCAATTAAAAAACCAGTTCCAACAATAGTTTTATTTCTACTTTTAACCATAGTGGGTTGGTTCTCTTTTACTTCATTGGGTATAGACACCAACCCTAATATTGACGTACCCACAGTTTCTGTAACTGTTACCCAACCAGGTGCTGGTCCTGCGGAGTTAGAATCACAAGTAACCAAGAAAATTGAAGATGCTGTTGCCGGTTTAGGAAATATCGACGAATTACGCTCAGCAATTAGTGATGGTGTTTCTACAACTATTATCAACTTTGTTTTGGGAACAAATAGCGATCGCGCTACCAATGATGTGCGTAATGCAGTTTCCCAAATTCGTCAGGATCTTCCCCAAGACATCAATGACCCGATTGTTCAGCGGTTAGAATTTGCTGGTGGTCCGATTCTTACTTACGCGGTGACATCAGAACAGCGTTCAGTAGAAGATTTAAGCAACTTAGTTGATCAAGATATTAGCCGTGCTTTACTGGCTGTACGCGGAGTATCTCAAGTCAACCGTGTCGGTGGGGTAGATCGAGAAATTAGAATTAATCTTGACCCGAACCGTTTACAGTCTTTAAATATTACAGCGACTCAAGTAAATGATCAAGTCCGCGCTTTCAATATTAACCTGCCTGGTGGACGTGCAGAAGTTGGCGGTAGTGAACAAAGTATCCGGACTTTAGGTAGTGCAAGTAGTGTTAATGTTTTAAGAAATTATGAGATAGTATTACCTGGAGGCGGTTCTGTTCCTTTATCAAGTTTAGGAACAGTAGAAGATAGTTTTGGTGATGTTCGGCAATCAGCCCGTTTAAATAATAAACCAGTAGTTGCCTTCCAAGTATTGCGGAGTACTGGTAGTGTAACTGTAACTGTGGAAGAAGGAGTTACTCAAGCAGTAGAAGAACTCAGAAAAACTCTTCCTCCAGATGTCAAATTAGAATTAATTTTTACTAGAGCGACATTTGTCCGGGAATCTTACGAAGGAACTATTGATGAGCTAATTCAAGCTTCTGTGTTAGCAGTCATCGTGATTATGCTATTTCTCCGCGATTGGCGAGCTACTCTAATCACTGCTGTCGCTTTACCATTATCGATCATCCCGACTTTCTTCGTACAGCAAGCACTGGGTTATACTCTAAACAACATGACATTGCTAGCTGTAGCACTTGCAGTTGGTAACTTAGTGGATGATGCAGTCGTAGAAATTGAGAACATGGAACGACATATGGCAATGGGGAAAAAACCACTGCAAGCAGCATTTGATTCTACTAACGAAGTGGGTTTAGCAGTGATCGCTTCTGCTGCTACGATTATTGCTGTATTTTTACCCGTTGCATTCATGGGTGGTGTACCTGGGCAATTTTTCCAACCTTTTGGTGTCACCGTAGCTGTCTCAACAATTTTCTCCACGATGGTAGCACGGATGGTAACACCAATGATGGGGGCATATTTGCTCAGAGATAAAACTCAACATCAACTAGAGCAGCCAAGAAATAAATTCAGATTTCTAGGATTTAAATTCTCTTTACCCAGATTTGTCAATCGTAAACCGAAAAAGATATCACGTCTTCAACCATATAAATCTGTATTGAAATGGTCATTACGTCATCGTATTACCACCATGGGTATTGCGATCGCCTTTTTTATTGGTAGTGTAATGTTAGTTCCCTACATCCCCAAAGGATTAGTAGACGGAGGTGATCTCGGCATTTCTGGTGTTACTATAGAATTACCCCCCGGTTCTACCTTACAAGATATTAATAAATCGGTTACTCAAGCCACCAACATCCTGCGGGAATATCCGGAAGTTGTGAGCGTACTTGCAACTGAACAATTAAATACTGCTTCTCTTACCGTTAAACTTGTACCCAAAAACGAGCGAGATATTTCACAAGTAGAATTTGAAAGTAAAGTACGTCCCCGCTTCCAAGAAATTCCTGGTGCGAAAGTCAGTTTTGAAAGTGTCGGTTCAGTTGGTGGAGGAAAGGATGTTACCATCTTGCTACAAAGTGAGAATCCAGAAGCATTAACTGAAGCTGCAAATGCAGTCGAAAAAGAAATGCGTGGTATATCTGGACTTGTGGAAGTATCATCTTCTGCCAGTTTAGTCAAGCCAGAAATTTTAGTCATACCCGACCCAGCCAAAGCCGCCGACTTGGGTGTTACAGTACAATCAATAGCTCGTACCGCTTCTTTAGCAACAATCGGTGATAACGAATCAAACTTAGCCAAATATAACTTGAGCGATCGGCAAATCCCCATCCGTGTGCAAATTGACCCGAAAGCACGAGAGAATATCAACACCATCAGAAACTTACAAGTTCCTACCCAAAACGGAGGTTTAGTTCCATTAATTTCCGTAGCAGAAATTCGCTTTGGAAGTGGACCAGCAACAATCAACCGTTATGATCGACTCAGACAAGTATCTCTGGAAGCTAACTTACAAGGTATATCCTTGGGCGAAGCAGTGCAAGCGATTGATCAACTACCTGCAATGCAAAACTTACCAGCAGCAGTTAAAAGACGCGAATCAGGAGATGCTAAAATTATGGGAGACATCTTCAGTCGTTTTGGTGCTGCATTGGGATTAGCAGTGATGTCCATCTACGCAATTCTAGTATTGCTGTATAATAACTTCTTGTATCCTATAGCAATTATGGCAGCCTTACCCTTTTGTCTAGGTGGTGCATTAATTGCCCTGATGGTTGCCCAGAAAGCCCTCGGTATTTACGCATTGATTGGTATTGTTTTGTTGCTGGGAATTGTTACCAAAAACTCAATTCTGTTAGTAGATTATGCACTGATTAACCTCGAAGAAGGAAAACCCCAACGGGAAGCAGTAATAGAAGCAGGTGTATCGCGTCTGCGTCCAATTATCATGACATCCTTGGCAACTATTGTTGGTACACTTCCTCTATCATTGGGGATAGGTGCTGGTGCAGAAGTTCGTCAATCTATGGGTATTGCGATTATGGGGGGTTTTACTACTTCCACTTTGTTAACGCTGTTGGTAGTACCAGTATTGTTTACGTATATAGATAACTTCCAGAATTTTATTTTGGATACTATACGTTATGGTTTTGGGAAGACTCGTTGGAAAAAAGGTGAGCATAAAGTCATTGTACCAACAAAAGCTAGCGAGGAAAAATCAGCATCTTAGATTACCATTAAAAAAATAATGAAATCGGTTCTTCAATACTTAGTATGCCAAAAATAAAAAAGCAATACGTTAGTAAACCATCACTTTCTTGAAAGCCAACGATTTACTAAGCCTATAATTTTTGTTGTTCTTGATTTTGTTGTCTGTTCTGAATAATAGAAGGCAACTCATCAAGACTTAAAGGCTTAGCTCCATTAGATATTCTATCTGATAAAGCGTAAAATGCTTCCTGATCTTCTCTATACTGTAAGACATATGTTCGCAATTCGGCTGTTGTCATAGATTGAAAATCTGGTTTTGTCATTATCTTAACTCTACACATTAACCTTGAAGTTAGAATTTGCCAAATTATTGTATTATAAACAGAGGTCAATCAAATCAAAACTTTATGGATTATCGCAATATCATTACAATTGAACCAGGGAAGCGCAGTGGTAAACCCTGCATCCGAGGAATGAGAATTACCGTTTACGACATCCTAGAATATCTTGCAGGTGGTATGACAGAAAAAGAAATTCTGGAGGATTTTTCAGAACTCACCTCCGAAGATATAAAAGCTTGTCTTGCTTTTGCAGCTGATCGTGAGAAAAAGTTATTTGTTGTATCTGCGTGAAACTACTTTTGGACGAAAATCTCTCTGACCGAATTGTTAAGCAGGTTATTGATCTATACCCCGATTCACAACACGTAAAAACTTTATCACTTACCAATACTGATGATGCAATCATTTGGGAATATGCTAAAGCGAACAATTTTGTAATTGTTTCTAAAGATGCTGATTTTCATCAACGTAGTCTTTTATATGGTCATCCGCCAAAATTTATTTACCTCCGAATTGGCAATAGCACTACATCTAAAATTGTTCAAATTCTCCAATCCAACTTTGACATCATTAACCAGTTTGTAAACGCAGAAGCGGAGAGCATCTTGGTATTAACTTAGGAAAGTTAGCTTGATACTCCCCGCTCTTATTCACCCTTAACATTAATTAAGCAGACCAAGCTTCACGAAAGTCAGCATAAAGTGTCAATCCACCATCCACAAACAGCGTTTGTCCAGTAATATAACCCGCTTCCTCGGATACTAAAAAAGCTACTGCTGCGGCCATTTCTTCTGATGTGCCAGCACGGTTCATGGGAATATGACTTTCCACAACAGCTTTCTTTTCTGGGTCGTTTACCCATTCTTCGTTAATCGGAGTGATAGTAGCTCCTGGAGCTACCGCGTTAACTCTAATACCCCGACCAGCATATTCCAATGCCAAGCTTTTGGTCATATTTTCCATTCCACCTTTGCTGATCGAATAGCTAACATACATTGGCCGAGGAATAATTTCGTGGACGCTAGAAATATTAATAATAATTCCAGGATAGTTGCGTGATAAGAAATGTTTAATACTTTCACGCGCGCAGAGATAAGCACCACGCAAATTTACCGCCAAAACTTTGTCAAAGTCTTCTGTCTTGACTTCATGAGATGGAGATTCTATTTGAATTCCGGCGTTATTAACAAGAATATCTAAACTACCAAATTCTTGAACAACAGTGTTCACCATATTAATAATGTCTTCTTCCTTAGACACATCTCCTTTAACTGGTAAAGACTTAACACCGCAATTATCAATACCGCCACAAGCTTCTTTGATTGCCATTTCTTCTGTATCTTCCGCATCTTCTATATTTTTACGGTAGTTAATGGCAATGTTACAACCTTCTTCAGCAAGTCTTACAGCTATTATTTGACCAATACCTGAAGTCGCACCTGTTATCAAGACGTTTTTGCCTTTTAATCCTTTCATTGGAAATACTCCTATTGATTTACGACTTGAGATATAGTGGTATAATTGATTAACGGTTTGATATTATAACTGCTATAAGTTCTTAACTTCTTCCATTAGTTAGAAATTACATAACAAATCAGGTATAAGGGACGATAATTATGATAAATTTACTTGTGAGGTTATTCTAGTAATCTCCGGCGGGAAATTTAATCACGCTAGAATTATAAAATGTAATGCACGTTATCAGCCGCAAAAAGTTAAGAGAATTTTGTCAACGATACGGAGATTGTTATGAAGCACTAGACGACTGGTATAAAATTTCAAGACTTCACAGCAGGCTCTAGAATTGGAAAATTTATTTCATGTAGATTCTAGTTTATTTTTGAATGAGTAGCCAGTAGCTCAATCGCTTTTTACTACTCATTCTAATGATATCTATTGCTTCCTTAGAAGTACAAGGTAGCGCTGTATTAGAAATAAGATGAAAATAGCGCTACTACATACTTACTAATTTCGAGTTCTTGTAGGTGCTAAAACAAACAACATATCAAATTGTTCTTTATCAACTGTTTTAGAACTTGTACCGCTAATACTGTAAATTGAACCCATAGCTTGCTTAAACATTTTCACATTCTGGTCTGAAGTGAAGTTTGATGGTATGAAACCGTAAATCCAGGAGAGTGTTGACCCCATGTTCATGTAAAAATAACCCTGATTTGGACGGGGGAGAGGATTAATCGCTGTTTGAAAGTTATAAGTTGAAGGTAAGAGTACATTGGGTTGAGGTACTAAGTCTTTGATTGCTCCAAAGCCAGTTGCTAAAACAAGGGTATCTTCATCTACCCAACTATAAGCAATTAAGCTTTGTGAAGGACTCCTAACAAAGTCCCAACTGGTGATAGATTGACCTTTAATAGTAGTAGTATTGACTTTCACTGCCCCGACTGTAACAGATTGAATGAAGTCTTCTAACTTCTTAGTTGTTGTTTCTGCTGCGGTGCGCTTGCTTGTTTGCATAGCTACACCTACACCGAAGTTAAAGTTTGGCCCGATTAATTGAAATATTCCTCCTTTGGTAGGGAAGGAGAAGAAAGCGTATTCTCCATCCATCCAATCCATAATATCTTTATCAAAATCTAATCCAGTGGTTGTACGAACAAACTCACGGAAGGATTTTAAGTAGTCTTTCAGTTCTGGTTTTGTATCTAGTGCTGTAGCAACCATTTGCCATTGCTGATTAAGATTACGACTTGTAATCGCGGAGTAGGTGACACCAGGCATCCGAGTTAATATTCTCTCTGGGTCACTAAGAGTTTTACTCGATTTATTGGATTTCGTCTTGGTTTTGTCCAGGTAGGCATTAACTTGAATACCCAATCCTTCTGGTTGTTCTTTTAAAAATGCGTTAATAGTAGTGTATTGGTTGATTTGGTCTAGATTCAATAAATCAGGACTAAACAAAGGAACAGGTTGCTTGGGATCTTTGGATAAGTCTTGGATTATGGGAAGAAATGTACTCAGATTTTCATAGAGGGTAAAGAGTACCTTACCTTTTTGAGAATCTTGAATTGTTTGTTGAAACTGTGGATTTTGACTTAAATTAGCTGTATTTTCAACTTTTACGTCAATTAACCTTTCAATCGGTTTGGCACTAACGCTGGCAACAGCATATCCTGGTAATGTTGCGATCGCCAAACCCTGCTCAGTTTTTTTTGCTTCTGGTTTTGCTACTTTGGATTTAGGAGACAGTTTTGATAAATTTCTTAAAGGTGCAGGTGGTTTTACATCTTTAAATTCTAATATAGTAATACCTTTATACTCTCTTTTAGTTACCTGTTGAGCATCTAACAAAGACTGTAACTGTGCTTCATCCTTGATAGAAACCATCATCAAACAGTTAGAATTTAGGTCATAAACCGCAGTTCCCATCTTTGACATACAGGCGATCGCTACTTGTTCTCCCACCAAAGACTGAACATATTTCTCATAGTCAAGCTTCAAATCCAGTGGTACAAACTTTTCTATCGCATCTTGAGCCATTTGAAACAACTGGAACCGATTCAAACTTGCCCAAGTTTCTGCTTTTGTATCAAACAACCCTACCAATGATGTATCTGCTGGTAATAATGCTGCTATTTCAGATGTAGTATCTTTTGATACCACTTCTAAATCCGTTGGCATAGAATTTTGCTGTGCTACTATGCTTTTCGTTTCTGTAGCCTTAATTACCGTTGGAAATAACGATAAGCTCAAGGCTGCCGTTGTTGCTACAAGTAATTTCATCACAAATACCTAAAATATCTATCTATCATGTTAGTGCAAAAATATACTATCTACCTGCAAAATATTACTGAGACTTGAATTTAAAAAGAAGACAATGTATGTTAATGTCACCCTAAACGTATGACTATCATAAATAAGCCTACAGTAGTAGTTGAGGTAACAGAACTATACCGAAAGAATGAAAATGAGTTTCTTAGGAGCTAACAAAGCCAGATATTCTATCTATTTTAATCAAAGCTTAAATTTTAACTTCTTTCAATACATCACTCATTGAATGTGCTTTGTCTGCAAATGATAACGATACTTCAGTTCTAGTTAAAGGAAATGGGTCTAAAATTTTGTTACCCCTACTTTCTAATCTCCACCATAGAGTTTGCACAACTACCAAATTACCATCAACTGATTCAAAAGTAATTTCACCGAGATTATTCAACCCTACAATTTCTTTACCTTCTTTGAGATAATTACAAAATTTAGCCATAGCTAAATATTCTTCTAAAAATTGCTGACGTTGTTCTCCTGGTAAAGGAGCAACAACAGATTTCACAGGAGTAGTTTTCAGTTGCTTAAATTCTTCAGATTTAGCAGCTAAAAAATCAATTCTATACCACCATTCAGGTTGTTTTGTTTCAAATACTCTAGACCAGTTACGCTCTTTCATTAAGTTTACTAAAGCTGGACTTCCTTTGACTCTCCAAGGTATAGATTGAAATAGTTCATTAACACGGGTATAAACAATACCTATTTCTAATTCATGCTTTTCTGGATTTGTCCATCCAAGAACTTCTGCGGTTGGTAAATCAGTTGTAATTTCAAAGGGAACGAAACCTTTCTTATGTAATGAATAGCTACCCCCCATTCCTTTAACTTCATTCTTCAGGGAACTGCTAGTAAATTGACTAACAATAAGTTCAGCATTTATATTGTCTGCACTTTGGAATGGACGAATTGATGAATATTGCAGACGAGATGCAAAACTATAATGGACATCACCTGATAAAATAACAATACGACTTTCTTTCTTCGGTAATGACCTACGTGCAAAAGTCGCAAGCAAACGTTCAAAAGCTGTTTCGTCTAAACCCCAAGCTTCTGGGTCAAAACCCCAAGCAGCAGTACCTAATTTTTCAGAGACACTTTTAGCTTTCTTTTGAATATTTTCTAAAAATGGTACACCAATATAAGGTGAGGGACATATAACTAAAGTTACTTCGACATCATCTAGTCGAGCTTTTGATATTTGTTCATCAAAACCAGCTTTACTTAAGAGAGCAGGAAAATCAAAATCTTTACCAGGAAACTCTCGCCAAGTGCGTGTATCAAGTACTATAACTTCATAGGAAGGGAAAGTGATACTATAATGCCACTTAATCACAGTATCACTAGGAAATAATCCCTTGTTATTTCTAATATCTGTAACTGTTGGTAAACCAACTCGTTCGCTAATTTCTTGTTCATATTCTGGATTTGTACCACCAGATGCACACCAAGCAGAAGCAGCGTTTAATAATGCTTCTCCAGCACCTGTTTCAAATTGCTCTGGTGTATTACCCCAAGCTTGACAAATAGCATAAGCTAGTAAACCATTTTGTAGTATACGTCTACCAAGCGGTTGTTTCAGAACGCGATCGCACCACCCCATATTTAGATACCAGTCATCAGTAATTTCGTGGTCATCGAATATCATGTAAGTAGGGATGTTTGCTAAAGCGCGTCTAACTTCCTTTAATGTTGACTGAAATTCTTGGAGATAAGTAACTTCTGCTTTAAATTCAGCTTTAGAGATGTTGGTATTAACATCTTCATATCTAGGGAAATCTTCTAATTTTACCCACAATACATCACTCCAAACAAATAAATACATTAATAAATATTCGCCAAATGTAAACAAATGACTTTTAGAAATATTATTAATATTATTAAATTTGTTAATACTTGCTGTTAACCTAGCAGTATAACTTGCTAAATTATTACGTTTACCGGGTTGTAATTCTTTAATACTTTCCACATCAGGCAAAATCTCTAACCATCCTAAAAGCGTATGTGATGCGTCAATTAACATAAATAATAAAGCATCAGCTACATCATCTGCATATATTTGGTCTCCAGTCAGAAACAGTTGATGAGGACGTTTTTGTGGATTTTTAACAAGCGCTTCTCTAATCATTTTATCCACAGTTGCTAGACCATCCACACCCTCACCATGTGGCTTTCGACAAGAACCGTGAACAATTCTTAACTCTTTTAAATCAGTTGGAACAAGAGCAAAAGAAGGTAAATCATACTGAGGATAAGTAATTTCTAGTATTGAGCCTTCTGAATTTAAAACATTGGGCGTATTCAATGTTTCTCCCGAATTAAACGCTAAATTATAAAGATAATTCTCGCCAAATATAAGTAGATTACTTTCAGCTTTTGCAGTCACAGCAACAATATGTAAATTCACACCAAACTGCGTTGTCTTTTTTCTACCTGTAATTAATACTTGCTTATTTGTGTCCAGAATTGCTAAAGTAACAGTACGAGATTCTTTCAGTGCTAACCATACAGTTACACTATTAGCTTCTGTACGTCGGAGAATCGGTCCAGCAAGAATAAGTGGCAGGTTATGAATGCGCGAACTTAAAGGTGTCCATGTCATGCCATTTCTGCTATGAAGTATATATTTTGAGTATATTTCGTTGGATATTTATGTCAAGGTGAATAGCGAACATTTTTAGTACTTACGCGAGAATCCTCTTAACTAGTACTAAAAGGTAGAAGTGAAAATTAAAAAGGTAAAAGAAAAATCTTTACGGACTAAGGTTTCTAATTGCTTTATGTACTACTACCTATTTTATTCTCACAAATCCTGCTTTCTCAATCAATTCCTGCTGTGTTGGTAATAACAATAAGTTTGCGTAAGCTTCTCCAGCTTGTTGTTGTATTCCACCATTCTTTTTTACAATTACAAACAATTTCCGAGTCAATGGATATTTACTTGTAATAAATGCTGAGGAATTAGGTTTATTCTTGTTATTAGTGGTGCATTTTGTTGGAGATATAAAAGGTTCCTGGTAAGGAGGAACAAAACTTTGGGAATCGTAACCTATAGGTAAAGTTTTGATTCCACACTGTGGAACTAATTGGGAAGCAGTTCCAATATAAATTCCACCTAAATTACTTGCGACTTCTTTAATACCTTCAGTAATAGTTGAAACATCTTCTACTTGACGAAGTGGTTGTTCATTTAAAATGTCTACTTTCAAAACGTCTAAGTCATTGGAAGTTTTACCAACATATACTGTAATTGGTAAATTAGGCCCACCTACTTGTTTCCAATCAGTGATTTTACCTGCAAAAATGTCTCGAAGTTGAGCTACTGTTAAACCAGAGATCGGTAAATTATGATTAACTGCGATCGCAATACCGTCAATTGCTACAGGTTTGGCTTCTAATCCAAAACCTCTACTCTGAGCTTCCTTAAATTCTTCATCTTTGATTGGACGAGAAGAAATAGCAAAATCAATTTGTTCATCAATTAACTTTCTAATGGCAAATCCTGAAGCAGACTGTCCAATAGGATGACGTTGAAAACTTAACTTAAATCCAGGACAAATCGCTTGGATACTTTTCTCTGCATCTTCTCGAAAATTTTGCCAAGTTGTGCTACCACTATAAGTAAAAGTTTGATTAGGAACATTTTTTAATATACACATCAAGCTCGTATCGTTAACCAACCAATTATATAGCCATATTCCCGATGGTATTAATAGAATAATTCCCAATGCACTAGCTAATCCAAAATTAAACTGATTTTTGCGATTGGATAAATTTTTACTTTTGTTTGTAAGCGGAGTAGAATTTAATCCTTTCAATGCTTGTATAACTTCAGATGCCGAATGATAACGTCCTTCAACATCACTCTTAACCATTTTATGTAAAATTTGCGCTAAAATAGGATTAATATTTACCTGGGTAAGTTCATTAACTTCACCATTTTTAATATTTTTGGTAAAGTTACTAGGATGTATCCCTGTTAAAGCTTCAATACCAACCATCCCCAAAGCATAAATATCACTACAAAATTGAGGTTTCCCATCTAGTTGTTCTGGTGACATATAGCCACGAGTACCAATTATAGTTGACCCTTCTGTTAAATTTTCTTTAACTGCACCAAAATCAATCAAAACAATTTTATTATCTTTATTCCGTTTAATCAAATTTTCCGGTTTAATATCTCGATGAATAACAGACTTGTTATGTAGAAATTGTAAAACTTGTAAAATATCTTTCAGTATCTCAATAACTTCATTTTCCTGTAAAGTCTTCTTAGCCGAGAAAATCTTTCTTAAATCCTCTCCTTCAACAAAATCTTGAACTAAATAAAACTCCAGATTTTCATCAAAATGAGCTAGTAGCTGAGGAATTTGTTCATGTTCATCCCCTAATTTATGCAAAGCTTCAGCTTCTCGATGAAATAAATTTTTCGCAACTTGTAAACGTGGAGGATCATTAAATACAGGTTTAAGCTTTTTTACTACACATAAAGAATTATAACGATATTGATCTTCTGCTATATAAGTCTCACCAAAACCCCCTTTACCAAGCATTCTAACAATTTTGTAACGTCCAGCCAAAATTGTTCCTTGCATAAAAAAAGCCTATATATACTATAACTGTATTCTAATATTGAATTTTTGTAATTACTTGTAATATTATATACATACTTATCGCCTGGGAGTAAACTGCAAAACTCATAAATCTCTCTATGTCTACCTACGAAAAAAAACAATAAACAAATGTTTACAAAGTTTAATAAAATGAATTTATCCACAAATTAGGTATTTATGCTCAACATGATAACGGATAGATTTCCCTGGCTAACTGTAATTATTCTGCTACCCCTAGTAGCTTCTTTTGCTATTCCTTTCTTACCTGATAAAGATGGTCAGCGTTTACGATGGTATGCATTAGGTGTAGGCATTGCAGACTTTGCGTTGATGTGTTTTGCATTTTGGAAGCATTATGATCCTAGTAGCGCGACTTTTCAACTGGTGGAAAAATATGATTGGCTACCTCAATTAGGTCTAAGTTGGTCAGTTTCAGTTGATGGAATATCCCTACCGCTTGTACTTCTGGCTGGGATGGTGACAACACTAGCAATTTTTGCTGCTTGGCAAGTTGATCGCAAACCCCGTCTCTTTTATTTTTTGATGTTGGTATTATATTCCGCACAGATAGGCGTGTTTGTCGCCCAAGATTTGCTACTACTATTTATTATGTGGGAATTAGAATTAGTTCCCGTATATTTGCTTGTTTCAATTTGGGGTGGTGCGAAGCGTCGTTACGCAGCAACAAAATTCTTACTCTATACAGCAGCAGCCTCTATCTTCATCTTGGTAGCAGGGTTGGCAATGGCGCTTTATGGCAATAGTATCACCTTTGATATAGTTGAACTGGGTATGAAAAATTACCCACTTGGTTTAGAATTGTTGCTTTACGCAGGATTATTAATTGCCTTTGGTGTCAAGTTGGCAATTTTCCCCATGCACACTTGGCTTCCTGACGCTCATGGTGAAGCTTCTTCTCCTATATCAATGATTTTAGCGGGTGTACTCCTAAAAATGGGTGGATACGGACTGATTCGGTTAAATATGGGACTTCTTCCTGACGCTCATGTTTACTTTGCACCAGTTCTAGCTATTCTCGGCGTTATTAATATTATTTACGGAGCCTTAAATTCCTTCGCTCAGACAAATATGAAGCGTCGGTTAGCGTATTCCTCAGTTTCCCATATGGGATTTGTGCTGTTAGGTATTGCATCATATACCGATATTGGAGTTAGCGGTGCAATGTTACAGATGATTTCCCACGGTTTGATTGCATCTGCACTGTTCTTTTTAGCTGGTGTAACTTATGACCGTACCCACACCATGATCATGGATGAAATGGGTGGTATTGGTCAAGCGATGCCGAAAGTGTTTGCTTTATTTACAATAGGCGCATTAGCATCTTTAGCTCTTCCAGGTATGAGTGGCTTTGCCAGTGAAATCGCAGTATTTGTAGGTATAACAACGAGCGATATTTACAGTTCAACCTTCTGTACAGTCACAATTTTCCTTGCAGCGGTCGGAGTTATTTTGACACCCATTTACCTGCTATCAATGCTAAGACAGGTATTTTACGGTACAGGTATTGCTCCAACCTGCGATGTAAATGGTACTAAAGTACTAAATTCAGATGACGAAGAAGTGGTTTGCTTCGGTACAAATTGTATTTTGCCAGAACAAGCCGTCTTTATGGATGCGAGACCACGGGAAGTTTTTATTGCTGCTTGCTTTTTGTTACCAATTATTGGTATTGGTTTTTATCCCAAATTAGCAACGCAAGTATACGATGTGAAGACTGTTGCGGTGAATACTGAAGTTCGTCAATCGTATATTCAAATTGCCCAAATGAATCCTCAAGTATATGCTAGAGAACTGTTATTTCCGAAAATCACAGAACAAGAAGTTGTTGCTGTTTCGGGAATTATCAAGTAAGCTTTCACTTGTATAAGGATTTGCTTTTTGAGCAACATACTCTCGTTACATCAAACGATTATTCCTAATACTGCTGGTGACATTGAACGCTTCATCAATGTCACCAGTTTTTCAGGCAATACTATTTCACTTTATTTTTGAAGTAATGGTCGCTTAAACCTTATAATTAGAACAAGTGTACCATCTATCGAATTAGCTAATGACCAAGAAACGAGAAAGAGCCGACCAAGATAGTCCTTGGAAGGAAGTTTTAGAAGCTTACTTTCCTCAAGCAATGCAGTTCTTTTTTCCTCAAACAGCTGCATTAATAGATTGGGAACGTCCTCACGAATTTTTAGATAAAGAATTTCAGAAAATAGCCCGCTCTTCAAAAGTTGGAAGACGATATGCGGATAAATTAGTCAAAGTTTGGCACATCCAAGGACAAGAAATTTGGCTGTTGATACACATAGAAATACAAGCACAATCAGAAGACAATTTTGCAGAAAGGATGTTTAGCTACAATTTGCGGATTTTTGACTACTTTGGTAAAGGAGCCATTAGTCTGGCAATTTTGTGTGACACAAACCCTAAATGGCGACCAAATAAATACAGTTATAATTATCCTGATACTCAGTTGAAGTTCAAATTTGGAACTGTCAAACTTTTGGATTACGCAACCCGATGGACAGAACTAGAAACGAGTGATAATCCTTTTGCTACAGTAGTAATGGCACATTTAAAAACACAACAAACAGCGAAACAACCACAACAACGCAAAACATGGAAGTTTAGCCTAATTCGCCGACTATATGAATTAGGGCTTCAAGAAAAAGATATTCGTAACCTATATCGATTCATTGATTGGGTTATGATCTTACCAAAAGCATTGGAAGCACAGTTTTGGCAAGAATTTAAACAATTTGAGCAGGAGAACCGTATGTCATATATTACCTCAGGTGAGCGCATTGGCTACGAGCGAGGAAAACAGGAAGGTAGACAGGAAGGTAGACAGGAAGGTAGACAGGAAGGTAGACAGGAAGGTAGACAGGAAGGTAAGCAAACTCTTGTTCTAAGGTTGTTAAAAAAACGCTTAGGGGAGTTACCGCAAGATGCGCGATCGCGCATCCAAAGTCTTTCTATAAATCAGCTAGAGGCTCTTGGTGAAGCATTATTAGATTTTACAGTCATAGAAGATTTGCAAAACTTTTTAGAAGTTAGTAAACCAGACAGTTAAAATTATGCGTAGATGCCAAACTACTTGTTTTAACAACTAAACCTGCACCTAATATCTAATCCGTGGGTCTACATAAGCGTTCAAAATGTCAATAAAAATACTTGCTATGACCACAATCACACCGAAAAATACTAGTACGCCTTGAACGATAGGATAATCACGTAAGGAAATAGCTTCATATAGCTTATTCGCTAAACCTGGCCAAGAAAATGTCACTTCAGTTAAAACCGCTCCACCTAATAAAGAAGCGAAAGTTAACCCCAAAACTGTAATCACAGGAATCAAGGCATTTTTCAGAGCATGAGACACTAATATCTTTCTTTCTTGAATACCTCTAGCTCTCGCTGCTTCTACATAATCTGCTTGTAGAGTTTGTTTTAAGTTTACCCGCACAATTCGCTCAAAAATACCACTGAGCAAAACTCCTAAAGTCAGACTAGGTAATGCCAGATGGTGTAAAGCAGTAAAAAATTGACCCAAATTACCACTTAAGAGACTATCAACAGTGTATAAACCTGTAATTAATTGTGGTGGGTTTGAAGAAAAACGTCCTGATACTGGAAACCAACCCAACTGTACTGCAAAAATTAATTGTAGTAACATTCCTGCCCAAAACATCGGGAGTGAATAAGTAATAATACCAAATAGCCGCCCCCCGACATCAAAAATTGTCCCCGGACGGGAAGCAGAAATAGTACCTACCGTAATCCCAACGATAAGTGCTACTGCCATGCTACATACAGCTAGTTCTACAGTTGCTGGGAAGTAATCACCGATAATTTGCCATACAGTTTGTCCGCGACTAGTCAGAGATGTTCCTAAATCAAGACGTAAAAGGTTTCCTAGATAATTTAAATACTGTAACCACAGAGGTAAATTCAAACCTAGTTGTTCGCGTAGTTCTGCTTTAGCGCTTTCTGGCGCTCGTCCACCCAGGATAGCATCTGCTGTGTCTCCTGATGTTGCTCTTAACAGTAGAAATACTACTGTAGTGATAGTCCACAGCATAATAGGTGCCAGGAGTAGCCGAGCGATAATGTAATATTGTAGGGCTTTGGAACGAGAGGACATGGGTGATTGGTAGTTGATAGTTGGTAATTGTCTGTAGGGGTGGGTTTTGCGATCCGATTTTGGGCCAAGCGAGAAGGCTTAATTCAAACCCACCCCTCGGATGTTTAAGGTTATGCTAGGGGGCGGGTTTTGTATAAAGATTTCTAGTTATGCCAAAAGTCTTTCTGCTAAACCCGCCCGTACAGTATCCTATATTCTCTAGTGGGGGCGGGTTTTGTATAAAGATTTCTAGTTATACCAAAAGTCTTTCTGCTAAACCCGCCCGTACAGTATCCTATATTCTCTAGTGGGGGCGGGTTTTGTATAAAGATTTCTAGTTATGCCAAAAGTCTTTCTGCTAAACCCGCCCGTACAGCTATTTTTTAATTGATTTATAAATCAAGTTCTGGGTGGGGTCAAGTTGTACACCATCTACACCTTTACGTGCAAATACATAATCTTTGTTTTGCCATAAGGGAACGTAAGGTACATCTGTTGCTACTTTTTCTTGGATTTCGGCAAATACTTTCTTTCGCGCTGCGGGATTTTGTTCCTGACGTTGTTGAGCGATTAACTTGTTCATGACATCGCTGTAGTAGAAAGAACCTTGTGCCTGACTACCACCATCTTCACATCCTTTGGCATCTGAGCCTTTGGGACAATCTAAAAACGGCTGAATATAATTGTCAGCGTCTAGGAAGTCAGGATACCAATCAAGTACTGATGCTGGGTATATACCTCTGGAAATGTCTTTGTAAAAGGTAGCAGATTCCACGGGGCTAACTTCAAATTGCAGCATTCCTTCCATTTTTTGGTTTGCGTATGCTTTGAGTGTTTGTGCTACAGATGCACTGGTAGGAACGCTCGATTGATGCCAAACTTGGATTCTTGCGGGGTTGGTTTTGGAGAAACCAGCAGCTGTTAATAACTGTTTGGCTTTTTCTACGTTACCATCACTATATTTATCTTTGAATAATGGCTGGTAAACGTCAAATGTGGTGGGAATCATGCTATACAGTGGTTCCCCTTGGTCTAACAGTACTCGCTGATTCATTAATGGACGATCTACCATCGCTGCGATCGCCTGTCTAACTTCTACTTTATCTAAGGGTTTTTGGTTCTGATTCAAAGCTACCAGTTTGACCGCACTACCTGCTGCACTAATTGCTTGCCAATCACCTTTTTTTGCACTTTCATCTAAGCTGCGAATTTGGGTTGGTTCTAATGACTGATAAGCTACGTCTACTGCTCCTGTACGAAAAGAATTATACAAATTAGCTGCACTACTACTTATTTGTAAATTAATACCTTTGTTTACTGGCTTTTCTCCCCAATATTTATCAAATACATCAAATTGTAAAGAGTCTGTACCAAATTTAGTTAATTTATAAGGACCTGTACCAATAAATTCATTCGGTTTAAATTTACCTGCACCGAGTTCATAAGATTTAGGAGAAACTGGACAAGTACCAGAAAAAGCTAAGAGGGAAGGAAATGCTGCAAAGGGTTTTTTCAGTTTGACAGTTAACTCATTTTCCGCTGTAGCTTTCACTGTATCTACTACTTCTTTTAATAAAAAAGACGGTTTACCCCCGTTTTGGATAAACCTTTGCATACTAAACTCCATGGCTTTGGCATTAAATGGAGTACCATCATGGAAAACAACTCCCTGACGCAAAGGAATAGTATAAGTTAAACTATCTGCGCTCACTTTCGGTAATGCTGTTGCTAGCTGCGGTTTAATTTCCGTGCTTCCAGGTTCGTAAGTGTACAGGCGATCGCTCATGTTATACACTAAACCCAAAGATGCTAACTCGTAAGCATCTGCTGGGTCTAAAGTCCGGGGTTTCGCCGTAGTTCCAACTGTAATTCGACCATCATTGGTAGTGGTAGTAGCATTGGGAGAAACGTTTGCTTGTGGTGTTGGACGACTACAACTAACAATCAGAAATATAGATACACAAAACAAAGACAGGAATTTTGTCACCCTACCCCAGTTTTTTAGAGACAATGAACAGTATTTCATCGGATTGGTATTTTTTATATCAACGGTGAGACATTCTACTATATGTTTGGCTAAATCCCCTATGCTATTTTTCCACTTTCACTTAAAATATGTAGGAAAAAGTATCTCCTCTTGAGATAGGGAAAATTTGCCTCTATGCTTTTGTTATCCTATCAGGTATAAATTTAAAACCTGTTTTAAATATTACATTTCACACTTGATTTAAATTAGCCAGGTTTTGAAATTTACCTCTACTATGTGGCAGTCAGTAGAAATTGTAGACAAAACTACGCTCGTTTATGTTCCTTGCACAGAACTATGCCACATCACTACAATGACGTGCAAGATAAATCTTATCTAATCAAATATAAAATTGTCTCAAATTAATGTTTGCCTGTAAATCAGATTTGCTAAGCTTTTCAGTGGTTTCACAGCTAAAAAAAATACTATCCCTAAGCAAATGAAATACTTTTTCCTATCAGAGGGTTGGACAGTCGGTAGAGTATGGGCATCCGGTGGAATATGGGACGTGATGGCATGGCGTCGCCAACCAGATATTCAAAAATTAAATATCTGCATACTAGAAAGCGACGAAGTTTTTTGGCTTTACCAAGTCGAAGATACAATTTTAACTGTAGAGGTTAAACCCAACACACCAGCACAGATAACAAATAATACAACTATTGGTCAAGTAGTTATTAAAAGATTAATAACTGCGGATCAAGTTATTGATCGCTTAGGAACAGCTGAGGCAAAATGTCAGTTGCAAAACATTCATTTTGTAGCAAATTAACAATTCTTAATATATTACTCATAGCTATTAGGTGGTGATGTCTAGACGGGCAATAGAACTAGAATCAGCCATTAAAGAGGCTTTTGCTAGTTCTTAGTCCCTACATCCTAGACCTTCAAGACCCTTGCAAACTGTGCCATCAATAGTTACACTTTTTAAAACATTCTCATTTTTGCTCTTGATTCTCGCTCATAAAAAAGCGAGGTAGGGCAAGCCGCAAAGTATCACTTTGTGGAAGAGCCTTGGCTCTAGCAATAACAAAGATAGAAAAATTACTTTGTAAACAAACTCTTCGAGGAGGAGCGTAGTCAATGGGACTACCCTGGTACCGAGTACATACAGTCGTCCTAAATGATCCAGGACGATTGATTTCTGTACACTTGATGCACACAGCCCTAGTGGCAGGTTGGGCTGGTTCAATGGCTTTGTATGAGCTAGCAATTTTTGACCCCAGTGACCCCGTACTTAACCCTATGTGGCGTCAAGGTATGTTCGTGCTACCCTTCATGGCACGTTTAGGTGTTACCCAATCTTGGGGTGGTTGGAACGTGACTGGTGGCCCATCAACTGACCCTGGTTTCTGGTCATTTGAAGGGGTTGCTGCTGCCCATATCGTTCTTTCTGGTCTGTTATTTTTAGCTGCTGTATGGCACTGGGTTTACTGGGATCTGGAATTGTTCCAAGACCCCCGTACTGGTGAACCTGCTCTAGATTTGCCAAAAATGTTTGGCATTCACTTATTTTTATCTGGTTTACTTTGCTTCGGTTTCGGAGCTTTCCACCTGACTGGTTTATTTGGACCTGGAATGTGGGTAAGCGACCCGTACGGTATAACTGGTCACGTTCAAGCAGTTGCACCAGAGTGGGGACCAGCAGGGTTTAACCCATTTAATCCAGGTGGTGTTGTGGCTCACCACATTGCTGCTGGTGTTGTTGGGATTATTGCTGGTTTATTCCACTTAGCAGTACGACCACCGGAACGGCTATACAAAGCTTTACGGATGGGTAATATCGAAACTGTACTTTCTAGCAGTATCGCGGCTGTATTCTTTGCTGCCTTCGTTGTCGCTGGAACAATGTGGTACGGTAGCGCTACTACTCCAATTGAATTGTTTGGTCCTACCCGTTACCAATGGGATCAAGGTTATTTCAGACAAGAAATTGAACGGCGCGTGCAAACAAACCTTGCGGATGGTGCAAGTTTGTCTCAAGCTTGGTCACGCATTCCAGAAAAACTTGCTTTCTACGATTACGTCGGTAATAGCCCCGCTAAAGGTGGTTTATTCCGTACTGGGCCAATGGATAAAGGTGATGGTATTGCCCAATCTTGGCAAGGTCATCCTGTATTCAAAGATAGTGAAGGTCGGGAATTAACTGTACGTCGTTTGCCCAACTTCTTTGAAACTTTCCCAGTGATTCTGGTAGATAAAGATGGTATTGTCCGTGCTGACATTCCTTTCCGTCGAGCAGAATCTAAGTATAGTTTTGAGCAGGCTGGTGTAACTGCTAGCTTCTATGGTGGGGATTTAAATGGTCAGACTTTTAAAGACCCAGCAGAAGTTAAGAAGTACGCTCGGAAAGCTCAAGGTGGCGAAGTTTTTGAATTTGATCGAGAAACTTTAAACTCTGACGGTGTGTTCCGTACATCTCCCAGAGGTTGGTTTACTTTTGGACACGCAGTATTTGCTCTGTTGTTCTTCTTTGGTCATATTTGGCACGGCGCTCGGACAATTTACCGAGATGTATTTGCTGGTGTGGAAGCAGATTTGGAAGAGCAAGTCGAATGGGGTCTATTCCAGAAAGTGGGTGACAAGACCACCCGCCGTAAGGAAGCTGTTTAAATGGGTAGTGGGTAGTGGTTAGTGGTTAGTTGGTAGTGGATAGTGAATAAAACAGTAAGCTATTCTCTCTCCCCCTACTCCCTACTCCCTACTCCCTACTCCCTACTCCCTTTCTTCAACCACCAACTACCAATAATTACTATGGAAAGCGTTGCATACATTTTGATTTTGACTTTGGCGATTGGAGTCCTCTTCTTTGCGATCGCCTTTCGTGAACCTCCCCGTATTCAGAAAAAAGAAGAAAAGTAAATCACTCCTGCCAAACATTTAATGGCATATAAACTCAAAACCGCTGATACCATATGGTGACAGCGGTTATTTAATTTAAATATTAAAATTTATTAACCATCTATCTTATATAGATGGTATAATATACCATCTGGAAGTTGATATGTATTAATTCAGCTTTTCTGCGCTAGGATGAAAAAAGAATGTAAGTGTAGACTGGCGTCTATGTCACCTACACAAGCCCAATCGTTTATGACAACACCTTTACGGAGACTAAACCCAGGAAAACATTAGCATGGTCAATCAGAAATCAACCGTCACAGAAATTGGCTTTACCCACGACGATTTTGCTGCCCTACTGGACAAGTACGACTACCATTTTAGCCCTGGTGATATTGTACCTGGGACAGTATTTAGTATAGAGCCACGCGGCGCTCTGATTGACATAGGTGCAAAAACCGCAGCTTATATACCTATACAAGAAATGTCTATCAACCGGGTGGATGCCCCGGAAGAAGTTTTACAATCAAACGAGACAAGGGAATTTTTCATCCTTACCGATGAGAATGAAGATGGTCAGTTGACCCTTTCCATTCGTCGTATAGAATATATGAGAGCTTGGGAGCGAGTACGGCAGTTGCAGGCAGAAGATGCTACTGTTCGTTCTGGCGTATTTGCTACAAATCGTGGTGGTGCTTTAGTGCGGATTGAGGGATTACGTGGTTTTATTCCCGGTTCCCACATTAGTACCCGCAAACCTAAAGAAGAATTGGTAGGCGAAGACTTACCCTTAAAATTCTTAGAAGTAGACGAAGAACGTAACCGTCTAGTTCTATCCCATCGTCGAGCCTTAGTTGAACGCAAGATGAACCGCCTAGAAGTTGGCGAGGTAGTAATTGGTACAGTTCGAGGTATCAAGCCTTACGGTGCCTTTATTGACATCGGCGGTGTCAGTGGTTTGTTGCACATCTCTGAGATTTCTCATGAGCATATTGATACACCTCACAGTGTATTTAATGTTAATGATGAAGTTAAAGTCATGATCATTGACTTGGATGCTGAAAGAGGACGTATTTCTCTGTCTACTAAACAACTCGAACCTGAACCTGGTGATATGATTAAGAACCGGGATTTGGTTTATGATAAGGCAGAAGAAATGGCCGCGAAGTATCGAGAACAGATGCTCGCTAAGCAGCAAGGTAATAATGGTAATGGTATTGCTGTTGAAGCTGTAATTGAAGATGTTCCATCGGCAATTGAAGAAGATATTCCACCAGCAGTTGAAGAAGATATTCCACCAGCAGTTGAAGAAGATATTCCCTCAGCAGTTGAAGAAGATATTCCACCAGCAGTTGAAGAGGATATTCCCTCAGCAGTTGAAGAGGAAGTTCCAGTGGCTATTCAAGAGTAATTTAGTTACTACATATATATTTAAGGAGGGATTATACCCTCTTTTTTTATGAAATATTTTTTCAGGTGGTATAGAGTGGTTAAAATTAAGTGTAAAAATGTAACTTTTGCTAATATCAGAGCAATTTTGTTTGACAAGAACGGTACTCTAGAAGATTCTGAAGCTTTTTTGCGATCGCACGCTCAAAAGACTGCGCGAATTATAGATGCTCAAGTTCCGGGTGTTGGGGAACCGTTATTAATGGCTTTTGGTGTTAATGGCGATACTCTAGATTTAGCAGGTTTAATGTCAGTGGCAAGTCGTCATGAAACAGAAGTAGCAGCAGCAGCATACATCGCGGAGACAGGAAGAGGTTGGTTTGAATCACTGGAAATAGCTCGTCAAGCATTGGATGAAGCCGAAAAATATCTTGGTAATACACCTGCACCATTATTTCCAGGTAGTGTAGAATTATTAAACACATTATCACAAGCTGGATTAAAGCTTGGTATTCTTTCAGCGGCAACAACAGTAGAAGTACGTAATTTTGTTACACATCATCAATTAAATGATTATCTCCAGTTACAAACGGGTGTAGATGGTGGTGTAAGTAAACCAGACCCCATATTATTTTTACAAGCTTGTCAAAGTTTGGGAGTAGAGCCAAATACCACACTTATGGTAGGAGATTCTGTAGGTGATATGCAGATGGCTAAAAATGCTAACGCAGCAGGCTGTATTGGTATCACTTGGATAGGTAAATTAGATAACGTTAAAGGTGCAGATGTTGTAATTAACCAACTTAATGAAATTCAAGTTATTGATTAAGTCGGCTACAAGTTAAATTTCCCACAATATTTATATTTCCTATCAAAAATAAAACTTAAACGTCTACGTGCTTCTTTTTGTACGACCAATAGCAAAAAGTACACTTTTCTGCATATGCTATTCACTACTCCTCGGATAAACTATTCATATAAATAAGACTAACTAGCGTAAAAACTAGTGATCGCGCTGTCAACTACCCCAGGCAGTACTTATTTCAGATAAAGCACTTTATCTACAATTTAGAAGGTAGGAGTATAGAAATTATGGTTGAAGTTGGTAATAAGTTAGCAAATAACTCAACACCATTGGAGTCTGAAGACTTAAAACCAAAAAAATTAAATATATTGATTATTGATGATTACCAATTGATTTTAACCGGAACCTTGGATGTACTGAGACGACAATATCCAGATGCAGAACTTTTTCCAGTGAAAACTGCACAAGATGGTTTGGCTGAAATTAGTAAGATATTGGCAACACAAAAAGGCACAATCTTGGCTCCTTTAGATTTGATTGTAGCAGATTTATCTATTCCTGCGAGGGAGGGAGTTACTGCGACTACTGATACTGGAATTGAACTTGTTAAGCACTTACTTAAACAATACCCAGAGCAAAATTTTTTGGTACAAAGCAGTTATGTTAAAGCTTTGATACGGATAAAACACGAAATTGACAAACATCAGGGAGGATTTGCGATCGCAGATAAAAATCTCCCAGAATCGGAAATGTTAATTCGTACAGCTTCGGCTATCACAGGTGGAACTCATACTAAAGATATTAAAACAGGGATTGAACTCAGACCGGAATGGTTGGCAGTGTTACGTTTAGCATTTGACGAAGGATTGATGGATAAAGCGATCGCAACTCGCTTGTACAAGTCAGAACGTGCGGTTCGCAATTATTGGACGAAAATTCAGGATGTACTGGGTGTGTACCCGGAAGATTGTAAAGAATCTGGAAAAAGTCTGAGAATTCAAACAGAAATCCGCGCTCGTGAAGAAGGGTTAATTGATTAGGTGGTACGGGTAAATGCGTAAAGACTGGGATAATATTCTTACAGAATTAAATATATGGCGCTATGCAGCACTACCAGGAATTATTGTGTTGATACTGGTTATACTTGCCCGGATGGCTGGTTCGCTGCAAGTTTTAGAATTAATGTTATTTGATACCTTCTTGCGTCTACGTCCACCCGAACCGATTGATGAACGTGTGGTAATTATTGGTATTAATGAAGATGATATTTCCAAAGCCGGAGGATATCCAATACCCGATGGTGAAATAGCTGATTTACTAAACAAGCTGGAAACTTACAAACCTCGGGCGATCGGACTTGACCTTTTCAGAGATGTCCCAGTAGCACCAGGTCATGACAAGCTTGTGAAAACTTTTCAGACTAATCCCAATATATTTAGTATCGAAAAACTTATTAAACCAGAGATTGCACCACCAAGTTTTATTCCTATAGAAAGAACTGGAATAGTAGATATTAACACCGATAAAGATGGAAAAAATAGACGCTACATTTTATGGACACCACATCCTAAAAATCTTCAAGAAGACCGTTTTTCTTTAGGTTTTAAACTTGCTCAATTTTACCTAAAATCACAGGGTATTACTGATAATAATGGGAAAAAAGACCTAGATACCATCCGGTTTGGTAATACTGACTTACCTCGTGTCGCCAATAATTTTGGTGGATATGTTGGAATCAATACGGGAGAACTGCAAATGTTAATCAACTTTCGGCGTGGAAATCAGCCATTTTCCATTCTTTCACTAAATGATATTAAAACAGGTCAGACTGAGAAAGGTAAGATTGACCCTAGTTGGTTGCGTGACAAAATTATTATTGTTGGTATGTTATCTCCCAGTGTAGGAGATAATTTGTATACATTAGCAATACCAGGACAGAAAATAACTGGTCAAATGTATGGAGTTGAGTATCACGCACACGCAATTAGTCAAATTATTAGTGCTGTTTTAGACAATCGCCCGCTGTTGAAGTCCTGGGCAGAACCTTGGGAATATATATGGATAATAATTTGGGGAATTGCTCCCATCGCAATTGGACGCTTCACTCAATCTATTAGGAAAAATTTATTCGGTGTGACAGTAGTGGGTTTGTGTCTTGCTGGTAGTGGTTACGTCAGTTTGCTATTTTGGGGAGTTTGGGTTCCCGTGGTTCCTAGTTTGCTAACTTTGGCAGTTAATGGTGTGGGATTAAGTGCATTTGCATTTTTCCAGCATGACAAACTGCTGCGTGAAAAAAAAGACCAACAGAAGCAGACAATAGAATATACATTTAATCTGATTCATAATGGGCCCTTGCAAACCCTTGCAAACGGATTACAACAATTAAGGAAGCAGGATTTACCCAATGAGCAATTAATTTACCAATTTGAAAAACTAAATTCAGAGATTCGGGAAATTGGCGAGTATTTAAGGGTGGAAGCACTGACGAATCATGAGAGTTTAAGGTTAGGAAGTGGATTGAAAATAGATTTAAATCGTCAGATACATGATTTATTTTACGAAGTATATACTAGCACTCTTGAACGTGATGACCTAGAATATTTAAAAACTCTTAAAGTAAAAACACGTACATTTGAGCCAATTAATGATAAACACTTAAGTATGGAAATTAAGAGGGAACTGTGCTTATTTCTAGAAGAAAGTTTATGTAATGTGGGTAAACACGCGCGAGGAGTAAAGTGTATAGAAGCATCTGGGACTTGTACAGAGGAATGTTACATACTTTGTATCAAAGATGACGGTTTGGGACTAACTCCCCTGAGCGAAAATAAAGGTACGAAACAGGCTCAAAACCTTGCCAGACAATTGAATGGCAGCTTTAAACGCCAGACTGTAAAACCACGAGGTATAGTGTGTGAGTTGACTTGGAAATTAACTATGAATATCCAGCAAAGGAATTCTCAAAAAAGTTTTCATGTTCCCTAGCTCGATGATAAACCAAACAACAAAACTAAGAAGTACCTATGAAACTCCGTAATTTCTCGTTGTTTCAATTTGCAAAAACTAACCAACACCAACTGGTCAGTATTTTTATCCTAGGTTTGTTTCTGTGGGTAACACCAACAGCGATCGCGCAATTTAAACCCCGCACTCGCAAAGCTCCCAGCCCCTATACTCGGGCTGGTGGTTCCCGAGGATGTCCGAGTGACGAGAATAAAATTCCTCTGATGTTATTTGCACCGCAAACTTATGTAAGTGAAACTGTATCCAAACATCCAACGTTTGCGTGGTATGTGTCAGCAGCACATCCAGTAAAATTTAGTTTGTTTGAGTTTGATGCTAAAGAAAAGTTAAAAGAACTAGGAAATACCCAGAATTTAAATGCATCTCCTGGAGTAAATAAATTCACAATAGCATCAACTTATCCAGAACTCACCCTAGGAAAAAAATATCTCTGGCAAATTACAATTCGTTGTGGAAATGGTTTAGTTTTTGAACGTGCAGAATTTCAAGTTGTAAATATGCCTTTAGCGCTTAAAGGAACTCTTTCTAATATTAATTCAACTCAAAAGGTTTCTTTTTTAGCAGAGAAGGGACTTTGGTATGATGCATTTGGTGAAGCGCTTAAGTATTCTCATGAAGGTAAATTGGGGCAATTAGGCTCTAATTTAATTCAAGAATTAATTCAGTTTGAACAAACTGGAAAACCCCAGGATATGGAAAACATCAAACAACGAATAAATAATTTGCGGTTGATTTCTAAACAATCAAGTTAATTTATATCAAATCCGTTTGTATGGAAATTATTCCTCTTTCCTCTTCCTCTGTGTTCTCTACAAATGTTTCCATTATTAAACCCAATTACCTATTAAAATAAACGGCGACCAAAATGCAGGACTTGCATATTCTGTTTGTTCTTTAATCATCTTGATTTGTGCTTGACGTAAGGCTTCAACTTTGGTGGTTCCTGGTTGTTGTAAATTACGATAAAATTCTTCAACCAGAAGTGCTGTTGATTTGTCTCGTACTGACCATAATGAAGCTACAGCACTCTGAACACCCAGTTGTAATGCAACTCCAGCTAATCCCAATGTCGCACGGTCATCTCCCAGTGCAGTTTCACAAGCAGTTAATGCTAATAATTCTATGCCATTTGCGCGATCGCGTACCTGAGTTAAAGTTGATTCAAGTTGATTAATTGTCAGTTTGCTGTTGTTTCCTGTAACGATAAATGTGTCTTCAGGAATTGTTCCAAATTGTGCGTGGGTGACTATATGAACAATTGGGTAAATTTCATTACCTAGTTCTTTACCGAGAGTATCTGGAGCAAATTCTCGATTTATAAAATCTTTGTGCTTAGGAAAAATTTGCTTGACAGCATTAATTTCATCATCAGCATTTCCTAGCGCTGCAAATTGTTGTTTCTCAACTGTTGCAGCTTCAGTTAAACCAAAAATTAATGCTTTTTCTGGAATGCGACTGCTAGATTTTGGTGCTGTCAGGCGTATATTGGGAGTTGTGCCAATTGCATATTTTTCTATTAAGTATTCTTTGCTCTTAGCGTCGTAAAGTGCAGCCATTGGAATGTTACGTAAGAAACCATCTTGGACAAACACTAAGGTTTTAATGTTTTCTGTTAAATCTGATTCAAAAGGACGAATCATCAACTCATAAAGTTCGCTTGCTAGAGTCGTATCAAAACCATCTGGTTTACCTTGGCTCTCAATAAGTAAATCTTGGAATGCTTTAATTTTATTTTGCAATTCCTTACGGTTAAGGATTTTATGACCCGATTTTACCCACTTAATTTGTGTCTCTTTTTCTGGTGATGAGAGTAATATTGCTGTCACATTATCAAAAATAATTGAACTGAAAACTGCTGTTTGATTATCTATGAGTTCATCTACAGTCTTCGGATTCAGTGCATTTACAATACAATCACTACCAAAATAGTTTTGCAATTCCGCCAATTTTAGAGAATCAATTGTTTCTAGAGCATCCGATACACGAGGTTGTGATATATCTGATTTTACCGATGCTTGTAATGTTTGCTGAAGTTGAAATTCTGCTAATTCCCGGTATAAAGGTTGAACAATATCACGAAAATCAAATTGGACATCGCGTTTACTTGTAATAATATCGCTGCGAATTGCTTCTAGAGTTTTAAATGCTCTTTGGTATGCTGCTAGTGACTCTTTTTCTTTATCCTGATTTTTTAAAATTCTTCCTGCTTGCCATTCCCACAAATATAAACTATCTTTTGCGGCTAATTTTTGATCTGCTGCAATCACTGCTTGATTAGTATACTTTAGCGCTTGAGCGTTATCACCTCGACATTCCCAAAAATGTCCTAATGCACCGTAAGCATAAGATTCAAGACGAGAATTATGTATTTCTTTACTGATAGTAATGGCTTTGTTTAAAATATCAATAGATTTTGTATTTGATAGTTTATTTAATTCATTCTTTTCCGAGCATTGGGTGATGGGACTCGTAACTTTAAAATCACTTGGTAATAAAGCTAAATCAATTGCTGCGTAAACTTTTATAGAAGAATCGGGAACTTGATTAATTAAACTTACAGCTTCTTTGATTTTACTATTAATTGTCGCTTTGGGGATAATGTTTAAATCGTGGCTTCTATAACCAACTTGAATAATGTTGAGTAAAGCTTGAAGCTTCAAAGAATTATTTTGACGTGCTAATTCTAAATTATTTTGATAATAATTGATTGACTGGTTGAAATCTTTTATGGCATTTTGTTTAAACTCTCCGGCTTTTGTAACATTACTTTGTTCTGCGGACTTAGCCCGTAGACTCCAAAGTTGTCCACGATTAACATAAACATTTCCCAAGCTGTTATTAATCAGACTTTCGTACCCGGAATTTTTAACTTTTGCCGCATCTTCTAAATATTGAATCGCCAAATTATAATTACCTACTAAGCGTAGTGCTTCTCCTAAAATACCCAATGCGGCAACTTCTGTATGACTAGCTTTGTTAGTACGAGCAATTTGTAATGCACTATCAGCTTCACAAATTTGTTTTTTATCTGACTTAGAATCAAATTTCTGACTACATAACAAGGAAATTGCTTTTCCTATTTGCCCTTGGTTATTGTATATTTGTGCTAGTTCCGTCAGCACTTGTCCTACTTGGGCTAAATCCTTTGCTGCATTATAGTAGGTTATTGCTTCATTGAAGAATGCGATCGCCTCTTTTGTATCACCCAGTTGCTGATATCCTCTAGCCAGATTTTCGCTGACAATTGCTGCGTTCTTAACATTGTTAGTTTTTTTGTAAGCATCTAAAGCTTTTTGCCAGGTCGTTATAGCATCTTGATAATTCCCTGCTTCATAATTTTTAACACCTTGCTGCACTTGTTGACTGATATCAATAGTTTGTGCAGTTGCAACTTCCATTACAGGTACGTGACTCAACCAGGTAAAAAATATGAAGCTGCACAAAAAGAGAAATCCTAGAAATCGACGCTTCACAGTCTAACTCCTGTAAATTCTTATCTTAGATTCCCGACTTTTCTAAGAAGTCGGGAATCTTGTTATTTTCAAACCCATTGATTCGGTATTAATACTTATTTAAAAGAATACCAAAATTTTGGACTTAGATAAATACTTAAGCTCCTATCTTTCAAGTATTTCCCTTTGAGCAATGTAATTATCAAGATTTGCAAAGTAGTTTACATACTGCGATCGCATGATCCTACAAGTGGATCTGATAGCATCATATGGGCTGCTTCTGCAACTTTCTAACACAATATTTGCTTGTCGTAACTGTTCACCTCTTAAGATTCTTAATTCTTGCAACGACAGTCTGTCCAGTTGTTGGCGTGTTACACGTTGTGCATTTGCAGGCATTTGTATATTAAAGGAAATCCCTAAGATAGCCAAAGTAACTAGTACCTTTTTGAAATTATGGAAATGAAACATCATAGTGGGTATACCTCACTTTTGAAAAATTACAGAGTTCAAAACAAATAGAGTGATTCAGAAACAATTAAACACCTTGTAAATTGCTGTTTGAGCTTAGTGCTTTTGAATCTTTTATTTATTGAGTTGTTTATCAAGTTCGCAAATTGCTGAATTTGCTCCAAAAGACTTGCACAATTCTGATTGTCTATTGTAAAAGAAGAACCACCACACAAGGAGTACTGCAAGTATGACAATAAGTGCGTATGTCTTATTCATAAAAAATTGCCTCATTGATGAACAAAACCAATAGACCGTTTCAAAAACGATTATTTACTTAACAATTGATATTTTTGTTGATTAATCGTTTTTGATAGTTTCTAGATTAAACAGAATTTAAAAATAAATCTTTCAGCTTATTGCTCATCTAATTACATATTTCAGCCAAGCAGACTGCATAAAACTGCAAGACAAAATGTACTGAATGTGTTTTATAATTGATACTTGTCTTTTTTTTAAAATAAAATGTTAAGTAGGGCGCGTTAAGCTAGGCTATAACGCTGATTTAAAAATTATTTATAAACATTCTCTAACCAAGGATTAATAATAAAAATTCCACAGCCAGCAAAATCAACAACATTACGAGTTGCTATGGCTGCGTTACAAGAGTAGCAAATCGCAGCAATCTGAGCATCAGCTTGAGATATGGGAGTTCCACTTCCTCGTCTTTGGGCTGCAATATTAGCAAAAGCGACAGCAGCTGATTCATCAAAGGGAAGAACACGTCCTACAAAGTCTTCTGTAAACATTAAAGTAGCCGCTTGCTAGAGTTCATATCTACGCTTTCCTTCTGGTAAAATGGCTATACCATACAGAATTTCGGCTTGTGTAATTGTTGTAGTAAACAAACTTGTTACAGGTTGTCGAGATGTCCAATCTCGAACTACTGTAGATCCTTGGGTCTTGATTAATTCTGACAATACATTAGTATCAAGAATAATCATCATTCAAAAGTGGCTGTAGGACGCATAGATTCTCTAGTAACTTCTCCTAGTTCAAAATTTCCCAAATTACCAAAGCGTTTTTCTATCATATTTACAAGATTTACAGGCTGGTTTTGATTTTCAATTAAAGCCTGACGGAGAATTTCTTTTACTTCTTCTTCTAGTGAATGACCGTGTTTTGAAGCTCGTTGTTGCAAGAGGTTTTTGATGTTGTCATCAATGTTGAAAATGGTAATGTTTGTCATGGTGACTGAATTGGGTTGTGATGTATTTATATATAATAATTTTAGTCTCAGTTAAGTAGGTAGGCATAATTCAACTGAATTATGTAAAGTAACGTAAATATTTTAAAAATAAGCTTCTAAACAATTTACGTCTTAACCAATTGCTCATGTTAGGCTACTATAAAACAAGCGAAAGTACTTAAGTTTTATGACAGTTGTCCAGTCAGCAAAACCTTCCAGCAGCAATATCACAGTGACATTGAAGCGGCTCGTTGCTCTTTTGGAAGAGGATGAGACTGATGAATACGGAATTTTACAACCGAGTCAACCGGCCTTTAAGTTAGCGATGCGATTGATTTTAGATACCTATGAAGTAATGGGTGATTTCTTTCCCAGAGCATCAACATCAACAGATGAGCAAGGCGGCATTCGATTAACATGGAGCAAACAGTCACTTGAACGTGAAGTTAGGTTAGTTTGTCCAGCCTCAGCAGAACAACAAGCTTATTTATACTATGAAAACGGAGGCAATTACGGGCTTGAACGAGATGTAACAGCATCTATATTGGTACAGTGGTTGGAGTGGCTAAACTAGGCATGACCCAGTTTGAACCATTACCTGAAGATGCGGTTGTTTATCGGGCGCTGGTACGAAAACGGTGGATTGATGAGGACATAAGGAGGGTGAAAGCAGACGCCTATTTCTTACGAGTGACTGAGCGAGGTCTTTCGGTCAATCTCGCCAGCATCTGTTCTCCAGAGCAGTGTGCAGAATTGTTTCTCAAATGTTATGGAATTGCCAGCCTTGAGGTTGGGCGTATTCGAGAAATTGGTTTGGATGTGGAACAAGATTCGACAAATCATGCTAATATCCTTGGCCTACCTTATCGAGAAGATAACCTAGCTGAAGCTGAACGACTAGCAGGTTTATTAGCGAAACGATCGCGCATCGTATGGCAGCCAAGGTAAGAGTGTTCCAAAAAATAAATGATCCAAAACCTGTGATTGCTTTATTCCGCTTCGCTGTTTAAATAATGATATATTACATACAATTAGCTATTCTGTAAATGTTAATAGTTCTGCGATCGCTGCTCGCGTAGCGTGCGCTTTGCCCTTAGGCGGATCCGCGCAAGTGCTGACAAGGAGTCAGTTCACCTTCATCCGGTCTTAAATCATCACAATAACATTAAACTGCAACTAAGTAGGTTGGCTCAAATAAACCTAACTATGTAACGAAATGTAAAATCCCTGAAGCCCTCTTTCCTACTCCCTACTCCCCAACCTCAACGATAATTTTTCCCACCCACCTACTTATCCTCATTTAAAATGACAAACCCTTTTAATAAAACCATTATCATAAATAAAACATTACTCCGTTGGTGTTTAAGGTTAAGTTTATTTGGAATAGTCGCATTTACTCCTTCGAGTGCTTTTGCCCAAAGTGCGATCGCGCCGGACAACACATTAGGGGCTGAAAGTTCCAATGTTGTAACTAATGTTAACGGTTTACCTGTTGAAGTTATTACTGGTGGTGCAACTCGCGGAATTAATTTATTTCATAGCTTCCGAGAATTTAACGTCAACGAGGGACGAGGGGCTTATTTTTTTAGCAACAGTTCAAATATTCAGAATATTTTGGCACGGGTAACGGGAGGAAATCGCTCTGAGATTTTTGGTAGACTAGGCACTTCTGGGGAATCGAAAGCCAATTTATTCCTGATTAATCCGAATGGGATTGTTTTCGGTCAAAATGCCAGCTTGGATGTGCAGGGTTCATTTATGGCCACAACTGCCAATGGTATACAGTTTGGGAATCAGGGAAGTTTTAATGCAACCAATCCCCAAGCACCAGCTTTGTTGACGGTAAATCCTTCGGCTTTGTTATTTAATCAGATTAATACTGGGGTTGGTATTACTAATCAATCACAAGCTCCGACGGGAGTTAACCCTATTGGTGTTAATGTTACAGGTTTGCGAGTACCTGATGGAAAAAGCTTGTTGCTGGTTGGTGGTAATATCAACTTAGATGGAGGTAGGCTGGTAGCTAACGAGGGAAGAGTAGAATTAGCAGGTTTAGCATCTCCTGGAAGTGTGGGGTTAAATGTAATAGATAATGCATTGAGCTTAAATGTTCCTAATGATTTACAGCTAGCTGATGTATCGCTCTCTAATCAAGCTTTTATAAGTGCTTTTGGTGCTGGTGGCGGAGATATTACAATAAATGCTCGTAATATCGAGATGTCCAATTCACAACTGTATGCTGGAATTGGTCGAAACTTGGGTGATGTGACTGCCCAAGCAGGTGATATAAAATTAAATGCAACGGGAGCAATTTCTCTTAAAGACTCTTTCCTAGAGAACAGTGTTTATGGGAGAGGAAATGCTGGCAATATATTTATCCAGGCGCCAAATACCTTTTCCCTTACATCCAGCAGTGTATTTAGCAATGTAGAAGCTGGTGGAAGTGGTAAAGCAGGAAACATTAACATCAATTCTGGGTCATTTTCTATTGCTGATGGTGCAGCAATACAAACTTTACTTCGTGAGGGGAATGACAAATATTCACCTGCACGGGGAGAAGGAGGTAATATCAATATTGATGTAGGTGGTGCTGTCAATCTTTTTGGCGAAAAAAATGGGTTTGGTAGTAGTATTGCAAGTACAGTAGGAACTAATGTTGAGGGCAATGGCGGCAACATTAATATAAAATCGGGAAGCTTATCTTTAGCTGATGGTACTAGTGTAAATGCTAGTACATCTGGTCAAGGAAATGCTGGTAATATCTCGGTTAAAGCTAGAGATGCAATTTCACTTACTGGTGGCGACATATTTAGTATTGTGGGGGCTGGAGCAGTAGGAAATGCTGGTAATATTGATATTATTGGTAACTCTCTTTCGTTGACACAAAACGCTCAAATAGCAACGGAAGTCAGCCAAGGAAATGGCAATTTACCCACAGGACGCGGAAACGGTGGGAATATAAATATAGATGTGAGTGGTGCTGTTTTTATTGGAAATAAAAAACCAGGATTAACTGTTAACGGCATTTCAACTTTGGTAAGACCTGGAGCAGAAGGTAATAGTGGTAGCATTACCATGAATGCTGGTTCTTTGGAAGTAACTAATGGTTCCGAGTTACAAGCTAGTAATTTTGGCAGAGGCAATACAGGTAATATCACCATTAATGCGCGCGATACCGTTCGGTTTGATGGTGGAGATACAACTAGTAACTTAGTAAGCCGTGCTATTAATACAGTATTTGAAGGTAACGCCGGAAATATTAACATTACAACTGGTTCTCTTTCTTTAAGCAATCTTGCTTTCTTAAGTAGTAGTACTAATGGGAAAGGTAACGCCGGAAATATTACTATTAATACTCGCGATGTCGTCAATTTAGATAGTCTTGGATATGTTAGTAGTGATGCTTCTTTTGGCAGTGTCGGTAATGGAGGAGAAATTAAGTTAACTACAGGTGTACTATCCTTACTCAATGGTTCTACAATATCTAGTTCTGTTTACGGACAAGGTAATGGAGGAAATATAATTATTGATGCGCGCGATAGTGTTTTAGTAGATGGCATAAATAATAAAGTCGTATTTAATGGCACAGTCTACGAGTCAACAAGCGGTTTAATTAGCACTTTACTTACTAGAGAAGTTGGTCAAGGCGGAAATATTCAAATAACGACTGGTTCCCTAACTGTCAAAAATAACGGTCAACTAAATACTAACACTAACGGACGGGGAAATGCAGGTAATATCATTATTAATGCGCGCGATACTGTAACCTTTGATGGATTAGTAAAAAGTCCAAGCATTGCAAGTAGTGGAGCATTAGATTTTTTTGGGATCGGTGAAGGCTTAGGTTCTGGTGGAAATATTTTTATTAATGCAAGGGCACTTTTTTTAAAAAACGGTGGTTTAATTTCAGCAAACGGTAGTACGGGAAATGCAGGTAACATAACAATTGATGTTAGCGATATTGTTTCTATTGATGGTGTAGATGGCAGCGAATTAGGACTACTTAGCAGCGGAATAACATCTCAAGTTAAAGGCTCTTCTATAAGACTAGAAGAAAGTAACACTTTAGTAAATGGTGGTGACATCCGCATTAATACCAAGGAACTTTTCTTAAGTAATGGTGGCATAATTGCAGCAGATAGTGTTGGTTTTGCGAATGCGGGAAATATAACTATCAATGCCCGTGATACTATGAATTTTGATGGTGTGGGTACTAACGGGGCGTCAAGTGGTATCACTAGTCAGTTATTAGGAGGTAAGGGAAAGGGAGGAGATATTCAATTAACAACAGGTTTCCTTACCTTATCTAACGGCGCCGCAATAAATTCAAATTCTAATGGACAAGGAAACGCAGGCAGTATTTTTATTAATGCTCGCGATGCTATTACCCTTAAAGATGTAGGCAATAATGGAGCGACTAGCTTTATTTCAAGTGTAATTTTTACTTCGGGTGTTGGTAAAGGTGGAGATATTCAAATTAATTCACGCACGCTCTCTTTATCTGATAGTGCTTTTCTTGGTTCTAATACCTTTGGTCAGGGTAATGCAGGAAATATCGAAATTAATTTAGCTGGTAATATGTCTGTGAACAAAGCAGCATTACTTTCTAGTACACTTGGCGAGGGTGATGCAGGGAATATTGCAATTAATTTAACTGGTGATTTGAATTTACAAAATTCCTCTCAAATTAATACAGCTACTTATGGACAAGGTTCGGCTGGAGATATTTTTGTAGATGCAAAAAATTCGATTTTTCTTGCAAATAACAGCCTAATTACAAGTAATGTAGGTACGGGAAGTGTAGGTAAAGGTGGTGATATTGATGTCAACACTAAAACACTAACTCTAGAAGATGGTTCCCAACTTGCTACTGCTGTTTTTAGACAATTTGGAGATATCCCTGGTGGTAGAGGAAAAGCAGGGGATATTCGCATTAATGCTTCTGATTCTGTGACACTATCAGGTATTGGTTTACTAGGAAATTCTACTGGTTTAGTCACCTTAACAGAAAGAGGAGCATTCGGTGATGCTGGTAATATTTTGGTTACTACGGGTAAATTTCAACTAGCAGATGGTGCAAATGCGATCGCCAGTACTTTTAATGATAGTAAGGGTGGTGACATTATGATAAATGCCAACACATTTGCAGCTGTTAATGGGGGACAAGTAATTACCAATACCCGTGGTAGTGGAAATGCTGGTAATATCAGACTTAATGTTAAAGATAATATTACCATTGCTGGTAGCGACCCAAATTTTGCTCAACGGTTGACTAGAGTTGCTGAAGGTATCAAAAATATTGGCTCAACAGATACTGTAAACGATGTCATTGGTAACGAAGGCGCCGCAAGTGGAATTTTTGCCAATACAACTGTCGGCTCTACAGGTCAAGGTGGCAGTATATTTATAGACCCACCTAATATTACTATTAGAGATGGTGCAATATCAGTTAATAGTTCTGGTTTGGGTGATGCAGGTAATATTGTGGTAGAAGCTGGTAAATTTACATTAAGTAACGCTTCAATTTCGGCTCAAACTGCTAGTAGCCAAGGTGGAAATATTAAACTAACTACCCAAGATTATTTACTTCTACGTAACGGTAGTCAAATATCGACTACGGCTGGTACAGCAACAGCAGGTGGTGATGGCGGAAATATTACCATAAATTCACCTTTTATTATTGCTGTACCCAATCAAAATAACGACATTACGGCAAATGCTTATAGTGGCAAAGGTGGTAATATTAACATTCAAAGCCTAGGAATTTTTGGCATAGAAACACGTCCAAAATTGTCAGAGAGAACCAATGATATTACCGCCAGTTCTGAACTGGGTTTATCAGGTACTGTTGATGTTAACTCCCCAGACAACAGCGCAATTCAAAATAGCCTTACCGAACTTCCCACAAATGCGATCGATACCAACGCACTCATTGCTAATAGTTGCATAGCCCGCGCAAATCAAAAACAAGAAAATAGCTTTATCATCACAGGTGGAGGTGCATTACCAAACCGTCCTGGTGAAGTATCTATGTCTAATTATTCTATAAATACAGTGCGTGGTATTACCAATGAAAATACGTCCCGTCCTTGGAAAAAAGGCGATGCAATTGTTGAGCCAACTGGTGTATACAGATTACCAGATGGGCAATTGGTGATCAGTCGCGAGTGTCAGTAGCTATTTAACTTGTATGGTAAATTGTACGTAGAGAGTGCATTAAGGTGCAGAAAATTTTAAACTGCACCCGCACAGTGCAAAAACTTAAGGCGTAAATCGCTTTAACAAGTCCTCGCGTGATAAACTAGAAAACTGTAAAAGCAAAGCCGCATATTCCTGGCTTGGTAGGCTTAGTATTGGTTGAATGATCCCACGTAACTGTGAGTCAACCTCACCGAAGCGTGCGGAAAGTAAATTTTCCAATAATTGTCGCCGCTCCTGCTCAATACCTCGTTCCATCCCTCGCTCCATCCCACGGCGCTCAGTCATATCTTCCCATTCTAAGTAAGCTTGTGATAAGTTCATAATTACCTCCCTGTCTTCTGAATCAATCTCTGTGCTTACTTCTATGCTAATCTTCCAACTGTAAAGTAGCTTTAAAATTTTGCTACGTCTGCTGTCTTGCTCTGGTAGAGCAATGACTTCATCTACTGCTTGCTTTTGGATTAAACCTTTACCTAATACCCTTAGCCAAAGTGTATCTGGGGTATTGACTAGTTTGTCAACCACAACAATTCGAGTTAGGAGTATTTTACCTAAAAAATAAATACCTCTTGGCCAATCTTTATCCTTAGTTACATTTAAATCCCGCAACACTCTATTTGAGCAAGAAGCTGTAATAATCCACAGTCGTGGAAGTTCCTGATCTGAAATTTTATCTTCGTCTCGCTTGACTTCGCGTTGAATCTCTGCTTCTAGATGATAAAGTTTATAAAGACAACTGCGGATTTCTTTACCTGTTGGTTGTTTGCGATATGCTTCTAGTAGGCAGGGAGTTTCTGCGATTCGACTTAGAATTCCTAAATCTTCTTCAATCTCTACTGGGGGAGTTGATGGAGTAAACCAAATATCTACAAATTTTGCTTCTCCTGGTATTTCATAGTTAATTCTAACTTGACCTAAAGGAGAAAGAAATTCTTCAAAAAATTGTTTGGAAAATTGATCAAAAGGATTTCTAGCCATTTTGGGGCTGGGTAAATGCTTGTAAGAAAAGGCTTTTAAATTATCACGCTTAGTAGAACATTTAAACTAGTATATTTTACAAATCTTGAAAATAACATAAATATTGCAGCAAATTATACTCACATCACTGTGGCTAAAATATGCTGTTTTCTGCATGGAAAATATCTCCAGTTTCTAAGAAAATCTCTGGATATGAAGGTTGTTAAGTATCTAATTTGATTAAAAATGCATGAAACTGCAATCTAATATACACAAAACTCTGCTGAATTACTCTGATAGATTATTTATTATATAAATTATAGAAGAGTTGATGATAAATAACATTAACTTTATCTAAAATTACTAACAACAATATTTAACTTGAATGTAGGAGGAATAATGGAAGAAGTTTTGGGATTTTTTACAGATTTATTCGATTCTATCTTCTCAGATGATTCTGAAGAATTACCAGTGGAAGCAAATGTACAAATTCTTGGTACTGTTGATGCTGATGGAGATGGCGTTTTTGGTGGATTATTACTGGGAATTGATAGTAACGGTGATAAAATTACCGACTATACTGCTGTTGCTTACGGTGTAGATGCAAATCATGATGGCGAAATTGATGCTGTCCGAGTTGACTATCGTGATACTTCTTTGGCTCTTAATGAAGCGGCTGAAGATGTTCAATATATTAATGTAAATGACTCACGGATTGGATAACACCAGTTCTAAGAATGCGCTTAATAACTATTACTAATTGTAAATTAAGCGCATTTTTTATCAATAAAGTAAAATTTTGCAAACAAATTGAAAAAAATCACTGTAGTTAAAAACTCCGGAGAAATATATGCTAAGTTATAAAATCAAAAAAAATTATATATTTATCATGTTATGTAGTGCAAAAATTGTATTATTGTTTAGTTTTAGCTTAAATAATTTGATTGCGTCAACAAACACACAACTAGGAGCTACTCATCTTGTTTCTAAAAATTCAGTATCTGAAATTAGTAATCAAGTTGGATTAAATTTGATTGATTATAATTTGTTTAACAAATCTAATAATGGAATTACAAACCAGCCTCAATTAGATATTAATATGAATCGCGGTCAGAATATCTCAAAGTTTTTAAGAGCTATTTTCCGATTTTTGAGAATTTGCTCTAGTATTAACCAAGAATGCATTCCATCTTTTTTTAGTTGGATTTGGAGCTTGATTACAAATCCATTTACATGGGTTGTAGGATTGATAATTTTCTTTGTTTTCTGCAAATCATAATTGGTAAAATTTCGCTCGTTCAGTTATCTATACCGATGAAAAGTAATTTTATGTGTGTATTAGGTTTTCCATCGATTGATAACTTGTTTACAATTCAATTCCATGATAGAATACAAACACTTAATTTCTGTGCAATTAGGCATAACTATTTGTAAATCAAAAAATAAAAATGAGTTTATCTCTTAGAGTTAAAACTATTGTTTTAACATTGTTTTCATGCATTGGTTTTAATCATCATCCATTATTTGCCCAATCTACACCTCCTGAAGGTGTAACTATTCCCCCCAATACTCCTGGTAAAGTTGAACAAACAATTCCCCAAACTATACCTTCACCAACTTCTCCCACTCCAGAAGTTCCTACTACTCCCATTATTCCTGTCACTCCAACCGAAAATTTACCAGATACAATTCCTACTAGTGAAAGCTTTTTTGTTAAAGAAATTCAAATTGTAGGCAATACTGTTTTAAAAGAAGAAATCGCTGAACTAAAACGACCACTAGAAGAAACATATATCACGTTTGGGCAATTACTAGAATTGCGATCGCAAATCACCCAACTCTATATCAAAGAGGGTTACGTTACGAGTGGCGCATTCTTACCTAACAACCAAAATCTTACCAGTGGTATAGTCAAAATTCAAATCGTTGAAGGGGAATTAGAAGAAGTTCAATTAAGCGGATTGCAAAAACTTCAAGAAAGATATGTGCGTTCCCGAATTGCTCGCGCTACGCAGACACCCGTTAACCAGAAAAAATTGGAACAAGCATTGCAACTACTGCAAATTGATCCCTTAATTGCACAGGTTAATGCTGAACTAACAGCAGGAAGTACCCCTGGAAGTAATATATTGCGCTTGCAAGTTAAAGAAGCACCTGCATTGCATACGGGAGTTGGAATTGGTAACAGTCAATCTCCTAGTGTTGGTTCCAATCAAGTAAGCGTATTTATCGAACATGAAAATCTACTAGGTTTTGGTGATAAATTTCGTGCTGAATATGGAATTACCGAAGGGTTAAACCTTTATGATTTCAGCTACAACGTTCCTTTTAATGCTTTAAATGGAACAATTAGTGTCCATTATAACAATGGTAATAGTAAAATTATTGAAGACGAATTCCGTGACTTAAATATTCGCAGCGAATCCCGCACCCTTTCATTTAATGTTCGTCAACCGTTACAGCGCACTCTCGAAAAGGAATTTGCGCTTGGTTTAGCATTCGATTTACGTCGTAGTCAGACATTTTTACTTGATGATATCCCCTTTTCATTTTCCGAGGGAGCGGAAGAAGGAGAATCAAAAGTTACTGCAATTAGATTTTCCCAAGATTGGTTACAGCGAGATGCAGATAGGGTTTTGGCAGCGCGATCGCAGTTTAGTTTCGGTATTGATGCATTGAACGCAACAGTAAATGACACAGGTACAGACGGACGATTTTTCACTTGGTTGGGACAATTTCAATGGGTGCAAAGATTAACTCCTCGCGTCATCATGCTGGCAAAAATCGACGCGCAATTAACAGGTGATTCTCTACTTTCCCTAGAAAAATTTAGCATTGGTGGAGTTGAAACTGTGCGCGGATATAACCAAAATCAAGTTGTCACCGATAATGGTATAATTGCTTCTATTGACGCTCGTATTCCACTGACCTCCAACGCAAATACACTACAATTATTACCATTTTTTGATTTTGGTACAGGATGGAATAATCGTGCTAACAATCCTCAACCACAAACTCTTGCTAGTTTGGGTTTGGGTTTGCGCTGGGAGTTATTTCCGGGATTAAATTTACGCGCAGACTACGGAATCCCCCTGACTGGAGTCGATAATAAAAGTAACTCGCTGCAAGATCATGGATTTAATCTCTCATTGCGCTATCAGCCTTTTTGAATGTTTGTTCCATTCTCATACTAAGTAGGGTTTGCTGAAAAAGTAATCAAACAGCAAGAACAGGGTTGAGTATTTATTCAAGCAAAGTTAAAGATAAATTTTCATTTTTTATCGTCAGCCTTGTCTTGCAGATGAGTATACTTCTTGGGTATGAAAATCTTGGAAATATTAGCTTTCCTTTTTCAGCAACCTCTAACTAGAAAAGATTCCTATCTATTCTCAGGAAGAAACGAAAACTTTTGCACCGTAAGCTGCTAAATCAATCATCAGACTACCTTCTAATATCTGAACTTCAGATTTGTCAAACAAATCGTACCATGATTGAGCTTCTGGAAAATGAGTAACTTGATATCCTGGTATTTGGTCAGAAAAATTCACAACAACTACGACAGAAGAAGTATTACTCCACCGTACATATGCTAATACTTTAGAATCTGGATTTTCATGGAAAAACTCAATGTTGTCGCTTTGTAAAGCACTATTTTCTACACGTAGAGCGATTAAAGCTTTGTAATATTCAAATAAATCATGATTTTCCTCTCTTTCCAGTAAAGGCCAAGCAATTTTCTTCGGTTGAGTGACAGTTTTACTTTTACGTTTATGTTCGCCAAATTCTTCACCCATCCATAACATTGGTATACCCATTGCTGTCATTAATAAAACTGCACCTAATTTTGCCCGATTAAATGCTGCTTCATCAAAAATATCTCTATCACCCAATTCTCTAAATAAATGCTCGCGGTCATGAGTGGCCAAATAATTAATCACATTAATAGCAGTTGTATAACCTTGACGCTTGGGGTCTAAAACTTGCTTTATCTGTTCTAAATCAAAATTCTCACCACAAAGATGCGGAATTACAAAGTATCGAAAGCTTTCATGCCAACAAGCATCTAATGGTCCTTCAGGTGAAGTAATTGCACTAGTATCAGGAATATACTCGGCTATATTATAAAACGGTTTGGGTGCTGTATTTATTTTTGCTTGTTTTGCCAACCAATCTAAAAATTCCACATTTGCTAACTGACGTACAGCATCAAAGCGAATTCCATCAATATGATATTCTTTGACCCAATACTGTACTACATCACCAACGTATTTCCAGGCAGGTTTGACATCTAATATTTCATCATAATTATCATAGTTAAACTCCGGACCCCAGTAATTCCCCGGATCTTTTGGATAATGCATATGTTCATAGTACCAGTAATTGCGGTCTATCAACATTAACGGGCATTCTTCATCTGTATGATTATAAATTCCATCTATAAAAACACGAATGCCCCTAGCGTGACATTCGTCAATAAATTGTTTTAATTCTGCTGTGGAACCATAACTAGATTCTGTAGCGAAAAAGTGGCGGACTTTATAACCCCAACTGTAATCACCAGGATATTCATTCACTGGCATTAATTCAATAGCGTTGATCCCCAATTCTTGAAGATAATCTAGTTTGGCGATCGCATCTACATATTTTCCCCGTTTGTCGGGATCCACTTCACCACCCGTAAAGTCGGCAATATGCATTTCATATACAATTAGTTCATGATTACTAGGTAACAAGGTATTGTCATGTTGCCATACGTAATCATCTACTATTGGTTGTCCATCTTTAATTCTGATTATTCCATATTCTTTTTCTTCATCAACATCGGTAGCGTAGGGGTCGATAATATCTACCCATTGGTCGATTGTAAATTGAGGACTTTTGCTCTGAATGCGAAATTTATATTGATAACTTCCATCTTCTAATTCTACTGAAGTTCTGAAATACCCATCATTTCCTTTTTCCATTGGTATTTGTTGCCAATTAGAAAAAGACCCAATAACAGCTGCTTGCTGGTTACGAGGAGCAAATAGCTTAAATTCAATAACACTTGCCATTTATTAACTTAGGAAAGAGAATAGCAATATCTTCTAACAGTTATTTTTAATTAGTCTTCTTTCGTAGGTTATATTAAAAGACGTTCCATCGGAACGTCTCTACCAAGATTAATTTACAAATATAGGACTACTGTATTAATTATTTTGTCCTACTGGTGCTGACGCTGTAGCCACAGAGCGATTTTCTAAAATCGGTTTGCGGGTTTTCAAATCAAATTTGTACCCATTTGGTAATATATGTAGCTTAGCCCCACAAATCGCTAATGGCTCATCTTTAAGAATTTCATCAATATTATTGTGTATAGCTTCTGATTCATCAACAACAGTTACACAACCTTGACCAACAATTTCAATTAAATTGTCAGTAACTATCATTGCGGTATTTTCATCAATTCCAAATCCTAATACAGCAGGTTCTATTAGTAAAGCAGAAATTAAACGTCCTAAACGACCACGTTGAGAGAAGTGCTGGTCAATTACTACTCCTGGTAAAAAACCCATTCCAGGTCCCATCTCTACAGTTTCCACACGCGGATTTGTTTCCGAGTCTCCTTCTACTATCATGACATCTGGCATCACAGCAGCACCAGCACTAGTACCACCTATAACTGCACCTTCTGCATAGCGTTTATGAATTGCTTCATCAATGTCAGTTTCTTTAAGGATGCTGGTAATTCGCGCTTGGTCTCCTCCTGTAAAAAATATACCACTTGCTTTGGCGATCGCTTCTAATGCGGTTGATGAGGAAGCATCTTCACGGGTTTCAGTATCTATAATCCGAGCTTCTTCTGCTCCTAAGCGCTCAAATATCTTAATATAATTTTCCCCTACTTCCCTTGGTAACTCTGTGGCTGCTGTCATAATCACAATTCTAGCTTTAGTACCACCAGCCCGTCGGACAAATTCCCTAAGAATCTGACAATCTCCTTCTTTATCTTCTGCTCCGCCAATGATTACTAATTGTCGCTTAGTTTCACTTGCCATTATGTTGCCTCCTGATGTCGTTACTTTAAATAAAGCACGACAATCTTGGCAAAAAAACTGCCATTTGGTAGATTATGATACAAAATTTAAACAAAAATGTAGTATCATATTATTCGTATTTGTAAAAAGTGAGAGAAAAATAATAAGCCTTTCCTCACTACTTATATTTAAGAATTATATAGATTAACGTCGAAATCTTCAACAATTTCGCGTACATTGGTCTTTAGATATTTATCTAGAGACTAATGTCAGTTTTTATAACCTTTTTTAAAAGACGCTCTAGAAGAACGTCTCTACATTTAAATCTTAATCCTTGAAATTCTATACCTGTGGATGAATAGAATCAGTAGGGCTACTGAACAGCAAGTCTACTAAGAAAGAATGTGCTTCATCTAATACTAGCTGCCTAGGTTTACCTTGATATACGATTTGATACTCTTCGTTGTCTGGACCATCTCCATAACCAGAAATTAGCTTTCGGTGAAAAGCTTCTTCAGCAAGATGTCGCACTTCATTTCTCAGAGCAGCTTTTCTGTCGCTCATACTTTGCTGTCTCCATACTTAATTTATGTATATAATTATAAGTACTTCTCAATGTAATACACCTTTCAAAGGTTAGATATTTACCAAGCTCTTTGGGTAGGGAATAGGGAACAGTCAAAAATCCTGCCCTAATTTATTTATAAAAATAAACATTTTTTTCGTTAGCGAAGCGCAAGAAAAAACACGTCAGCAACAAAAATCCCCTAATTTTAATTATAGGGATTTAACTATTCCCTACTCCTTCTGGTAAAAATTATTCCTTTCGGTAGCTGAAAATATTTGCAGGAAGAATTATACTATAGTAGATTTTTGTATAGCGGTGACATATCAAGGTTATAAAATCAACAGTATAAAGTGAGTTGTATTCATTAAAAATTTGATGCCAGGGTGTTTACTAAAGGTTTATAACCAATGATTCAAGAAAGAACCACAGATGCAGTTCGCATTAATGCGCGAAAAAGTGATGCCTTTGATATTTTCAACTTCAAGCATTACATAGGGCCAAATTTTTACTTAAATGGGGGTGCATTAGTATTTGATTTTGCACTTACTCAATATAAGGAACCAATATCGATTGAGGAATTTGTCTCAGTCATTAGTGAGCGTTACCCCCATGTGCGAGAAGAAAGTTACGAAACTTATGCTCATTTATTTGCCCGTACTGTCTCAGAAGTGGGTAAATTAGATATGGATTTACATTTAGATAAATGGAGCATAAAAAAACGCGACAATTATACAACTATTAGTGTGCGATCGCTACACGAGAGAACTACAAGAGGAGTAGTTTACTTGGTATGGGACTGGTTTGAAGCGATTAGTAAAGACCAAGACATACCTTTGGAAGAACAAATGCGATCGCTACAAAATCGGTTTAGACAATCTGAGTTCGGTGGGCCTACAGTATACGCTCTACTGCGAACAGCAGAAAAAAAAGGTATCCCAACTTTTTACCTATGGGAAGAAGGGTTAACCCAATACGGTTACGGTAAAAACCAAATACGTGGGATCGCAACCACCTTTGACTGTGATAGCCATCTAGATTCTGACTTTACCACTCGTAAAGATGACTGCAAAGCATTTTTGAAAACTTTGGGTTTTCCAGTACCTCAAGGTGATATCGTCGTTACTGAAAGAGAAGCTCTCTCAGTAGCGAGAGAGATTGGTTATCCAGTAGCAGTGAAACCAGTAGTCGGTCATAAAGGAATTGGTGTCACCGCAGATGTTCAAGATGCTAAAGAATTAGAATCAGCTTTTGATCGCGCACTCAAAGCAATTCCTGAAAACGAATCGACACGAATCATTGTAGAAAAAAGTATTCGTGGTTCAGATTTTCGCTTACTATGTGTTAACGGTAGATTTATTGCTGCTGTAGAACGTCGTCCAGCGTCAGTTGTAGGTGATGGGAACTCAACTATTGCTGAATTGATTAGAAAAGAAAACCGCAAAGCTGCGCGTTTAGATACTCCGACATCACCCATGAGTAAAATTCAAACTGATGAAGCGATGGAGCTTTACCTAGAAGAGCAGCATTTGTCATTGAATAGTGTGATTGAAAAAGACCATACTGTTTACCTGCGTAAAGTTGCAAATCTTTCCGCTGGAGGTGTGAGTATAGATGCCACAAGAACACTTCATCCTGATAACATCATATTGACACAGGATATTGCCCAACACTTCCGCCTAACTTGTTTGGGTATTGATGTAATTGCTGAAAATCTTGCTACATCTTGGAAATCTGGGGGATTTGCAATTCTAGAAATTAACGCAGCACCAGGTGTTTTGATGCATCTTAACCCGGCAGTTGGTGAAAGTGTTGATGTACCTTCTCATATCCTAGAGACATTTTATCAGTCTGGTACAGAAGCAAGAATACCAATAATTACTTTTAACAAAATCTCAGTTCAGGAATTGCAAGAAACTGTTGACCACATTTTACTACAGCATCCTAATTGGGTAATCGGTGCTGTTTGTCATGAAGCCGTTTTTGTGAATCGGTCACAAAAAATCCTCAATAAAGATTACAACAGTAATGTTCACAGTTTACTTCGTCATCCGAAGCTTGACTTGTTAATAGCCGAGTATACAGAAGACGTTTTAGAGGAGGAAGGAATGTTTTACCATGGCAGTAACATGGTAGTACTAGATAATCCTACAGAAAATGAGATGATGTTAGCGCGGGATATCATTGATGATTCAACCTTGGTGATTAGAAAGGGAGATAGTATTTCCATTCATCGCAAAGGTTTGATTGAAGAATATTCTCTTGCTGAAGGGGAACCTTTCACTAGAGTGTATTTGAAGGAGATTGGTACAGTATTGTAGCTGAATTGGGCGAACTTTAGTTCGCCCTTTAAATTAACTCCAAACAAAAACTTTAGCTTCGTAAGAACCGATATCAGTTATGATACCATCATCACCAGCTTCTACATCATAATTAGCTGTCCACTCGTGCCATGTACCCCCCTGTGGGAAGTTAGGAACATGATAACCAGCCAAGAAATTTTCTGAGAAGTTTGCAACGACAACTACGCGAGAACCTTCATCATTCCAACGACTGTAAGCAATAACTTTTGCTTCTGGATTTTCGTGGATGAAATCAATATTTTCTGTGTACAGAGCATGATTACTCTTACGTAGGTTAATTAAACCTTTGTAATAGCTTAATAAACTCTGGTTGGAATCATTTGCTAATACTGTCCAATCAATTTTAGATGATTCTTGAGTTTTGGGTTTATATTCGCCAAATTCTTCACCCATCCAAACTAAAGGTACACCAACTGCTGTGAACAAAATAGCCGCACCTAGCTTAGCACGCTTGAAAGCTTCATCATCAAAAATTTGGCGATCGCCTAACTCTACCATGACGTGGTTGTGGTCATGATTAGTAAGGTAGTTCACTACATTGGTAGCACCCATGAAACCTTGACGCTTACAATCAATAACATCTTTAAGACGTTCTAAATCAAAGGTATCACCGCAGATATGTTCTAGAACACAATGATAAAAGCTATCATGCCAACAGCCATCCATTGGCCCATCGACATTAGTAATACTAGTAGTTTCTGGAATATGCTCAGCTACATTATAAAAAGGCTTCGCACCACCAGCATTTTTTGCTTCTTGCACAATCCAGTGCATAAAGTCATAATTAGCAATTTGCCGTGCAGCATCGTAACGAATACCATCTATATGATATTCTTGAATCCAATAACGTACTGTATCACCAACAAACTTACGGGCTGGATAAGTCTCAAACTTCTCATCATAAAATTCGTAGTTAAATTCAGGTCCCCAATTATTACCAGGATCACGAGGAGAATGATGATACCAGAAATCGTGGTCAATCTGAGTTAGTGGTGCTGATGCTTCTGAATGGTTGTAAATACCATCCATAATCACCCGAATGCCTTTACCATGACACTCATCAATTAACTTTTTCAAACCAGAGGTAGGCCCGTAACTCGATTCTGGTGCAAAAAAGTGACGTGGATTGTAACCCCAACTGTAATCACCAGGATATTCCTTAACTGGCATTAGCTCAATAGCATTAATTCCCAGTTCACAAAGATAATCCAACTTTTCAATAACGTGCTTATAATTTCCCCGGGGGTTATCATCATCCTCACCACCAGAAAAATCACCTACATGCAATTCATAAATAACTAATTCATGGTCTGGAGGTAAAGGTTTGTCATCATTTTGCCAAACGTAAGTATCAACAATTCTTTCACCGTCTTTAACTCGTACTACTCCATTATCTTTTCCACCAGGTTCATCAATATCAGTAGCGTAAGGATCTGTAACTTCAACCCATTGATCCGGTTCAAAAAACCATGATTTGGACTGAACACGAAATTTATATTGATAATCACCGTCTTCCAATTCAACTTTAGTACGAAAGTAACCATCCTCACCCTTTTCCATCGGAATGTCTTTCCAATCAGAGAAAGATCCCACTAAAGCCGCAGCTTTGTTGTAAGGTGCAAATAAATTAAATTCAATTGGCTTTGCCATGTTAGTACTTTTAAATACACTAAGGATAAATAGAAACACGTAACTCACATGACTTGTTAATACTGTAATACCCTGATGATTAATGGTTATTAGCAATTAATCAAAGCAAGTGATGTCTAATTACGCAATCTATTAAAAGTATTATGTACTACTAATTTTACTTAGCCAATCGTTCTCTAGAAAGAATTAAAGAATTAGTACCTCTACCTAGAGGAATAATTTTTGTAAAAACTCTAAAATTCAGGTATTTTTGAAAGACTAATATTTTTAACTTCTTTAAAAAGTAGGAGATATAATAGGTAGACCAACAGTTAATCAGATTCTGCCAAATTTAACTTTTTGATCATCCATGCCAAATGTTCTGAAAACGGTAAAGATGAAAAATATTGAGTTATTCATTATGACTTAATAAATATTACTACATAAACACTTTTAACACGTAGATTTTAAAGTATCATCATCCTAGGTAGGAAGATTTGCAATAACTGTATATTTACATTGAATAATACGCACTTTGCACTTTTACAAGTTACAATTAGTAACACAGCCTGCCTTAATAGGAGTTATAGCAATGGTTACTCAGTTGCCACCTTCAACCAAACAAGATATTATTTACCCTAGCAGTGATGGGCAGCCGATGGCAGATAATACTAAACAGTTTCAGTTAATAGTACTAATTAAGGAAAATTCAGAATTACTATTTGCCGATAATCCAAATGTTTTTGTTGCAGGTGATTTATTATGGTATTCAGTTGAAGGTGATGATGGTAACTGTAAAGCACCAGATATAATGATTGTATTCGGTAGACCAAAAGGTCACAGAAGCTCTTATTTACAATGGCAAGAAGATAACATTCCTCCTCAAGTAGTATTTGAAATCAAGTCTCCTGGCAATAAAACCAAAGACATGATTGCTAAATATAAATTTTATGAGCGCTATGGAGTAGAAGAATATTACTTATATGACCCAGATAATATTGAATTAACTGGATGGTTACGTTCTGGTGATGAATTAGTAGAAATTGAAGAGATGCGGGGTTGGGTTAGTCCCCGGATGGGTATTCGTTTTGAGTTATCTAGTGGTGAACTCGAAATTTATCGTCCTGATGGGCAAAAATTTTTGTCATATTTAGAACTAGAGCAACAACGTCAATTACTGCAACAGCAAGTAGAGGATGCTGAAGCGAGAGTAGAGGATGCTGAAGCGAGAGCAGAGGATGCTGAAGCGAGAGCAGAGGATGCTGAAGCTCAACTACAAGTACTTCGTGATTTACTTCAACAACGGGGAATTAATCCAGAGCAATTGTGAATGAATTTGATTTAATTGTAGAGGAAGACGGCACTCGCCTAGACCGTTACTTAGCTCAAGAATTAACAGAATTATCCCGATCGCGCATTCAGCAATTGATTGAGGATGGTAATCTCCTACTGAATGGAGAAGTTTGCACGTCAAAAAAGATAAATGTTTCTGAAGGCGATCGCATCTCCTTAAAAGTACCAGAAGCTGAACCTCTCCAACTAGCTGCTGAAAATATTCCCTTAGACATTCTTTATGAAGACGACCAGCTACTAATTCTCAATAAACCTGCTGGGTTAGTCGTTCATCCCGCACCCGGTCATCCCGATGGTACATTAGTAAACGCTCTTTTAGCACACTGCTGTAATTTACCTGGTATTGGTGGTGTCCAACGTCCCGGAATTGTGCATCGCTTAGATAAAGATACAACCGGAGCGATCGCCATTGCCAAAACAGATTTAGCTTACCAACACCTGCAAGCACAACTTAAAGCCAAAACTGCAAGAAGAGAATATCTCGGTATAGTCTACGGATCACCCAAAACCGAGAGCGGTACAATTGATTTTCCCATCGCACGTCACCCAAGCGATCGCAAAAAAATGGCAGTTGTTCCCATAGAACAAGGTGGAAGAACTGCGGTTACTCACTGGCAAATTCAAGAACGTTTGGGTAACTACACCCTCATACTCTTCCAACTAGAAACTGGACGAACTCATCAAATTCGTGTTCATGCAGCCAAAATTAATCATCCCATTGTCGGCGACCCTATTTATAGTTCTGGTCGTTCTCTAGGAGTAAATTTACCAGGTCAAGCACTTCATGCTTATAGATTACAACTCCAACATCCTGTATCTGGAAACCAAATTGAGGTGACAGCACACCTTCCCCAAACTTTTACAACTTTGCTTAAAATTCTCCGACAACGAGCAGCTATCTCCCCTAAGAAGTAAAAATAGATTTTTTTTAGAAACATTGTTACTTAGCTTTACAAAGCTTTACAACTTTTACTAAGTGAAATTTAATCTCAACTGAAGTAGTAATCATGTTTATAACATAGCAGCTAGGCATTTTAGCTTATAAAAAATACTAAGAAAATGTTGCGTAAAATACAGATATTTTATTGAATCAAGCTTACTAGACTTTCATCTAAATAGTCCCATAATTGTACAGAGAAAAAAGCAAGTTTTATTTTTTACTTTAACTTTAATATAAAGTTTAGTAAACATAAATCTTGAAATGTAAATGAATTATGTAACCCAAATAACTAAAACTCCTATACTGTATAGATTTTCATCTAATTAGTTTTCAATTTACACTGAGTTATAAAATGTCACAAAAAACTCAGCCAAGCGATATATAAAATATCAACAAGGTTTTAAAAGCAATCTAAACTCAACTGCATAAAAACATTTTGGGCTATACATTTGCATATATCTATGCAATATTTGCCCCTATTTTGTATTGATTAATAACTTGCTTATAGCCTTGCATAAAATTTCCATAAAATTCAGGAGCAAATAGAAATGCTTGATGCTTTTTCCAGAGTAGTTGAACAAGCTGATAGAAAAGGTTCTTACCTAAGCGGTGATGAAATCAATGCATTATCTGCAATGATTGGTGATAGTAATAAGCGCTTAGATACAGTCAATAGACTAACAAGTAATGCTTCTACGATTGTGGCAAATGCTTATCGTTCTTTAGTAGCTGAACGTCCTCAAATATTCAATGCTGGTGGTGCTTGTTTCCATAACCGTAACCAAGCAGCTTGCATCCGAGATATGGGATTTATTTTGCGTTATGTAACATATTCCGTATTAGCAGGTGATGCAAGTGTCATGGACGATCGCTGCTTAAACGGTCTACGTGAAACTTATCAAGCTTTGGGTACTCCTGGTGATGCAGTTGCTTCTGGAATTCAAAAAATGAAAGACGCAGCTATCAAAATTGCTAACGATCCCAACGGTATTACAAGAGGTGATTGTAGCCAATTAATGTCAGAAGTTGCTAGTTATTTTGACCGTGCTGCTGCTGCTGTTAATTAATTGTCAACTTGTCAAAACTGTTTGAAAAATACTCAAGAATTTAGAGAGAAAAGCATCATGAAAACTCCATTGACCGAAGCGATCGCTGCTGCTGATGTACGCGGAACCTATTTAAGCAACACTGAAATGCAAGCAGTGTTTGGTCGTTTTAACCGCGCTCGTGCAGGTTTAGAAGCAGCTAAAGCTTTTGCAAATAATGGTAAAAAATGGTCAGAAGCAGCAGCTAATCATGTTTATCAAAAGTTTCCTTACACCACTCAAATGAGTGGTCCTCAGTACGCTTCTACTAACGAAGGTAAATCAAAGTGTGTACGCGATATTGACCACTACCTCCGCACTATCAGCTACTGCTGTGTGGTTGGTGGTACTGGACCTTTGGATGAATACGTAGTTGCTGGTTTAAGCGAATTGAACAGCGCTCTTGGTTTGTCTCCTAGCTGGTATGTAGCAGCTTTAGAATTTGTTCGTGATAATCATGGACTTAGTGGTGACGTTGCTGGTGAAGCGAACACTTACATTAACTATGCAATTAATGCATTGAGTTAGGTAGTGGGGTGATGGGGG